>JACCEB011295457.1_pt1 | contig 27184 bp, 24 predicted proteins | sample 7454761 | NCBI WGS metagenome assembly JACCEB01 (sample SAMN15323454, study PRJNA562643) | freshwater metagenome | isolation source: river surface water | place: USA:Blue River Watershed | collected 2017-08-18
CAGGACTTTCTTGTGACGGGCGCGTGCCGTTACACCACGTTTAACGCGAGGCATAGTTTTTCTCCTTGTTCGTCAGTGATTACAGGCCAGCCATGGGCAGCATTTGCGCGATGTGACCCATATTGGTCTCATGCACAGTCACTGCACCGCGAAGGTGGCGCTTGTTTTTGGTGGTCTTCTTGGTCAGGATGTGACGTTTGAAGGCTTGACCGCGTTTAACGGTTCCACCTGGACGAACACGGAAGCGCTTTTTAGCACTGCTTTTGGTCTTCATCTTGGGCATATCAATGCTCCTTTAATTGTGCTCGTGAGGCGTCTGCAAAATCTTTGCAGCCTTGTTGGCCCCGAGCCACTTTTAACAAAAGCCCTCCGAAAAGAGCTTTTGATTTGACCTGCCCGAAAGCAGAACAAATTCTGGTTTAAACCGATTCTGTCGGCGCTGCAGCATCTGCTGCTTTGCCTGAGACCGGCTTTTTACGACCTGGCGCGATCATCATGATCATTTGACGGCCTTCGAGCTTTGGAAACTGCTCAACGACAATCGAATCTGCCAGCTCATCGCGAATCCGGTTCAACAAGTCCATACCCAACTCTTGGTGGGTGATCTCGCGGCCACGGAAACGCAGCGTAATCTTGCATTTGTCACCATCCGCCAAAAACCGGCGAATGTTGCGCATTTTGATGTTGTAGTCACCATCATCGGTACCGGGACGGAATTTGACCTCTTTGATGTCAATCACCGTTTGCTTGGCCTTGGCCTCTGCCGCACGCTTTTGCTCTTGGTACTTGAACTTACCGTAGTCCATGAGGCGGCAAACTGGGGGGCTGGCCGTGGCGGCAATTTCCACCAAGTCCACATCCATTTCACCCGCTAAGCGGAGGGCCTCAGCCAAGGACAAGATGCCCATCGGCTCGTTATCAGGTCCGGAAACACGGACTTCTGGGGCCATGATTTCACGGTTCAAACGGTGTTTACGTTCTTCGCGTTGGCGACGATCACGAAATTCGGTAGCGATGACTCAATCCTTTACGGAACAAAACTGCAACATGCAGCCTATCCATCTTTGTGCCCACGGGCCAAAGCTTGTGGCGAAACTCACCTTCAGGCTTTAGAAGCGATGTCGGCAGCAATGCGTTCAATGAACGCATCGATCGACATCACACCGAGGTCTTTGTTACCCCGGGCGCGCACTGCGACGGTACCCGCTGCTTTCTCTTTGTCGCCAGCGACAAGGATATATGGCAGCTTTTGCAACGAATGCTCGCGTATTTTATACGTGATTTTCTCGTTTCGCAGGTCCAATTCAACCCTAAGGCCTTGATTTGACACTGATTTTTGCAATTTTGCAGCTATTTCCCGACAGTAATCGGACTGGGCATCGGTGATATTCAAAATCGAAACTTGGACGGGTGCCAGCCAAGTGGGCAAGGCACCGGCATGCTGCTCGACCAAAATACCGATGAAACGCTCCATGCTGCCGACAATCGCGCGGTGCAAGATCACCGGACGCTGGCGACTACCGTCTTCGGCCACATATTCGGCGTCCAAACGCTCTGACAAGTTGAAATCGACCTGAATCGTGCCGCACTGCCATTCACGGCCAATCGCGTCTTTCAGGGTGTATTCGATCTTCGGCCCGTAAAAAGCACCATCGCCTTCAGAAATGACGAAGTCGCAACCCGAAGAGCGCAAACTGTCCATCAAGGCCTTTTCGGCTTTGTCCCACAGCTCATCCGAGCCGATCCGCGCTGCGGGACGGGTGGACACTTTGTAAAGAATTTGGTCAAAGCCAAAGTCGGCGTAAACCTGTTTGAGCACCTTGGTGAAGGTGTCGCATTCCGGCAAGATTTGGTCTTCGGTGCAGAAAATATGCCCGTCGTCTTGCGTAAAGCCCCGCACGCGCATGATGCCGTGCAGCCCCCCCGAAGGTTCGTTGCGGTGGCACTGGCCAAACTCGCCATAGCGCAAAGGCAAATCTCGGTAGCTCTTGATGCCCTGTTTGAAGATCAAGATGTGGCCCGGGCAGTTCATGGGCTTGAGCGCGTAGTCCCGCTTTTCCGACTCGGTCGTGAACATGTTGTCGCGGTACTTGTCCCAGTGGCCCGTTTTTTCCCACAAGGTCTTGTCCAAAATTTGCGGACCCTTGACTTCTTGATAACCATTGATGCGGTACACCTGACGCATGTACTGCTCGACGGTCTGCCAAACCGTCCAGCCCTTGGGGTGCCAAAACACCAGGCCTGGCGCGTGTTCGTCAATGTGGAACAAGTCCAATTCGCGGCCCAATTTGCGGTGGTCACGCTTTTCAGCCTCTTCAAGGCGCGTCAAATACTGCTGCAAGTCTTCTTTGCTGGCCCATGCGGTGCCGTACACGCGTTGCAGCATTTCGTTTTTGCTGTCGCCGCGCCAATAAGCCCCAGCCACCTTCATCAACTTGAAATGTTTCAGCTTGCCGGTGCTCGGCACGTGTGGGCCGCGGCACAGGTCTTCGAAATTGCCTTCGCGGTAAAGACTGACTTCTTGGTCTGCCGGAATGCTGGCAATGATCTCGGCTTTGTAATGCTCGCCCAGTCCTTTGAAATAAGCCACGGCCTCGTCGCGCGGCAAAACACGGCGCACCACAGGCTCGTCTTTGTTGGCCAACTCGGTCATGCGTTTTTCAATGGCCGACAAGTCCTCGGGTGTGAAGGGTCGGCTGTATGAAAAATCGTAGTAAAAACCGTTTTCAATGACCGGGCCAATGGTGACTTGCGCCTCAGGAAAGAGGTCTTTGACCGCGTAGGCCAGCAAATGCGCCGTGGAGTGGCGAATCAGCTCCAAGCCCTCTGGGTCTTTGGCCGTCACGATGGCCAACTGTGCGGCCGAGGTCAGGCTGTAACTGGCGTCCACCAATTGCCCATTGACTTTGCCGCCCAGAGCCGCCTTGGCCAAACCCGTGCCAATCGAAGCCGCGACTTCTGCCACGGTGACGGGGCCGGGAAACTCACGCACTGAACCATCGGGAAGAGTAATCTGAACCATGTGTCTACAAGTAAATAAGCGCGGCGAAGGCCGCGCTTGGAAGAAGTGTCAAAACGCTGAGGGTGCATTTTACGCCGCCCTCATGCTCAGCGCCGAAGCCATGTCCGGCAGAATCCTCTACGATTTCCATTCAGACAAGACTTGTCCCGTGCTGCCCCCTCAGGAGTTGATCGATGCGCACACTCTTTGCCCTGCTCTGCTTTTCATTCACGCTGGTGTCGACCGCTTGGTCATATGAAGTGGTCTCTGTGGAACTGAATCGCTCGGTCCAAGGAAAACCCGTGGTGATTTCGGCCTTGCTGCAATCCCCCGAAAAACCCAACGGCAAAGCCTTGCTGATCTTCCCGGGGTGGCCAGGCATTCCCCGAATCGAAGAGGTCATGGGCCGGCCCAGCTTTTTGTACCTGCAAGAGCATGTCCAAGAAATGGCCCCTGCGCTGCATGCGGCAGGCATCACCACCGTCACGGTGGACTGCCCCACTGACCAGTGGGGCGCCAGAGGGTTCAACCCCACGGCCTGCGATGACCATTACCGATCCAGCCCACAACACGCCGAAGATGTGGCAGCACTGATAGCCAAACTCAAAGACAGCAAGGCTTTGCAACACATCACCATCATGGGCCACAGCTATGGCGCGGTGAGCAGCCATTGGTTGTCTTTGCGACTGCAACGCGGTGAGATTCAAGGGGCGATCCATTCCGCCTCACAAACTGTTGCCGGCGGGGGACCGTATCGGAGTTATGGGTTTTCATTGGCGCGCTTTCCCCATGCCGAGGTCACTGTGCCGTTTTTCTACCTGCACCACCGCGACGATCTGTGCAGTTTCACGCCCTACAGCTATGCGCAAAAACACGCCCCGGCTGGGCGTCTGATCACCGTTTTGGGCGGCAATAAATGGAGCGCACCTTGCGGCAAAGCCAGCTACCACGGGTATGCAGACCGGCGCGGCCCCTTGGCAGAAGCCTTGGTGAAATTGATCAACCAGTCGGAAGTGACCGCATTAGTCAAGGGCGAACAAGATTAATCCGCCATAAAAAAAGCCACCCAACACTTGCGCATCAGGTGGCTTGATTCAGACAGCGCCCTTACAGGCGCTGGTTCTGCAGATCAGTGGAACTGCTCTTCTTCGGTAGAGCCAGTCAAGGCTTTCACAGAGGACGAGCCGCCTTGGATCACGGTGGTCACATCGTCGAAGTAGCCTGCGCCGACTTCTTGCTGGTGTGACACGAAGGTGTAACCCTTGTCGCGTGCTGCGAATTCAGGCTCTTGCACCATCTCTGTGTAGTGCTTCATGCCTTCGCCGCGGGCATAGGCGTGGGCGAATTGGAAGGTGTTGAACCAGTTGATGTGGATACCCGCCAAGGTGATGAACTGGTACTTGTAACCCAAGGCAGACAAGTCGTCTTGGAAAGAGGCGATCTGGCTGTCGTTGAGGTTTTTCTTCCAGTTGAACGAGGGCGAGCAGTTGTAAGAGAGCAACTTGCCTGGGCAAGCGGCGTGCACAGCTTGTGCGAATTCGCGGGCGAAGCCGATGTCGGGCACGCCAGTTTCGCACCACACCAAGTCAGCGTAAGGGGCATAAGCCACACCACGGCTGATGGCTTGCTCCAAGCCGTTTTTGACGCGGTAGAAACCTTCTTGCGTGCGCTCACCGGTCAAGAATGGCTTGTCGTTGGCATCGTGATCGGAAGTGATCAGGTTGGCGGCTTCGGCATCGGTACGGGCCAACACGATGGTGGACACGCCCATGACGTCGGCGGCGAAACGCGCCGAGATCAGCTTTTCGCATGCTTCTTGGGTTGGCACCAACACTTTGCCGCCCATGTGACCGCACTTTTTCACCGCGGCCAATTGGTCTTCGAAGTGAACGCCGGCAGCACCTGCGGCAATCATGTTCTTCATCAATTCGAAGGCATTCAGCACACCACCGAAACCAGCTTCTGCATCGGCCACGATGGGCAAGAAGTAGTCGATGAATTCTTTGCTGCCGGGCTCAATGCCACGACCCCATTGAATTTCGTCAGCGCGCTTGAAGGTGTTGTTAATGCGGCGAACCATGGTGGGCACCGAGTCATAAGCGTACAGCGACTGGTCGGGGTACATGGTCTCGGAAGTGTTGCCGTCAGCGGCAACTTGCCAGCCCGACAGATACACCGCTTCCAAGCCGGCCTTGGCTTGTTGCATGGCTTGGCCAGCGCTGATGGCTCCGAAAGCATTGACGTAACCTTTTTTGGCGCCGCCGTTGACTTTTTCCCAGAGTTTTTCGGCGCCACGCTTGGCCAGCGTGTGCTCGATGGGCATGCTGCCACGCAGACGCACCACATCGGCGGCGGAATAACCGCGTTTCACGCCTTTCCAGCGGGGGTTGGTGGCCCAGTCTTTTTCGAGGGCGGCAATTTGTTGTTCGCGGCTCAGTTGTTGCGTGATGTTGGCTGGCATGGTGAGACTCCTGAAGTCAAGTTGAAATCGGGCGATGTGGGCAGCGAATTCTGCTTTGTCGTTGACGCCATCTTAACTCTTATACAAGAGTGATTTCTCATCTTATGTCTTATACAAGACATATTTTTATTTGTTTAATTTCAATGACTTACGAAGCTTATTTCACAATACAGAAATCGATCTTCCATATTGAGAAATTATGCGGCGGTGCAGCAACGCTATATTTCAAATTATGAAACGCAAAAACAATTTATGAAATGTGCAAAGGATCGGGATTGACCACCATGCCATCGCGGTCGGCATACAGCCAATCGCCCGTGCGAACGGCCACGCCCAAAATCTCTATACGGCCCCCGGTTTGGCCTTGGTCAGCACGCACCGTGGGCATCGGGTTCAAAGCCAGAGCACGAATGCCAATGGGCAATGCGGCAAGCTCCGCCGCATCTCTGACACAGCCATATACCACCACACCCGCCCATCCCTTTTGCGCCGCAGAGGCCGCCAAGTTGCCCCCCAACAAAGCACGACTCAATGAGCCGGCGCCATCCACCACCAACACGCGACCATGCCCCTCTGACTCCACCGCGGTTTTGACATGGCTGTTGTCCTCAAAGCATTTGACCGTCAGCACCTGACCATAAAAACTGTTGTGGCTGCCGTAGTCTTTGAAGACCGGAGGGAGAACACGAAAGCGACCGGACTCGTCCGATTTGTGCGCATCACAAAAATCACATGTCGAGATCACTAGGGAGGGGTTCATGGCCAAAATCCTGCTGAAAAATTTGCACAGAAAACGAGTGGATTCGATGCGACTTACACAAGGCATACGCAGCATGGCGCACGGATACGGTGCGTCACTGGCCTCTGACTCGAAAAAAACAACGCTGCAAAGACAATATCAGCAACAACCCCTATAGAAAAATAAGGTTTGCGCTTGGAAAGTGGCTGTTTCTCCAGTAGCATCCGCTTAGCTGAAAACAAACTGTTCATCAGCGTTGAACCCACTTCCGATCAAAGGAATTTTCACCATGGCAACTGCGAAAAAAACCCCGGCAACAAAAGCTGCTCCCGCTAAAAAAGCAGCACCGGCCAAAAAAGCTGCTCCTGCTAAAAAAGCTGCAGCACCCGCTAAAAAAGTAGCGGCTAAAGCCCCTGCGAAAAAGGCAGCTCCTGCCAAAAAGCGCACCCCCAACCCCGCGTTCATGAAGGCATTGACCCCCAGCGCCGCTTTGGCCGCTGTGGTGGGTTCTACCCCCCTGCCCCGCACTGAGGTGGTCAGCAAGATGTGGGTTTACATCAAGAAAAACAATTTGCAAGACAGCGTCAACCGCCGTGCCATCAATGCCGATGACAAGCTCAAGGCCGTGTTTGGCAAAGCGCAAGTCACCATGTTTGAAATGGCTGGCCTGATCGGCAAGCACCTCAAATAATTGAGACTCTGCTCACACAAAAAACCCGCTTCGGCGGGTTTTTTTGTGGGCTGGCGCTTTCAACCGGTCACTCGCGGCGCTCAGCGCTTGCGTCAGTGCCCCGCAGCATCAGGCCGCGCGTTTTGCCAATGCCGCTTGTGTCAAGGCCGACAAGGTGCCGCGGGTGGTGATCACCTCAGGGTCGAGCATGACCTCAATCAACGTCCCTTGGCTGCGGCCGAGTGCCGCCAGCAACAGATCTTCAAATTGCGCGGTCTTTTCTAGCCGCACGCCCACATAGCCATAGGCCTGGGCCAAAGCCACAAAATCGGGATTGTGCAGGGACGAACCTGTGACATGGTTCGGGTATTCGCGCTCTTGGTGCATGCGGATCGTGCCAAACATGCCGTTGTTCAACAGCAAGATGATGCTTTTGCCGCCGTGTTGCACGGCAGTGGCCAGCTCTTGACCGTTCATCAAAAAATCACCATCCCCTGCAATGGTGAATGCGACACGACCGGTCAACAGATTGGCGGCAATGCCAGCAGGCACGCCATAGCCCATGGCACCGGCGGTAGGGGCCAGTTGTGTTTTGTACCCCTTGACCCATCCATGATGTTGAAAAAAGCGATGGATCCAACTCGCAAAATTGCCTGCGCCGTTGGTCAACACCGCATCCACCGGCAAGTGCTTTTGCAAAGTCGCAACAATCGATGGCATGTCCACCGCCCCCGGCAATTGCTGCGGTTGCAAATTGCCCAAATACGCTTGGTGTACGCGCTCTGTCCAAGCCGTCCAAGGCAATTCAGGAGGGGCCGTTAAAACTTCCAAACTGCGCGCAGCGGCATTCATGGTGGCCGAAATGGCCAAATCGGCTTGGTACACACGGTTGAGCTCTTCGGGGCTGCTGTGGATGTGCACCAACTTTTGCAAGGGGCGTGGCGCTTGCAGCAAGGTGTAGCCGCCCGTGGTCATTTCTCCTAAACGCGGCCCTAACGCCAAAATCAAATCGGCGTCTTTCACACATTACGCCAAAGCGGGGATGATGCCGATCCCGACATCCCCCGCGTAGAGGGGGTGATGGTTGTCAAACGTGTCTTGAAACCGAAAGGCGTTGGCCACAGGCAATTGCCAATTTTCTGCAAAGCGTTGCAGGGCTTGGGCCGACTGCGGGGTCCAGCCTCCGCCGCCACAAATGACCAAGGGTTGGCGGGCCGACAGCAGCATGGCCCTGAGTTCACGCAATGCGCCCGGATCACTCCAGCCCTGAACCGGCTCCACGCGTGGCAGGGCTGTTGCAGTTTGAATGGGGGTGGTCAGCATGTCCTCGGGCAGCACCAAGACCACAGGGCCTGGCCGGCCATTCATGGCAGTGGCAAATGCGCGCGCCACATACTCTGGCAAGCGTTCGGCATCGTCGATGCGCTCTACGCGCTTGGCCATGCCTTTGGTGGAGGGGCCAAAAAAATGGGTGTAGTCCATTTCTTGGAAGGCCTCTCGATCGCGCGTGTCACTGGCCACATCGCCCACAAACAGCACCATCGGGGTGGAGTCTTGAAACGCCGTGTGCACACCGATCGAGGCGTTGGTCGCCCCGGGCCCTCGGGTGACAAAACAAATGCCCGGACGGCCTGTCAATTTGCCATGTGCTTCGGCCATGAAAGCGGCCCCGCCTTCTTGTCGGCATGTGACAAATTGGATCTTGTCTTGGTGCAGGTGAAAGCCGTCCAACACAGCCAAATAACTTTCGCCCGGTACGCCAAATGCATGGGTCACGCCTTGAGCCAACAGGCATTCAACCAATAGATGGCCCGCAATTTTTGTGGTCATGTCTTTATTTTGCACACAGCAGGTGTCTGCAACTGTCACCAGCGTTCGCCGAGTGGCTCTGCAGAGTCAGGCAAGCGCCCCGGTCCGCCGCCCCACGCCCAATGCGGCGACCACACTGAGCAACAGCACCAAAGCCGCGCCCAGTAATGTGGCGCTGTACCAGCCTTTGTCCATCATCACGCCAAACAAAAGGGGGGACAGCGCAAAACCCACGTCCAAGCCCGAATAAACCAAGCCATAAACCCGCCCGGTAGCGCCTTTGGGCGTGGCTTTTTTGATCATCAGGTCACGACTGGGCCCCCCAATGCCAACGGCAAATCCGGTCAGGGCCAAGACCCACAAGGTGCCGGTGTGGCCAAACACGCCGCTGGCAGAAACGGCCATCAATACAGCCGCGCTGGCCATGCAAATGGCCACGATGCGATCACTTGAAGCGGCAAATTTGGCCGCCACAAAGCCCCCCATCAACATGCCCAAAGCGCCAAACAGCATGTAAGCCGTCAAAGTCATGGAAGCCACTTCCAGGCTGACGCCATGCAAGGCTTTCAGGATGGGCACTGAAAAATTCTGCACCACCGCCAGCGTGACCGTGGACAACAAGAAAAATCCAAAACACCACCAGACCACAGGCAAGCGCATGAACGAAAAGTCATTGCCCGCCACCGGCTGGTTGGACCCGCGTGGGGTCGAGGTGGTTCGCAAATGGGCTCTGTTCCACCACAACACCGCCAAGACCAAGGCATAAACCCCTGCTGCGGCTAAAAAAGCCTGGCGCCAACCCCAAAGCGCCGTCCCCAAGGTGAAAAATGCCGGCGCGATGGCCCATCCCAAATTTCCCGTCAAGCCATGCACGCTGAAGGCATAGCCCAACCTGGGCGTGGAAACACGCTGGTTCAAAATGGTGAAATCCACCGGGTGAAATGGGGCGTTGCCCAAGCCGGCCAAGATGGCCACGACCATCAAAGCGCCATAGCTGGTGGCGGTAGACGCCAAAACGCAAGCCGTGATGAACAGCAATTGCGAGGCAAAAAGTACGGGCCTCGCGCCCCAACGGTCCACCACAAAACCCGCACACGCTTGGCCTGCACCCGAGACCACAAAAAACAGCGTGCTGAGCAAGCCGAGCTCAGAAAAGCTCCAACCAAAATCCCGCATGAACACAGGAAACATGAGGGGCAATAAGAGATGGGAAAAATGCGAACTGGCATGCGCCATGCCCACCAGCCCCATGACCTTGGCGTCATCGCGCCAAGGCAACACTTCGCTTGTTGAACCCATCTGCATCCCGCACCACAATTCCGTGGCGTTGGGGCTTGCTCGTTCTGAACATGAACACAATCACCCCGCCGCTCGGAAGGCAGTTTAGCGCGTAAAAATCCAAGGGCGCGAGGCCCTTGGATGGCGGGTATCCCCTTTAGGCAGCGGCTTGCACCACCGTGAATTCAAATTGCCCCGGATTTCGAACCGGGTCGACGGACACTTGAATATGGCATTTGGGCGGAAAACGTCCCTCAAGCAACAAGCGCGACAAGGGGTTCTCCAGCCGCTGTTGAATCGCCCGCTTCAATGGACGCGCGCCGAACACCGGGTCAAAACCAACTTTGGCCAATTCAGCCAAAGCCGCAGGCGTGACCTCCAAATGCAAATCCATACGCAACAGGCGATCCCGCAGCACTTGCAATTGGATCGAGGCAATCGATGCAATGTGCTCAGCGTCTAAGCCATGGAAGACCACGGTTTCGTCGATGCGGTTTAAAAATTCGGGACGGAAGTGCGCTTTCAGTTCATCCCAAACCGCTTCTTTCACTTCGTCATCGGGCTTGCCCACCATCGACTGGATCACGCGCGAGCCCAAGTTGGAAGTCATGACGATCACGGTGTTTTTGAAATCCACTGTCCGACCTTGGCCATCGGTCAGTCGCCCGTCGTCGAGCACTTGCAGCAAGATGTTGAATACATCGGGATGGGCTTTTTCGATTTCGTCCAGCAACAGCACGCTGTAGGGTTTGCGCCGCACGGCCTCGGTCAAGTAGCCGCCCTCTTCATAGCCCACATAGCCGGGAGGCGCACCAATCAGGCGGGCCACCGAATGCTTCTCCATGAACTCACTCATGTCGACGCGAACCATGTGGTCTTCGCTGTCAAACAAAAAGCCAGCCAATGCTTTGCAAAGCTCGGTTTTGCCAACGCCTGTCGGTCCCAAAAACAAAAAGGAACCGGTGGGTCGGTTCGGGTCTGACAGTCCCGAACGCGAGCGGCGAATGGCGTTGGCCACCGCGGAAATGGCGACATCTTGACCCACCACACGTTGGTGCAACTTGGCTTCCATGAGCAGCAGCTTTTCGCGTTCACCCTGCATCATTTTTGACACAGGAATGCCAGTGGCACGCGACACGATTTCGGCAATTTCTTCAGCCCCGACTTGGGTGCGCAAGAGCCGATGCACCGGTTTTTCACCGGGCAAAGCTTCTTTGGCTTGCACTTCCTTGAGGATTTTTTCCAAGGCCGGCAACTTGCCGTATTGCAATTCGGCCACTTTGTTGAAATCGCCTTTGCGGGTGAGGTCCTCGATTTGTTGGCGCATCTGGTCAATTTGCTCACGCACCTGTTGGCCCCCTTGGGCTTGCGCCTTTTCGGCATGCCAAATTTCTTCCAAATCAGCCGCTTCTTTTTTGAGCTTGGTGATTTCTTCCTCAATCAAGGCCAAGCGTTTTTGTGACGCTTCGTCGTGCTCTTTGCGCACCGCTTCACGCTCAATTTGCAATTGAATCAATCGCCGATCGAGCTTGTCCATGACTTCGGGCTTGGAGTCGATTTCGATTTTGATCTTGGCCGCTGCCTCGTCGATCAAATCGATGGCCTTGTCCGGCAAAAAGCGATCGGTGATATAGCGATGGCTCAATTCGGCCGCCGCCACAATGGCCGGGTCGGTGATGTCCACACCATGGTGAATTTCGTATTTTTCTTGCAGCCCTCGCAAGATGGCAATGGTCGCTTCAACGGTGGGTTCATTGACCAAGATTTTTTGAAACCGCCGCTCCAACGCCGCATCTTTCTCGATGTATTTGCGGTACTCGTCGAGGGTGGTGGCCCCCACACAATGCAACTCACCGCGGGCCAAAGCCGGCTTGAGCATGTTCCCCGCGTCCATGGCGCCTTCGGCTTTACCGGCTCCCACCATGGTGTGGAGTTCGTCAATGAACAAAATCGTTTGGCCTTGGTCTTTGGAGAGTTCATTCAAGACCGACTTGAGGCGTTCTTCGAATTCGCCACGGAACTTCGCGCCGGCCAGCAAGGCCGCCATGTCCAATGACAACACACGCTTGCCCTGCAAAGAGTCGGGCACTTCGCCGGCCACGATGCGTTGCGCCAAGCCTTCGACGATAGCGGTTTTGCCAACACCGGGTTCACCAATCAGCACCGGGTTGTTTTTGGTGCGCCGTTGCAAGACCTGAATGGCGCGGCGAATTTCGTCGTCACGTCCAATCACCGGATCCAGCTTGCCTATCCGCGCACGCTCGGTCAGATCAATGCAATATTTTTTCAGGGCCTCGCGTTGGCTTTCAGCATCGGCATTGCCCACCGTCTGACCGCCGCGCAACGCATCGATGGCCATTTCAAGCTGGATGCGCGTGAGGCCATGCTCTTTGGCCAGACGCCCCATATCGCCCTTGTTGTCGGTCATCGCCAACAAAAACAATTCACTGGCAATAAAGGCATCGCCGCGCTTGATGGACTCTTTTTCTGCCGCTTGCAGCAACTTGGCCAACTCCGGGCCCACTTGCACCTGGTCTTGTCCCGTCACTTGGGGCAGTCGCCCCAGCGCCGCTTCAGCCGCCATCGTCAAGCCCTGCACCTGGACTCCCGCACGCATGAGCAAGGCTTTGGGACCGTCCTCTTGCTTGAGCATGGCCAACAGCACGTGGACCGGTTCAATGTAAGCGTGGTCGCGCCCCAGGGCGAGGGATTGCGCGTCCGACAGGGCTTCGTGAAATTTGGTGGTCAGTTTGTCAAGTCGCATGAAAATTCTCCGTTCAGCCCTATTTTGGGGATGATGGCCCATTTTCAAGGCTTGGTAGAAAGACCGGGCTTGCCTAAAATCAAAGAATGAACATTCACCAGTTGTCCGTCAGCCACGATGAGCGCCAAGACCGCCTGTTGCTCAGACTCAACACCTTGGCGAACGAGGAATTTCGCTTTTGGCTGACGCGCCGAATGGTTTTTTTGCTGTTGCCTGCCCTGACACAAATGGTGGCGCGACTCGAGGCCTCGCAACCGGGCTTCGCTGCCAGCGACGCCCAAGCGCAATCTTTGTTGACCGAATTGAAGCGGGATGCTTTTCTACAACAAGCCGACTTTGCAACGCCCTACGCTGTAGAAGCACCGCAAAGGCCGCTGGGCGAAGAACCGCTGTTGATCACCGATGTCCAGCTGAATCACACCGCCGAGCAGAGCCTGGAGGTCATTTTTTTGAACACCTCGGCGCAGCCTCCATTGGCCTGCACGCTCAATTTGCAAGCGCCTTTGGTGCATGGCCTGATCCATCTAATGGCACAAACCGCAAGCCACGCCAACTGGGCCCTGCCCCCTGCAAGCGACGGCCTCAGCGCCAACCTCCATCCACCCGCAGGGACCAGCGCCGACTCCGACCCTGCGGCGACACCACGCCCCCTGATGCACTGAGCGTTTGCAGCTCAGGCGTTGTCGGCCTGGATGCCCCAGCGCGCCAAAGCCGCGTCGTCTGAGACACGGGCGTCCACCCATTGGGCGCCTTGAGGCGTTTGCTCTTTTTTCCAAAATGGCGCTTGCGTCTTCAGATAGTCCATCAGGAACTCGCAGGCCTTGAAACTCTCACCTCGGTGCGCCGAGGTCACTGCCACCAAAACAATTTGGTCGGCTGGCATCAAGCGTCCCACGCGGTGCACCACGCGAGCCGCGTAAAAGTCAAACCGTCGATGGGCTTCTTCGATCATGGCTTCGATCGATTTTTCGGTCATGCCCGGGTAATGCTCCAGCTCCATCGACTGTATTTCGTCAGCGGCTTGGCCGGTCAAGGCGCGCGTGTCGCGAACTGTTCCGACAAAGCTGCAAACAGCGCCCACTCGCAAGTCATGGGCTCGCAAGGCTTGCAGCTCATGCGCCACATCAAAATCTTCGCTTTGAATCGATACGCTTTGAAACACGGGATCACCCTCCGGTGACAGGCGGGAAAAACGCCACTTCACAACCGTCTTGCAAAGGTGTCCCGTCTTGCCCCATGAGCTGGTTAACGGCCACGCGGACGGGTCGATGGCTGGCCAAAGCTTCGGCATAGGCACCGCCGCGCTCTTGCAGCTGACGACGCAGATCGCCCACATTGTGGGCCTCGGTTTCCACCCCCTCTTGCGCCACCCCGATGTTCTCGCGCAGAGAGGCAAAAAAACGGACTTGGATCTTCATGACAACCACTCCGACATGGGCCAAAAAATCACCGTATCGCCACGCGCAATGGTGTGGCCCGCCGGGTTGTCCACCACCCCATCGGCCCAAACCATCGAGGTCAAGACGCCAGAGCTTTGGTTGGGAAACAGGTCCAGCCCTCCTTGGGCATTGCGGCGCACGCGCAAAAACTCACGCCGCTTGTCGGCTTTTGGCCAATCAAAATCAGCCCGCAAGGCGACACTGAGCGGCGCTGAATGGGCAGCCCCTTGAAGGGCCAAGATCAGGGGTTTAACCAACAGCAAAAAAGTCACAAAACTGGACACGGGGTTGCCAGGCAAGCCCACGAAATGGGCTTGTCCCGTTTGCCCTGCTCGGCGCACATGGCCATAAGCAAAGGGTTTTCCGGGCTTCATGGCAATTTGCCAAAGCGACAAAGCGCCCAAGGCCTGCACGGCCGGTTTCACATGGTCTTCTTCGCCCACCGACACACCGCCACTGGTGACGATCAAATCGTGCTGCTCAGCAGCCGATTGCAAGGCGGCTTCAGTGGCTTCGCGGTTGTCAGGAACAATGCCCAAATCACTTACCTCGCAGCCCATGCGCTGCAACAAGGCGCGCAAGAAAAACCGATTCGAGTTGTAAATGGTGCCAGGGCGCAGATCGGCTGGGGCCACATCACCGGGCATGACCAACTCGTCACCAGTAGAAAACAGCGCCACTTTCGGACGTGCTTTCACCCTAAGTTGCGCCATCCCCAAGCTGGCTGCCAAGCCCAGGTGCGCCGGGCCGAGCTTTTGGCCATGCGTCAACACCGTATCGCCACTGCGAATGTCCTCACCGCTGTAACGCACCCATTGCCCCGCTTGTACTGTCGTCAATATGCGCACACGGGTGGTGTCGGCTTCGGTCACGGCCTCGGCTTGCTCTTGCATCACGATGGCGTCCGCGCCGGGCGGCAAAGGCGCTCCGGTGAAGATGCGTGCGGCCTGTCCAGGCAGCAAAGGCTGACCAAAATGCCCCGCCGGTATGCGCTGCGTCACCTGCAATTCAACACCTGATGTGGGCACATCGGCACTGCGCACGGCGTAGCCATCCATCGACGAATTGTCAAAGGCAGGCACTTGCAATGGCGATACCAGGTCTTGCGCCAACACGCGCGTGTCGGCGTCCCAGGTGGGGACCGACTCCACCCGATCCAGCGGGCTGATGTGCGACAACAGGGCCTTCAACGCGTCGTCGAGCGACATCAAGGGGGCACGTGGCGCAGTGGACATCGATGTCAATCGCAGTGTTGTTGGATAAATGCTTTCACCAGATTCACATCGGCTTTCATGACATGAACCCGCTTGGGCAAAGCTTCAATGCCTTCAAATTGTGGCGGACGATCCGGCTGGCGGCCCAATGCCTGCACAATGGTCGACGCAAACTTGATGGGCAAGGCCGTCTCTAAAACCACCATGGGGACATCGGGCTTCAAGTGTTCTTGAGCCACTTTCACCCCGTCTGCTGTGTGGGTGTCGATCATCACGCCGTAGTTTGCATACACCTGCTGAATCGTCTTCAAGCGATCGCTGTGGGTGCTGCGTCCGCTTTCAAAGCCAAACACCGCTGCGGCTTTTGCAAAGCGCGGGTCAGCCGACAAATCGAAGTAACCCTTTTGTTGGAGACCCGCACCAAAAATCTCTTTCGTGGTCACGCCATCGCGGTCCAGCAGGTCAAAAACAAAGCGCTCAAAGTTACTGGCTTTTGAAATGTCCATCGATGGACTGGAGGTTTCGTGCGTGTCGGCCGTGCCGCGCACCCGGTAAACACCGGTTCTGAAAAATTCATCCAGCACGTCATTTTCATTGGTGGCCACAACCAAACGGTCAATCGGCAAACCCATCATGCGGGCCACGTGACCGGCACACACATTGCCAAAATTACCGCTGGGAACGGTGAAACTGACTTTTTGCAGATCGCTTTGAGTGGCTTGGAAATACCCTGCAAAGTAATACACCACCTGGGCCAGCAAGCGCGCCCAATTGATGGAGTTCACGGTGCCGATTTTGTAGCGCTGTTTGAACGCCAAATCATTGGACACGGCTTTGACAATGTCTTGGCAGTCGTCAAAGACACCTTCGATGGCCATGTTGTGGATGTTTTCGTCCAACAAACTGAACATCTGCGCTTGTTGAAACGGGCTCATGCGGCCGTGCGGACTGGTCATGAAAACCCGCACACCTTTTTTACCGCGCATGGCGTATTCGGCAGCGCTGCCGGTATCGCCCGATGTGGCGCCCAAAATATTCAAGGTTTCACCACGGCGCGCCAACTCGTACTCAAACAAATTGCCCAGCAACTGCATGGCCATGTCTTTGAAAGCCAGGGTCGGCCCGTTCGACAAGGCCTCAAGCGTCAAGTCGGCTTGGTTTTGACCCGCTCTTTTGAGGGGCTTGAGCGGCACGATTTCAGGGGTGCCGAAAACCGCCGAGGTGTAGGTCTTTTGGCAAAGAGCCTTCAGATCGTCGCGGGGAATGTCGTCGATGTAGAGCGACAGAATTTCAAAGGCCAACGCCGCATAACCTTGGCTTTGCCAGACTTGACGCAGATTTTGCAATTCGGCTGGTCCGAGCTGGGGATAACGCTCGGGCAAGTACAAGCCGCCATCCGGCGCCAAGCCCTCCAGCAAAATTTCACAAAATTGTTTGCGGTCGGCATGACCACGGGTAGACAGGTAACGCATCAGTTCAACTCTTCTTTGCGAATGCGCACAATCGGCGCCATGACGGTAGGAAGGGCTTGCATGTCGGCCAAGACAGCGTTCAGCGTGCCTTCGCGGGTGTCGTGGGTCAAGATGATCACATCGGTTTGGTTTTCGCCTGCTTGGCTCACCTGATCGGCTTCGCGTTGCAACACCGCATCGATGCTGATATTGGCTTGGGCCAACAAGCCCGTCAATTTGGCCAAAACGCCGGCTTGATCAGCCACCCGCAAACGCAGGTAATAACTGGTCACCACTTCGGACATGGGCAACACCGACAAACTGCTCATGGCGCCGGGCTGGAAAGCCAGGTGAGGCACGCGGTTTTGTGGGTCGGCCGAGTGCAATCGCGCGATGTCCACCAAGTCGGCAATCACCGCACTGGCGGTCGGCTCAGATCCTGCGCCCTTGCCGTAATACAAGGTGGTGCCGACGGCATCGCCTTGCACCATGACCGCATTCATGGCCCCTTCGACATTGGCGATCAGGCGTTGGGCGGGCACCAAGCTGGGGTGCACGCGCAACTCCACGCCGTTGGCGGTGCGTTTGGTGATGCCCAGCAATTTGATGCGGTAGCCCAATTGTTCGGCGTACTTGATGTCGGCTGCGCCGAGTTGGGTGATGCCTTCCACATAGGCTTTGTCAAACTGGACGGGAATGCCGAACGCAATGGCGCTCATCAAGGTGACTTTGTGTGCGGCATCCACGCCTTCGATGTCAAAGGTCGGATCGGCTTCGGCGTAGCCCAAGCGTTGGGCTTCTTTGAGCACCACACCAAAATCCAAGCCCTTGTCGCGCATCTCGGACAAGATGAAGTTGGTGGTGCCATTGATGATGCCCGCCACCCACTGAATGCTGTTCGCGGTCAGGCCTTCGCGCAGTGCTTTGATGATGGGAATACCACCGGCCACAGCCGCCTCAAAGGCCACCATCACCCCTTTGGCCTGCGCTGCAGAAAAAATCTCCGTGCCATGCACGGCCAACAACGCCTTGTTGGCGGTGACCACGTGTTTGCCGGCGGCAATCGCCTCCATGACCATGGTTTTGGCGACGCCGTAGCCGCCGATCAATTCGATGACGATGTCGATGTCGGGGTTGGCAATGATTTCGCGGCCATCGGCCACCACTTGCACGCCCTCGCCAGCCAAGGCCTTGGCACGAGCAACATCCAAGTCGGCCACCATCGTGATTTCGATGCCGCGACCAGCACGACGCTGAATCTCTCCTTGGTTGCGCTTGAGCACATTGAAAGTGCCACTGCCCACGGTGCCCATTCCCAACAGGCCAACTTTGATCGGTTTCATTGCTTTACTTCTTTACTACATGTGGCCCGCAACACGCGGGCGGAAAAAATGGATTTCAGGCCACCAACGCTTCGGTGCCAAAACGCTTTCGGGCGCCCTGTAAAAAACGCGCCACGCGCGCAATGGCTTCCCGCAAATCATCTTCATGCGGCAAAAATACGATGCGGAAATGGTCGGTGTCGGGCCAGTTAAAGCCGGTGCCTTGCACCAGCATGACCTTGGTTTCTTCTAGCAGTTGCAAGAAAAAGTCTTGGTCGTCCTTGACGGGATAAATGACCGGATCCAATTTGGGAAACATGTACAGCGCCGCCTGCGGCTTGACACAACTCACGCCGGGAATGGCGGTGATCAGTTCATAGGCCAAATCGCGTTGCTTGCGCAAGCGACCGCCCTCACCCACCAATTCATTGATGCTTTGGTGCCCCCCCAAAGCCGTTTGTATGGCCCATTGACCGGGCACATTGGCGCACAAGCGCATGTTGGAGAGCATGTTCAGGCCCTCAATGTAGTCGCGTGCGTTTTTCTTGTCGCCCGAAATCACCATCCAGCCCGCGCGATAACCGCAAGAGCGGTAGCTCTTTGAGAGCGAATTGAATGTCAGGGTCAAAACGTCTTGCGACAAACTGGCCAATGGGGTGTGCTTGGCACCGCCGTACAACACTTTGTCGTACACCTCGTCTGCAAAAATGACCAAGCCGTGTTCACGCGCAATGGCCACAATGCCCTGCAACAACTCGACCGAGTACAGCGCACCGGTCGGGTTGTTCGGATTGATCACCACGATGCCCTTGGTGCGCGGTGTCACTTTGGCCCGGATATCGTCCAAGTTGGGCATCCATCCGTTGGCTTCCTCGCAGTGGTAATGCACGGGAGTTCCGCCAGACAAACTGGCCGCCGCGGTCCACAACGGGTAGTCGGGCGTCGGCAGCAGCAATTCATCGCCGTTGTCGAGCAGGCCATTGGTGGCCATGACGATCAATTCGCTGGCCCCATTGCCCAAATAAATGTCATCCAGCGTGACCCCTAAAATGCCCTGCTTTTGAGTTTCATGCATGACGGCTTTGCGCGCTGCAAAAATGCCTTTGCTGTCGGAATAACCCGCCGAATTCGGCAGGTTTCGGATCATGTCTTGCTGGATTTCTTCAGGCGCATCAAAGCCGAAAACTGCCAAGTTTCCGATGTTCAATTTGATGATTTTTTGCCCGTCTTCTTCCATTTGACGGGCGCGGTCCATGATGGGTCCACGAATGTCATAACAAACGTTGGCGAGCTTGGCAGATTTTTGAATGGGCTTCAAAGTGCCTCCAAAGGCAGTTGCGAGAGAGGAAAACTTATAATTTGACCACAATTCAGGGCCAATTCTCCCCTCGCAAACTGAGCAACGCCTCTAATGCGCCACAGAAATCGCCCGCCCACCCGCACCTCTTCATGAAACTACAACCCGACAAATCGAACAGCCTGACGATCAATGCCTACGGCGAGGGTTGGATCGAGGTCAATGGACAGCGTTTTGAGCACTCCTTGATCGTCAGCAGTTTGCCCGGCGCGACACCCGAGGCTTGGTCCATTCCTGGGTTTGAGGCTTTAGAGCCTGCAAATTTTGATGTTTTAGGCTTAACCGGTGCCGAATTGGTGATTTTTGGCAGTGGCAAACGCTTGCGGTTCCCCAAGCCCAGTTGGCTGCAATCGTTGGTCGGAAAAGGCATCGGCCTCGAAACCATGGACACCGCCGCGGCTTGCCGCACTTACAACATCCTGGCCAGCGAAGGCCGGAAAGTGGTGCTCGCCGTGCTGTTGGAGACCTGAAGAGGCGAATTCAAAGGGCTCCTGAATCCTGATCGAGGATCTGCCAGGCGGCCGCATTCAGAGTAAAATCGAAGGTTGCCAAGGCCAATGGCCTCTAGCGACACTGACACCTCCGGGTGTTGGTCATCGCTCAACCCGTCAAGTGAGATTTAAGTTTTATGGCGATCGTTCTTAACAAACCCCTTCCCGAATTTGAAGCGAACGCAACCAGCGGCCTGAAAGTTTCGAACGTCTCTCACCTCGGTCAACCGGTGGTTTTGTTTTTCTACCCCAAAGACAACACCCCAGGCTGCACCACGGAAGCCATGCAGTTTCGTGACAAATACAAAGATTTCGTGAAAGCCGGCGCTCTGGTTTTGGGTGTCTCTCGCGACAACATGAAGTCTCACGACGACTTCAAAGCCAAATTGGAACTGCCCTTCGAGTTGATTGCCGACACCGAAGAAAAAATGTGCCACATGTTTGGCGTGGTCAAAAACAAGATCATGTACGGCAAAAAAGTCAAAGGCATTGAACGCAGCACCTTCTTGGTCGGCGCAGACGGCACCCTGAAACAAGAGTGGCGCGGACTGAAAGTTCCCGGCCATGTGGAAGAAGTGCTCAAGGCCGTCAAAGACCTGAAAAAAGCCGCCGCAGTGGCCTGATTTCCCCGAAGGAATTGTCTTTTGGCTCGTGCATAATGTTTGCATGCCGCTGAAACCCAGCCCCCTTCATTCCCAACAAAAAGCCGCCTTGGCCTCCAGGCGGCTTTTTGTTTTTTGACGCATTTTTTTCATCCTCAAGAGACCACTGTTCATGCCACTGCCACCCGCACCGACCCAACGCGCCAGCCGATTGACCCACACCGCTTTTGAGACCCCCGAGCCCACTGACGAATCACCCGCCGCCGAAGCCACCCACAAAGCCGCCAAAGCCCCGAGCAAAGCCGAACGTCCCGGCGCCGCCAACAAGTCCAAAACGAAACCCGCCGCAAGAGATCGCTCTTCCGCCGTGACGGCATTGCCCGCTGCGGCTGAGCCCACCCCTCAAGCGCCACAACGCGCCGCCTCGGCCCCGAGTCGGCCGAAACGCCCTTCGGGTCCCCGCAAATTGTTTGTGCTGGACACCAATGTGCTCATGCACGACCCCATGAGCCTGTTCCGGTTTGAAGAGCACGATGTCTTTTTGCCCATGATCGTGCTGGAAGAACTGGACGGCCACAAAAAAGGCATGACCGAAGTGGCCCGCAACGCCCGACAGGCCAGCCGCTCACTGGACGCGCTGGCCTCGGCTCAAGGCTCAGACCTCGGCAAGGGCTCACCGCTGAACACCACTGGCCACAACGATGCGACCGGGCAATTGTTTTTTCAGACACAGGCGCTCGACCTGACCCTGCCTCTGGCACTGCCACAGGGCAAGGCCGACAATCAAATCTTAGGCGTCGTCAAAGCCCTGGGGCAAATGCAAGCGCCCCGAGAAGTGGTGCTGGTGTCGAAAGACATCAACATGCGGGTGAAGGCGCGGGCCTTGGGTTTGCAGGCCGAGGATTATCAAAACGACAAAACACTGGAAGACGGCGATCTCTTGTATCCCGGGTCTTTGGCCTTGCCCGCTGATTTTTGGCTGAAAAACGGCAAGACCGTTGAAAGCTGGCAACAAGGCACGCACACCTACTACCGCATCAGTGGGCCCATCGTGCCGAGTCTGTTCATGAACCAGTTTGTGTATTTCGAAGCCCCCGGCGAGCCCAGTCTTTACGCCCGTGTGACTGAAATTCGCGGCAAAACCGCCGTGCTGAAAACGCTGAAAGATTTCAACCACCAGAAAAACGCCGTGTGGGGGGTGACCACACGCAACCGCGAACAAAACTTCGCGATGAATTTGCTGACCGATCCCGATGTGGACTTCGTCACTTTGGCGGGCACCGCGGGCACCGGCAAAACACTGATGGCGCTGGCGGCCGGTCTGACGCAAGTGCTGGACGATCGCCGTTACACCGAAATCATCATGACCCGTGCGACCGTCAGTGTGGGTGAAGACATTGGCTTTTTACCCGGCACCGAAGAAGAAAAAATGGGCCCCTGGATGGGCGCGCTGGACGACAACTTGGAGTTTTTGGCCAAAGGCGATGGTGGCAATGCCGGCGAATGGGGCCGTGCCGCCACCAACGAATTGATCAAGAGTCGCATCAAGATCAAGAGCATGAACTTCATGCGAGGCCGCACCTTCATGAACAAGTACGTGATCATCGATGAGGCACAAAACTTGACTCCGAAACAGATGAAAACGCTGATCACCCGCGCAGGGCCCGGCACCAAAATCATCTGCATGGGCAACTTGGCACAGATCGACACGCCCTATCTGACCGAAGGCTCTTCGGGTCTGACCTATGCCGTTGACCGCTTCAAGGGCTGGGCCCATGGGGGTCATATCACCTTGGCACGGGGTGAGCGCTCTAGGTTGGCTGACTTTGCCAGCGAAGCGCTGTGAGCATCGGCCTGGCGGCGCCAGGTCTCAGTAATCGTCGCTGAGACCTGAAGCCAAGCTTTCAAACCGCGTGAGGTTCTTCAGGAAGGTCAACCGGACCGTGCCTGTGGGGCCGTTACGCTGTTTGCCGATGATGATTTCAGCGACGCCCGGGTCTTTGGAGTCTTTGTTGTAGTAGTCGTCGCGGTAAATGAACATGATGATGTCGGCATCTTGTTCAATCGCCCCCGATTCGCGCAAGTCACTCATCATCGGCCGCTTGTCGGTGCGCTGTTCAACGCTTCGGTTCAGCTGAGAAAGCGCGATGACCGGGCATTGAAGCTCCTTGGCCAGCATTTTCAAGCCGCGAGAAATTTCTCCCAGCTCGGTCGCACGGTTGTCGCCACCCGAGCCGCCAGAGCCACTCATCAACTGCAGATAGTCCACCACAATCATGCCCAACTTGCCGCACTGCCGCGACAAGCGGCGGGCATTGGCGCGCAACTCTGAGGGCGTCAGACCCGGGGTTTCGTCGATGTGCAAAGAAACCGTGCGCAGTTTCTCAATGGCTTCGGTCAAACGGGGCCATTCATCGTCGTGCAGTTTGCCCGTGCGCAAACGGCCTTGGTCGATGCGGCCAATCGAACCCACCACACGAACGGCCAATTGAGACGCCCCCATTTCCATCGAGAAAACGGCCACGGGCAACCCTTCATTCAAGGCCACATGCTCGGCAATGTTGATGGCAAAGGCGGTCTTGCCCATCGAGGGTCTGGCGGCCAAGACCACCAAATCGCCCGATTGCAAACCGGACGTCATCCGGTCTAAATCGTAAAAGCCGGTGGGCACACCCGTGATGTCGTTGGGGTTGTCGGCCATTTCTTGAACGCGGTCGAGCAACTCCACCACCAAGGTGTCCATCGACTGAAAGCCCTGCTTCATGCGAGAGCCTTCTTCACCGATGTTGAAGATTTTTTGCTCGGCCTCGTCCAATATGCGGTCAATCGCCTTGCCTTGGGGGTTGAACGCGTTGGTGGCTATCTCGTCACTGGCCGAGACCAGTTTGCGCAAGATGGAGCGCTCACGAACGATCTCGGCGTAGCGGCGAATGTTGCTCGCGCTGGGCACATATTGCGCCAATGAATTCAAGTAGCCAAGGCCGCCCATTTCGGCCGTTTTTCCTTGGTTTTGAATGTACTCACTGACCGTGATCACGTCGGCGGGCTTCGAGGCATTGATGAGCGCCCCGACGGCGGTGTAAATCAAACGGTGTTCGTGGCGGTAAAAATCGGAATCCACCAACAAATCACCCACGCGGTCCCAAGCGCCGTTGTCCAGCAACAAACCGCCCAAAACACTCGACTCGGCTTCGATGGAATGGGGCGGGACACGCAAGTTCGCCACTTGACTGTCCGAGGACAGATCAGCGGGAAATTCACTCATGGGGATAGAAAAAACAGCAGACATGGAGGACCAGCAATCAAAAGGCCATGTTAGCGCCCGAACGCCTGCTCGTCATGGGACAACCCTGTGGATAAGCATGGGGAATCCGGTGACCAACTGCGGACAACTCGGCTTGGCAAACAAAGTGATGCGCCAATGAAAAAGCCCTTCCAAAGGAGGAAGGGCTTGGCAAAAATTTGGGGTGGCTGATGGGGCTCGAACCCACGACAACAGGAATCACAATCCTGGACTCTACCAACTGAGCTACAGCCACCGTAGTGGGAAGATTATAGCCTGAAGCTCAGGACTTTTTAGCGTCGGAGTCGGTCAACTTTGCAGGTTTTTGAGTTCGCATTTCCACCTTGTATTTGGCTTTCAAACTGGCCAAATAGGCTTGGGCCTCAGCTTGACCCCAGAGTTGCGCAAATTGCAGTCGACTCTGTTGTGCCAGTGAAGCACTGGCTTCGGGACGCGGCACCACTTTGTTCACCCGCACCACGGCGAAACCTTGGGCCCCCAAATCCACCCCCACCAGCACCGGCATTTTTTCGGGGCTGGCCCGCAAGGCGGCATCCACCACGGCTTGCGGCAGGTTTTGCGATTGGTCACGTGAAACCGTCAAGGCAGCGCCCAGACTGGCCTCACCGGCATTGGCGGTCCACTCTTTCAGCTTGTTTTGACCCTCGGCCTTGGCCAAGTCTGCGGCTTGGCTGGCCAACATGCGCTGGCGAACTTCGGCTTTGACTTCTTCAAAGGGACGGACCGCCGCAGGACGGTGGGTCACGATTCGCGCAGACACCAAGGTGTTGGGCGCCACTTCGATGGCGGCGGTGTTGCGGCGCTTGCCGATGGCGTCATCCGAGAAAAGCGCTTGCAACAATTTGGGGTTGGCCAAATAGCCCTGCACACCTGCTGCAGGCATGGCGGTCACGCCTTGGGCTTTTTGCAAGGTCAATTTCAAGCGCTCAGCCACAGGAGCCAAGCTGTCGGCTTGTTCGTAGACGCTGTTGCTGAAGGTTTCCGCCATTTCTGCAAATTGGCGCTGGGCTTGCTGCTTGCGCAGATCGGCTTCCAATTGCGGCCGCATCGATTCAAACGAAGGGACTTTCGGCAATTTGATGTCGGTCAGTTGAATGATGTGGAAACCGAAATCAGATTCAACGATGTCGCTGATGCTGCCTTTTTGCAAAGCGAATGCCGCGTCTTCAAAGGGCTTGACCATGGCACCGCGGGCAAAAAAGTCCAAATCACCCCCGCGGCTGGCCGAACCTGAATCGTCCGAATTTTTACGTGCCACATCGGCAAACGTTGCGGGTGCTTTGCGCACCGTCTCTAACAAGGCTTCGGCTTTTGCGCGGGCTTTTTGTTTTTCAGCGGCCGGCAAATCCTTGGCGGCATTGACCAAAATATGGCTGGCTCGGCGTTGCTCTTGACCTGCGAGACGCTGCATATTTTGTTCGTAATAAGTCTTCAGGTCTTGCTCAGGCAATTCCACGCGCTTTTGCAATGTGGCCACATCCAAGACCAAATATTCCACATCGGCGTTTTCTACTGAGCGGAAACGCTCTGTGTTGGCTTGGTAATAGCCCTGCAAATCGGCATCGGCCAAAGTGACTTTGCCTGCAAAGTCTGCAGGCAACCAACGCTTCACTTGCACTTCGCGGCGTTGCAAATAGGCATCCAAAGCCATGTCGGTTTGCCGTTGCGTCACCAACACAGAGCCTTGCAAGCCGGCCAAGACTTGCTGATTGGACAAGTCACGGCGCACCCGTGCTTCGAGCATTTCAGGGGTCATGCCCTGGCTGGCCGCCAACTGGCGGTAACGATCCATGTCGAGCTTGCCATTGGCATCGCGCAAGCCAGCGATAGAAGGATCTTGTTGCAGGTAGCGCGCCAAACGCTGGTCGCTGGTGATCAAGAGTTGTTGCTCAGCGGCCAATGCGATCAGACGGTCGTTCACCATCCGCTCGAGGGTGGCGTAACGGGCTTCTGGCGCATCCAACAGCTTGGGATCCAGATTGGGCACCGAAGCGCGAATGCGGTCCACCTCAACTTGGTGCGCGGCATCCCATTCAGACTGGGTGATTTTTTGGCCATCCACCTTGGCAACGACCGCCCCTTTGTCTTCAAACTGGGTATAGCCCTCGATGCCGAACAGCACAAAAGACGGTATCACCAACAAGAACAACAACCCCATCAAGATTTTGGAGTGGTTGCGAATGGAATCAAACATGTCTGAGGTCTCGTGTTGTCAAGAAAAAGGCGAACACAGGGTTCGCCTTGACTTTGTAGGGTGGTGGGCGCTGACGGTCTCGAACCGCCGACCTACTCCGTGTAAAGGAGCCGCTCTACCAACTGAGCTAAGCGCCCCACCTGAAAAGTGTGATCAGTTCAAAGCATCCTTGAGGGCTTTGCCCGGACGGAATTTAGGAACTTTGGCTGACTTGATTTTAATCGCTGCGCCGGTGCGCGGATTGCGGCCCGTACGGGCAGCGCGTTTACCCACGGCAAAGGTGCCAAATCCGACCAAGGACACCGTGCCACCTTTTTTCAAGGTGGTACGCACGGCGCCAATGGTGGCCTCCAAAGCCCGGCCTGCTGCGGCCTTGGACAAGTCAGCTTGTTTTGCAATGTGTTCGATCAGTTCTGTTTTGTTCACAAGAAACCTCTTGAAGTGACATACCGGAAACACCGGCACTGGACATGAATTGGGGCTCACAGATCAGACTGTGGGGCTTGAATTCTAGCCGCGAAATCACAAGCGGGTGAGACGCAGCCGAGATTTTCGGAGGGGGTAAACACCGAGCAACTGGGCTCAAAGCGCCTCGGCAATGGCACGGCCCACATCGGCCGTTTTGGCCTTGCCCCCCAAATCGGGGGTTCGCGGGGCATCGGCACCGGCAGCCAAGACCTTTTCAATGGCGGCCAGCACCGCATCGTGAGCGGCCTTGTAACCCAAAAACTCCAGCATCATGGCGCCGCACCAAATTTGCCCAATCGGGTTGGCTATGCCTTTCCCAGCGATGTCAGGCGCCGAGCCATGCACCGGCTCAAAGAGCGACGGGAATTTGCGATCGGGGTTCAAGTTGGCACTCGGCGCAATGCCGATGGTGCCCGTGCAGGCAGGCCCCAAATCGCTCAAGATGTCGCCGAAAAGATTGCTGGCCACCACCACATCAAAAAAGTCAGGCCGTTGCACAAAGTGCGCGGTCAAGATGTCGATGTGAAATTTATCCACCGCAATACCGGGAAATGCTTTCACCATTTCGGCGACACGCTCATCCCAATAGGGCATGGTGATCGCAATGCCGTTCGATTTGG
>JACCEB010419911.1_pt1 | contig 27181 bp, 29 predicted proteins | sample 7454761 | NCBI WGS metagenome assembly JACCEB01 (sample SAMN15323454, study PRJNA562643) | freshwater metagenome | isolation source: river surface water | place: USA:Blue River Watershed | collected 2017-08-18
AGGGGCCTATCCGGCAAGCGTCTACGGATTGTTCTCCCGGTGTTGGGCAGCCTCGATTGGGAAATCGAGGCTGACGGCCTACTAAAAGAGGTCGGACTCAAAAATCAGTACGGGCAGCTGAATTCAGCGGCAAGCGCAGGCGCTGGCCGCGAACCCGATGTCACGATCACGATCAGCACAGACCTCTCGCGCGGGCCGCGCATTGAGGGGGATGCAATGGTGGCCGAACGGCTGGCACCTCTGGTCAAGCTCCTCAAGGATCGAGTGAGCCCCTGGGAACACTTCTGGAGTCATTCGCCTGCAGGACAGATGGCCAGGCAGGCCGCTGAGTTTGCGGTCCACGAAGCAGGTGTATTGGTCAGCCGTCAGCAGATTCAAGAGCACGACCAGGTGCTTCGGGGTTTTCGCGATGCGCTTGATCGACTGGAAAAACGCGTTGACTCCCTAAGCCGCGCCTAGGTCATTAGGGCACATTCTCTTTTCGCTCTTGTTCGTCTTCACGCAGGGCCCGATTCATATAGATCTTCAGGCCAATTAGCACGAGCACGCTGATGCCGATCATGCTTGCGATAAGAAGATAAACAGGATGCAAAGAATCCATTTCTAGTTACAGTTATTTGCGGGCCTTCGCGGCGATGGCTTTCTCTCGTTTTTCGATTTCCGTGCGGATTGCAGCCAGAGTCTTTGCATCCGGAGATGGCCACTTTCCACCCGATTGATTCACCATGTAGGCAACCGCATCGGCAAAGTCCTCGACACTGAGATCGGGCTTCCCACCTTTCGCAGGCATGCCGCGAATTCCGACATAGCCATGAGCGGTGAGCACGGCCTGGCCTTCGCGAATCAGTGCCCCCCATTTTTTTTGATCTCCGAGTTTTGGGGCGTTAGCGACTCCGGCGCTATGGCAGGACGCGCAGACGGATTTGTAAGTGGACTCGCCCACCTGCGCGAAGGTAGCAGCCGGTAAAGCGGCGAGGAGCAATAAAAGCTTAAGCCTCATGCCAGAAAGTCTAGAGCACAGTCTTGTGGTTTGTCATCTCTCAAAGCCCTGCGGACCAACGTCGTCCGAGACATTCGGGAGGTATGCCGTCGCCTGCGGACCGAATTACCCCATCCTGGCTAAACTCAATCTGAAACCAAACACAAAGCGGTGTTTCGTAGCGATAGGACCAAACTTCGCCCCGATTGCGGCCCAGCAAGCTAACTTCAAACGATTGCCCGATGACATTCAGCACATCGGCCTTGGTCATTCCGGGAGCAATTTTCTGGAAATTATTGGGATGCAACACCTGCTCCCATTGTTTGATCCTGCCCTCACGGTCTAAGGTGATGAAATAGGTGTGGCGGCCATAGGGGCCCCGGGCATACTCTAGTCGAGACTCTTGCCCCTGCGCTATTTCGGCCGTTGGCGGCCCTAGCTGTGCGATCAGTGCGTTTCGGTCTTGGCCGATCAACTGCTGGCTTGGCCCGTATGTCGAGCAGCCCGCCACCAGCACAGCCAGCACCAATGATGGAATTCTCAAATTCATGTTGAACCCTCTTCGATTACCATCCCCGACGTGAATCCTCTCGACGATCTTCGCATTGGAGCGGTAAAGCCGTTAATTTATCCACAAACCCTGTTGGAGAAGTGGCCAATTTCCGAATTTGCCAGGGATGTGGTCGCCCGAGGTCGTCGGGATTTCAACAAGATTTTATCTGGCCAAGATGATCGTCTGGCAGTGGTTGTGGGACCATGCTCGATTCATGATCACGATCAAGCGATCGAATACGCCCATCTTCTGGTAGCGCAGGCAGACCAACTTGCCCGAGATTTGCTCATCGTGATGCGTGTTTATTTCGAAAAGCCTCGCACCACTGTCGGCTGGAAGGGCTACATCAACGATCCCCACCTCGATGGGTCATTGGCCATTAATGATGGCCTAGAGTTGGCCCGGCGTCTGCTGCTGGAAATTCTTGAACTGGGGCTGCCAGTTGGCACGGAATTTCTCGATCTTCTCACTCCCCAGTTTTTCAGCGATTTGGTGAGCTGGGGCGCAATTGGTGCCCGCACCACTGAAAGCCAGAGTCATCGTCAATTGGCCAGCGGCCTGTCTTGCCCGGTTGGATTTAAAAATGGCACCGAAGGCAGCGTCAAAGTCGCGGTCGATGCCCTGCTGGCCGCCCGGGCAAAGCATGCGTTTATTGGAATGACAAAGTCGGGTCAAAGCGCGATTTTTGAGACCCTGGGAAATCGTGACTGCCACATCATTTTGCGCGGTGGAAAATCTCCTAATTACGATCGCGGCTCGGTCCAAAGCGCAACCGAGTTGCTCCTTGCAGCTGGCCTGAGTCCCGCGATCATGATCGATGTATCGCATGCCAACAGCAGCAAACAGTACCAGCGGCAAATTCAAGTCACCACCGAGGTCGCCGAGCAGATTGCGCAAGGGGACCATCGAATCATCGGCCTGATGATGGAGAGTCATCTGCAAGAGGGCCGTCAGGATTTGTTGCCCGGGCAGGCACTGCGTCGGGGCGTTTCGATTACCGATCCTTGTATTAGTTTTGCTCAAACACAGCCGCTGCTGGAACTTCTGGCAGAGTCGGTCGTACGTCGCAGGACTGCGTCTAAGGGAGATAAAAGATCATGATCAAAGTCATCGGACTCATCAAAATCTTAGATGCCTCAGCCTTTCAAACCTATCGAAGTCAGGTTGCCGATACGCTAGTCCGCTATCGAGGCACAGTTGAATTTCGTGGAAAAAAATGCTTCATGCGATGGAATGAGTTGGGCATGGAGGACTTCGATGCCTTTGTGGAGCTTTCATTTCCTCAGCAGGAGGACGCCGAGCGCTGGGCCCAAAGCCCTGAATATGCTCAGCTGCTGGCGGTGCGCACCCAAGCCATGGCACTAACGCTATTTGGCATCGAGCCCTGACGATACCCACCGGCTGTTCACTAGGGCATAGCTCGCCGCTGACCGAGTATTACCGCTTTCGGATCTTCTGCCAGCGTTGCAGTGAGCGTGGACCCGCCTACCGTCCCCGTCACCACCTGCAGTCGATATTGCGAATCTTTGAAGCGAAACTCAAAGCGGCTGCCGTTGAGCCGTCCGCTCTCAATCTCTGTCAGTCGCCGCGCACCCAGATCCAATGCACCATCGAAAAATTGTGCGCCTTGGCGAATTCGCATTCGAGCGCTGCTTACGCCTGGAATTCCCGTCAGATCCCACTCGCCCTCGAGCCGTGCAGGAACAATCCATAGGTAGGCATTCTCTCCGCTGGTCAGCCGAAGCTCACGATCCGGGGTCCAGGCCTCGATACGAAAGGTGTTGGAGACGATCCGCGTGCCGGGCCGCATCTTCAGCAAGGTGGGCCTTAGACGATTATTGAGCGCTTCACCTAAATAGAGCGTGAGCACGGTAGCCTCAGAGAAGTTTTCAACAAAAATATCGCCTTTGCGAAAGCTCACCAGATGACTGACATTGGCCCGCTGCGCATTACGCTGCGACAGGGCGACCAGATCCGCGTTGTATTCAATTCCCTGGGCCCGTACACCGAATTTCTTCGCAGCTTCGATGGGAATCACGCCATCCCCCGAACCCAGATCAATCACGATATCTTGCGTGCCCACGCCGGCCAGGGCCAACATCTCATGCGCCATCTCTACTTTGGTAGGAATCCACATGACATCTTTACCGCTGGCGGCATGCTTTAAGTGGAAAAGACCGTCACCGTAATTTCGGCCGGCACAGCCTTGTAGCGCCAACAGCATTGCAGTTACCGCCAAAAGAATTCGAATTCGCATTGAATTAATTTTTCTGGATTGGGTTTGAGTCAGTCGTGATGGGATGCAATTGGCGAATCTCAGATTCGGAATAACCCAATTCTCTTAAGAGTTCTTGATTGTGCTGACCAATCGTGGGCGGATCCATTCGCTTAGGCAGCCGCTCGGAATTAAGCATCAGCGGCAGCAGTGCGGTTAGAACCGATTGTCCGGCCCGCTCGCCGTCGGGCAGACGCATTGGCACCAATCCGCCTGAAGCGATGAGATGCGGATCATCAAGCAGTTCGTGCGGCGCCGTAATCGGCGCAAACGGCAGACCTGCCTGTTCAAACTGTCGGGCCAATTCCCCAGCACTTAAGGTTCCAAGGCGCTCCCGAAGATGTGGGATGAGCCAGTCACGTGCCTTCACGCGGCCGTTGTTGGTCGACAGCCGTGCGTCAGCCCAGAGATCATCGAGTTGGAACTTTTTACAAAAAATTTCCCATTGCGTGTCACTGACCACACCTAGAAAAATCTGATCACCATCCTGGGTGGAAAAGATATCGTAAATACCCCAGGCGGAGATGCGGGAAGGCATTGGATCGGCGGGCTTTCCGGTCACCAAATATTGCATCATGTGCTGGGCAACTAGAAAAATATTGTTTTCAAAAAGACTGCTCTGGATGGTCTTCCCGACCCCGGTTTTTTCCCGCTCGGCCAGCGCTGCCATTACGCCGATTGCTCCAAAAATACCGCCCATGATGTCGTTGACCGATGATCCCGCACGCAGGGGATCGCCTTGCCTGCCCGTCATGTAAGCGAGTCCGCCCATCATTTGAACCACCTCATCAAGTGCGGTTCGGTCTGCATACGGGCCAGGAAGAAATCCCTTATGACTCACATAAATCAGGCGTGGATATTGATGCCGAAGCTGGGCCTCACCGAGGCCCAGCTTCTCCATTGTTCCGGTTTTAAAGTTTTCGCTGATGACATCAGCGGTTTCGATCAGGCGCAGCACCGCCTCTCGACCCGCGGTGGTTTTCAGGTCAAGTGCGATGCTTTTTTTGTTGCGATTAAACAGCGGATAAAACCCAGCACCCGATCCGAGAAGTCGGCGTGTCTGATCGCCCTCGGGCGGCTCAATCTTAATGACCTCTGCGCCAAGATCACCAAGCACCAACCCGCAAGTTGGGCCCATCACCATATGCGAAAACTCTAATACTCGAATGCCGGTGTAAGGAAGAACACGATTCATGTTGTCAGCGTTGCTGGCCACTTGAAACCTTTCGGCAATCCTGCTGCGGGTGTCATTCCATAAAGCGGCTCATCGGGTAGAAATTCCTCCAGAAGTGCTCGGGCTTTTAAAAGCTGTTCGAAACGAACGCCAGTAGAGACTCCCATGGCCTCAAACATAAAGATCAGGTCTTCTGTCACGATGTTGCCCGAGGCGCCGGGTGCGTAGGGGCAGCCCCCGATGCCGCCTTGCGAGCTGTCAAATGTTCGAACCCCCGCCTCATAGGCGGCGAGCGCATTCGCCAGGCCCAGGCCGCGTGTGTTGTGAAGATGGGCAGCCCCAGCCCGATCGCCGAGGTCGTGATGTAGCTGGGTGAATAGCCGTTTGATCTGTGCTGGATTGGCCATTCCCGTAGTGTCCGATAGGCCCACCTCCTGCGCCCCGATCGCCGCGCACTTGTTGGCCAGTGTCAGTACAGCGGTATCCGACACCCGACCCGCAAGCGTGCATCCAAATGCAGTTGAAATACCGACTTCAACGACAACTGGTGGCTTGCCGGATATGGCATTGTGTTGCTGAACCGTTTGAATAATCTGGTCCAGTTCGTTCAGCATTTCTGCAATCGTTTTGCGGACGTTGGCCAGCGAATGGGCCTCGCTTGCTGAAATGGGCACTGTGATCTTATGGACGCCTGCAGCCAGTGCGGATTGGGCGCCTTTGAGATTAGGCGCAAGTGCCAGCACGCAAAGTCCCGAATGCTGCCGACTGTGGGCCACCACAGCCCCGGTATCAGCCATCTGCGGCAAAAGTTTTTCCGAAACAAAGGATCCCACTTCGATTTCCCGCAGACCCGCCCGCACAAGAGCATCGATCCACTGGCATTTATGGGCCGTCGGCATGATCGACTGAATCGACTGCAGCCCATCCCGAGGCGCAACTTCGCTGATCAAGACCTCAGGCCGTTGGGCTGCCATCCTCGGGTCCTGTTGGGGCCTGCCGGTTTTTCCAGCCCTGGTACAGAGGTTGCGCAAGCAAAAGCATCACTGCGATGGCCAGCAAAGTGGCCGAGATTGGCCGCACGACAAAAGTGCTCCACTGGCCTTGACTGATAGTGAGCGCCTGCCGCATGGATTGCTCTGCAAGCGGCGACAAGATGAGGCCAACCAAAACCGGTGCAGCAGGAAAGTCAAACCGACGCATGATGTAGCCAGCAAGACCAAAAATAAATAAAAGCCCGACATTAAACAATGACTGCCCGGCGCCATAGACACCAATGATCGACACAACAATGATTCCGGCGTAAAGCCAGGGGGGAGGAATCCTGAGTAATTTCACCCAGAGCCCCACCAGCGGCAGATTGAGCACTAGCAAAATGAGATTGCCGATATACAGACTTGCAATCAGGGTCCACACAAGGCCGCCGTTGGTGGAGAACAGCTGGGGACCGGTTTGAATTCCGTAGCTTTCAAAGGCTGACAGCATCACTGCGGCGGTCGCGGATGTCGGAATTCCCAATGTAAGCAACGGCATCAGCACTCCCGCAGCTGAGGCGTTGTTGGCCGCCTCTGGGCCTGCCACGCCCTCAATTGCACCGTGGCCAAACTCCTCAGGATGCTTGGAGAGTTTTTTCTCTGTGTAGTACGACAGCAGTGTAGGGACTTCAGCCCCTCCGGCAGGCATGGCACCGATCGGAAAACCAAAAAGTGCCCCACGAATCCAGGCTTTCCACGATCGCGCCCAGTCCTGTGCATTCATCCACAAACTGCCCGAGAGCTTCGCGAGACTTCCTGGTCGACTGCTGCGGCCTTGCCAGGCGAGATAAAGCGCCTCGCCCACCGCAAAAAGCCCGACCGCCGCCACCGTAATTTCAATGCCATCCAACAGCTGGGGCTGGCCGAACGTAAATCGCATTTGCCCGGTCTGAAGATCAATACCGACCATGCCAATCAAGAGCCCGAGTCCGAGGGAGACTAAGCCCCGAAGTAGAGAGTTACCGAGCACTGAGGAGACGGCCACTAATGAAAGCACCATCAGGCTGAAATACTCAGCAGGACCAAAAGCAAGCGCCACCTCGACCACCCAGGGGGCGATAAACGTTAGGGCCAGGATGGCAATGGTGCCAGCGACAAAGCTACCTATGGCTGCGGTGGCAAGGGCCTGACCCGCCCGCCCCCGCCGCGCCATTTTGTTGCCTTCAAGCGCCGTCACGACCGAGGATGTCTCACCTGGCGTATTCAGCAGAATCGAGGTCGTGGATCCGCCATAAGCGGCGCCATAATAAATTCCTGCAAACATTACAAACATGCTGGTGGCCGGCACGTGATAGGTCAGCGGCAGCAGTAGCGCAATGGTCAAGGCGGGTCCAAGGCCCGGCAGGACACCCACCATGGTGCCCACGAAACATCCAATAAAGCCCCACATTAGAGTGGTGGGTGTAAGGGCCGATGCAAATCCGGCAAGCAGCGCTTCAAAAGCTTCCATGGTGGGCTTAGATCAGCGTGATCGCCGGGCCGAGACCAATGCCGAGAATTTTTGAAAAAAGAAACCAAAAGAAAATAACAATGGCTCCACAAATCAAAAAAGACTTCAAATTGATCGGTGCATCAAAGGCGCGGCCAATACAAACCCCGCAGAGCGTCGCGCTGGGAATGAATCCTAGCGGGCTAACCAGCCCAATAAAAACCGCGCCTGCACCCAGTAAAAACAAAAACCGTGTCGTGCTGCCAGACAGAGCGGCCTGCTCCGGATCGGCGGCGTCATCGGTCTGCTGTCCACGATAGGCGCTCACGCCGTAAAGCAGGCTCACCAGCGATAGGCCGGCCACAATCAGGGCCGGCATCAAGGAAGGCCCGACCGCCATTTCAATTGCGGACTGAGGAATCTGTATAACCTGCCAGCCCGCCACCAGGCATATCAATCCCAGCAGCAGACTGACCCGGATTGGCGTCATGCGAGGCCGAGATCCTTCATCACTGCGGTCGTGCGCTCAATATCCCAATTCACCTCACGCAGGAAAGGCTGCTCGGTTAAAAAAGCATCAGACCATTTTCGAGTCACCAGCTCATTTTTCCATGCGCTCGTGGCCACAGTGCGGGTCATCAGATCGATGAGCGCATTGCGTTGGGATTCGTTAATTCCTGGTGGCGCAAAGACACCCCGCCAGTTGGCGAGTACCACATTGAGCCCCAGCTCTGTCATGGTGGGCACATTCACCCCAGGAATTCGTGTTCGGCCTGAAGTCGCCAGAGGAATCATGCGGCCAGCCTTGATTTGTTCTTCAAACTCCGAATAGCCCGAGATTCCCGCAGTGACTTGGCCGCCAATAATGGCCGCATTGGCGGGCCCGCCGCCTGCAAACGCGACATACGCACCCTCTTTGGGGTTACGGCCAAGCGCTTTAATCATCAAGCCGAGTATCAGGTGGTCGGTGCCGCCGGCGCTGCCCCCTGCAACCGAGACTGCTTTTGGATTTGCCTTTAGCGCAGCAATCAATTCATTCCAGGTTTTGATTTTTCCAGAGGACGGCACAACGATCACGCCAGCTTCTTCGGTCAGCCGCGCAATCGGTGTGACATCGCGCATCGTGATGGGGCTTTTATTGGCGATGGCGGCCCCAACCATTACCGAGCCGCCGATCATCAGACTGTTGCCTTGGCCTTTGCGTTGGTTGACGAATCGAGGCAGGCCTACCATGCCGCCTGCGCCGCCCACATTTTCAAACTGCATATTACCCACCAAGCCCCCGGCCTTTGTGGCCCGCTCGATGGCTCGCGCCGTGCTGTCCCAGCCGCCGCCTGGAGCAGCCGGCACAAACATATTGATGCTTTCAAATAGGGGCTTAGCCTGCGCCCAGGCAGGCAGCGAGGCAGTTGCCGACGCTGCAGCACTGAATTTGATGAAATCTCTTTTTGAAATGATCACTCGCGGTCTCCTCGAAAATATTTTTTTAATCAAACAGGGTCTGATGCGCTACGGATGGCGAATCACCTGCGCATCATAGGCGTTGAGTCCGTTGGGATCAACTTAAAGGCAGAGGTCATAAAAGCGCTGGGCGGCCGGATGAAGGATCCGCCCTTTTTTCTTGATCAGACCGATTTTTCTGCGAATCACCGGATCATGAAGCGCAACACTCACCACCAGAGGGTGGTGTTTTCTCGGCGCCGCGATCGAGGGCACGACTGCAATCCCAATTCCCGCCTCGACGAGTCCGAGCATCGTGGTGACATGTTGTGTTTCAAACATGCTCTCGGGCAGTTGCCGGCTGCCCGCAATGGCCTGATCTAGGATCAGACGATTGCCAGAGTTCTTGCCGATGGAAATATAAGAATAGCCTGACAGCTCCGACCATCGAATTTTCTGTCTCCTGGCCAGCGGGTGATCACGCCGGCAGGCCACCACGAACTCCTCTTCCAGTAGGGGCGCAAATTCGAGATCAGGCTGCTGAACGCCGATGAAGTTCAAGCCAAAATCGGCAGCGCCTTCGGCAACAAGTCGCAGGACACCTTCCGCGTTGTCATCAAGGATTCTTATCCGGACATTTGGGTGTTTTTTATGAAATGCCAGAATAATTTTGGTTAAAAAATAGTTCACGACAGACGGCACGCAGGCGATAGCGATCGTGTTCTGAACAGCTGCTGCGGCGCCCCGCACATGAAGCACTGTCGCTTCGAGTGCCGAGAAGACCTCTTCGAGTCGGCGCTCAAATTCCTTGCCGACGGGCGTTAAGGTGATGCGGCGTGTCGACCGTTGAAATAGCTGAACGCCCAAGCCCTGCTCGAGCTTTTCAATGCGTCGGCTGAAGGCCGGCTGAGATAGATGAATATGCTGGGCCGCCTGCGTGAAAGTCGGAAATCGAACTGCGGCCCGAAAGGCGGCGAGCTCATTTAGATCGATTGCGGAAAAGTCAGCGGATTTCATTAATTTGTATTTTGCATCAATTAATTTAAATAATGCATTTTACAAATGCTATTGGCCCCGCCATCATGGCCGCAAACCACGCTAAGCAGGCGCGAGGAGGCGCAAACGATGGAACTTCAAATCAAGGGAAAGACAGGACTCGTGACCGGTGCCAGCGCAGGGATTGGCCGGGCCACCGCGATCGCACTCGGCAGGGAGGGGGTCCGACTGGCGATCGCCGGCCGTCGTCACGATAAGCTGCAAGAAGTCTCACAAATTATTCGCGATGCCGGGGGCGAGGCCCCCACGCTTATTGTTCAAGACATGATGGAGGACCAAGCTCCGGCAGCAATCGCCGAGCAGGTTTTGGGCGCTTTTGGCAGGATCGAGATTTTGATCAACAACGCTGGCGGCTCACGGCCGTTTAAGCTCGATTCCAGTGAAGAGCAGTGGAATGAAGCGCTCACTCTGAATTTCACCCGTCATCGTCAGCTGACCCACAAACTCTTGAATCCCATGATGGAAGGTGGCTGGGGTCGAATCATCAACATCACTGGTAAGTCCGAGCCCGACGGCATCAACGGCGCCTTTTGTGCGAAAGCGGCGGTTCACTCATGGGCCAAGGGGCTTTCACGAGAAGTTGGCAAAAAGGGCATCACTGTGAATTGCATTCCACCGGGCCGGATCATGAGCGATCAGATTCTGCGCAACTACACGCCCGAATATCGTGCCTGGCAGTCCGAGCATGAAATCCCGATGGGTCGCTATGGAGAGCCCGAGGATATTGCAGCGCTGATTTGTTTCTTGGTTTCGCCCCTAGCGCAGTATATTACCGGCACCGTCATTCCAGTCGATGGCGGGCTTCGTCGTTATCAGTTCTAGTGAATCAAAAAAATTAATTTACAGGAGACAACGTTCATGACGAATTCAACGCGCCGCAGACTCACCGTCTCGCTCTCACTGGCAGGCGGCTTAGCCGCGCTGAACGCCCCAATCCGATCGCATGCCCAGACGTTTCCTTCACGTCCGATTCGTATCGTTGTGCCTTTTGCTCCAGGCGGCACATCGGAAATTGTGGCCCGATCAGTGGCCATTGAGATGGGCAACTTTCTCAAGCAGAACGTCTTTGTTGAGAACAAGCCAGGGGGCGCCGGCGTCATTGCCATGAATGATGTCTTGAAATCTCCAGCCGATGGTCATACCTTGGTCATCAGTCACGTGGGGACCTTCGCGGTGAACCCCTTCGCCATGGCCAAGCAGCCCTACGATGTCAACAAAGATTTCACCTCGGTGGCCTTGCTCTCGAAGGTCCCGAATTTATTTGTAGTGCATCCGGACCTGCCTGCGCGCAACCTGAAAGAGTTTGTCGCGCTTGCCAAAGCCAAGCCAGGATTCATTAATTACGGCTCCGCGGGCAACGCCAGCGCCGGCCACCTGGCCTTTGAATATCTGCAATTCGCCACCGGCATGCGGCTGACTCACATCCCGTACCGTGGCACCGGCCCGCAGCTTGTGGATCTGGTGGCTGGGTTGACCCAGGCCGCATCGGCGGGCGCACCCGCTTTGCTTCCCTACATTCGCGATGGCCGGGTTCGCGCAATTGCCGTTGGCATGCCCCGCCGGATTCCAGCTCTGCCAGATGTGCCCACAGTCGCCGAGCAGGGCTACCCCGGCTTTGAGACATCACAGTGGTACGGCCTATCGGTGCCATCCGGAACACCGCGCCCGATCATTGAGCGGCTCAATGCCGCCGCTAATCACGCTCTGAGATCAAAAACGGTTGGCGAAAAATTTACGGCAGACAACGCGGTATTCACGGCGGGCAGTCCCGAGGACTACACCAAGTTCATTGCCGAGGAGCAGGCCCGATGGGCCAATGTGGTGAAACAATCTGGCCTGAAGATCGATTAGCGACGTGGATGCAGTTGATGTGCTTGTGATTGGCGGCGGCAACGCCGCGTTGTGCGCGGCATTAACCGCTCGAGAACAAGGATGCTCAGTTCGGATTCTGGAGTTCGCGCCGAAAGTATGGCGCGGCGGAAACAGCACCCATACCCGCAATATCCGCTGCATGCACGACCAGCCGGAAGATGTCCTCACCGGAACGTATCCCGAGGATGAGTTTTTCGAAGATCTTCTCAAAGTCACCGGCGGCCAGATGTCGCATGATCTGGCGCGACTCGTTATCCGCGAATCGTCTACATGCCGCGCGTGGATGAAACATCATGGGGTCCGTTTCCAACCCTCGCTCGGGGGCACCCTGCATCTGTCTCGCACCAACGCCTTTTTTTTGGGCGGCGGTAAAGCGCTTATCAATGCCTACTATCGTTCAGCGGAATCACGCGGAATTCAGATCAACTACGAAGCCTTTGTCGAGTCTCTGGATATTGACAATGGCCGATTTAAGTCAGCGCAGATTCGTCTGCCGGATGGCCGCAAAGAGACCGTCACTGCCAAAACGGCCATAGTTGCCAGTGGCGGCTTTGAATCGAATCGGGACTGGCTGCGCGAGGCCTGGGGGCCGGCTGCGGATAATTTTCTAATCCGTGGCACAAGATTTAATACTGGTGCTGTTCTGCGTGATTTGATTGCAAAAGGAGCCGCAACGGTTGGAGACCCTACGCAGGGACACGCCGTTGCCGTTGATGCGCGGGCGCCGCTTTACGATGGTGGAATCGTGACCCGAATCGATTGCGTTTCTTTGGGAATTGTCGTGAATAAAAATGCGGAGCGGTTTTACGACGAGGGAGAGGATTTCTGGCCAAAGCGCTATGCCATCTGGGGAAGACTGGTGGCACAGCAGCCTGATCAAATCGCATTTTCGATCATTGATCACAAGGCCCGTGGCCGGTTCATGCCCCCGGTCTTTCCGGGTGAAACAGCCCATTCCATTCCAGAGTTGGCAGTTAAGCTGGGCCTGCCCTCAGAGCGCCTCGTCTCGACGATTGAGCGGTTTAACAAAGCGGTGCGACCAGGACACTTTGATCACGCGGTGCTGGACGATTGCCAGACCGAAGGCATTCACCCGGCAAAAACCCATTGGGCGCTGCCCATCAATGATCCACCGTTTACCGGCTACCCACTGCGGCCAGGTATTACTTTCACGTACCTGGGTCTAAAAGTAGATCACGACATGCGCGTTCTCATGCGGGGTGCGAGCAGTACTGATCATTCTGAGAATCTGTTTGCTGCAGGGGAAATCTGCGCGGGTAATGTGTTGGGTAAGGGCTATGTTGCGGGCGTGGGCATGACAATTGGGACAGTCTTTGGTCGGATCGCAGGAAGAAGCGCTGCCCGTGCAGCAGGCACCACAGCGTGAACACCATGACGACGAACAAATCCGTAGACGCTACTTTGGCAGTCCAAGAGGCAGCCCGCGTGATGGGCATCTGTAATTCCTGCCGTTACTGCGAGGGTTTTTGTGCGGTTTTTCCTGCGATGGAGCGCAGGCTCGCTTTTTCAGCTGCTGATCTGCACTATCTCGCTAATCTTTGCCATAACTGCGGCGCCTGCTTTCATGCCTGTCAGTATGCGCCACCTCATGAATTTAAAATCAATGTACCTCGAGCAATGGCCGAGGTGCGACAGGAAACCTACGTCGAGCATGCCACACCAAGGACGATGGGCCAGCTGTATTCCCAGCAAGGGATGGCAATCGTTATTGCCGCATTAGTTGGCTTCGTTATTTCTTTAATCGCCGCGGTCATGACGCTTAAAGATTCGAGCCGCCTTTTTCAGGCAGGCGGCGAGCTCGGTTTTTATACGGTGGTCCCCCACGAGGTTATGGTGGCCCTGTTCGGCAGCGTGTTCGTTGTCGCATTGCTATCGATATCGGTCAGCTGCGTGCGATTCTGGTTGCGAATTCGGGCTGCTGGCTCACCGATAGCGCTCAAGGCAAGCGATGGTGTGAAGACGATCACTGCGGTGTCGACGCTGCGCTACTTGCACGGGGGCGGGGAAGGCTGCCCCAGTGGGTCTGATCGGCCCTCCAGTAAGCGGCGTTGGCTCCATCACCTCGTGTTTTATGGTTTTTTGCTGTGTTTCGCCTCGACATCAGTGGCCACGGTCTACCACTACCTACTGGGATGGCGAGCACCTTATCCTCTGTTGAGTCTGCCCGTGGTCTTGGGCACCGTTGGCGGACTGGCCATGACAGTCGGATGCCTTGGAATTTATCGAGACCGTTATCGACGTGACCCCAACCTGATAGTCCGGGATCAGAAAGCCATGGATCTCGGATTTGTCACGTTGCTGTTTGCGGTAGCGGTGACTGGCCTGGTGCTGCTGGCGGTCCGTGAAACGAGTCTGATGCCGATCAGCCTCGTTGTGCACCTTGCCAGTGTGATGGCTTTATTTTTGCTGCTGCCCTACAGTAAGTTTGTGCATGGTATTTACCGTGCCTTGGCACTACTTTACTACTATCGGGAAAAGCGCCAGCCGAATCCCTTCTCTTCATCCGAAGGCTAAATCGTTATTCATTTTGCGACTGGCAGCAAGATCAAAACCGACGGATGATGCTCGCGCTGACCGTTCTGGGATGAATCAAGGCGGGAACGGCATTGATAGCGTTACTGCCAACTTTGCCAAAGTCTTCGACCTCTAGCGACAGGCTCAGATCCTCTGATACTTGTATCAGTGCGCCAATTGCGTAATACGGTCTAGTTTCAGTTTGTTTTGAAGATTGAGAAAACGCGCCCGCAAGTCTGAATCCCGAAAGGCTATGCTCGTTGGTGACTCGAGACACTCCCAATTTCACAAAGGGCGAAATAGCACCACCTGGCAGAGGTGAGTATCGAAACGATGCTGCCGTTGCCGAACTCTTGTGCCGCGATGACGTGTAGTTAAAAGCCTCGCCGTCATTGGCGGTAAATATCCCGGCTGAATCCGTTTTCCCAAGTTGGCTGTAGGCGATTTCTACCGCATAAAAACGATTGAATTGATAACCCCCAAGAATCTTGTAGGGAGTTCCTCGGCTGTCAAACCGTGACCAGCTCACCGATGAGAATTTGGGGTTATTAAAATCCGTAACTCCCGAACCGAGTCCGAGATAGACACGCCCAATCTCAGGGTCCCTCTGGAAGAGCGAAACCTGGGCAAAAACGGGGGATGTAACAACAATGCCGAGGAGTAAAGCCAAAAAATTTTTCATCGCTTGCCTTTCCATGAAGACTATCAGCTCGCCTCAAATTTATCGAGCAACGAATCAGAATGCGTAATAGTCCCGGAGTCTAGGCCTCGGCGATGCAGCACGTCAACAGGCGAATCCAATGACGCACTTCTCACCGAATTGCATCACCGACTAAGATTTGGACCGCATCTCGTCCGAGCTGAAACCGCCATGCGGGATGGGTGCCGTGCAGGACAAAGTCCTCGTTTTGGGTGCGGATCCAGTCTCCCTCTGGCAGTCCGATGACAGTCATATCAGGATGAAGCGTTAGGAACTCAGAAATTCGTTGGCGCCGCGTCTCTCCTTGGTGGCCAGGCGGCGTAAAGTCGGTGAAATGACAGTTCAGCTGGAAAGGAACAAAGCCAAGCGCGCCAAGTCCTTTCGGGTCGACGATGGGCATGTCGTTGGTGGTATGAATGCTTGGGCACGCAATCACTGATCCTGCGCTGGATCCAATATAGGGCGTTCCCCGCTGAACAGCAGTACGAATCAAGTCCAACCATTCTCTTCGGCGGCATTCGGCGAGCAGTCGGAAGGTGTTTCCCCCACCAATGAAAATTACATCGGAGTCGTGCAAAGAGGTGGCCACCGGCTCGAGATCATCCGCGCCAATTACTGGCAACCCTAGCGGCTGGAGGGCTGCTTTGACCAGTTCTGTGTAGTCGCGCCAGTGGGTAGTTACGCCCGCAAAAGGGAAAAACACAATGCGGTCTCTGCCGACAACCATTTCGGTGATGGCCTCTAGAGCGTGACCAAGGTAGCCCCCTTGGGCCGTTCGCGAGTTCGACAGTAGCAAAAGATTCAACATCCGCTGGGACTTCTCCGTCATGTTGTGTTGAGCTTTTTACGGCGGCGATCCCGCAAAATGACCTTCTTACAAGCCAGAAAGCCCAAGTTCTTGTGTTGATTTTGACTTGGAGCGATTGTATTATTACTATAGTTGCTAGCTAAATATATAAAAGCTTGAAATGCCGAACAGTACGGGCCGCAGGGTGCTCACCCGGCTAACAAAGATTTTCTATGAGGTGATTCCACCTCAATACAAAACGTATTGCGCCCTCACATCGAGAATTTCGTACAGTGTGTTGCGGAAATTTGGCCACGAAGCAAGCATCGTTCCCTGTCAGCTATCGTTGGCAATTCCCAATCAGATTTTTCTTTTCGGATTTATTGATCCGCCCCCGCAAGGGCAATGGAACGGACACGCGATCTGTACCTCAGATGGCTACTTATTCGACGCGGCGTTAGCGCATTGCAAAAAATATATAGAAGGTATCCCCGATAGTCTCGCAACACCGCTTGCCCCGCAATTTGCGACTGCAATCGCCCGAAAAACGCTATCTGAGAGCAGTAATGCTGCCCTTTGGTGGATGCCCCCACCTTCTGGTTTTGATACTGCGCTGCCCGATGAGCCCGAAGGTCTCATTGAGCAGTTTGCCGAGCGCCTGTTTAAACGGCTCTTAATTCTGTAAAGACTCGCGTCGCTGGCCGTTGTCATCGCTTGATTTAAGCCAGCCTGATACCCTATGAGGTTGATTACGCTAAAAATCGCCTCCAAATGCGCGTTGATAAAGCAAAAGTAAGTGGTTTCTTGTTGGCCGTTCTCATTAGCGGCACTGGCGTAGCCCAGACGGACTGCAGACCTTCGGGCCCCGAGGTAGCGCAACTTGTTGAAATCCGACCCGGCTTTCATCGTGTTGCAGGGCCGTTAGCGGAATTTGATCCCTGTCATCGATCGGTACAGTTATCGCTGCCGACTTTTTTTGCCGATAAACTTGGGGATAAGCCCCCGCTAATGATCATTGCTCATGGCGGCAATGGCCCGGGCGCTGCAGAGCAAGAATTGGCTCGACGGATGAATGCTCGAGGCGTTGCTACGTTGCTATTTGATGCCTACGAGATGAATGGGTTTCGATATCGGGGTACCTCACTTTTCTTGACTGGCGCAACAAACGAGTCGCGCCAGCGAATGATCTTCAAGGCGGCGCTCGGGGCTTACCACTGGGTGAAGCAACACCCGCGCATCGACGGTTCTCGCTTATTTATTCACGGCTTATCCAACGGCGGTGCTGTAGCGCTGAATATGGCTGCCGTAGTTGATCCCGCGCATGTTCGGGCAGTTTTTGCAGAAGGGGCGCCGTCAGCAGGCATTGGCATGCCCGATCAAATCCGAGTGCCACTGAAGATGATTTTCGGCAGGCTAGATAACTACGGCGGTCGGACAGAGGATGACTGGATGCATTTGCGGACCGATCCCTGTGTGGTCAACCAATCCGCTGAGGGAGCCGCACCGGGTACCACGCAGCGTTGTAGCCTCAATGTAAACCCCTCTTTGCGTGGACTTTCACCGCAGGAATGGGGTGATCAGTTAAAGGCAGCAGGCCAACCTATTGAGTTTTGGTTTTATGAGGACGCAGCCCACGGAATCCTCTTCGGGCCAATCGATCGGGGCATGCGAACTTATGGCTCCGGGCCCTCTGCCGCGAGGCGCTATGGCTGGATAGGTGCTAGTCCTGATGCAGCAAATCGATTCACCGTAGATCTCATGCGCGTAATCAAGGCCAGCTACCCTTGATTTCCGGGATTTGCAAGACTCTCAGAAGTGTCGCTTAAATAAAAACTCAGCGAGCACATGGATCGTCAGATTCTATTTCTTGTTAACCAGAGAAACTCCTAAGACGGCGATCAGACCACCAACCACCATTGAAATTAATATGGGTTCGTCAAGCAATACTGCCGAAAACAGAACACCGAACGCTGGAACCAAGTTGGTAAAAATTGCTGTGCGTGATGGCCCCACTGTTTGAATGCCCTGGTGATACCAAATAAACGCGAGAACGGTTCCGAAAGCGCCCAAGAAGAACACTGAGATCCAGACATGCCAATCCAGAAGCATCCAACTAATATCTTTGAACTCTTCGACAGCACCAATACTTAAAAACAGAAAGCCCCACAAGGTGCCGTAAGTAGTGGCGACAATAGGAGAAAGCGTCTCTAAGACCTTACGTGAAATCAATGTGTAAGCGGCCCAACTAAAAACGGCGCCAAACATCATTAACTCGCCATGACCCAGTGATTGACTGATATCAGTAATACCTCCTACTAAATCGCCGCGTGTAATCACGACCATAGCACCAAGAAGCGCTACCACTATGCCAATCCAGCGACGCAAGCCGAGCCTCTCGCTAAAAATAAAGCCGGCCAAAATAGCCGTGACAATTGGGGTAAGGCTTACAAATAAAGAGGTACGCCCTGCAGGCATTTTCGCTAATGCGCCAAAAAAACAGATGTTGTAGAGAAAAATGCCTGTGAAGCCTAAAACGGCAGTGAGTAATATTTGGTCGCGATTTAAGAGTGGTAACTTTCCCTCCATCTTTACTGCGACAATTACCAGCAATATTGAGGCGACAAAGAATCTACAAAAAGCCGCCGTCATTAATGGCAAGGACTGAGTCAAAACCCTTCCCGCAATAAAAGTTCCGCCCCACAATCCCGCAACCAGAACTAGTTTTAAAGCCAGCAAGGGTGTCATCGCTGAAGGATTAGCAGTTATTGTTTTCGAAGAGCACATTGGGAGAATTAATGTTGACCCAAATGAAAAAACCACCCGAGGGTGGTCTTAGTATGTCTTGGTGGCTCGGGGCGGAATCGAACCACCGACACAAGGATTTTCAGTCCTCTGCTCTACCAACTGAGCTACCGAGCCAGCCGGGCGCAAAGATTAAGCGCCGCTAAGAGCCAAAATTATAGCCGATCGAGGCGCCTGACTTGCCAGCCCGGGCCCTCTCGGGAGATCCTCTTGGCTCTATGAGTCGATTAATTTCGCCCCAGTCGGGATCATCCATATTTCCTGCCGCAGTTGTAGGCGGTGGCGTAATGGGCGCCCTCTCCGCACTTGCCGCGGCACAGCTAGGGATGCGTGTGCTTTGGTTTGGGCCCACGGAGTCCGATCGAATTGATGGAGCGCAGGCGCGCAACTATGCCCTTTCGCCATCATCGGTCGATTTGCTGAAGCGACTGGGTGTCTGGCCTGCATTGGAAGGGCTCGGCTGTAAGGTGACTCGGATGGAAGTGTTTTCCGGATCAACGCGAGTGGATCTCACGGCCTCAGATAGTGGATCGGAATTTCTTGCTGCGATGGTCACGCACGGAGATTTACTCAGCGCCCTCGAGCAGGCGGCTCAATTCTGTGCGCCGATCTTGCGTATCACGGAGCGACCCAGCAGCCTTTCATTTTTCGCTGATCATGTCCAGCTCACTACAGAGCAAAGAGCGTTCGAAGCGCAACTCGTTTTGGGTGCAGATGGCGCTCGCTCATGGGTCAGGAATCAGGCAGGCATTCTCTGGGGCCAGAGAGACTATGAGCAAAGCGCGATTGTGGCTGCATTCCGAACCGAGTTTCCTCATGGTGGTGTCGCTGCGCAGTGGTTTGATCATGGAGACATTCTTGCGCTCCTGCCGCTTGCAGATCCGCATCGCGTCTCGATGGTTTGGTCGCGCTCGCCCATGGACGCAAGTGCCCTCGCGCTCGCCGCAGCCGGCATGGCCCAGCAAGTCGCGGATCGGACCGGCCAGCGCTTTGGGCGACTCGATCTAGAAGGAACGCTCACCGCATCACCCCTTCGCATGCTGTTGACCGACCAACTCACCGCCATGCGCGTGGCCCTGGTAGGGGATGCGGCCCACACCGTTCATCCTCTGGCAGGTTACGGCCTGAACCTCGGTATGCAAGATCTGCTGTGTCTTGAATCGATTTGGAAGCAGTATCGTGCTGATCCGGGAAGCAGCGTTGCGCTGCAGGCCTATGACAAACAGCGTGCCCCGCAGTTAAAGCGCGTCCAATGGGTCCTCGATCTCTTGCAGCGATCGGTGACCCAGACTCACCCCACCTGGCAGCGTGCCCGAGAGATCGGGATGCGGGTAGTCGCCCACGCGGGATTGTTACGTCAGCTATTAATCAAACAGGCGCTCGGCCCTTACTAAGGAATACAACATGTTGAAATCGATCAATCTTTTGGGCCCTTCAGATCACGTGATCTTGCGGCGGGCACTTATGGTCACCTTGTTGTGCTTCGCGTTTATGAAGCCGTTTCCTTTGGCACTCGCTCAAGAGCGGGTCAATCCCGCGGTGGAGACGGCAGTGAAAGGCGCAGTCGAGACCTGGTTAAAGGGCCGCTTTAAAGTTGATAGCGTTAGCCGGACAGCGATGCCTGGCATGATCGAAGTTCGAATTGGCACCGATCTGATCTATGTGGATGAAAAAGGCCAGTTTGCAATTGTTGAAGGCCAGATGATCAATCTCAAAACAGGAGAAAATCTCACCGCCGCTCGGCTAGAGGAAATCAATCGAGTTGATTTTGCGAAGTTACCAAAAGAACTTGCGATAAAGACAGTCCGTGGTAACGGCAAACGCACTTTGGCTGTCTTCGAAGATCCGTACTGCAGTTTTTGTCGGACCTATCGCAAAACACTGACCGAGCTAAACAACGTCACCATCTATACCTACTTCTATCCAACGTTGCGTGCCGAATCGGAGACCATCTCGCGGAATGCTTGGTGCGCGAAAAACCGAGAAGAGGCCTGGAATGATTGGATGCTCTTTGGTAAAGAGCCGCCCAAGGCCGCGGCAGATTGCAAGTTTGCAAGCGCCAAGCTGGTCGAACTGGGCCGCAGCCTGGGCGTGTCGGGCACGCCAACCACCTTTTTGGGCGATGGCCGTCGGCTTACAGGCGCCATCAGTCGGGACCGGCTGGAGCAGTTATTTGCCGATTCAAAATGAGGTGTTGAGACGTCTTTTAAAAATCTATTTCGGAAGCAATACAAACATTTTTCCGTCGGCCCGCATTCTGCCGGCAACCTCGCCGGCCTCCGAGCCTGTGCCAAAAAAGATGTCACCCCGATGGGCTCCCAGCACAGCGCTGCCGGTGTCTTGCGCAATCATGAGCCGCTGAAATAAAAGCCCCGGATCCCGCGGCGGCGCGCCGGGCTTGGGCACCCGAGTGGAGAGATACACCAGGCTTCCCGGGGTGATAAAGCGTGGATCAATCGCCAGCGACCGTCCTGCGGTTAGCGGAAGTCCCATGGATCCCAGGGGGCCTTGTGCGCTTGGCAATGCAGTGATTTCTCTAAAGAACACCACACTGGGATTTTGATGCAAGACTTCGTCGCGACGGTGTGGGTTGGCCGCAACCCAGGCCTTAATGCTCTGCATCGAGGCATCGTTGGGCTTGAGCTCGCCTTTATCGATGAGGTAGCGACCAATGGAGCGATACGGATAGCCGTTTTGCTCCGCATAACCCACTCGTACAGTTTCTCCGCTGGGCAGCTGGACTCGGCCTGAGCCCTGCACCTGCAAGAAAAATGCTTCCACCGGATCGTCTACCCAGAGAAGCTCTTCGCCCGCCAAGAGGCCCTTGCGTTCGATTTCGGCCCGAGTGGGATAAGGCACCACGCGATTGCCTTCCAGCCGACCCCGAAGCCTGAGCGATTTGATCTCGGGATAAATGGAAGAGAGATCCACATTGACCAAGTCTTTCGGTGTTCTATAAAGCGGAATCTGAAAGGGACCGCCGCGGGTCCGAGATCCCCTGAGCAGCGGCTCGTAATACCCTGTCATCAATCCGGAGCGACTGCCTTTCGTGTCCGACAGCTCGTGTGGCACAAACTGCGACTCAATGAATTGCCGCAGGACAGAGGCGTCCGCAAGGTTGATCTGCTCGGCATCCCGACAAACTCGCCCCCAAGCCACCGCCCTAGCCCGCATTGCGCTGCAATTGGTATTCAGTGCGGCGGAAAAGCCCTTTAAGTCATCCTCGGGCCAGCCCGGCAGCTCGGAAAATGGGATGGGTCGAAGCCGGGCTTCCGATTGCGCAACTGTCACGACCGGCAGTAGCAGCAATAAGGAAAAAATCCAGAGTGAAAGAGTGAAAAATCGCGATCGGGACACGGCGAGATGCGCCGTACAATCTGACCAACTCATCCCTGACAGTGAATCCATGTGGCTCATCTTTCTCGAAGCCGGTGTCGCACTGGCACTGCTGCTTTTTATCGTCTGGTGGACCATGCGCGGCAAGCGCTGATCTAGAATCGGACCCATGACTGCCTCCACGACTTATCGGATTGCCCCGAGCATCCTCTCTGCGGATTTTGCCCGACTTGGAGAGGAGGTTCGTCAGGTCGAGGCCGCCGGCGCCGACTTTATCCATTTTGACGTGATGGATAACCACTATGTCCCAAACCTCACAGTCGGCCCAATGGTCTGCAAGGCGCTTCGGCCCCATGTTCAGATCGAGATTGATGTCCACCTCATGGTCTCGCCGGTGGATGCCTTAGTCGTTGATTTTGCAAAGTCGGGCGCAAATCTCATCACGTTTCATCCCGAGGCTTCGCCCCATGTCGATCGAACCCTGAGTCTGATCCGTGATCAGGGCTGTAAAGCAGGTCTGGTGCTTAATCCAGGCTCACCTGTTGAGCACCTCGATTGGGTGATGGATAAGCTGGATATCGTTTTATTGATGTCTGTGAATCCGGGCTTTGGAGGCCAATCGTTTATTCCTTCAACCCTGGATAAACTGAAAGCAGTCCGAAAAAAAATTGATCAGCATGTAAAAGCGGGCGGCCAGCCGATTCTTTTGGAAGTTGATGGTGGGATCAAGGTCGAGAATGTGGCTGCTGCGGCAGCTGCGGGTGCCGATACATTTGTAGCTGGCTCAGCCATATTTGGGGCCGCTGACGCCGATGGCGGCTATCGTGGGGTACTGTCAAAGTTTCGCGCTGCACTTAAGTCGGGCGGACAGTGATAAGCAGGGCCGATTTCAAGGCCCTGGCAGCCCAGGGCTATAACCGCATTCCGCTGATGCGGATGCTACAAGCGGATCTCGATACGCCCCTATCGCTGTATCTAAAGCTCGCCAACAGGCCGAACAGTTTTCTCCTAGAGTCAGTGGTCGGTGGCGAGCGATTTGGCCGTTACTCCTTTATCGGACTCACCGCAAAGACTCGAATCGAGGCCCGAGACCAAGAAATCTCGGTGATCGATGATGGCAAGTTGATTGAATCATTCACCGGTGACCCGCTCGCGTTCGCCGAGGGGTACCTCGCTCGTTTTAAGGTGGCCTTAACTCCTGAGCTACCGCGTTTTTGTGGTGGGCTGGCGGGCTACTTTGGCTATGACACCGTTCGACACATAGAGCCACGGCTTGCGACTGAGATCGCGAAACAAAAATCCGATCCGATTGGTGTGCCGGATATTGTTTTGTTGCTCACCGAGCAGCTGGCAGTGATTGATAATCTGGCCGGACATTTATATCTCGTTGTCTATGCAGATCCGACTGTCAGCGGTCAAACGTTGGATCAGTCCTTTGACAACGCAATGGCCGCCTTGGATCTGCTGGAGTCGAAACTCGTAGCGCCCGTTGTTGCGCCCCGCTCAGAGCGCTTAAGTCCAACTGAAGTGATACGGGATTTTAAAAAAGACGATTACCTCAAAGCCGCTGCAGCCGCCAAGGATTACATTGCTGCCGGCGATGTCATGCAGGTCCAAATTGGGCAGGTCCTCCGTAAGCCTTATCACGGCGCGCCGCTTACGCTCTATCGTGCCCTGCGCTCAATCAATCCGTCGCCCTACATGTATTTTTATGATCTCGGGGATTTTCAGGTAATTGGTGCTTCACCCGAGATCCTCGTTCGTCAAGATCAGATCAAGATTGACAATACGCCGGAGACGCGAATAACGATTCGCCCTATCGCGGGCACACGGCCCAGGGGTATGACTGCAGAGGAAGACCTGGCACTCGAGCAAGAACTGCGGGATGACCCAAAAGAGCGTGCCGAGCATGTCATGCTGATTGACCTGGCACGAAACGATATTGGTCGAATTGCAAAAATTGGTTCAGTCAACGTGACCGAACAAATGATGGTTGAGCGTTATTCGCACGTGATGCATCTTGTTTCAAATGTTGAGGGAGTACTAAAGCCTGGCCTAAGTACCCTGGATGTGCTGCGTGCAACTTTCCCTGCCGGAACGCTGTCTGGTGCGCCCAAGATTCGAGCGATGGAAATCATCGATGAGCTTGAGCCCACCAAGCGCGGCCTTTACGGTGGCGCTTGCGGCTACTTGTCGTTTACTGGCGAGCTCGATCTGGCAATTACGATTCGAACCGGAGTTTTGAAAGATGGCTTGCTTCACGTACAGGCGGCTGCTGGCATCGTCGCCGATTCCATCCCGGAAAATGAATGGCTCGAGACCGAAAATAAGGCCCGGGCTGTGATACGAGCTGCAGAGCTTGCTGAGCAGGGGCTGGATCCGAATTCGGTCGCGACGCCACAGCGCTTGCGCCCCCGCTGATTGGAGCCAGTATGCGGGTGCTCATGATCGATAACTACGACTCCTTCACCTTCAACTTAGTGCAGTACTTGGGTGAGCTGGGCGCATCAGTAGAAACGATTCGAAACGATGCGATTTCGGTAGATCAGATTTTTAGTCAGCCAGTAAGCCAGTGGCCCGACCGGATCGTGATCTCCCCGGGGCCATGCAGCCCCGATCAGGCGGGAATTTCTGTGGAGCTGATTCAAAAGGCCGCGGGACAGATTCCGCTGCTTGGGGTCTGCCTCGGCCATCAGGCGATAGGGGCAGCTTTTGGTGCCAAGGTGGTGCGGGCCAAGACCTTGATGCATGGCAAGACCTCTGCGATTGAACATACCGGCCAAGGCGTTTTCGACAGCCTGCCATCCCCAATGACGGTGATTCGATACCACTCACTGGCGGTCAGCCGAGAGCGCCTGCCCGAGGAGCTTGTCGTGACTGCCTGGACTGCCGACGGCGAAATCATGGGCCTGCAGCACCGCGATCTACCAGTTCATGGGGTGCAGTTTCATCCTGAGTCCATTCTCAGTGAATCCGGCCATGCGCTTTTGAAAAATTTCCTGGATGATTCTGGTATTGCATAACCCTCGGTAAAACTATGGCTTTCACGATTGCTCAAGCGCTCAACCGGGTAGTGGCCCATCAGGATCTCACCCACGAAGAGATGATCGACATCATGCGCGCCATCATGTCGGGCCAGGCCTCGGCGGTCCAGACCGCAGGCGTACTCGCCGCTATGCGGGTAAAGGTGGAAACCACCACCGAAGTTGCCGCAGCAGCAACGGTCATGCGCGAGTTCGCTACCCGCGTTAGTGTGCAAGCGCCTCATCTGGTCGATATGTGTGGCACGGGCGGTGATGGCGCCCATACCTTTAACATTTCCACCACAGCGATGTTTGTTGCCGCCGCAGCCGGCGCCCAAGTTGCCAAACATGGTGGCCGCTCGGTTTCTTCGTCAACGGGAAGCGCCGATATTCTCGAGAAGCTTGGCGCAAATATTCATCTCTCACCGAGTCAAGTCGCCGACTGCATTCGGAGCTGTGGCGTTGGATTTATGTTTGCGCCGGACTATCACCCAGCGATGAAACACATTGCTCCGGTCCGAAAGGAGCTTGGTGTTCGCACGATTTTTAATATTCTTGGCCCGCTGACCAATCCGGCGGGCGCGGCCCATCAGCTAATGGGTGTCTTTCATCCCGAGCTTGTGTCGATTCAGTCGGAAGTACTGCGCAAGCTGGGCAGTAATCATGTGCTGGTTGTGCACGCGAAAAGCGGCATGGACGAGATCGCTTTACACGGCGAGACCATGATCGGAGAGCTTCAATTCGGCCATGTTCAGCACTACACCATCACAGCGCAGCAGTTTGGATTTCCAAATTACTCGGTACAGGAATGTGACGCTGCCTTGCGTGCAGCTAGCCCCGAGGAGTCCGAGGCGAAACTTCGCGCAGCGCTCAATAATGACCTGGGTCCCGTGCGCGACATTGTTGGGATGAATGCAGCGGGCGCTCTCTTGGCGGCTAATGTGGCCACCGACTGGCAGTCAGCTGTTGACCTTGCCATGCGAACCATCGCGTCGGGGGCAGCGAAGGCCAAACTACAGGAGTTCGTCGCACGTTCTCAGGCCTTATCCGAAGCCAGCTAGATGTCTGACATCTTGGATCGCATCCTGCAGGTGAAGCGCCGCGAGATTGCGGCTGCCCGTCGCGAGGCCTCCGAGGCCGATCTCCAACAGCGCCTGACTGACCTGGCCCGCGAGCCCTCACACCAACCCCGAGGATTCCTGTCGGCGATCCAGAGTCAACACCGACTCGGTCAGTCAGCTGTCATTAGTGAGATCAAGCGGGCTAGCCCCAGCAAGGGCGTGATTCGTGACCCCTATGATCCTGTCGAGATCGCCAAGGATTACGAGCAGGGGGGCGCGGCCTGCTTGTCAGTACTTACTGACATAGAGTTTTTTCAGGGTGATCCCGAGCACCTAAGGGCTGCCCGGGCTGCTTGCAGCCTGCCAGTGCTGCGCAAAGACTTCATGCTTGATCCCTACCAGGTCCTGCAAGCGCGGTTTTGGGGGGCTGATTGCATTCTGCTCATTGTGGCTGCCCTATCAGATGCTCAGCTCCGGGAACTTGAGTCTGCAGCAATAGCGGTCGGGATGGACGCGCTCATTGAGGTCCACGACAGAGAAGAGCTAGAGCGCGCCCTGGTGCACTGCAAATCGGCCCTGATCGGGGTCAATAATCGTAACCTTAGGACCTTCGAGACCCGGCTGGAGACCAGCCTGGAGCTTGCTCGGGAGATTCCGCCCGGCAGGCTTCTGGTCTCAGAGAGCGGAATTCACGCTGCGGCTGACCTTGCGCGCCTGACCGAGGCCGGCATTCAGACCTTTTTGGTCGGAGAGGCCTTCATGCGGGCATCTTCCCCGGGAGCAGCGCTCAAGGCATTGTTTTTCCCAGCGTAGTCCCGACTTCTTTTTGGCGCTTTTAAGGCGGTTTTGCACACCGGATGTGGAGCCCTTTTCATGCGTTTGACATATCCGATACGGCCAGCCATAATTCCGCTTCTTCGCTTCTTGCGAATGACGCGGTGCAAAAATTCCTGAGTGCTAGCAAGACCAAGGGCCCTCTTTTTCCCGCAAATTCGCAAGCGAGTCGAATCGCTCTTTAACAATGAACAGCCGATAAGTGTGGGCACTGGGGCAACAGCGCACAGCGTGTTTTCAAACTCACGTTAGAAGACAACGCTGAATGCTCAAAACTTAGTGCTCACAAAAAAT
>JACCEB011244088.1_pt1 | contig 27153 bp, 35 predicted proteins | sample 7454761 | NCBI WGS metagenome assembly JACCEB01 (sample SAMN15323454, study PRJNA562643) | freshwater metagenome | isolation source: river surface water | place: USA:Blue River Watershed | collected 2017-08-18
AGACCCAGACCCAGACCCAGACCCAGACCCAGACCCAGACCCAGACCCAGACCCAGACCCAGACCCAGGCCAAGGAACCGGTCAGATGACACCTGACTTTACATTAGTTCCAGGGTCAACCACACCAAGCAATAATATCAACACCATAACACAAATATCTCAGGCAGTTCCAACCGTCAATAGTCAAGACCCTGATGGAATAGCATGGCTCAGTCCATCGCATTGGCAAAACTCGACGTGGGATGGAACCCCTTATGACACAACAGGAAAAACAAAAGAACAATTGTGTGCATTTTTGAAACCCGCTCACCCATATGTAGTCAGAGGAATAAGGGAGAAGTTTTATCAAGTCAACCCGTTTGCCGACAATACAGCACCAACCCCCAAAGAGATAGAACTATGGAACATAGAAGTCATCAGACACATCAGAGCTATGTTTGGAATAACGACACCAATAAGCTTAAACCCCCGCCTGTTCCTAGAGGCGCGATGGGCCGATGAGAGAAAAAGATCTCAATTCTGGGATCAAAAATACCCACTCCAATCAGGATTCAATTACGGAAACCCCAGAGGCCCCTGTTTTAATGAAAGCGGATCACCAGTAGACACAGCAGGAGGACATTGTGGTGACAGTTTTTTCCCGGATTCAATAGACAGAGCAACATACATAAACGCTCCTCCGTACAATGGAGACTTGACAACCTACCCCCAGCTATCAAATTATAATTCAAGATATGCGGAAGCGGTAGCAGGAGGAGGCTCATTAGGCTGGAACATAGACATCCCCTGGTCCATATCTCTTGCAAAAGGAATAGCAGACTACATTTGCGGAGAAGGGCTAACGCAACACGCAGGTCCTTTTCTGTCAAGAACAGAATTTGGTTTTTCCATTTGGTTAAACGCTACAAATACAGCAGCAAGCTACAGGTATAAATTTAGATAACCTCATAATTTGAACCGCGTTTTCAGAAAACCTCATAATTTGAACTTTTTAAGATTAAGAAGCATGTCGCCAAATCAAACCCTACAGGTGTACACGAAGTCCCTACTCGACCCGTTCGACAAGGGTATGTCCCAACCTAAGCTCCTTGACGGTAAAGTGTCAAGGTCTTCGGGTATCCGTCTCAGAGCAACAGGTGAAATCACCTGCAACGGAACAGGATCAACATTCATCGCACTAGTTCCAGGCCTATCCAATGTAATTTGCTTCCGCACCGAAAATGACCCCCTAATTCCAGAATCAACGCCAGCACCATTTCAAGGTCATCTAGATACCGCGAATGACAGATCTAACGTTAAAGCCGTTAGAAATGTAGGAACAGCTCTACGACTTTCCCTAGTTAACAGCGCGGATCAAAATGAAGGCTACTGGGAAGCAGCTCGTGTCCCAACCAATGCAATGGATTTTCTATTCACTATGACTGATCCAGGAGATCCAGGTGCAACTCCACCCGTACCTCCAACATACAATTCCAGCGTTTCCATGACACTAGGAACATTGGATCTATCAAACTATCAAACATACTTAACAGGAAAACTACGTGACATCCACAGATACCAGTTTAAATTGAACGCAATCGACAATGACATCAATTTTGCCCAGATTAGGACGGAACCACCCCAGTTGAGTGATTTTGTATCTGAACAATGGGACACAATTATCATTAAAATTCACGGCCGTGTGGAAGTAGGTGCACCATCAATGCTAATGTATGACTGTATTTCCAGCCAAGAAGTAATTTACAAAGAGAATACAGCCCTAGCCAGGCTAATGACTAACTCCCCTTACGTACCTCAGACAAAGAGCCTCCTAACACGAACCAGGTTTAATCCGCCAGCAGTTCAAATTAGTTAATTCAAGTCAGTTAATTTAATAAATAAATTAAAACCCTGATAAGCTCAGTATAGAATAAAAATTCAGCGTAGATTTCAGATTGAAGTGTGTAAAAATCAGACGACCAAATAAGACTTTGCTCATCCATTATCTCCACCATTTCAATTAACGCATTAGTATCAATCTCCTCCAGCAACCAGTTCTTATCGAAAGGACCTATCTTTCCAGATTTGATCCAAGCCATATCATACATGAACTTTGGAGGTATCAAAGTAACACCACTCCCTGATTTTGTCAAATAGTTCGTGATGCCACTGCCAAGAGGTTCAGAAATAGCGATAGGCAATCCGTTCCATTTTTTCGATAGTTTCAACCGCCATTGTTCCAATACATTCTTGTGTATTTGAATACTCATTTCCAAGTTTTGTGAATCATCTAGAAACACAATCTTTCAACATATTTTTAAAATAAAAACTACTTAAGGAAAACGTCATTTTTTCAATAAAAAATGCCTTCAATAGAAGACCTCGCAGAACATATATCTTTGGGACTAGACCAAATTGTATTTAGGGAATGTGAGCCAGCATTAAACTCCATATTTTGGGACGAATACAGATGCATCCGCTTTCGGGCCAAGCAAGACCTGCAAAGAAGTGGAATATCAGGATTGGAATATACTAGGTTAATGAGAAATATAGTATCTACCCGACTACATTCTCAAGGATGGGAAGGTTTTATAAACAATGATGGATGCATTGAGTTTTATAAAAATTCAATTTAATAAGTAATTTTTAATTAGGTTTACTTATTTCCTGTAAGGGTTTGTCATAATACCATGATTACAACCGTTCTTTCCACACATGCATTTACGATTATTTCCAAATAAATGTGAGACGTTGAAAGGCCTTCTCTTCTGTGATCCACCAGTAATAGTCAACGGTGAAAATTTTTTTGAAAACCCAGTGATGTTTTTCGTTTTTGTTCTAAAGGGTTTCTTTTTAGGAACAACCACCTTGCTCTCAAATTTAATGTTGTTTTTAAAGCCAGCAACATCCAATGTTTTCGTTCGACCATCTAGGAATACACCATTGTCAACAAAAGGAAAAGGAGAGTCCGAGTGACCAAGTAAAGACCAGATTACCTTCATTCTTCAATCCTGAAATTCTGAGACCAATAAATCAAGTATCATTGGAATCAATCAATTCATTGGAAATGCAGGCTGAATACGATACGTAACCTGAAACCGTCATTGAAATCCCGTAAACCGTCATTGGAACCCCGTAAACCGTCATTGGAATGCCGGTTGAATACGATACGTAACCTGAATTTGAAATTCAAAAATGATGGCTCAGTCCACAAAACATGAGCAATTCAAAATACAGGCACTGGTGTTTCACCCTCAACAATTATTCTGACGACGATGTTACCCGACTCTCAGACCCCAACCGTTTAACTGAAGATATAGAATACATTATCTTCGGAAGGGAAGTTGGTGAATCTGGAACGAGACATCTGCAAGGTTATGTTTGTTTTAAGCAGAACAAAAGGAAAAGCCTCCGTCAAGCCAGAACAATAATAGGTAACGCCCACATGACACCAACACGCGATGTAACGGCCAGTATTGAGTATTGCAAGAAGGAAGGTGATTTTATAGAAATAGGCACACCACCAACAGACATCCGTCCAGGAAGGAGAAATCGTGCGGAAGCAGAAGAAGGGATTGAAGCATTCAAAGCATCCGTAAAATCAGGTACATTCGACTTGAAACATCTACATGAATTACATTCTGAAGTTTGTGCAAAGCACCCCCAGTTCGTAAGAGCATATGTTGCATTCAACAAACCAAAACCCCCAATCCAAGTATTTGAGTTAAGAGATTGGCAATCAGAACTCTACAATTATCTCCAACAACCGCCCGATGACCGAACAATAAATTTTGTAGTTGACGTGAGAGGAAACACAGGTAAAACCTGGTTTGCAAGATACTACCACTCACTTCATCCTGATCACACCCAAATCCTACTCCCATCCAAAAGTGCAGATATGGCATTTGCTTTAGAAGAAGATCGAAGGGTAATTTTCTTTGACTGTGCGAGGAGTAAACAAGGCGTTTTCCTTCAATATGATTTCCTTGAACAGGTAAAGAATGGCATGGTTTTTAGTCCCAAATTTGATAGCAGGTTCAAGTATAGTAAACCACCCCATGTTGTCGTGTTGATGAATGAACATCCAGATATGTCAAGGCTGTCAGCAGACCGTTACAGGATCACTGTACTCGCTTAATTATTTTTTTTACCATCTCACATTTTTTTCGTTCCTTCTCAGTTGTCTAGCCGCTTAGACCTTTCCGCTTCCGCCTTGCTTTTAATCTTAGTTCCCCCTTCGTCCTAACTCGTCTAATGAATTCAGCATACCTCCAGGAAACCACCAAATATTGAAAAATAGGACATTCAAATGTGGAATTACATTTGACATCGTCCTCGGGAATAGGAAGACAACACTTCAAGCCAATGAAGGAAGGCCCTAACCCTAAAACCCGAGATTTTGTTTTTAGGAATACTGAAGAAATCTTCTTCCTGGGGGACGAATAGAAATCCACAGTGATGATTTTGATGTCGAAAGCCTTTGACAAGGACATAATAAAATTCCTATCATTGTCGTATTGACGGATAAGCATCCGATCAACCATTTCTTAATTTAGGATTTTGTTTTGTGTTTCCCTTATCCATTCCAATCCATCCTTATATCCCTTTGGAAGTGGATAGATCAAGAAATTTTTGAGAACAAGAGCCAATTGGTCCTGAGAAGTCATATTTTCACATATAATAAACCCCAAAATACGGTAATTCCGCCCATCAAAAAAGATAGTGAAGGTAGCATTGAATGACTCTAATTTTGAATTCAAGGTAAGAGAGTAGAAATCAACCTCCTTAGGGACACATTTTGAGAAAACGAAGGACCTGGTCATTTTTTTCCAAAAAAAATGATACATTTATCATTAACATTCCATATTATAGAGAGGGTAAATCCAGTGATTGACGGCGTCACAGCCTGGTCGTGGATGACTTGCGAACATCTAAGAAAAGTTGTGTCACTAGTAAATAATATCTGGCAACCGGCAAATATTCACTTTCACATAAAAACATGCACATCAAGACTAGGAAGATGCATACCAGCTCAAAACATATTAAATGAAAAAGAAAATGTAGAATTACTGTTTGATAAATGGAGATTTCCCCGTGATTCAAATTTAACAGTTTTTCTTGTACCAGTAATAGCAAACGATGTACTAGGCTATACAAGAGTACGTTCAAACCCCATAATAGTAATGGCAGTAAATAGGCTACAAGATGTAGGAATCATCCAGGAAGATGTAAGTGATTTCGCCCTTACATTAGCACATGAAATAGGTCACGCTTTAGGCCTAGATCATGTAAATGAAGAAGGTAATTTAATGTACCCAGAAGTATATACAGGAAGTGATAGATTATTTAGAGAACAAATTCAAATTGCAAGAACCTGGGCATTTCACTTAAAGCAACACCCGTTAGCAATGACAACAAATTGGAATCAATGTTCAGGCTGTAACCCACTAACTTCCTTATAATAGCTTCCGTATAGTCTTCCGTAAAATAACTTCCGCATAGTCTTCCGTGTCTACTTCCGCATAGTCTTCCGTGTACACTTCCGCATACCTTTCGTGTATTTTGTCGAAGTGAAGCGATGTCTCAAAAATCTTCAAATGAATACGATAGGCGGCGAAACCGATATCACTCCCATGCTTCTAACGCATGTATCCAGAATGGAATTGATGGATTCCCTTCAATCGAATTTTATAGAATCACTTCGTGAGCTGTTGGATGTAACAAACGCAATGAACGAACTGCAAGCTGACCCACAGAAACTTGCAAGATCAATTTCAAACTTAATCAGTCGTTCGGTAAAAATGAATTTTGTTGATGAACATGATATTCGTAATTGGATATACGCTGTGATGACCCTATCAACAAGATCCTGGTTGACACGCACAACTTCCTCGTACCAGTTAAGATTGAGAGCCATGATCCGTCAGTATATTAGAATCCGTGATTACGTAATCCACAATCAAATGGATGAGTCAACAATGGCCCTCTATCGAAATATAAAACATAACAACCTCGACTGTTTTTTACAAGCTGGAGTGATTGAGATGATCCGAATTTAATCTCATAATTTTAACATTTCCACTTATAAAACGCAAAATGAGACTACTAACATTATTCATTTTTGCTACAGTGTGCGTTTTTGCAAGAGGTGTAAAAACGAAAGGAAAGAAAGGAGAAGGAAAGAAAGGAGATAACACAGAAAGGACGTGTTACACCCTATCAGACATAAATGGAACATGTGAATGTAAAAAATGTTAAACATGAAAATTAATTTTTGTAAATATTAATTTTAAAAGTTTTAAAATGTAATTTCAATTCAGACTTCATCAAGTCGTATACAATCTTTTCGTCGTCACACCTGCATATAATTTCATCGTGTATAGTTAGGAATGGAATGTTTCTGTTCATCAGTTTAGTCCACAAGCCAGTCATAACCTGAACTTCACTATACTGCAACAACCAGGCCAGGTTTGTATGAGTTTTTCTTTTATGGGGATTCAAAGGCTCTTCCCTGCTCTTATATTCATTAATCCAGTTCACCCATTTTCCAGCTTCGTTGAAAACTTTGTTGAAATTATTTGCTGGTTTGCCGAAAATCAATCGAAACAGGTACTTTTTAGCTTCGGACCTATCTTTCGACCCAGTCTCTTTCTGTATATGATCATATACGTCCTCTCCCCTTTCAATCGCGTCTGAAAAAGTATTGCTTCCAATACTTGAAAACAATACCTTCGCCAAAATAGTAGGCTGCATTTGTTTGACATCAAGTGAAACAATTTTCCGACCATGAAATTTGATTTTGAATCTGAGATTACCTTTAAGGTTGACAATAGGGGTATGAACACGATTTGAAAAGGTGTCCACTGAAAAAAAGGGAGTAATATCCCCTCCCTTGTTATCCAAAAAAGCTTTAAAGTAAACAGGAATGTCTTTAAGGGAAACACCGTGGATAGTAACAGCCCTAAGCTGCTCCCTCATCCACACATGCAACGGAGTTAAAGGCATTGAAACCTTCCCCTGTCTTTTAGCAACCTCCAATAGAGAAGGATCTATTGGACCTGGAACCAATATTTTAAAGTTTCCTTTTTCATCGTACCAGATCACCTTCCGCTTTCGTAAATCCCACATCAAAGGACCATCGTTGACCCCTAGTTTATCTAATTCGTAAACATATAACTTGACAGAATCATAATCTTTCAAATCCTTCAGACGGTGTTTAAAAACAATCTTTGTCCTGATAAAGGTAGTCAATATTTTTTCCTTTTGAAAGCGATTCATTTTTTTCTGAAAGAAACAAAAATGAAGAATTCAAAATCCTTTTGGTTTGGAATCAAAAATTTCGACCATGGCCACATCCATCATCTCTCAAATATCCAACAGAAAACACACATACCAAACCTCCTGATAGTATTCCGTGAAACGATATCAAGAGATTCTAAACCCTTCATCGAAGGTATTATCCAACTCCCAATAGATGTCAGTCCCAGATTTGCAAAAAGTTTACTTAAGGCACAATGCGTCCGAGAATGCAACAACCCAGCGCGAGCAATAGCACGAATGAAACAGAGAGCCCATATGGAAGTAGAAATTCTTGATTCCCAAGTCGAAGTCGAAGACGGTGTGAATGTTGGTAACATCATTCTGACAGGAGCGGAATGGATGTTAATCTCACTATCCAAACTCACAAATTTTGGTGCAAACCTGTTACATAAATTGAAAGATTAAGATGAAACATGACATCTGGTATTTCAGTAAAATTTCGGATGATGACAATGCAGCAAAAGAATATAAGAAGTATTTGAATAATAGAAAAGATCTCGCCAGATTGTTCTATGGAGTAGAAAATGTTAGAGGCGCCGCCACAGCCACCAAAGGCTGCGTCTGGTTTACAGACGCCCATGATAAAGAAGAAGTATCAATTAAGTTAAAAACGTCCAACGTATTTCCACACCCTACTTGGAACCCAATGGAACATAATGATTTGAAACACACACACGAAGTGATTTGGGTGGAACCAATAAGATGCGAGTCTTTAGTCATCAAACCCAATGGAATACAGTCAATACGCGCAAAGACAGTCGAAACTGAAGACGAAGATGTTTGCTTAAGTTGCGGAGCCTAATACTAACATATTTTTAAAAATGACAAAACTAGACACCCTAGCCACTCTAATAACCCAGAAATTGGGTCAAACCTTAACGGCAAGTCAATTAAATGAAAGAAATAAGGTATTCCTAGACTTGGTAAACAACAGCAGGGCTGAGAGAGGCCTGCCACCGTTAGAATGGAGTGAACACCTAACTGTAGCCGCAAAATGGCATTCAGATGATATGGAGAATAGAAATTTCTTCAAGCATGTCGCGCCAGATGGAGCACCACACGGTGAATTGTTTACAGATAGGATCTTAAATGCCGGAATATATAACAGAGGTAAATATGCACATGAAAACATAGCGAAAGCAACTTCGCCAGAAACAGCATATGAAAAATGGAGAAACAGCCCCCTTCATTGGCAATCATTGATGCATAAAAATGCACGCTACGTAGGATTGGGAAGTAGCGGGAACAATTGGACATCCCTAGTATCTTACAATAATTTATTCAAGGACCCACCTCCCTCCTTAACCGAATCCAACAATGAAGACGTGGATGTTGAACCACCAGTATTTCTAGGTTTAGAAGACACCCCGCCAGATGAAGTAGTTGATCAACCAATAACCGATGAACCAATGCCTCCCACTGTACCAGAAAACGAAGACCCAATGCCCCCCAGTGTATTCGAAAACACTACGATTAACCTACCCGCCAATGAACCAATAAGAAAACCAACCCCACCAATCCATGAAGAAACAACCACGTGTATGCAAAATTTCCCATGTTGGAACCCCTGTCATATGCAACAAATGTTCTCTTATTGCCCATTTCCAATGTTTCCACCAATGGTACAACAAATGATGCATCAACCTGCGATGCCGCAACCATTTCCGCCTCAATTGTTCCAACAACCAACGATACCACAGATGATGCAATATCAATCAGCACAACCTCAAATACCTTCACAATCACTTCCACCATCACAGGTAACACCCCCAACCCCCGCAACCACGCAGATAAATAACCCACCGATACCGCCAACTCCGCCAGTGCAGCTACAAGTACAACCGTTACCACCACCAGTACCACCGTTACCACCACCACCAGTTCAAGTCCCGTCACCCTCATCAGTGTCATCAATTCCGCCAATAGAGGCACCAAATAGAAATGAAACACTTCCGCCACTGCCCCCAGATAGGGAAACACTTCCGCCACACGCACCACCATTTCCAGGAAGTGGAGGAAGTGGAAGTACACCATGTCCCTACTACAATAAATGTTTTCCTTGTTCTCAATGTCCACAACCTTGTCCACAACCTTTTGTAGTAAAATATAACTAATATTATTTAATTAATCATCTCCTTCATCATCTTCCTCTCCTTCATCATCTTCCTCTGAATCATCTCCTTCATCATCTTCCTCTGTAGAGGAAGGGCAAGTATCTTCACCAGGCTCTGCATCAACCCCTAGATCTGAATTGACCGTGTGTTCTAAACACCCATACACGTTCCCCCCGTATAACCTCTGAATCAAAACGCGCAATCGGTCGTAAAGTCCCTGTACCACAGGTGAAAGAATTGTATCCCCCATGAAATTAATCTCACTCAATTGGTATGCCACTGTTAATGCGTTTGTATATTCAGACCATAAACCGTTATTACGGAAACCTCCAATGTTATCATCTAGATAATCAAGCGCCACTTTTCCAAAATATTTAACGTGTCTTTCAGCATAACTCATTATGTTACGTTTTTTATATAATTACTTAGAGTTAGCTGGATATCTGTTCCTAGATGAAACAAGAACCCTCTTAGTCAACGCATATACATTAGGTGATACGTAAGAATTCTGAGTCATTGAACGAGCCCCAGATGTATTCTCGTTGTAAACAACCTCTTGAATTGAAACACAATCGTATCTGATAACAGAATTTGCGGCACTCTTACGACCATGAATTTTCACAACAATAACATCCCAGTCTTCCGATAAATAATCATCAGGTGTAGTAAGAGACTTCGTAAATTTAATGTCATCGTTCACAGTGTTGAGTCTGAATACATATCTTTCAAGATCACGGATCCTTCCCGACTGATATGAATCAAAATTAGTCAAATCAATTGAATCAAAGGAAGAACCCAAAACCCTAAGGTTTGTAGTAGGAATAGCAGGAACACCCTCTTCAGAAAACTCAAAATTTAGATAACTGACCCTCATCCTGGCAGCCTCCCAGTAACCATCATTTTGTTCTTTACTATTGACAGAGGACAATTTCAATCCAGCAGCAATAGTCCTCGCACCTTTAATTTCAGCCCTATCTTCCGCGCTTTCCAAATGGGCAGGAAAACCGTCAGGTGGAACCTTCACGGAGACACTGTCATCTTTCCAGCAAATAACATTTGAAAGACCAGCAAAGAAAACAATATAAGTAGCCCCACCCATTACATTAACGTCATTGTTGCATCTTATATTTCCAGATGCTTTCATACGCAAACCTGTTGAGCGTGGAGCTTTACCATCATATAATTTAGGATGTTCAACCCTTCCGTCAAAAGGATTCTGCAAAGATGAAATATACAAAGCGGGATCCATATTAAAATCAAGAAATACGAAAAATGACCATATCAGATCTAACCGAAAACCGTCATTGAACAGACACGATTAGAATAATAAGTAATTATACGTAAGAAAGGAATAATAAGTATGACTTCGCTCATGACTTCGCTCATGCAATCTCTCTCTCTCCCCCCAGTCAGTCACAACATTTTTATTGAAATGTATTTCACCAGAAACGTCTACAAGAAAATAAAACTCAACCATGACATTGAAGACATGGAATCATCGTGGGTATCACCGTACAGCGGAAATCTGTATCATCGTTGGCTCTATTTAATGAGAACACGATACTCCAGCTTTGATATACGAAGCCACCATATATGGCAGCAGCTGGTCCATAAGTGGCATGTGGACGCAATGCATATGTATGACACCCACACATTTAACTCAAAGACGCTACAGGACCTTCACCCAGAAGTGTATAAATTCGATACTTGGTTGCAAGGAGCTCATGCAAGAATTGAAAAAAAAAGTGATTTGAAGAAGTTAACCTGGGTATATTCAAATATTAAAGAAAATCCTCATGCAATTATCGGAATCCTTGAAAGTGATTAGGAATTGGTATCCGATCCCCTATTTACCAGACGATTTAATCTTATTAATTATCGGTTACTCATTCGACCCATTAACAGACCCCTGGTAAAATTGGTAAAATTGACAATGAGGATCACAGTAATCGATACCGAAACAACCGGTCTCTGTAAAGGCTGTGATGTCAATAAAGGCCATAGAATAATCCAAATATCCGCAGTTGAAATAGTCGATTACAAGATCACTGGAAAGACTTTCAATAAAATAGTCGATCCAGAAATGGAAATCACACCAAAAGCAACAGAAATTCATGGACTAAGAACAGAGGACGTCAAAGGGAAGGAAAAATTCGAAGATATTGTGAAAGACTTTGTTAACTTTATATCAGGGAGCTTGATTGTTATTCATAATGCACCATTCGATATAGCATTCATCGATCAGGAATTCAAACGCTTGCCAATAGAGATGCAACCCACGGAAACATTCGAATATTTCGATACTTTAGAGGTTGCACGACATATTTACCCTTATGAAGACAACACACTGAAAGGTTTATGTGAACGCTATGATATACAGTATAGTAACGGACACGATGCGTTAAGCGATTCAATAATGCTAGCGAAAATATATTTAAGAATGTTATACGGTATTTAAAATTCCTCTTTTATGGTGCCGCAATCGCAGGTACGACCTGAGTAGTATTGAACAACAGAACATAAATGATTAGGAATCTTTCCCTGTAACCCAAATTCGTAGTATTGAGGACATGTCCCAACACCCAAATACAGAAAATGCATAACCATCGATCTTTTTAAAGGAATACCCTTCCCGTTGCAAATATCGCAAGATTTATAAGGACCAATATACTGAATAGTTTTTGCAGGTGGAAGGATCCTTTCCCCGCAACATTGTGATTGGAATTTGTTTCTAACCCTCGTACAAAAATCATCTGAAATATTTCCGCTTAAAATTTCCGAAACGTGTATGCAAGCAGCGGTAGCCCTAAGCTCCGAACCAGAACATAATGCACACTCCTGTGAGTTTACACGATAAAATAATATCGAAATAAAAATGAAAAATAACATGTTGGTTGTGAAAATAGGAAAACTATTTTATGATTAATCAACTGGAATAGCTTCCTCAGCCGTTTTTCCAGAGTAACAAATCAAAACTTTCGCTTCGATTCCAATGCCATCGACTCGACACATAGGGCAGCGATCATTGCCAACCAACAATGTATTCCTATGCCAACAATCGGAACAAAAGTAATGCTCAGGGTTACCACATTGCATAACGACAGCTGACTGGTCATTCTTGAAGGCGTCGTAGCACACCATGCAAGCGTCAGTAGGTTTCATGCAAACAACTTCGATCATGTTTCCAAATTGTGAATCGTAACAAAAATTGTGAATCGTAACAAAAAATCGATAAGTTCATATGCGGAAGCTATAACGCGCATTGCGCGTAGCGTATCCGTAAGGAAGAAGCACTTTGCGGAAGTATCCGTAAGCAATTACGCGCATAATATGCGCAATATGCGCACTGTGCGCGTAGCGTATCCGTAAGGAAGAAGCACTTTGCGGAAGTATCCGTAAGCAATTACGCGCATAATATGCGCAATATGCGCACTGTGTGCGTAGCGCATCCGTAAGGAAGAAGCACTTTGCGGAAGTATCCGTAAGAAATTACGCGGAAGTATCCGTAAGCAATTACGCGCAATATGCGCAATATGCGCACTGTGCGCGTAGCGCATCCGTAAGGAAGAAGCACTTTGCGGAAGTATCCGTAAGCAATTACGCGCAATATGCGCACTGCGGAAGTAACCGTAATCACTGAGAGTCTGTAAGATCGGAAGTAAAGAGCATAAGATTTTTTAATCATAAAAGGCCAAAAATGGAAACAGTGCTTTATAACGTTCGCAATGGAATTCCCGACAATGGTGACCGCGAAGTCAAAATCCGCCTAATTGACAAATTATTGCTAGCCATATCAGCTTCAAACAATGACGAAATCAAAAACATTTGGGAACAACGAGACAAAACGTGGTTTAACAGCACGGATGAATCTACCAATGAAGCCGATAATCGAATCCTAGGAAACGGCCAAAAGGTTATTGGGAGTGTTTCAAAGGAGTGGAAAAACTGGCAGAAACTTGAATTGGAATTAAAGTCATATAATCTTATTTAAGTCATTTTTTCAATTTAAAATGGTCTGTGATAACTCATCAAATAGTTCATATATAACTAGTAATCAGTTCCAAGACGTGGACACCCCTTGTCCACCTTGCACACTTCCCCCGCGGCCACCGCAACCCCCGCGGCCACCCCGCCCAGGTCCTGACACGGATGAACAACCACCAATATTAAATAACCAATATAACCCCGGAAGACCAAATATTGTACAACCAAACATAAGTTTATGTAGAGCCCCAATATTTCCGTTAAGTGTAGCTATGCTCCCCCCAATTTTTGAATGCGACCGTGTGGAAATGCCATACTCGCACTACACTGAACTGAACCCCCTATTAAAATTTAGGCAATACACTAATAGCCAGTATGCTTTTATTGGCACACTTATAATAGAAGAAGCCACCCATAATTTTCAAACGGTTAGAGAAACCCTCCTTTCAGAATATAATAAAGGAAGAATAAGCATGACAGAGTATGCACGGGCATTAGTTGACTGGAATATGTTTGAATTGCAAGCACTACAGTACATGGAAACAATAGTACGGGTAAGCGAAGAGGCTTTCGTAACTAAATGTAAAGTAGCAGGTGTAGCTTAATTTTTTTTTAATATTAAAAAGCAATTCCTGCGTCAATGAACTTGTCGATTTGAGTTTGTTTGATAAAAGAATAAACGTCTTCCACAGTATGATCCATAACACCGTTAACAAGCAGACGAATCCTTTCATATAAAACCATAGCCATGTGGACATAAGGTTGAAAATTGTTCAAGTTGTCACCCAACATAAACGTATCGTAAGCAATTTCACCCATCAATGTATTCCAAGTCATAACATGGTTGTCGTCATTAAAATTCATACGACCAACATAGTCGATTGTTTTTCCAATCAAAGATTTGATGTTGAGTATTTGGAAAGTTAAACGCGCTGACAAAGGCTGGGTTAGTAATTCCTCAGTACTCTCCATCAATTCATAGAGCGTACTAATGTGTTCTCCAACATAGTGTTCAAACAAGTCCATTTGAGCCACATTGTTTACGATGAGAGATAAAACATCCGCCATTATTGAAAATGTGAATCAAATTTGAAGGCGAATAAATTCCATGCAGTTCGGCATGACACGCAGTTCCGCATGAACGCGCAGTTCCGCATTAACGCGCAGTTCCGCATGAACGCGCAGTTCCGCATTAACGCGCAGTTCCGCATTAACGCGCAGTTCCGCATTAACGCGCAGTTCCGTAAGAATAAGTTCCGCAAACAGTCATAAAAAAATGGAACGCTGTGACGCCTACGAGAAGGGAAGTTACGATAGAGACGCGTGTGAACGAGGCTGGGCCGGTGTAACTGGAAAACGCAAACGAAGGAGAAAAATGGAAATCCAAAATCAAATAAACACCTTAAATTCTTTAATTTCAACGTTACAAGCAGGAGACGCAACACAAAACACCGCGATTAGTAACCTTCAAGCAGGAGAAGCAACACAAAACACTACGATTAGCAATCTACAGACATCATTACTAGCATTACAGGAGACAGTTAATAACGCAAGCGATTTGGATTTTGTAGGTGATTTGAAGTATGCCCTCCGTACGACTGACCATGATGGGTGGTTCAAATTAGATGGTGCTTCATATACGAGTCATTCAATGACACAGTCTCAGCAAAATGCTGCTACCTCTCTAGGTTTCAGTGGATCCCTTCCAAACTTAACCAACGCTTATTTGTCACAAAAAGGTGGACTAGGAGGTTTTTCGGGTTCAAATACAGCTACACTTGTAAGGACCAACCTTCCAGATGTAACACTCACCGGAACTACTTCTACCGGTGGATCCCATACGCATGGATTAAGGTTCGGTCAAGTAAACGGTGATAACTACTCTCTTTTAGATGGTGGAGGAGGTTCATTTGTTGGCAATGAACCTGCACCTGTCCTTGCAGGTGGAGACCATAATCACACATTCACAACTTCATCATTAAATTCATCACCACAAACTCCTATCAGTACAACCCCCCTCACGTATTCCGCGAATTTATTTGTATACCTTGGTTTATAATTTTTTAACGAAAGTATGAAACATAATATAGTTTTGAAATACCAATCTGCCGTTGATAGCCAAGAGATCTTAACCTGCCATTGACATAACCAAAAGTCTCCTTCGCGTTAGGATGTCTAACCCCTGTATTGGCTCCCTTTGTAAACTTAAGCGTTGTAGTCTGAGTATTAATCTGCAGTTCAATTGGAACAGTCCCTGCTATAAAAGGAGTATTTGTAACCACGCCATCCCCATCCCAGGCTGACAAAATAAAAGTCTCACCGTCATAATTCCCGCAGGATACGTGTATCGATAAAGCCTTGAATTTGACGGGAGAAGTAATCGTGATTTCCAACCCAGTGCCCAGAATGTTAACACCGGAAAAAGTTTTTAATGACGTGAATCCCGGTTGATTAGGAGGTTCTTCGATCAATCTAAGAGCACCCAAACCAGACGAAAACGTGAACCCCTGTAGTTCCGTCAAAAAAGATGTTTGAATCGTGTCGAACGTCAAAGTTTCAGTAACAAGTATTTTATTAAAAACTCTCCGAAATACCCTCTTTCTTTGAGGGAGCATTTCCTCGTCAGACATTTTTAAAATGACAACGAGGCTTCAATTCTTCTTAGACTATTCAACCGGGGTCCATGACGAAGAGTTTGTATTTTCTACAAACTATCAGAGAACTCTATGGAATAAAATGATAACAAACATAAAGCTGGAAAGCGCCGCGTTAAGATCAATGTTGGATGAAGAAGGTGAAACGGAAGAGATAAAAGAGCTTTATAAAGACTGGATTAATCAGATTCTATTTGATTTCATCCCCCTATTTGGAGAAAATTTCGTCCCAATGGATGTCAAGTGGGCAATGAATGTTACGGAAAAAGGTTTAGGTTTAAATGTCACGAAGTGGAGAAAGGAATACCCGCCAAATCTATTCGAGGATACCCCATCAAAGATAAAAGTACCAATGAACGTATTCGACGAACTAAAAAGAAAAATTAAATAAAATCAAAACTAGTCGAACTTTCGCTTCCTTCCTCTTCCTTAAATTCCCCAGTACTATTGTAGCTTGTTTGCAAAGCTTTCTGTAAATCCGCCTCCTTAATCTGTATCTGAATATCTTCGTTGCCTATTTCATCGCCCACTGAATTCATGTACTGCCTACAAGACACCCATTCTTCTTTACTGGAGTCCCACATGTGAAGAGGTGAAGGTTTTATCATAGCAGTCATCGTCCAATAGCCAGGTACAAAATTTCCACATGCCGTTGAAGATTCAACCCATTGACGTTTAAAGCCCTCCCTAGGATATGGAATATCCACATTGAAACTTTGTATAATGAAGTCCCGCATTTTTTTATGACGATCTGACCCTACGAAATCTAATCCGTTGATCAACCTTGATAGAACGTGAACTCCAAAACTTGTTAAGAAAACGATTTATGGAAGGCTTGCGTGAAGGCTTGCGCGTAGAAATTGTTGATTTTTGTTTCCTATTATCACTTCCGTCCCTTTTATCCCTTATAATTTTACCGGACTCCCTCGTAGGCAAAAATCTTTTAAACATCACGATGTTTTCAGCTCCAGAATTAATCGCATTAACAGTCTTTAATTTCATCAAGCAAATGTATGACAATGAAGACTGGATTGAACAAGCGTTGGACCAAATTGATTTGCTACTAACTCCAGTCCACCAATTTCACAACGCCTTTGATGATTTCGCTGACCTGTTCAATTACTCATATAAAATCATTGAGCTTCAAATCAGAGACCCAAATTTCGAACACCCAACGCTAACTTTAGAAGAAGAAATAAGTGAGACAGCAGTGTTCCTGTATCAAGTGTTAACGAGAAAGATGGAGTTCAATCCGAACAGCTATCCCGATCCGGTAACATTCCCTTTTCAACCATCATTTTTTTTAGAGTTTGAATGTTGTGCCTGGCACTATGCTGTAGCAGCTTAATAAATAATATTATATTAAATTAGCAAGTGTTGCGTTAGGGTCGTTAATAGGAGGCACACCGCCCACAGGTGTTGACACGATACCAAAGACTCCAACACCATGAGTTCCCATTGATGAAGCCATACCACCCCCAGGAATTCGTGACCCAATAGGACCATGAAAGTTATTAGTATTAGCACCCCAAACAAGAACGTTATTCCTGTTTGCGTTAGCGCGATTTAACCAACCATATAGAACCCTCCCAGGAAATCTATTTTCAAGTTGATTGAACAACTGCTGCAAAGCGTGAATAAACATCAATCTTCTCAAGCTTCCTTGTACATAAGCTCCCCATTGTGGAACAGCCAAACCGGACCCCAAAGCATGACGAATCCTCAACCCAGAGATAAATAAAGGATCAGTTTGCAAGGAAGCAATAACAACCCTGGCCGTCGGATTCGCTTGTAAGTGACTTCCGAGAAGACCGGTAACCCTAGTGATAGCGTGCGATATCATATTTCTTTCGTACCCAGGCGCGAGTGGAGGCAAAGCAACATTCTGAGCGTTACCAAACGTTTCGGACGCAAAACTTAAAGCTGAATCATCAGACCCTCCAGATGCAATAGAGCCAGGCAGTGAGCCAAAAATGTCACCTCCAGCAGATGCCTGAGACCCAGTTGGAGACCCAAACACCCCAGATCCAACAGACGCAGAGCTGTTAAGAGTGGAACAGGTAAAAGTTGAATTTGTATTTCCTGACCCAGAATTAAATGACCAATCACCACTCCAGAAACTACCATCGGGTGCATTCGAAGATGTAATAGAATACCAGTCTCCTAATTCATCAGCTACCGCAACACTACCAGGGACGCCAGGTATAACACTTCCATAACCAGACGAGTCATATGAAAGCGGGTCTTCAGTAGTGACTGTCTCGTAAGTGTATGAAGAATCGCCCGATCCTGACCCAGGACCGGCTGACCCACCAGGAGGTCCACCTCCAGCTCCAATACCCCCTTCCCCCCCGACTGGAGGAGGAACAGTCCCACCTCCAACACTACCCACACCCCCTCCAGGAGGAACAGTCGCCCCACCAAGTCCCAATGGTGGTAAAGCAGGAGGCACTAAAACCATTGGAGGAACGGGTCCGGGATCACAATCATAATTAATGTTAATGCAAGCCCTACCACATGGTTTTCCTATGACACAGTTCTTAGGTCGATAGCAATTAGGTCCAGCATGACAAGGTTTGTTCCATGAGATACAGGAACATCCACACTTCTGACCGGTAACGCAATTATTTCCAGGCATTTTGAATTATGTTCCCTTCAGTAAAGATGTCATTCTTGTCTTAAAATATTCTCTGCAAACCTTGTAGTAATCTGCCTGTTCTAGAACACCTGCATCATAGTCAATATTAATTTCGGAGAGACTCTTGTAAACCTTTTTTTCCAAGAGACTTTCCTGATATACGAAATAGATTTCACTGATAACATCACAAACATAATTCTTCAATGAATCCTTTTTCTTACCAAGTTCTTTAAAAGATCGAACCTTATTAGGTATACGGGAAGGATAACCAAATTCAGATTCGAAGTAATACCCAGAAAGAATAAACTTAGCATTGTTTTCGATGCCTGAAACTTTATGTTTCATATTCGGTGTGTCACCAATAACGTCGTGTAACTGAAGGCCCAAAACAAAACTCATCCAAGATGTTTTCATGTGTCTGTTTCTCAAATCGTCGATTACTTTGTTGTATAAGGATAGAGAGGCGAATTTAAGATTCCTTATATGTATTTTCCTTTTAGCTTTGTCGCTAACAAAGCATCTCACGTTTGCCTCAATCTGACGAAAACCCATTTTTTGTAACATATCTCTCATCTTTGTTTTAGTGGAGTTGCTGTCATTGGTCTGTCATTGGTCTGTCATTGGTATATCATTAGTTTTTTCCGTTGTCTAAGTCTAAAACGGGAGAGAGGGAAGGGGGTGAGCCAGCGCTCTGCGCAAGAATCGCCACACGGATCAAGTGTGTGCATGGAAAAACATGCATGGAGGCGATTCTATTATTACTCACCCCCCCCGAAATGGCAAATTGTACTGATTTGCCTATAGTGCTGACGTCAGGATGACGTAAACGAAGTGGCAAAAATGTAAATACGAAACGTGTTATTTTTGCCATTTGGGAAAAAACGTTAAGTATTTTTTGCCACTTCGTTTTAGTTAAGGGGTCACTGAATACCGCTGTGACACCTTGACGTAAGCACTAAGCTCCCGTTTTAGCCTCGCCGGCGCTTGAGGCGGTCCCCGCCCCCAGCCATTTCGGGTACCAAGCTAGTATCGAACGGAAACGTCCACAGTTCGATACGTATTCATTTCTCTCTTTTAAACTAGGTATTTATTTAATAATTGTTTCCTTTAATATATATTAGTTTTTAAGATTTCTGTACATATTAAACCATTGTTTAACGTAGTATTTTCCAGAAATATACCTTTCAGGAGGATGATCAATCATAAATCGCTTGTAGTTGTGTCTGCACCTTTGACAAGGTAGAAGTAGTTGTAAGGAAACCATAAAAGCATACATTTTATTTCTTTCTTCATTATTTGCACTATCAGGAAAAGCTTCAATAATTGAATCGATGAATATCCAGCCAGAAGGTCCCCAGAACGATGGTGAAATATCTATTCTTTTAAAAGGATCATTAAGTTCACTCCTTCCAGACAAAGACAGTGATGCTAGAACATTACGCTCAATATTTTTATAAATCATTTTTTTTAATCAAGCTTAAAAAATATAACCCTTAGACCTTAACTTCAATACCCACTTTAGCCTTCTTGCTTTTGGAACTTTTCCTCTTTTTACTGCAAGGAGACTTCTTCTTCTTTTTGCAAGGCTTCTTTTTAGGCTTAATAGTAACAGGACACCCGCTTTGTTCAAGAATCATTCTTGCATTCTTGATAGCCTCTTGACATTTTTTATCGCATAATGAATAACATGAAGATGGCTTAGCAGGTTTTGAACAAGAACCCATCCCTAGTGAAGACACCCCTCCCATAGAATACCCTCCCATCCCTCCCATCCCGTATTGTTGTGGACCTGCAGGCATTCCACCTGTGGGTACAGCAATATTTCCAGGGATTTCGCCAGGATTACGATAATCCAAAGGTAAAGCGTATGAACCCTCAACTTCTCCAAGAACCATTTTTTTAATTTCAGAATAGAATTCTTTTCACTGGAAATAAATTTATGAGAAAATAATAAATTTTAGAAAAATGCCATATTCCATTGGAGACGCCGATATTTTAATAAAAGGATATGAAATCCATTGGTTAGTATGTATTGAAACATACCAATTGAATAGGAGAGAAGTAATAGAAGGATGGAAGTACGTTTTTGGCGATATCGAGACATGTGTCTATAGAAACGGAAACACCGCAATAATTGGTTTCCGTGGTACTGCAGAAACCAAAGATATCTACGATGACACATTGATAATGCAAGGAAAAGTCTTTCCGAGATTAAAGTACGCAACACATTTTGTAAAACAATTTTCTTCTCTCTATCCTGAAGCTCAGATTGAGTTAACAGGGCATAGCCTTGGGGGAGCGATAGCTCGTGAATGTTCCAAATTACTCTTACTGCGATGCACAACGTTCAATGCGGCAGCACCTCCAAGTTTCCCAGTAAAAGTCTCCCCATTTGAAAAATCATTTCATATAGTGTTTGATATAATATCAGCGTGGCAGTCGCCAGGCGTTATTCGAATCGACAAAGGTTATAGGCCATCCTCCAATTATTATTCAATTTTCAATCCTTACCCAATATGGATCAATGCAATATTTAACAATATATATCCATCTCACTCTCTTGTGAACTTTTCCAGAGATATTAATGGAGTTTTGATGACACCATGCGCTGAATTGAAATTGTTTAATCAATGGAACGCCACCCTACCTTTTCCTTATAGGGTAGCCCTCCAGATATACCTTACGGGAAAAATGTCTTCAGTATTTCCTAGTTTTGTAATTTAAATTTTAGTTCTCATATACGCAACAGCCTTAACCATAACGTCACTTCCTGCCTTAGTACCTGCCGTTTCAAGGTATTCCAAAATCCTGTTAATGACAGGAGTCATTTTATTTTTGAAAGCAGAACCAAATTTTGTCCCAATAGGACCAGTCAAAATTCCCAGTAAAGTTTCAACTGCCCGATCCCAAGAACCCCTTCCAAATTGAATACACATCTTACCCATAGTAAGAAGAAGTGCAACCGGAGGTGCAACCGATCCAACGAGAGCCGTTATGGTCATTGCATTTTCAGAATTGTCCATAATCATTTTCTGTAGTTTATATGGAAGAACAGTGTTTTTAATCTGTTGATAAAACCTTGAATTTTTGAATAATTCAGAAATCCACCCTCCAATAACAGGTATGGCATCAATACTTTTGTAAATGAATTCCTCCCATTGCCCATAACCCATAGCCATATAAGCCTGAGCTAAGTCAATAAGAGACCCCGCCGGATTAGCTTCCTGCAAAGTCATCAAGGTTTCATAAAAAATATTTCCCCCTCCAACATTATTTTGTGTAATAGTTGATAGAAAATTCAATGTCTGACCAATAACCATCCTTTTGTCCTCATAACAAACCTCCTCGTCTAAAGAAACACCAAATAAAGTCTTCAACGTTCCCTCCCCAGTATGAATCCACTTAGTGCAATATGAAGGAGGAGTTGCAAGTGAACCAAGATAAATATTAGTTTCTCCCGGTAAAACAATAGGCCCATCATCTGGTTTTAAAATTGATCCTGTAAACACAGCCACGTAATCACTCAATGTTTCAATGAGTTCATTTGAGTCTTGAATATCAGATGCCACATTCTCTTTCACTTCATCAGGTAATTTTTTGACATCCTGCCTCTGGATTTTGTAGAATGAACCTGAAATAGGGTCACGAGCCCAATGGTCACCCATGCCATCAACCCATATTTTAGTGTCTGTTAAAATATTTGTGTAAGTTCTAACCGTTCCAGGAGGAGTGGTAGAATAATTAACCCCAAACCCTCCCATTTCTTCATCAGGTCTGATTAAAGTTGCCCCATTTGAATAGGACATATATTCATCAGTATTGACCTCAGGTCTGTTCAAAGTGGCCCCATTTGAATAAGACATATATTCATTAGGCCTACTGACTTCAACTTCACCAGAAATAAGAATTTCAGGATCTGTTTCTATTTCAGCACCATTTGAATAAGACATATAGTCACTAGGTATTTCAGGTGTAAGAGATTGTTCTGAATAGGACATTTCGTCTACTGGTTCCTCAACATCCATATCTTCTATACCCATATCCTGAACAGGAGGTTGCTGAGAAGGATACTGAACGGGTGGATTCTGAGGCACACCATATTGCTGTGAACATTCAGGATAACGTTTTTGTAAATCCCAGAATAACGCCTGAAGGGCGTTGTTAACTTCGTTGTCACAACCCATATTTTTTTGAAAAACAAATCAATTTATGGCTCCCGCAAATTTTTGCCAACCTGCTGTAGGAGCAGGATTTCCATCTGGAACTGTGGGAGGTACAAGTATCTGTGCCCCCAGTTTTCATGAAACTGGAATTAGCTACATTGAACATAGAGCCAATGGGGTAATAGAACACACCGACCCATTTTCAATATCAGTCAACCACGACATGTTTATAGCTGACAACAGCAAATACAACCAGAGAATCATAACAAAGTACTCCCTAGAAGGGTTAAATCCAGTAATACCACCATGGACCCCAGGATACCTGTCAATAGTGGAAGGAAACGCAGATGAAGGAGAACATCCAATGATGGGAGAACCGAGCAGAATCAGAGACAGGGATATGACATTCGGCGAGTGGGCAGCCTTTGTTGAAAAAGCCCAGAAAGGACTCACATTGAATTCCAGAAAAGGTTTCTTCGTGTATGCATGGGTCGACAGAAGTACAATGGAAGGATTCGATGTGAAGTACACGTCGAATAGAGGCCATGAAGTAACACTTCCAAATGACAAGAAAACTCCTCGAAGGGTTACCGAGATGGCACGTCAGGCGTTTGATGGGGTAAAGTCCGATTTTGCCGACAGATTAAATCGGATAAGCAACCTGAACTCAACAGAAATTTCAACGCAAATTTCCACCCAAATAAACACAAGATGGAATGCGTCGCTGACATATTTAAATGAACAATGTGTAGCTAGAGCAGAAACCTATGTTGGAAGAATCCTGTGCAAGGGAGTATTAAATCCAGTTGTTTCAGGAGCCATCCTAACCGGAACGGGTGGATTGGTAGTACTTTCAATGCTACTAGGCCCGAAAGACGGGTTGATAGTATTCAGTACTTTCGGATCAACATTATATACATTTGCAGTCAAACCCACTATTGATACCGCTGGAACTGTTGCGTCAGAGACTGCAAAGATAGCTACAAACATTGCAGTCAACCAAGGTTCTCAAATAGTACGCATTACATACGGTAAGATATTAACGTTGATTAACTCCCTCGGAATAACGTACCAACAAACAAAAGACAAATGGGGGTACCGCCCAGTAAAGTTTTCGATACCAACACCAGCAGCAGTTGGAGGAAACCAAGGAAATTCAAATTCGTCTTATGGCACAGCAAGCCAAGGTTCTACATATGGAACAGCGAGCCAAGGTTCTACGTATGGAACAGCGAGCCAAGGTTCTACGTATGGATCAGCAAGCCAAGGTTCAACATACGGCTCAGTGATCCAAGGATCCAATTCTTCTTCAAGCTACGAAACAGCAAAAGAAATGTCAGCTCAAATATACAACCAGTATTTTTCTGTTGTAGCAAGAGATGAAGACACAAAACATCAGTACAGATTAGGAGGTGTAAAGTTGGACATAATTCCGATATCAAGCCCCCACTGTCGGTCACAGAAACTTTTGGCTTGTTTAAATAACTGTTATAAAACTATTTAAAGATGAAAGAAGAAATATCGAATGCGACAGGAAATTTGCCTCCGTGTGTCGTTCAACAATTAAACCAGTTATTATGCAGCGGTGCCACAAATTTACCAGCAGCTGCATTAGATATCCCACCGCCAACCACAGATCCACTCCTAGGCATCCATTTAGATGACTTTGAAAGTCAATCAGCAAGCTCAACTTTAAATTCAATACCTTTGGTTACACCAGATCCATCATTAAGTAGTCAAATGGCACCACTAGACGTATGGGATTCAAGCACCATAGCAACAGAAGACTTTACGCAAAATGATGCAGAATTTACAGGGATTCCAAATCCAGCTCAATTCGCTCAAAACTGTGCTGCAGGTTGCATAAACACATATGCGTCAGGTCCAATCAACACCAGCACAGTTACAGGACAACCCCAAACAGTCTATTCCAATAACACATCATATGCCGGACAACAAACATTCTACCAAACACCAAACCCCAGCCCTTCAACCTGTTCCCCTCGTCCCCCAGGCCCTGACTTTGATTTTCAACCACAACCCACCTGTCCCCCACACCCCCCAGGCCCGTGCCCCCCAGGCCCCGAATTTGGAGCGCAGCCACCATGCGCGCTTCCACCGCGCCCACAGCCAACAGCGGATGAAATAGCCAGCAGCGTTGCTTCTGAATATGACGAAGAAGTACTTTCAAATCAATCCACAGTTACAGGACAACCCTATACAGTCTATTCGGACACATCATATTCGGGACAACAAACATTCTACCCAACACCAGACCGCCCATGCCCTTCTGTTTCTCAACCACCCACAGCTGATGAAATAGCGCAGAGCGTGACTTCGGAATACGATGAAGAAACAATATCAACAGTTACAGGACAACCCCAAACAGTCTATTCAGATAACACATCATATTCAGGACAACAAACATTCTATCCGACACCAGATCGCCCATGCCCACAGACAGCCAGCACAGCATCAACCAGCACAGTGAATACACCGGCAAGTTCCTATTATGAGGAAACGGTGAATACACCGGCAAGTTCCTATTATGAGGAAACGGTGAATACACCGGCAAGTTCCTATTATGAGGAAACAGTGAATACGGTGACCCCCAAACCAAGCTGCGGAAGTGTACACCAACCAAGCTGGTCAGGATCAAGTTTAACCAATGACGCGCCAAGCTGGACAGGTTCTCACATGTCAAGCATCACAGGCAACGCCACATGTGGAGGTGCAAAACCAAATTGTTATCAGAAGTGTGACAAAAAATGCAATGCAATGGTACAACAATTTAAAGATCACATGAAAGCTAATGGGTGCCCAGTAGTAGCATTTGTCGCAAAACCCTGCAGCAAGAAACGAAAACAATCTCGTAACTGTAGACAAAAGAAGAAGTGCAGGATAAGCTGTGACTGCTCTTAAATAAATTAATATCTAGACCCATAGCCACGACCAAAAGAACGAAACTTATTGTAAGGTTGATAAGGTTGATAACCATTTCTCTGGTATCCCCCTCCACGCCCCCCATAACCTCCGCCTCCTCCATAACCTCCTCCTCCTCCATAACCTCCTCCTCCATAACCTCCCCCACTATAGCCACCACGATTAAACCCACCACGACTGGCATAAGCATTATAACCATTAGAAGGAGTCCATTGCCATCCACGTCTGTTTTCATTATCCTCCTCTTTTGGTACGTCGTCTTTCTTATCTACCTCCCCTTCTTCTTCTTCAGATTCTGATTCTTCCTTCTTCTTTTTCTCTTTTGGTTTAACGGCCCTTTTAACCCTCTTCTTAGGTCTATCTTCATCGTCCTCCTTTCCCTTAAGCTCCTCCTCGGTTTCAAGGCCAACCAAAGCCCCCTTTAGCAAATCATCCATGATAATATTCTTAATTTATGAGATTTTAAATTTCCTCTTTCTCTGATTCTCTTCAAACCATTCATCAATTTCCCTAAACGTCTCGTCCAGATTTTCGAATTCAATTTTTCCAGTAATATCCTGACTGTCATCTAAATCACCTATATATGGAACATCTTCTTGTTCTTCCGCGTTTGACGGATCTAAATTCGAATCATACCCACTCTCGTAACAAAATGTAATAGGATCTACGTCATCTTCGAAATCCTCCTCATCACTACTCGGTTCGAATAAACCGGTACAGGGAAGGTCTAGTTTCGGAGCAGCTGCCTCCCCAACAGAAGATAAATCCAATTCTTGTTTCTCAACGCCAACCCCTTCCAGAACAGATGAATCAACGCCAGGATCCTCCGTAGGAGGGTCGACCCCTTCTGAATCACCGTTCAATATCACTTTCATTATTTTCAAAAAATGACCTGTGATAAGTGCTGTCTCTGGTATTGCTGCTGCCCTCCAGTGGAAGTTAGATGTGTTAAACCTCAAAAATTAAGGGAACCTGAACTCCCCACACCCCCAAATCCGCCATCAAAAAAGCCACGATGTGAAGAACGCGACCAACCCACAGGACTTTCAAGGGAAATCGAAAACCTCTTACAACAAAACAATAATATACTGGAGGAGTTAAACACGGTTATTGATGTGGAAACCATAGGGGAACAAACATTTGAAGAAATTGATATGATGACGAAACCCTCCCCTTTTACAATGGAAGAATTAATTCATCATAACGACGAAGAAGAAGAAAATGCAGATTCGTGGTTTTCCAAACCAGACCCTAACCCAGATCCAGACCCGGACCCAGACCCAGACCCAGACCCAGACACTGACCAAGACCCACACCAATGCACATGCACTGCCCCAGACCCCGACCCAATCCGTAGC
>JACCEB010655164.1_pt1 | contig 27141 bp, 20 predicted proteins | sample 7454761 | NCBI WGS metagenome assembly JACCEB01 (sample SAMN15323454, study PRJNA562643) | freshwater metagenome | isolation source: river surface water | place: USA:Blue River Watershed | collected 2017-08-18
TCCCATGTCTTACCTCGAGCAAAATTCTCCGTTGCCTTCTTGCTGGAAAAATATTTTACACGAATATTTAATTAGCAATCGTTTTAAGGATTTGGATAATTTTGTGCTACAGGCGTATCAAAATAAAACTTGTTTCCCTCCAATTCATGAAGTTTTTAGGGCTTTTCAGTTATGTTCATGGGATAATATTAAAGTGGTAATTATCGGTCAAGATCCTTATCCAACGGTTCACAATGCCAATGGTTTGGCTTTTTCTGTGCGCGATCATCAAAAACTCCCAGCTTCTTTATCCAATATCTATCGTGAAATAGAAATTTCGAATGATTTATGTTACAAAATAACGAGCGGAAATTTAGAGTTTTGGGCTAAACAAGGGGTTTTATTACTTAACACCATCCTTACTGTGGAGGAAAATAGGGCAGGGGCTCACCAAAATAAAGGTTGGGAGGATTTTACCCATTTTGTTTTGGAGCAAATTAACGCGCAAAAAAACAATGTGGTGTTTATGTTGTGGGGCAGTTTTGCGCAAAAAAGGGGTAAAAATTTGGATATTGAAAAACATTGTGTTTTACAAAGCGGACATCCTTCTCCTTTAAGTGCAAATAGAGGGTTGTGGTTTGGTAACAACCATTTTAATTTGTGTAACGATTATTTAATAAAACATCAACTTACTCCAATCGAGTGGTTTAAAAAAATGTAAAATGGAAAAATATATTGTAAAAGTAAAGGAAATTATACGCGAAACTGCGGATGCTGTGGTGGTTGAATTAGATATTCCTAAAGAAATTGAGGATAGATTCAAGTTTTTAGCAGGGCAATATATTACTTTAAGCACTATCATTAATGGTAGTAAAGTTAATCGTATGTACAGTTTGTGTTCCACGCCGCGTTCCGGACAAATTAAAGTGGGGATTAAAAAAATTCCTAACGGTGTTTTTTCTACTTATGCAAACGATGTTTTAAAAGTTGGCGACGAATTAACGGTGTTTATTCCGCAAGGAAAATTCTCGGTTACTTGTCGCTCCAATAACCAAAAAAAATACGCTTTAATTGCTGCAGGTAGCGGAATTACACCTATTTTAAGCATGCTAAAAACTATTTTATCCGAAGAACCTTTTAGCGAAATAGATTTATTTTATGGGAATAAAACCTTGGAAAGCACTATGTTTAAATCCGAAATTGATAAGTTTTCTGGCATTTATCCTAATCGTTTAAAAGCGCATTATATTTTTTCGCAAGACAATTCCACGGCTCATCACGGACGAATACATGGAAAATGGATTGCGGATATTTTACAAAACAAGGTTTCAGAAATCAACGATTTTTTCATTTGCGGTCCGGCAGAAATGATTTATGAAGTACGTGATTATTTAAACGCTACAGCACAAGTGGATAGCGATAAAATTCATTACGAGTTGTTTACAACTGGAAAAAAAGCTAAAGAAAACACTGCTGTAGAAGATGAAAATTTTGATGTTGCAAAACTTAAAATAGTTGTGGACGGACGAACCTATAATTTAGAAGTAGCCAAACACGAAAAAATATTGGATGTAATTTTAGATAAAGGTATAGATGTTCGCCATTCCTGCAAAGGAGGTTTATGTACTCAATGCGTAGCCAAAATCAATCACGGAAAAGTTGAAATGTTACAAAATATCGGGCTATCAGGCGAAGAAATCCAACAAGGTTTAGTATTAACCTGCCAAGGAGTTCCCCTCACCTCCGAAATTTTCCTAAATTTCGATTTTGAGTGGTAAATTAAAAATATCCATTAAATATCATAGTTTTTTCTTTAATTAAAAAGCTAAATTTATTCAAATTAAATTTGCTGTATAAAAAAACTGACTAATAAATATTGTTTTATTAAAATAAAATCAATACATTTGTTTTCATAGTAATTTATTGATAACAAATGATTTTATTAAAAGATATAGCAAAAATTGAAATTGGGCGTACTTTCCGACAAAAAATCGAGGGTGAGCCCAATGGCGATTGTATGGTAATTCAGGTTAAGGATATTTCTGTCGAGGATTTATCGATACAAAACTCTGGGATTTTTATTGCTTCCCAAAGTATTGCTTCGCATCATTTATTACAAACTAACGATATTTTATTTATCGCAAAAGGCAATCATAACAACGCAGTGCAATATCAATTTAAGCAAAAGGCTACTGCGGTTTCTTTGTTTTTTATCATCCGCATAACTTCGCCCAATGCACTTGCTAGCTATATAACTTGGTATATTAATTCTACCAAAGCGCAAACTTATTTTAGGGAATATCGTGCGGGTGCTTCGGTGGGTAATATTAAAAAAGCAGATTTGGAAAACTTGCCTATTCCAATTCCTAGTTTAGCCATTCAACAAAAAATTACGGATATCAATCAATTGTACCAAGAGGAACAACAACTTACCAAAAACTACTTAACTCAAAAGGAAAAATACTTAAACGGCATATTTAATAATTTGATAAAATAAAGATTATGGAAGCAATTTATATTCAATTAATTTTAAATAGAGTTCAGTCAATTAACGACAAATACGAAAATTGGTATGTTGGGATTGCAGAAAATGCTAAAGAACGATTAAAACAACATAATGCAATCGAAACACCAAATATCTTAATTGATTTAAAAAATGAAGATATGGCTAGAGAATTAGAAAAATATTTAATTAATAATTATAATTTTAAAGGGGGACCAGGTGGAGGAAGTAATAAAACTGCTTCTATATACGCTTATAAAATAATATCAAAAACAATTCAATAAAATTATGGAAAACAAAAAACCAACATCGGAGGAAATAAATGCAGCTTTATGGGCGGCTTGTGATAGTTTTAGAGGATCTATAGATTCCCAAGGCTATAAGGATTACATCTTATCTTTTTTGTTTTTTAAATACTTAAGCGATAAACACAAGGATAAATACAACGAGTTTAAGGTTTTGTATGGCGATGATGAAGAGTTAATACAGCGAAAACTTAGTAGAGAACCTTTTATTTTAAGTCCCGATTGCACTTTCGAGTATGTGGTGGAACATAAAAATGATGCCCAATTAGGGCAATTGTTAAACAAGGTTTTCGAAAAAATTGAGGATGATAACAAAAAGAAATTAAGTGGTGTTTTTGGTGATTTAGATTTTAACTCTAGCTCCAAACTTGGTGATACCAAAAAAAGAAACGATACTTTAAAAAATTTAATAAACGATTTTAATAAACCCAAATTGGATTTTCGCCCTTCTGTAATTGGTACCGAGGATATTATTGGTAACGCTTACATGTACCTTATCGAGCGATTTGCCGAAGGCTCTGGAAAAAAGGGTGGTGAGTTTTTTACCCCTCACGAAATATCTGTTTTGTTAGCTAAACTCATGCAGCCAAAATCGGGCGATAGGGTGTATGATCCCACTTGTGGATCGGGTTCTTTATTAATTACAGTTGCCGAGGAAGTGCCTTTTAAAAAAGGTACAAAAATAAGAGATTGTAGTTTATACGGACAAGAAAGTAATGGTAGTACTTGGGCTTTGGCTAAAATGAATATGTTTTTGCACGAAATGGATGCTGCACAAATTGAATGGGGCGATACCATTAATTATCCAAAACTGTTAGAGGGCGACCAACTCATGAAATTTGATATTGTAGTTGCTAATCCACCTTTTTCCTTGGATAAATGGGGTTTTGACAAAGCTTCCGATGATGTTTTTAAGCGTTTTGGCAGAGGTATTCCACCTAAAACTAAAGGAGATTTTGCTTTTATTTTACACATGATTGAGTCGGCGGTGGACAAAACCGGAAAAGTGGGGGTAATTGTTCCGCATGGTGTTTTGTTTAGAGGTAGTGCCGAAAAAATTATCCGACAAAAATTAATCGAGGAAAACCTACTAGAAGCTGTAATTGGCTTGCCTTCCAACTTATTTTTTGGCACAGGTATCCCAGCTGCAATTTTACTATTTAATAAAGGAAAAAAACACCAAGATGTATTGTTTATTGATGCCAGTAAAACCTTCGAAAGTGGTAAAAAACAAAACAAATTAAAGGAGGAACACATCCAAACGATTTTACAAGCTTATTTAAAATTTGAGGACATCGAAAAATTTGCCCACAAAGCTAATTTTAAGGAAATAGAAGAAAATGATTTTAACCTCAACATCCCGCGTTATGTGGATACTTTCGAAGCTGAAGAGGAAATTAATTTGCAAGAAGTTAAAACCGAAATCAATAGCTTGGAGGAAAAACTTACCTCAGTTAAACAGGAAATCAATGGCTATTTAAAGGAGTTGGGGGTGTAAATCATTCTTTTAAACACCTGTCAGGTTTTCAAAACCTGACAGGTGTTTAAAAGGTTGAGAAAATTACAACTGAAATTTATTACGAAGAAATAAATTAAACTTAGATGAATCAACTACAAATACTTTTTTACGAAACTAATTTAGAAAAACAAAAAATAGAAGTTTTTTTTGAAGAGGAAACTTTTTGGCTTTCGCAAAAAAAAATGGCGGAGTTGTTTGGCGTGGAAGTAAATACTATCAATTATCATTTAAAAGAGATTTTTAAGTCGGAGGAATTGGAGGAAAAAGCAACTATTCGAAAATTTCGAATAGTTCAAACCGAGGGTAAAAGAGAGGTTGAGCGAGATATTGATTTTTACAACCTCGATGCTATTATTGCAGTGGGTTATCGTGTAAATTCATCTCAAGCTACGCAATTTCGTATTTGGGCAACCAAAACATTAAAAGAGTTTATCATTAAGGGTTTTGTGTTGGACGATGAACGATTAAAACAAGGTAAAAACTTTGGCAAGGATTATTTTGATGATTTATTGGAGCGTATCCGTGAAATTCGTGCTTCGGAAAGACGTTTTTATCAAAAAATTACCGATATATACGCGGAGTGTAGTATCGATTACAATCCTAAAACCAACATTACCCAAACTTTTTATAAAACAGTACAAAATAAGTTGCATTGGGCTATTACGGGTAAAACTGCTGCCGAAATTTTAAAAGAAAGAGACAACGCTAAATTGCCCAATATGGGTTTAACTACTTGGAAAAATAGTCCTAAAGGTAAGGTGCTAAAATCGGATGTGGGCGTGGCTAAAAATTATTTGCAACAAGAGGAAATAGACGAGCTAAACAGAATTGTAGCCATGTATTTGGATTATGCAGAAAATCAGGCTAAACGACAAATTCCGATGAAAATGTCCGACTGGGTTCAAAAATTAGATGCCTTTTTAGCATTTAACGATTACAAAGTATTGCAAGATGCTGGAAAAATATCCCACGAAATAGCCCTAAAACTAGCCGAAAACGAATACGAAGTTTTTAGAGTTAAACAAGATGCTGAATTTGAAAGTGATTTTGACCAAGAAATTAAAAACTTACAATCAGCAAATAAAAAGTAAAAATAATTTTAACGATTAGTTATATATTGAGATAAAATGAGAAATAATATACCAAAGGGGTGGATAATGAAAAGGTTTGGAGAAGTTTTTGAATTTCTTTCAACTCTAAGTTTATCAAGAAGCGAATTAACTTACGAAAAAACTAATGATGAAATTTACAATATTCATTATGGTGATATTCATTCCAAATTCGTGTTTCAAATATTAGATTTTACTAAAGAAAAAGAACTTCCTAAAATCATCAATAACAAAGGAAATAATTATACTTTTTTACAAGAAGGAGATTTAATAATTGCCGATGCAAGTGAAGATTATGCTGGTATTGCCTCATGTGTAGAACTTAAAAATGTAAATAACAAAAAAATAACTGCTGGGTTACACACATTTGCAGTACGTGATAATAGTAATTTAACCGTTAATGGCTTTAGGGCTTATATTTTAAAAAACGACTGGGTATTTAACGAAGTAAAAAAACTAGCTACAGGTAGTAAAGTTTATGGTGTGTCAAAAACAAACATCCAAAACTTAAAAATCCTACTTCCCCCACTGCGTGAGCAAGAAAAAATTGCAGAGATATTGAGTAAATGGGACGAATTAATAGCAACCCAAAGCCAACTCATCCAAGCCAAAGAAAATCAAAAAAAAGCCCTCATGCAAAAACTCCTCTCCGGAAAACTCCGCTTCCCCGGTTTTACCGATAAATGGGAAGAAAAAACACTGGGGGAGATTTTAGAATATGAACAACCAACTAAATATATTGTTGAAAACGACAATTATTCTAACAAAAATACAATCCCAGTTTTAACAGCAGGCAAAACCTTTATTCTTGGGTTCACAAATGAAACTAAGGGAATTTATGAAGGAATATTACCAGTGATTATTTTTGACGATTTTACAACAGCTAACAAATTAGTCAATTTTAAATTTAAAGTAAAATCATCTGCAATGAAAATACTTAAAGCAGCAAAGGCAAACATTGATATAACTTATGTATTCGAAGCAATTCAAAATCTGACTTTTGACCCTACAGATCATAAAAGATATTGGATTTCAGAATATTCACAACAAACGATATTATTACCTTCTATTAAAGAACAAAAAAAGATTTCAAAAATGTCTATATTACTTACAAATGAGATTGAAACCTTAAAAACCGAACTACAAAGCTTTCAAACCCAAAAAAAAGGCTTAATGCAACAATTACTAACAGGAAAAATTAGAGTTAATTTTAAATAAAAAATATGACTGATAAAAATATTGAATGGGAAAATACATGTGAAAGATATGTATGTTTTTTAGATATTATGGGATTTAAAGATTTAGTAGCTAGAAATAAGCATGAAGATGTATTACATAAAATAACAACTTTTTTTGATGTTGTAAATAAAAATAGAGATATGTTTATTAATACCCTCAAAGACCCCTCATATTATATTAGTGATTTTGACTTTAAAATAGTTACATTCTCTGATTCTATTTTAATTTTAAGTAAAAATTCAAATGTTAAAGCTTTAAAATTCATTTTACTTTACTTAAGTATAATCATAGAAAGTTCAATTAAGTTAAAAATTCCCATTAAAGGAGCTTTATCAATAGGTACAATTACAGCCGATTTCAAAAACAATATTTTTTTTGGTCAACCAATTATTGATTCTTATCTTCTACAAGATGAATTAAAATATTACGGCATAATAATTAACTCAAGTGTAGAAAAAAATATAAATACATTTAATTCTAGTGAAAAAACACTGACTAAATCTTTAATATTCAAAACCAAAACCCCATTAAAATCAGGAAGTATAAATTATTACAATCTAAATTACTATCATGATTTAAAATTAAAAAATTTAGAAATGCTTTATCACTCTGTTGATGGAAGCCCTCGAATTTATGTTGACAATACAATTGATATGTTTGAAAAGTATCAAATACATAAAAAAAAACATCCCATTTTACTGGATTAAATCTTAATTCATTTTAAAATGAATTAAATAATATATGAAAACATCTAATCTAAGAACAATGAAAACATTAATTGAAGTAATAAATTTTACAAATGAAAATAGTGGTTTTACAAGTGTTGTATTATTTTTTTTTACAGTCTTAATTGCATGGTTTAGTGGTGTTTTTAAATACTTCAATAATAATCCCATTTTTAAAATCGAAACCTTAAAACAGTGTACATTTGGCAGTTCTATTGAAATGAAAAGTTTATACAAAACTGCATTTGTAACTTATTTACAAATTACTAATGTTGGCAAAGCTCCATCATCAATTAAAGAAATTAATTTAGGTTATTTAAAAAGTGGCAAATTAAATTACTTAGAATTTCTATTATTAAAATCCAGATTTAGGAAATATCTTCATAAAATTACTTGGATTGATAATATAATTTGCAAAGAAAAATTTAGTATTATATTACCTTGTAATAATTATGCTATTACTTATCCTTTTCTTATTCAGTCAAACATAAATCATCCTCTCGATAACTATAAATATTTGGAAGTTGGTAAAATAACTTCGGGAATTGTTTATTTTGAGCAAGAAAATTTTGAAAATTCCCAAATTCCTATTTCGGTAGATAAAAAATTTACAATTTATATACGAATTAAAGATTCGTTTAAAAACATATTTATTGAGCGTTTTGAAATAGATATGATTGATTATAAAGAAGCCATTAAATACAATTCGAAATTTGCGCAAACATTAACTAACTTTTAATATGAACCACCTAAACCCTTGGAAATACTTTTTATCCTTAGAAAAGGATTTTATTAAAACATTACAATACGTGGAGTTGGAGGAAAAACATTTCGGAGTATATTCTATTGAATACGCTAAGTTATTGATGTTAACAGGAGCGGAGTTTGAAAATATGGGAAAGGTGATATTGAAAGAATTAAAAAGTGAATTTAATGTAAATAATATTGGAGATATTAAACAAGGCTTATTGGAAAATTATCCCAAAATTGTGGATTTGGAAGTAAGTATTGAAAATACTTTGATTAAACTTAAACCCTTTGCGAATTGGGGAAATAAAAAAGATAGCCAAAAATTATTTTGGTGGAACAATTACAATGATTTAAAACACTACAAACACCAAAATTTCCACTTAGCCAATATGGAAAGTGTTTTAAATGGCTTAGCTTGTTTGTTGTGGCTAAATATTATTTACTACAAAAAAGTATTAAACCATGAAATTGTCATTTTAGAAAACGGATTTTTAGAGGTTGATTATGAAGTTTGTGTTTCTACAGTTATGAATAAACCAAATTTTGAATTAACTTAAACAAGCTTATAAAAAATAAAATATTGTAAATTTAAAACCAGAGATAAAATTATATTAAATAATTAACAGCTAACAAATGTTAAAAACACAAATTTATTTGTATTCAAAAAATAAAAAAACTACGTTTGTACCAACAGTACACACCACGCTACCCGTTAGATCAGCGTCCCAGGGTGTGTCTTTTGCTTTTATAACATACGTATTTTTAAATATGCCTCACATTTGTGGGGCTTTTTAGTTTAAAATACTCCGAATTTTTAAATAAATATAATTTATGAGAAAAAACACAATAGTAACATTTGAGAAAAAGCCCACAACCATTGGAGAACAAATTGATATATTAAAACAAAGAGGATTAATTATATTAAACGAGGAATTAGTTACTGATGTATTATCTCATGTAAGCTATTACAGGCTAGGTGAATATTGGTATGTAATGCAAGAAGATAAAGAAAATCATATCTTTAAAAAAGATTCGAAATTTGAAGATGTTATAAAATTGTATGAATTTGACAGAGAGCTTAGGGTACTTATATTTAATGTTATTGAACGAATTGAAATTAGTTTAAGAACCAAAATGATTTACCACTTATCCCATGAATTTGATCCCTATTGGTTTTTAAAACCTGAGTTATTTGAAAGTAATAGAGAATGGATAAATACAATCACTAAAATTGAAGATGAAATCACAAGAACTAAAGATGTTAATATAAAAAATCATTTTAAAAAGTATGGAATAGACAGTTTTCCTCCATCATGGAAAACTCTTGAACAAACAAGTTTTGGTGGTTTAAGTAAATTATATGGTAACTTAAAAAACAATATTAAATCTAAAAATTTAATTGCAGAAGAATTTGGTGCTGTAAATCATACTTATTTACCTAGTTGGTTAAAATCAATTACAATTATTCGCAACTTATGTGCGCATCATTCCAGATTATGGAATAAAAATTTACCTTGTGCACCTAAACTATTAAGTAAACCTCCTTATCACTGGATTAAAAATACTCCCAAAGAACATGAGTTTAAACATTTGTATATTTACTTATGTATCATGAAATATTTATTAGATAGAATACAACAAAATTCGAATTTAGGAAAAGAAATTGAAGGTTTACTTGTAAAGTATAATAATGTGAATTTAAACGCTTTAGGAATTAAAGAAAATTGGCTAAACGAAGATTTATGGCAAAATTAATCTTAGGGAAATTGACTTGATTCTTTGATAACTCTAAAAATAAGTTGAAGGAGTAAATGAGGGAGTAATTCAAAAAAATGAGGGAGTAAATAAAGGAGTAAAAAATGAGCTTATTCTTGAAGAGGGTTCTAAAAAAATAGGTGTTTGGAAATTAATAAATGAAACTAGGAATAAAATAGGAATAAATAAAAATGTAATCTTATGCCATCATACAAAGAAATTATAGATTCGCAGATTCCTGCTTTAAACTTGTTGCAAAAGTTGGGTTGGGAATATATGAGTGCGGAAAAATGCGTGGAGCAACGCAAGGGTTTGTTAAGTAATGTAATTTTAGAGGATATTTTAGAGGAGCAGTTGCATAAAATTAATCGCTTTGAATATAAGGGTGAATGGCATAAATTTTCGGACGGTAGCATACACGATGCGATTTATGCTTTAAAAAATGTGGCGAACGAAAATTTATTAAAAACTGCGGAAAGGGTTTACAACGATTTAATTTTAGGAAAAAGTTTTGAGGAACATTTGCTGGGGGATAAAAAAAGTTTTGCCATTAAATATATCGATTGGGAAAATATCCATAACAATGTTTTTCATGTTACGGAGGAGTTTGTGGTGGAAGGAATTAACGAAACTCGTCGCCCCGACATTGTTTTGTTTGTAAACGGTATTCCTTTGGTGGTAATTGAAAACAAACGCCGTGATAAAGCGGGTGCTACGCAAGAGGCAATTTCCCAAATGATTAGAAACCAACGCACCGAGGAAGGTATACCAAAATTGTTTTATTATGCGCAATTATTATTGGCTGTTCAACCGGATGAGGTAATGTATGCAACTACCAACACGCCATTAAAATTTTGGGCTACTTGGAAGGAACAAGTGGATGTGGAGGAAAAGGTGGCTAAATTGTTACAAAGTAAACAAAAAGCACCTGCTGAAAATCGTTTACCAACGGAGCAAGATAGGATTTTATATTGTTTGTGCTCGCCAGAAAGGGTGATGGAATTTACAGAAAAGTTTATTTTGTTCGACGGACAAATTAAAAAGGTAGCGCGTTACCAACAATATTTTGCAGTAAAAAATGCTTTAAAAAGGGTAAAAACGATTGATAATGAAGGCAAACGTAAAGGTGGTGTAATTTGGCACACCCAGGGAAGTGGAAAATCCTTAACGATGGTGCTTTTAGCAAAATCTATTATTTTGGATAGTAGTATTAAAAATCCGCGCATTGTGGTAGTTACGGATAGGGTGGAATTGGATAATCAAATTCATAAAACCTTTGAGCAATGCGGAAAATCGCCTATTAAAGCCGCTAGCGGAAATCATTTATTGGAATTGATACAAGAAAGTAATGTGGATATAATTACTACCATTATTGATAAGTTTGAAACGGCTTTAAAAAGAGGGAGTTTTAGCAATGATTCGGAAAATATTTTTGTGTTGGTGGATGAAAGTCATAGGAGCCAGTACGGACACAATCATGCTTTAATGAAAAAAGTATTATCCCGTGCCTGTTACATTGGTTTTACAGGAACGCCGTTAATGAAAAACGAAAAAAATACGGCACATAAATTTGGGGGATATATTGATAAATACACCATCGACCAAGCAGTGAAAGACCAAGCCGTTTTGCCTTTGTTATACGAAGGAAGAGCGGCTAAACTAACCGTTAATCAGCAACAAATTGATAAAGGATTTGATAGATTAGCGGAACCTTTAACGGATTATCAAACCAAAGATTTAAAACAAAAATTTTCCTCGATTAACGAAATCTACAAATCGAAACAAGTAATTGAAGAAATTGCACACGATGTTGCAGAACACTTTACTAAAAACTGGAAAAACACTGGAATGAAAGCCATTTTGGCGGTGCCTTTAAAAGCTGTTGCTATACAGTTTTTTAATTATTTTGAAAACGAAAGCAATCCGAAATTACAATTAGAAAGTGCTGTAATTATTTCGGCAAATGATACTAGGAAAGATAATGAGGAGGTGGAGGAAGAAAGCACAAGCGAAGTACAGCAATTTTTTAATAAAATAAATATGCGCTATGGCTCGGTGGAAAATTACGAAAATTCGGTAATTAATAAGTTTAAGGATAGTGATGATGAGGTAGATTTATTAATTGTTGTTGGAAAATTACTAACGGGTTTTGATGCGCCTAGATGTGGTATTTTATACATAGCTAAACCTTTAAAGGAACATGGTTTATTACAAGCCATTGCGCGCGCCAACCGTTTGCGTGAGGGGAAAGATTATGGGTATATAATTGATTATGTGGGTGTTTTGGGTGATTTAGACAAAGCTTTAACTCAATACAGTGTTTTACAAGAGTTTGACGAAAATGATATTAGTGGGGCTTTGGTTAAAGTGGAGGAAGAAATTAAAAAAATACCGCAATACCATAGCGATGTATGGGCGGTGTTTAAAAGTGTAAAAAACAAAAGCGATTTGGAGGAAATGGGACAGTTTTTAAAGCCGATAGATTTTAGAAACGATTTTAAAGCCAAATTAATCCAATTTGCTAAAGCTTTACAAGCGGGTATGGCATCGGATGTTTTTTATGCTTTGTATAAGGAGGAGCGACAAAAAATATTTATTAAGGATTTGAAGTTTTTTCAGGATTTAAAAAAGGCCATAAAATCGCGTTATGCCGAAAAAATCAATTACAAAGAATACGAAGCCCGAGTGCGAAAATTATTGGATACGCATGTGGGTGTGGAAAGCATCGAACAAAGCAATGAGCCTTTAAATATTTTTAATGAGGAGTTGTTTAAACAAGAGGTGGAGCGTTTAACAGGTTCGCAAGCTTCCAAGGCGGATGCTATTGCTTACCGATTAAAAAAGGTGGCGAATGAAAAAATGGATGAAGATCCTATTTTTTACAAAAAGTTTGGCGAATTAATTACCAATGCTATTCAGGATTTTATAGAAAAACGCATATCCGAAGCGGAGTATTTAAAACAAATGTTGGAAGCGCAAAAAAAGTTTATGGAGGGTACGATGGGCGGTGTGCCTGATGTTTTAAAAGGAAATCCTGAAGCTAGGGCTTTTTATGGTATTGTAAAAGAGGTTTTGGAACGTGATACGGAGGAAATGAGCGAAAAATCGAAAGATTTGTTGGCGGTTACGGGAATGGATTTATCCAATATTATTCAACGTTTAATCATTAGGGATTGGAAAAATAATGATGATGTACAAAAACAAATGAAAAATGATATTGAGGATTATTTATTGCTAAAACGTAAGGATTTTGGCGTGGAAATTACTTTTACTAAGTTGGATATGATTTTGGAGGATGTGCTAAAAGTTGCAAAAAAAGTGTTTTAAGGGATGACGGCTACTTACCAATATGGCACAACGCCAATACCGTACACGGTAATTTGGCGACAAAGGAAAACTTTAGCAATTGAGGTACATCCTGATGCTTCGGTTTGGGTAATTGCACCCGAAAATGCAAGTATGGAAGCTATCCAGCAAAAGGTAGAAAAGCGTGCGGCATGGATTTTTAAACAACAGCGTTTTTTTGAAAAAAGTACTATTGTGCCTTATCAAAATGATTGGGTAAGTGGTGAAAATATATATTATTTAGGCAGACAATATCGTTTGAAAATTAATGAGGGTAAAAATGAGGTTAAACTTTTGGGAAAATATTTAATGGTTTCATTAGTAGATAAATCCAACAAAGTACTAATTGAAAGTTTAGTACAAAACTGGTATTTAAAAAACGCCAAAAACCATTTTAAAAAGCGTTTAAAACATTTTGAGTATATCCTACAAAACGAACAATTACAATTAAACACTTTAATGGTGCGCAAACTAACTAAACGCTGGGGAAGTTGCACTAAAAAAGGAAATATACTACTCAACCTAGATTTAATTAAATTCCCTGTGGATTGTATTGATTACGTATTGGTTCACGAAATTTGTCATTTAAAACACCACAACCACAGTGTACAATACTGGAATTTACTAGAAAAATATGCCCCCAACTGGGGAAAAATCAAACATAAATTAGAGGGGTTGGTGCAGTTGATTTAAAAGGGAGTTGAATTGATTATGCTTTGCTTTTTAACTTCAAATGATCTATCTATTATATATTGTTTCTTTTGTAATTAACTATCTTTACAAATAAAGTAATTATTTCAAAGATTTTATTTTTCCAGTCTTCGCAAAATTCTGTTATTGGGATATATTTGTGAGAGTCACCTTTATCTCCGGTGATAATATTTGGAAGATTAATATTATTAGTAGCTATTTGCCAAGCTGTATGTGATGGAAATTCCTTAAGATCATTTCTAATTTGCTCAAAGTCCCAATCTCTTTCATTTGGCACTAAGTTATCAATTACATTGTGATTATTATCTACCCTTACTAAACCACTCAATTCTCCCATATGATGAATTATATTTCTGTATGGATATAATTTTTTTTGGGTCCATTCATTCCAATGGTCAAGTTCTGTGTTAAATTCAATTGTATTTAGACATTCTTTAACTTTATTGATGAAAATTGTTTTGTGAATAGATAGATTAGTGCCTTTTATTCCAAGTTTTAAAAAATGATTTGTCCAAGTTGCAATCACATCTGTACAACCTAAGCATTGATTAGTGAATACTTCAAGGTAGTAGGAGCTTTTTTGAATATGACTTTTATTTTCTTTTATATCTTTTAATGATTGAAGGATTCTCCAAAATTTTGTAGTAACGTTGTAAGTGTAACCACTATCTAACATAGTATTAAGCTTGGATGTATCATCGAATTTTATATCAATAAATGGGTTAATATTAAAATATCCTTTAAGCTCCTTTAGATTGTAATCATATTGAAGTGCTTGATGAACTTCTGGTATCATATTTAATTTTATGTTTTAATAAAAAATTACCTTTTTTACAAATGTTGATTATATTTTTTAATTAAGTGAATTTTTTAATTTGTTTAATCTTTGTATTTCATGAAAAAAGTCGGTGTTTTGGCACCGACTTTTTTTGAAATTGTTTTGTTGAATTTTAACTTCCGCACATTTCGCAACCTTCTGGGTTATCTAGGGAACAAGAGATTTCAGCTTCTCTTTGGTCTTTGGAAACCGCAACAACAGGTTCTTGTAAGCTTGCTTTATCTACTGTAAATTGTATAGCATCTCTAGCAGCTTTTGTTCTTAGGTAGTACATACCTGTTTTTAAACCTTTTTTCCATGCGTAAAAGTGCATTGAGGTTAATTTTGCAAAGTTAGGGCTATCGATAAAGATATTTAATGATTGAGATTGGTCGATAAACGCACCACGATCTGCCGCCATATCTAAAATATCTTTTTGTTTAATTTCCCAAACTGTACGGTATAATTCTTTGATATTATTAGGCACTTCTGGGAAGTCTTGGATAGAACCATTTGCAGCAATTAATCTGTTTTTCATACTATCGCTCCATAAGCCTAATTTTACTAAATCTTTTAATAAGTGTTTGTTCACCACAGGGAACTCACCAGATAAAGTACGACGCGAATAAATGTTTGAAGTATAAGGCTCGAAACACTCGTTGTTTCCTAAAATTTGTGAAGTAGATGCTGTTGGCATTGGTGCAACTAATAAAGAGTTACGAACACCATGCTCCTTAATTTCGTCTCTCAATACATCCCATTCCCATCTGTTAGATGCTTGCACGCCCCACATATCAAATTGGAAAATGCCTTGAGAAATTGGCGAACCTTTATACGTTTCGTAAGGACCTTCTGCTTTAGCTAAATCTTTTGAAGCTGTTAAAGCTGCATAATAAATAGTTTCGAAAATATCCTTATTTAACTGTTTTGCTTCATCTGAAGTAAAAGGATAACGCATTAAAATAAAAGCATCTGCTAAACCTTGTACACCTAAACCAATTGGACGGTGGCGTAAGTTAGAGTTTTTAGCCTCTGGTACAGGATAGTAGTTGTTATCGATGATTCTGTTTAAGTTAACTGTTGCTTGGTAAGTAATTTCAAACAATTTATCGAAATCAAATTTACCTTTTTCAACAAATTTAGGTAAAGCAATAGATGCTAAATTACATACTGCAACTTCATCTGGTGCTGTATATTCTACAATCTCCGTACATAAGTTAGAGCTTTTAATTGTACCTAAATTCTTTTGATTAGATTTTTCGTTACAAGCATCTTTGTACAACATGTAAGGTGTACCAGTTTCGATTTGAGATTCTAAGATAGCAAACCATAATTCTTGTGCTTTAATAGTTTTTCTACCTCTGTTTTCTCTTTCGTATTTGGTATATAATGCTCTAAACTCATCGCCATAACAATCTGATAAACCCGGACATTCGTTCGGACACATTAATGTCCAATCTCCATCAGATTCTACTCTTTCCATGAATAAATCATTAGTCCATAAAGCAAAAAATAAATCTCTTGCTCTATTTTCTTCTTTACCATGATTTTTACGTAAATCTAAAAAGTCGAATATATCCGCATGCCAAGGCTCTAAATAAATAGCAAAAGAACCTTTTCTTTTACCACCACCTTGGTCTACGTATCTTGCTGTATCGTTGAATACACGCAACATTGGGATAATACCGTTAGAAGTTCCGTTGGTTCCTTTGATATAGGACCCTGTTGCACGAATATTATGAATAGCTAAACCAATTCCACCAGCAGATTGTGAAATTTTAGCACATTGTTTTAATGTATCGTAAATTCCATCAATACTATCTTCTTTCATTGTTAATAAGAAACAAGAAGACATTTGAGCCTTAGGTGTACCAGCATTAAATAGAGTAGGTGTAGCGTGTGTAAACCAACGCTCACTCATTAAATGATAAGTTTTGATTGCCGATTGAATATCCTCTTTGTGAATACCAATAGAAACACGCATCAACATGTGTTGAGGACGCTCTACAATTTTACCATTGATTTTTAATAAATATGAACGCTCAAGAGTTTTAAATCCAAAATAATCGTAAGCCATATCTCTATCATAAATAATAGCCGAATCCAATTCTTCAGCATTTTTCATGATAATTTCATATACATCCTGTGCTATTAAAGCAGCATTTTTATTAGTTTTTGGATCGATGTAATGATACAAATCACTAATAGTTTCGGCAAAAGATTTTTTAGTGTTTTTGTGTAAATTAGATACAGCTAATCTGGATGCCAATAAAGCATAATCTGGATGTCTGGTAGTTAAAGATACACAAACTTCGGCAGCTAAATTATCTAATTGAACAGTAGTTACACCATCATAAATACCCTCGATTACTCTCATGGCAACTAAAGTAGAATCCACAATAGGATCTAAATTATAGCACAATTTAGTAATTCGGGCAGTTATTTTATCAAATTTAACCGACTCTTTACGGCCATCTCTTTTAACAACGAACATAATTTTTTTTGATATTTAATTTAGTAATATAATGAATTGTTTTGTTTTTTATTTGATTAGAAATCAACATCCATTCTAAATGCGTTATCTTCTTTATCGGATTTTACACCAGCTTTTTGGTATTCACCCACACGTTTTTCGAAGAAATTAGTTTTTCCTTGTAATGAAATTAACTCCATGAAATCGAATGGATTAGTTGCATTGTATAATTTAGGAATGTTTAATTCTTGTAACAATCTATCAGCACAAAACTCGATGTATTGAGACATTAATTCGGCATTCATACCAATTAATCTTACAGGTAAAGCATCACATACAAATTCTTTTTCAATCTCTACAGCATCTGCAATAATTTCTCTAACAACATTAGGATCCAATTTGTTTACTAAATGTTTGTTGTATAATAAACAAGCAAAATCACAGTGTAAACCTTCATCTCTAGAAATTAATTCGTTAGAGAAGGATAAACCAGGCATTAAACCACGTTTTTTCAACCAGAAAATAGAACAGAAACTACCAGAAAAGAAAATACCCTCCACTGCTGCAAAAGCAATTAAACGTTCAGCAAAATTTCCGTTAGATATCCAACGTAAAGCCCAATCAGCTTTTTTCTTTACACAATCTACATTGTCGATTGCTTTTAATAAATAATCTTTTTCTTTTTTATCCTTGATTAAAGTATCAATTAATAACGAATAAGTTTCGGAATGGATATTTTCCATCATGATTTGGAAACCATAAAAGAACTTAGCTTCGGTATATTGAACTTCGGATAAGAAATTTTCTGCTAAATTTTCGTTTACAATACCATCTGATGCAGCAAAAAATGCTAATACATGTTTGATAAAGTGGCGCTCGTTATCGTTTAACTTATTTTCCCAATCATTGATATCGCCAGATAAATCGATTTCTTCTGCAGTCCAAAAACTTGCTTGTTGATTTTTGTACATTTCCCAAATATCGTTGTGTTCGATAGGGAACAATACAAAACGATCGTTAGATGGTTCCAAAATAGGCTCGAAAGCCGAATTTTGTATAGGCGTATTCGCTGGTAGAATTTCGTTTAAATTCACCTCATTGTTTTGCGATACTACGTTTTTGTTTTCGTTAATCATAACTGTATATATTTAATGTTGTATTAATCAATCCAAATTTTTTCGATGGTTTTCGAAAAGAGGGACTGCAAAAATTCCAAAAATTTATGGATGTACCAAGACATAATTTTTCACATTTAATTATAGTTTTAAACACCTTATGTAACTTATTAATTAAAAGTAATTTAACATAGGTTTTACTTAGTAAAAGTTTAAGTATTATTAGTTAAGTATTTGCAAAGTATAAGTAAGGTACTTTAAGCTTAAAATGTTAATAAATATACATGGTAAATTATTTGATTTATCCATTTATGTGCTATCCTTTTGATAATAAAGATAGTTACAAAATTAACACTGTGCTAACTAAAAATTAAAACTATATTTTCAATGAACTATTAAATTTTGGAGTTATAAAGTTACGATAGCTTTTGAGTGAATAGTGAAAAAATATTCAACAGATATTAAAAGTTAAAAGTTAATATTTTGTTTTTTTTCTTAAAAAAATCAATGTTTAAAATACTTGTGTAAGCTTTAATGATGTTTTTAAATGAAATGTTAAAAAAAAACTGCCTGATTTTTGATTCTGAGGCTTTTGTTTAATATTAAAATTTTAAATCCTTAAGGTACAGTGTGAAACTGAATTTTGAATTCAAATTTTAATCGAATTCACTTGTTTAAAAAAATAATCAATAGAAAATTTGGAATAATTTTATAAACTGAGATTTATATTTAAAACTCGGTATAATAAATAACCAGTTGCATAGGGGTAGAGTTGTTTCCCCCTAGTATGTTACTAAAACTAGAGCGAGAATGAGGGTTTAATACTCCAATTACTATATTAAAATCACCATTAGTTAAATAATCTCTAACAATACTTGTAGCATTAAAGATATATTTATTATCGGTGCTATTATAAATACTTTCTACCCCTGTTGTAGAAGCGTTGTATTGTTTGTATAAACTTAAGCTTGATACGGGAGTGAAATTAACTTGAGTAGGGTTTTGAGTTTTTGCAATGATTTCCGCTCTGTTTATAATTTTATTACTTTTAGTATACCAACTCAATAAAAATGGAAAGTTGATTTGAGCGCTAGCAGAACCTAAACTTTGTACAATAACATTATTGTTTGCTAAACTTTGGTTGTTTAAGTTATTTGCAATGCTACTTCCTGTAAAATTATTTTTAGTTTGAAAAAAGCTCCAAGATGGATTACTAACAGTTGCTATGGCTAAGTGATTGGTTGTTATATTGCTGTAGTGCAGGTTGATACGAATACTTGTTGCTGCAATATTGTACATTGCGCCATTGTTGCTTAATGTATTTGCATTTTTAGGTTTTAAAACAAATCCTGGATTTTGGGTTAAAAAATTAGTAGAGCTAGTAAATATAGTTGTGCGATTATTAAACCAATTTTGAGCATAATCATTAGGTAATTTAATTTTTATAACAGTATCTAGTCCAATAGTAAATTCTGTAATTTTATTTCCAAAAGATAAAGAATCTAAATTGGTGTAAGTTTTACTTGTGGTTACGGATTGTGTTGTGGCGTATAATTCAAGTTCTAAAGGCTCTTTTCCATATCTTTCTGCAATACGGAACTCTAAAACTAAGGAATCCAATTTAGGATCTAATCCACTTACAAATGAGCTGGTTACAGGAGATAGTGAAAAATATAAATTTGATTGGATAAATCCGGTTTCATCGCTATGGTAAGCACCTAAAAACACGTTTGTTCTATTGGATGTTACAATTGTGTCGGAGCTTAATTGGGAAGTTACAACTGTAAATGTATCGGTTTTTAAAACATTCAAATTATTATCATGATTGTTAAAACCTTCGTTAAAATTATCTTTTTTACAGGAAAAAAATACACTAAAAACTACAATTGAAAGAAATAATTTATACATCTACTATTTTTTTGAGCCCAAATATACTTATAAATTAGCATCTACTGTAATGCCATTTAAAACAGTATCATAAAAATTATCAAATGCTTCAATATAATTTTCCTCAGTAAAATCTTTTAGAACAGGAATATTTAAGCTTTCTACATGTTTTATAGTGTCGGGATGCACATTTTTATTACCAATAATTACACCGTCGGACCATTCTGCGGCAAAACGATTAAGCGCTTCAAAATTTGGTTTTTTTAAACTTTCAACATCAGGAATATCAATGCCATCTAAAACAGCTTTATTACCAAATTGTTTGTTTAATTCTCCATCAAATCCATTATTATACAAAGATGTAACAATTTTAGTATCCTTAAAATTAGGATCTTCATTAAACGCTTTTTTAATATATAAAGGAACCAAAGATGTAAACCATCCGTGACAGTGCACTAAATCGGGAGTCCAACCTAGTTTTTTTACTGTTTCCAAAACACCTCTGCAATAAAAAATTGATCTTTCGTCGTTATCAGCAAAATATTTCCCACTTTTATCAGTTAAAGGATGTTTTCGGCTAAAAAATTCATTGTTATCTATAAAATAAACCTGCATACGAGCAGATTGTATAGAGGCAACTTTAATAATTAATGGATGATCGTCGTCGTTAATGATTAGGTTCATGCCAGATAATCTAATCACTTCATGTAATTGATTACGTCTTTCGTTAATCATCCCATATCTGGGCATAAAAGTTCTGATTTCCTTCCCTCTTTGTTGAACCCCTTGTGGAAGATTTCTCGAAATTTTTGCTATTTCGCCTCCCTCCATGTAAGGATTCATTTCTTGTGTTACAAATAGAATTCTATTTTTCTTCATATTCAAAACTTTTTTGCGCTTAAATAGAGTAAAAAATTTAAAAACGCATTTTAAGTAGATAAATTGTGTTACTACAAACACGCAAATATACTAATAGTTTAGCAAAAATTCAAGTTTATTATAATATATGAATCTTTTTAAAAATAGTAAGCGATTGTAAATCTGATGTCGGCATAGGAATATTCATCTCCTAAAACTGCTTTTATTTCGCTAGATTTTTGAGTGTTGAGTTCGGTTTTGGTTTTAATAATGTTTTCAATTTTTTCTTTCGAGACTAATTTTTCAATATGTAATTTTTTATTTTTTACATAATCTAGCAAATGACTTTCGATTGTAGAGGGTTGTAAGTTTCGAATAAGTGCAATTTCTTCTATTTTTTTTCCTTTTTGAAATAAGTAAAAACTTTGTTCTTTGGTTTCGGATTCCTCCGATTTTATTTTAGGTGTTTTACTTATGCCGTAAATAGATTCGTTTTTACGTTCTTCAATATTTACTTTATCCAAAATATCTTTACGAGTGGCAATTTCATTTTTAGAAGTTTTTTCACTCAATACTAAAGCTTTTTTAATATTTTTAATTGCTTCAAAAACACTTAATTCTAATTCTTTTAATTCGTCCAGATATTCCTTTATTTTTGGTAAATTTTTAATTTCATTTACATGTTCTTTAATTTTTTTGGAAAGATTTTCCAAAATTGGATTAAAGTAATTGTCTGCTGCCTTTAATCTTTCTAAAATTGTGCTGTAATTAATGTTTTCGGAATTGTAAAATAGATTGAATATTTGTTTTTGAAATTTTTGAGAAAACTCAAGTAAATTGTTGCTTTCGTTGTAGATTTCCATCGACCAATCTTGAAACTTTTGTTTAATCGATAAATTTTCTTTTTTATTGTACGATAAAGTATGTTCTTTGAAGTTTAAAACTAAATCTTCAAAATTAAAGCAAAGCATTAAACTGTTTAAAAGATATAATTTTTCCTCTGTAGTAGCTATAGTTTGTAATTGTTGTAAGGGTAGTTTTTGTTTGCTAAAATCTTCAATTTCTGTAATTAACTGAATGGATTTGTAATTGATTGGTGTGCTTAAAATTAAACCATTTAAAGAAGTTAAGCGTGATAAAGCTACGTAAATTTGTCCGGCTGCAAAAGCATCTTCTAAATCTAAAATTGCTTTTTCAAAGGTTAATCCCTGACTTTTATGTACAGTTATAGCCCAAGCTAATTTAAGAGGGAAAGCTTTAAATTCGCCCACAACTTTTTCTTTAATTTCGTTGCTTACATCATCTTTGTCGTAACGTATATTTTCCCAAGTATATTCCTCAACAGGAACTTTAGTTTTGTCTTCAAATTGAACAATAATTTTATTTTCACCTAATTCTATTACCTCACCAATTTTACCATTAAAAAAACGTTTAAGTCCTTTAGGATCGTTTTTAATAAACATAACTTGTGCACCAACTTTAAGTTCCAATTCTTTTTCTATTGGATAATTGTGTTCGGGGAATTCTCCCTTAATAATTGCTTTGTAGTAAAAGCTTTTATTCGTATTTTCCTCTAATTTTTTGCTATTGATAGTATTGGCTTTATGATTGTGCGTGGTTAAAATAATATATCCAGGTTTTGGATTTTGTGTAGCTTGCGGAAAATATAATGAATTTAACAACTGAATATCTTCATTACTCACTTTATTATTTCTGAAATTATTTAAAAGTGATACAAATTTTTCATCTTTTTGACGGTAAATTTTATCTAATTCGATATAAACAGGTAAATTTCCTTGTAAAACTTTAGCATCGAAGAAAAAAGCAGAATTATAATAATTTTTTAAAACGTTCCATTCGATATCATTAACAACAGGCGGTAATTGCAATAAATCTCCAATAAATAAAACTTGTACACCACCAAAAGGTAAATGTTGTTTTTTGCGTAAGGTTTTTAAAACACAATCGATAGCATCTAACAAATCTGCTCTTAACATACTTACTTCATCTATAACTAACAATTCTAAACTATTAATTAAAGCTCTTTTTTTAGCGTGTATTCTAAAGTTTTTAAATAAATCCTTTTTGGTGTATAATTTAAAATTATTTTCGGTGTTGATAAATGATTCGTTTGGGATGAAGCTACCAAAAGGCAATTGAAATAAAGAATGGATAGTAACTCCTCCAGCATTTATTGCAGCAATACCGGTTGGTGCAATAATCATTGTTTTTTTATGTGTTTCCTGAGTTATTTTGTGTAAAAATGTTGTTTTTCCAGTTCCTGCTTTACCCGTTAAAAAAACATTTTTATGCGTTTGATTGATAAATTTATATGCTAAATCGTAAGATGTTAAACTTTCCATTTTTAATTTATTTTTTGTGCAATTTTAAACAAAATAATCTTATTATAAAATTTTAAATTAATTTTTTGTATTATTTTTTTAAAATTAAAATAATTAATTGCTGTTTTTGCAGTATTTGTTATACTTTTAAGCGGTTTAAAAAGCTTAAAAAGCTTAGATTTTTTATAAATAACAAACAAAATTAAAATTCTTTTTCCATTTCGCTTTAATTATTAGTAGTTTTGCAACCTGTAAACAATCGATAATATGTCCAAAACACAGTACATTTTTGTTACAGGAGGTGTAACATCATCATTAGGAAAGGGAATAGTAGCAGCATCATTAGCCAAATTATTACAAGCTAGAGGTTTTTCGGTAACGATTCAAAAGTTAGATCCATATATAAATGTAGATCCAGGAACTTTAAATCCTTATGAGCACGGCGAATGTTATGTTACAGATGATGGAGCAGAAACTGATTTAGATTTAGGGCATTATGAGCGTTTTTTAAACGAACCAACTTCACAATCTAATAATATAACTACTGGTAGAGTTTATTTGAATGTTATAACTAAAGAAAGAGAAGGACAATATTTAGGTAAAACTGTACAAGTTATACCTCATATCACAGATGAAATTAAAAATAGTATTACAGAATTTCAGGATAAATACGATTTTGTTATTACAGAAATTGGGGGAACAGTTGGTGATATTGAATCTTTACCATATATCGAAGCAGTTCGTCAGTTAAGATGGGAGTTAGGAAGTAGTTCTATTGTTATACACTTAACATTAATTCCTTATTTATCTGCCTCTGGTGAGTTAAAAACCAAACCAACACAACATAGCGTTAAAAAATTATTGGAGTACGGTTTACAACCAGATATTTTAGTTTGTAGAGCAGAACATCCAATATCTAGAGACTTAAAAGATAAATTAGCAAGATTTTGTAATGTACAACCTAAAGCTGTTGTAGCATCTTTGGATGCACAAACTATATATGATGTACCTTTGTTGTTAATGGAAGAAGAGTTGGATAAAGTAGTATTAGAAAAATTAAATCTTCCAGTAGAGCAAGAGCCACCTTTATTAACATGGCGAAACTTTTTACAAAAATTAAAAAATCCTAAGCATACTGTAAATATTGGATTGGTTGGTAAATATATCGAGTTGAAAGATTCATATAAATCTATCGCCGAATCCTTTATTCATGCAGGAGTAGCAAATGAATGTGAGGTGAAATTACATTGGATACATTCTGAGCAAATTACCGACGAAAATGTAAGTGAAAAACTAAAGGATTTAACAGGGGTTTTAGTTGCGCCAGGTTTTGGAGAAAGAGGAATTGAAGGAAAATTAAGTGCAGTTAAATTTGCCCGCGAAAACGATATTCCGTTTTTTGGTATTTGTTTAGGAATGCAATGTGCAGTTGTTGAATTCGCTAGAAATGTTGTAGGTTTAAATGCTTCCTCACGTGAAACAGATAAAAATACACAACATCCTGTAATTGATTTAATGGAAGAGCAAAAAAAGATTACTAATTATGGAGGAACAATGCGTTTGGGTGCTTATCCTTGTAAGCTAAAAGCGGATAGTTTGTCGCATAAAGCATATAAAAACGAATTGATTTCGGAGCGTCATCGTCACAGATACGAATTTAATAACAATTATCTTCAACAATTTGAAGATAAAGGTATGGTTGCAACAGGTTTAAATCCCGATACAGGTTTGGTTGAGATTGTTGAAATTCCATCTCATAGATGGTTTGTTGGTGTTCAATTTCATCCCGAATATAAAAGTACTGTAGCTAATCCGCAGCCTTTATTTGTGGATTTTGTTCAAGCAAGTTTAAATAAAAAATACGATAATAAATAAGAAAAAATGGATAGGAATCAGATAATTGGTTGGGTATTAATAGGTTTAATAATTGTAGGTTTTGTATTTTATCAAACCTCTCAAGCACCTTTACCTCAACCGCAAAACACTAAAGAAAATGTTGGGAATACTGCATCTTCTAAAGAAAAAAACACTAAAACTCATGTTGAAAAAGATAGTTTAAAATTGTTTGATAATCAAAAACTTCCAGATAGTTTAAGAAATGTTTTTGAGACAGAGAAATTAAAAGAACAACATGGTATTTTTTACACTGCAGCACAGGGTAAAAATGAGTATGTGATTATCGAAAATGATTTGGTGAAGTTGTGGATTGCAAAAAAAGGTGCGTATTTGGCTCAAGCACAACTTAAGAATTTCCGTACTTATGATGCTTATACCAAAAATATTCAGGAAAACTTAAATGTTTTTGTAAAGGATAGTTCAAAGTATTTTTTAAGTTTTAATCATGATGGAAAATCATTTAGTACAGCCGATTATTTTTTCCAATCTTCTGTGGATTCAATTTATATTACCGAGGAAAATCAAAGTGTAAGTTTTATTCTTCAAGCTAGTAATGGTGGAAATATGGAATATACATATACTTTACATCCAAAAGATTATTTAGTAGATTTTAATATCAGTATGGTAGATCTAAATAGATATATTACTGGTGATGGAAATAAAATTAATATGGAATGGGAACAAATTGCTCCTCAACAAGAAAAAAGTTTAAAACAAGAGCGACAAATCGCTTCAATTTTTTATTTTTCGGATAAAGAAGGTAGAGATTATTTAAGTGAAACTTCCAATGATCAATCCACTTTCGAAGGTAATGTTAAATGGATTTCATTTAAACAACAGTTTTTTTCAACAGTTTTAATTTCTAAAACTAGTGAAATTCAAAAACCTCAAATGACAGTTGCATTTAATCAGGAAGATACAACTTATGTAAAAAAGTTTAATACTAAATTTGGGTTAGAATTATTAGGAAACAATACTTCAAGTGCCAACTTAACTTTTTTTGTTGGACCAAATGATTTTAATTTATTGTCCAATTACGAAGATTTACATTTAAATGAGCAGTTAAATTTAGGCTGGGGTATATTTAGATGGGTAAACGAGTATTTTATTTATCCAATTTTTAGTTTGTTGGTAAACAATTTAGGTGTTTCTATAGGTTTAGGTATCATTTTATTAACTTTTGCAATTAAGTTAGTTTTGTTTCCAATTACCTACAAAAACTATTTAAGCTCGGCAAAAATGAGAGTAATTAAACCTCATTTAGAAAAATTAAATGAAGAAAATAAAAATGCCGATCCTTTAAAAAAACAGCAAGCAATGATGGCTTTGTACAAACAAACAGGTGTAAATCCTTTAGCTGGGTGTATTCCAGCTTTGTTGCAAATGCCTATTTTAATTGCCTTATATCGATTATTTCCTACAAGTATAGAGTTACGTCATCAACCTTTTTTATGGGCAGAGGATTTGTCATCGTTTGATTCTGTTTTGGATTTACCTTTTAACATTTGGGGATATGGAAATCATGTAAGTTTATTTACATTGTTAATGGCAATTTCGATGTTTTTTTACATGAGATTTAATCAGCAAATGACACCATCAACAGGTTCTACAGGAGGAGGAGAATTGCAAGAAGCTATTCAAAAAAACATGAAAATCATGATGAATATTATGCCATTTTTTATGTTATTCATCTTTAATGGTTTTGCTGCTGGTTTAAGTTTTTATTACTTTTTAGCTAACATGATTACTATAGCGCAAACTTTAGTAATTAAACATTATATTATTGATGAAGAAAGAATTTTATCAAAAATAA
>JACCEB010534945.1_pt1 | contig 27099 bp, 49 predicted proteins | sample 7454761 | NCBI WGS metagenome assembly JACCEB01 (sample SAMN15323454, study PRJNA562643) | freshwater metagenome | isolation source: river surface water | place: USA:Blue River Watershed | collected 2017-08-18
CCACATCCTCATCGGTCCTCGTGATGACACGCTGAATAGGAGTCCAACCAGACAAATCTTTTTTGTTTGGGTCAGCACCTGTTTTCAAAAGAAATTTCACCAGTTCCAAATCTGAGTTTTGAACAGCACAATCTAGATCCGAGTTCATGGAAAGTTTAAACCTTCGAACCCTTTTGAGCATCTTGGTTTTACACACAGGACCGTATATGGGTTCGATATCCATGGCTTTAAAGAGCCAGAATCCGTCACATGTGTGGTCTATGTAATGCGTATGGTCCGCCAGTACCACGCAACTACGGTGAGTACGCATGAAATCGAGAAAGTGGGACATTTGGAGCCAAGTTCTTGGGGGTTAGTCACAAGCAACTGGAACCTATGAACTTCTGTAACACTTTTTTTGATCTCGTGGGGTTTTTAAAAAAACAAGTGACTGGAACCTTAAATCATCCCACGGATAATCACAAAGGCTTCGTGAATGAGTTTTCGCTCAGTCTCATTCTTGGGTACGGGCCAGAATCCTTTGCGGGTTTTCCACTTGAGGACTTGGGTCACGATACTCAGGGCGCGCTTAGGAGTCATCATTTTGAGTCAACTACTTGTGCTTGGGGTCAGGTGCTTGGGGTCAGTCGCAAGCGACTGGAACCTATGAAACCCCGAGACATCTTTTTAGCGTCTGAAAAGGCTAAACCTGGGTCTGTTGTACATCAAGTTGTACAGGCTCGTTTTACCTGGGGTCAGTGTCTTCCAGGGACTAAAGTAATTCAGTCTCTTTAGAACAGTCGCATTTGATCGATAATGTTGCCCCTTTGGTTCAATCATAGGGACTGATTTATTTGGGTGAAACGTTGTTCTCGCGGTGACCGCCTTTTTTGCGTGCGAGTTTTTAAACTCTCGGTTGATTATATTCATAATCTGTTCAAAACACTTTCCGGTCACGTTTGTTTTGAAGCGTTTGTGGGCTCCGTAATCAAAAATCATAACCCTTTCAAAGTGATCATTATTATCAAAGATGAGTTGTATGTTGTCAGAATGAAGGTCACCGTGGTACCCTTGTGTAACGTGATAAAATTTCGTCAACCTTTTCTTGAGATCTTTAATAACGGGGTTTGAACTACTGGGACACGAATTTCTCCACGCCTCTCTGGCGAATTCGGCGAGAGACATTGAAGAGTACCCGCGTCGTCCCTTTATAAAGTTATCCATTATGTATTCACCGTATCGTTCATCGGGGCTGTATGTAAAAGCGTAAATCTTTGGGCCGACGGCGGAGATGCCGGGCATTGATCCTACAGTGACCTCGTTTTCAAATATTCTTCTCCGAGATGGAGTTGAGATATCCATCCTCTTAAGCACGTACATGTCGTCGTCCCCGAGAAGGAACACCTTTCCAAAAGAGGACTGAGTTCCAATCTGTTTACCAAGCCTGAGTTTTCCATTCAACGTGTGAACGTGTTTTAAAACTTTGAGACTTTGCTGTTTGTGATAATTTTGAACATTTTTAGAATAATTTGTTAATGGAATTGATCGCCACATTGTTATTTATAATAACTTAGAAAATAAGAGACTTTTATAAAAAATGACCAAGATCATTGGGCTCATAGGCGCAGCTGGAAGTGGCAAGGACACCGTGGCCCAGTTGCTCGGGTACAAGAAACTCTCCTTTGCGGGCACCGTGAAGGATGTCGCTTCTGTCGCATTTGATTGGGACCGTGAATTGCTCGAGGGTCTCACGCCAGAGTCTCGTGCGTTCAGAGAAACCGTGGATGAATACTGGGGCGTGACCCCTCGCCTCGCAATGCAGAAGATTGGCACTGAAATGTTTCGGGACCTCATCTCAAAGGACTTTTGGCTGAAGCGTCTTCGCAAGGAAATTGAAAAGGCTGGTGACACCCCAGTGGTCATCACCGATTGCCGATTCCAGAATGAGGCTGATTTCATTCGGGAACTCGGTGGAACAATCGTGTACATAAAGCGCGACGTCGCAGAAGAAAAGGTTCCGCTTTGGGCCAGAGAAATCGCAAAGAAATACAAACTATCAACTCAACCTGATACCATATCAGAATATCAGTTGCGCTCGACTGGAGTACACATCTCAGAGTTGGCATTTTATGGCATCACCCCAGATGTCACAATTGAAAACAATGGCACGTTAGAAGACTTAAAAAGCACGTGTTTAAAAATAAATAAATGAAATCACCTTTTTCTCAAGAAGAAGTTGAAAAGTTCGAGGCTCACATTGGGAATCGTTTACCAGAAAATCTGCGTGAGTATATCCTCAATGTGTCTCGCGTGATTGTTGGTTGTTACGGTGAACAAGAATTTGAAATTGATTTGACTCGAGAATTTCGAGGATGTGAATTACCCGAGGGTACGACACATTGGGATGACCCCCACATGTTCCCCGGTACTGTTCAGTTGGCCGAGGTGGCCTATGGTCAGCGAATCACTATGGTTGTGAAAGGCACAAACTTTGGAACACAGTGGTACGAGGATTGGGAATTTTGGAACGAGTGTAAACTTTATGAAGAGGATTATCTTAAAAACAAAGCGCTTGAAGACAAGTAAGTAAAATGTCAACAAAAGTAAATGTTATGTTGACGCAAAATTCGGACAGTAGTAGTCCTTCTTTGCCTGTTATAATAGTTCTATCTTGTATGTTTGGTTTAGCAACCTTGGCAATTTTTTTGGCAGTCGTTTCCAAAATAAGAAAAAGTTGTCACATTAAAGATTCGCCGGTATAAACAAGTAAATGTCAACATACTGTGAACGTTTGTGGCAATTGTACAAGGATGCGCACACCGCAACTGAACAACGAAAGTTACTGAAACTGTATGCAGACAGTTGTTCATTTCGATGGGAACGTGATTACATGGATGATGACGATGACTAATCCAGTTCACTAAGATTTTCTTGGTAAATCACAACGACCAATAATAGTCGGAGCATCTTTTATATATATATAACAACTGCAGAACTTATAAAAGAAATGTTTGATAGAAAAATTCTAACAAAATGTGATACTCAACTTAAAGTGTATAGAGAAATAGCACGAAAATAAAATAAAAATGGAGGACCTTGCGACATTCGTCACTCTGTGTCGACAAGATGGTTACACTGCAAAAGAATTACCCTTTTGTTATTTTACTCGGTGGATACGAGCACAGTACCGAAATGTGGACCGTGTTAACCTGGTCAAAGACGGAGAAGACATTCTTGTGAATGGATACGAAGGTGCTAAATTAATGTTTACTTTTAGACACGTTCCAGTACCTGAATGATCTGTGGTCACACCCTCTTAAAAAATTGGAGCGAGGTGAATTCAATGACATCTGAACTTCAAGAATTATTTAAACGATTTAAATCGGAACATGGTATTTCAGTAGGTTTAGTTGACAGTTTAAATCATATTGATGATATTATACATACGGATGGTAGACAACAAACACTTCTTATTTATGGATCTTATTATGGTGATGTTCTTTTAATTGAAAAATGTATAAAACTTGGTGCAGATGTGAATAAATGTACTAGACTTTCTCCACCACTTTGTTGGGCATTTGCCATGAAAAATTTTACTATTTGTAAAATGCTTTTAGAAGCCGGTGCTAATCCAAATGTTGTATATAGTATGAGTGGTTATTATAATAGTTTCCCTCTTATTTTTCATACACAACTAAATGATTATACAACATTATTTATAAAACACGGGGCACTGATAAATGAATTTTATAAATATAAACTTAAATTGGGACAAAAATCACACACTTATTTTAGAAATTTACTTGCCAAACGTCGATGGGTGACTATCAAGTGTTTAACACTTGTACTCTCACTTCACAAACGAGCGGTTGAACGTGTCAATCATCCTGATCGTTTATTTCAACAAGGGTACTTTGAATTAAAAGATTGACACACAAGTAAAGTAAATGACGATTGAACGATTTGTGGCGACAGCGTATCACACTTGTATCGTTGTGAGTCCCTTTCTTGGAGCGGGTATGGCGGTATCTTGTACATCTGGAGACTCTGTTGTTGACTTGGTATCAGCTAGTCTTTTCGGAGGATTGTGTGGAGCAGTTGTTGGTGTGGCTTCACCATTGATTGTAGCAGGCACTCCAGTGTACCTATATAAAAAACTAACTCGCGACACAGATAAATGTTGAGATTTGTATACGAAACATTCACACATGTATTTCCAGTAATCGGAGTACAAGTTGGTATGATAACAGCACAAGATGATGCGTTTGATTGGTCACAACCTTCTTTAATAAAATTAAAAGGTGCTTACATCGGTGCAGCCACTGGTTATGCTCTTGTAGCCATGTCCCCAATTGTAATACCAGCTTTACCATTTGCGTACATTTATAAAGAAATGAAATACAGATCTATATAAATGAGAAATGCTTTTTTTTCACCCAATGTATGCTTGGGCAAACGTCGGTATAGTACGAGCAGATGCTTTTGATTGGTCACAACCTTCTATAAAATTAAAAGGTGCTTATATTGGTGCAGCCATTGGGTACTCTTTTGTGGCACTGTTCCCAATCGTGATACCAGCTTTACCAATTGCGTACATTTATAAAGAAATAAATTACAAATAAACTAAAATGTGGAAATCACTCGTGTCTCTACGAAATGCAGTCAAGTACCGCGAAACCTGTTTTGAAAAGGCACGCACCAACTATAAACAATTAATTGACTGGTACTCTTTGGACATTGCAGCTGCGAGACAACAAAAGGTGTTTTTGAACCCATTCAAAACCAAATTAGTTGGTGCGAATGAAATCAAAGAGTACCCGTACACCATTCCTCAAGGAAGCAAGATACGCTTTGGATCACGTGACATATGGGATGAATTAACTGAACCTGTTCGAAAAAACATTCAGTTTGATGTGTACGAAAAGACTGAAATAGTTGTCACTCCTATGACTTTGGCTCTGCAAGAGTACCAGTGTCAAATGCTTGAGACCCGAAATGAACTGTTGACGGAACAAACAAAGTTAGCTCAACTTGAAAAAGAATTTGAGGCGATGAATGAAATAGAAAAAGAAAGGTGCCTACGAGAGTGTATTCAAGCCGAGTTGATACTCAATCAACATATTAAAGTTTTCAACCGCGAATAAAGTAGAAATGGAGAAGGACCTTGCAATGTTCGTCAATCTTTGTAACCACGATAGTTATGTTGTTAATGATCTAAAATTTTGTTATTTTACTGAATGGGTCCGAACAACGTACCCAACTGCGGACCGAATAAATTTGGTCAAAGATGGAGAAGACACTCTTGTGAATGGATACGAGGGCGCCAAATTAATGTTTACTTTGAGACACGTAGATACTGAAGTGGCCGACATAACAAGCTCATATGTGGATTATTATTGGGAAAAGAATGGTCAGGAGCGCATTCATGTGTCAGAGTTTAAAGGAGATTTTGCAAACTGGATTAAAAATAACTTTCCAACAACGACATATGTATACATTAGCGCTTTACCATCCAGATGGTCTATAAAACTCTTCCAGGATCGTACTGAGTTGTACACATTTGGAGTAAAGTGTACTTAGAAAGTTGGAACGCGTAGAATTCAAAGAATGGGCCCTACAAATTCAAAAGAAGGTAGAGTATTTAATTTTATATTGTATCGTCATTTTACAAGTGAACCGTGGTATATCACAGACCGAGCATTAAAATCATGGCGCAGAACAACAATGGAATCGAAATTGAAATCAAAGTACATTTTTATTGAAACAGAAAGTTTCGTAGAAAATCAATTGTACTTTAATGTTCAATATTTCCATTTTGTGTACTATAGAAACAACACTGAGTTTAATATCTGTGATGATAGAACTCTTGAAAGAAAAATGAATTGTTATTTAGACCACGATCCTAGTAGAGGCTACAAAATGTATAAAGTTATCAAAAAGAATCGGTGGGTGACTATCAAGTGTCTTGTGTTGATACTCGGACTTCACTCGAGGGCAGTGGTCACAGCCAATCACCCTCTTAGAAAATTGAAGCGCGGGGAATTTATAACAGAATGAATTCCAAAGTTACAGAATTGACAAATTCCATTGTTGTTGCGCTTCAAAAACAGAATAACACAGAGGCCCTGAGAGAATTTGATAGTATCCAACAAAGTTTAGTTTCCTTTGTGAACAAGACGAATTTTTCTGTTCCACCAAAAAAATACAAGGAAGGTCACGAACAACTAAAAGAACTCGTGGAAAGTTTTGGAATAACAATGGATCAATTTAAACGGGTCCGTGCTTTGGATTCTTTTCATGACATGACTAGCACTGGTCAATACATGATCATAGAACAAGAAGACCACTGGGGAAGCAGTGATGACTACTTTAAGTGGTGGTACATCACGGCGGAACAGTTGAATCCAAAACCAAAAGAACCACCGCCGCCACTTTTGAATGTTGAAGGGTTTAATTTAAGTTAAAAATTTGAAACACAAGTAGAACAAGAATGAAGTTGCTCGACTGGATCCCACTCGAAAAACTTGTTTGGGAAAGATTATCGAATAATCCAAGTCCGGGTGCTATTGAACTTCTTGAGAAGAACACTGATAAGATTGATTGGTACTGTTTAACTAAAAACCCTAGTGCGATTAACTTGCTTAAAAAGAATCCCGATAAAATTTGTTGGGAACATTTATCAAAACATCCAGGTGCTATTGAGTTACTTGAACAGAACCCTAATAAAATAGATTGGGATTTCTTATCAACAAATCCAGCTGCAATACACTTGCTTAAGAAAAACCCTGATAAGATTGATTGGCGCTGGTTATCAAAAAATCCAGGTGCGATTGAGTTACTTGAACAGAATCCTAATAAAATAGATTGGCCCTGGTTATCAATGAATCCAAATCCAGATGCTATTAAGTTACTTGAACAGAACCCTGATAAGATTAATTGGTACTGGTTATCTAAAAACCCTAGTGCTATTCATTTGCTTGAGAAGAACCCCGATAAGATTAATTGGGTTCATTTAACAGAGAATCCAGTTGCAATTCACTTGCTTGAAAAGAACCCTGATAAGATTAATTGGGTGTATTTATCAGAGAATCCCGGTGCTATTCACTTGCTTGAAAAGAATCCAGATAAGATTAATTGGTGCTGGTTATCAGAGAATCCAGCAGCCATTCATCTTTTAGAAAAGAACCAAGATAAGATTGATTGGATATCGTTATCAAAAAATCCGAGTATCTTTGTGGAGGATTTTAAAGAAAAAAGTAAGGAAAGGTGTGATTATTTACGAGAAGAACTGATGGAGAGGACGTGGCACCCAAAGAGGTTCCGAAGTTGGTGTCTCGAACACGATGACGAGTTTCACTTAGAAATGTGAGATGCTCCTAGAACAAGAATGAAGTTGCTCGATTGGATACCGCTTGAAAAACTTGATTGGGATTACTTAACAATGAATCCAAGTCCAGGTGTCATTGAACTTCTTGAGAAGAATCCCGTGAAGATTGATTGGTACTGTTTATCTCAAAACCCTAGTGCTATTCACTTGCTTGAAAAGAACCCTGAGAAGATTAATTGGAACTTTTTATCATTGAACCCCGCGGCCATCCATCTTTTAGAACAGAATCCAGATAAGATTAATTGGCGCTATTTATCAAAAAATCCGAGTGCCATTCACTTGCTTGAGAAGAACCTCGATAAGATTTATTGGACAGAGTTAACATTTAATCCTAGTGCCATTCATTTGCTTGAAAAGAATCTCGATAAAATTAATTGGTGGACATTATGTCAAAATCCTGGTGCTATTAAACTTTTAGAAAAGTACCCTGAGAAGATTGAATGGGTTTTTTTATCAACCAATCCTAGTGCCATTCATTTGCTTGAAAAGAATTTCGATAAAATTAATTGGCATGGGTTATCAAGAAACCCAAACGCAATTCATTTACTTGAAAAGAATCCTGATAAGATGTGTTGGAGATGGTTGTCATGTAATCCAAATGCTATTCACTTGATTGAGAAGAATCCTGATAAAATCTTTTGGTCTGCATTTTCACAAAATCCAAGCATATTTGTCGAGGATTTTCAAGAAAAAAGCAAAGAACGAGTCGAGATCCTTCGTGAAGAATTGATGGAAAAGACGTGGCACCCAAAGAGGTTCCGAAGTTGGTGTCTCGATCACGATGATGAGTTTCACTTAGAGAACTGAGACATTTTGTTATAAATGTACCCCACAGTGTACTCTTGTAGGTTTTATGTATTTGATTTAGAAGACGACGAATACATAAAAGATTACTCTTCACTGTATCACTTTGCAGCAGAGTACCAAGATCCAATAACAGAACTTGTTAACTTTTGTTGTCAGCCACCATATCCGTATAACTTTCTTTACGTGTTCATAAAAGACTCCGAATATTGGGATAAAAAACAAAGTGGTCCGGATCAAGTTTACAAACTCGTGGATGATCACTGGGTGCTACATGAATTACATCGAGGTGAACCCATCCACTTTCCAAACAAGGTTGTTCCACAACAAGAATGTATTAGAGATGATGATTGATATTTAATAAATGGAGGAACTCGAAGAACTTTTTCCAGGGGTCACATTCACTGAAATCATACCCGGTGTCCAATACAAGGACACTCATGGAAATGTCTATGGTAAACTTGAGAACGAAGGATGGAAGTTTTTTCCTAAACCAGTTCCAAGAACACCACCACTCCAAATAATTTCACACTATATTGTTGAAACACGCGAGTGTTATCTGGAAGAACTTTATAAAGTTTATAAAGCTTTTACAAATGGTACAACTTGTTGGAAATACATGTATTATTGGGAAGAAGAAGTGTATGATGCGATAAAGGACTTTAAAGAACCAGTGTATTACAAGGGTGCTGACGCCAAGGAACACTTTAAGGAACTAAAAATTTCAAAGGTGAGACCTGAAAGTGCTTGGGATGCTTGGCGTAAAAGACACAATGAAATTCTTAAGAGTTGTGAAGAATACGAAGGGATGCACTAAAATAGTATATTGAATTGTTCAAGTAGACAACACGCTTTGTTAAAAGGTTGATACACATAACCCTCTTTTTTGTTTTCTATGTTAATCTGCGTTTCTTCACCTTTTTTTGACCACCGAATCTTTTTTAACTTTGAAAAGTACCTCCTTGAGTACGTATTGTCCTCAATGCACATTCCAGTATTTTCACCAGTTACCACGTACACTTTTTCGTAATAAACATACCCGCGTCTTTCACGAAAAAAGTTTCGAAATTTTAAAAACTCGTGTCTAAATTTTTCAATTTTATTAGTGTCATCAGTGATGAGAGCATATGGATCCTCGCCACCTTGTCCACCGTACACAATATCAAACTCAATGTAGTACTTCATTTATTACAATAGAGTGCCAATTCCTTAACGAAATGCAGCATCTACAACTAAACCATTGAGTACCCATCCATACCCACACTCATGCATTAATTGTTGTGCTTCTATTGCTGTTATTCCCGCAGATTTTGTTACATTTACAGCACAACTAAATATTGGCATCGAATTAACTTCTTCTTTGTGTCCACAAGTCTCGCATATTTTAGGAGGTGGCGGAGTTAATTTTTTACAAGCCCTGTATTTCTTTCGTAGCACAGCAAAATCCATTTAGTACAACAGCAACTTATGTCTTTAGTGTTCTTTTGGAAACTCAATAGGTAACGACGACTTTACTGTGACCCATTGTTTACCCTTTCTTTTGAATACAGCATCTCCTTCACTTCCAGTCTCATCAATCCATCCCCCTTTTCAAAGGTCACCTTTGTTATTCGAAGTTCATCGTATTCATCTTCTTTTCCACACACTTTCACAATGCCTTCAAAGGGGTCTTACACCACCAGAGACAATGAAACCCTCTGGTACTGGAAGTCCCTCGTCGTGACAAAAAACGTAATTCGCAGAATATTCAATCCGATGAATAAAAAACAGCAACGTACGCGGTGTACATTTTATTAACAAGAGCATGTTGTGTTTAATCGAAAATTAGAACTATCATCTTGTATTTGTACAGAACTTGATTCAACACATCTCATAATATTGTGTTGTAGCCACCGAGACTCACAGTGCCATATATCTTTAGTTTGTCTACAAACACAACAATTCTCGTGATTATGAAAGATGCGTGTTGGTGTACTTTCAAATTGATACGGGTCCTGACATGTACAAATAAAAATCTTTTTTAACCAAGGGTCATTCATAAAATCGAAAAAGTGTTCAGGGTTTTGGCAAAATGTGTACCCTTGATTAACAAGTAACATTTCAAGATTTGGAAAACACTGTTTGATGTACTTTCCAAATGTGGACCAACAATTTACACCCCTGTGAATGTCTACAATCAAACACTTTATCTCTGGATAAACGTTTGTGGTAAGTCTGTCGTAATCATAAAAACTCTCGACAATTATTTCTTGAGGCAAGTAATCCTTCAAAGAACCAGTGAATGGATTTTCACTCCAAACTTGTTTGAAAAGTCTCATTTATTATATAAAGTATAACTTCTCTATATAATAAATGTACCAAAAAGCTGTTACTTTCACGAATGAGATGAGTGATGCTCTTTTTAGACATGATAATACTGAACTTATGATAGAGTTTTATGAGATCCAAAAGACTCTTTTTAAATTTATTAACAAGGTGGATTGGAGTATATCCAAACCTCTGGTGACTTTACCTTATCGTGAAGCTGATCTTAAGTACCTCAAAGAAGAAGCGGGGTACACTGATGTCACGTACGATGAGAAGACTGGTAGTATTTCTTGTAAAACTGAAGATGGAACGCCAGTGATTTTTGGACCAACGAAAATAGTTATGCAGCCTTAAAGGAATACACAGTTGTACCCGTAGAAATGGAATACAGTGTTAAAATTGTATCAGACATGGGCAACTTGGTGTTTCAATATGAACAAGAAACACCTATTGTAATTCGAAAGTATGTGTGGTCAAAAATAAATAAAATCTACGAAACTTCATTCGAAAATTATAGATTTTATGTATTAAAGCCCGGTTTGAAAAATGAATGGGTCTACAATTACAAAGGAGATTCTATTAAAATTACTTTTGATTTAGACGCTGACCAGGGTGAAGAAAAGTGTAAAGTAGGATTACCTAAAACAATTATTAAAAAGAATGGAAATGAGTTTTTTGTTTATTAAAAAGAATTACTCGGATGAACCATTATCAAAACTGGTACCGTCCTCTTCCTTTTGAGCACACTCAATTTCGTAATCTTCTTCGAGAACATCCTGGACACTCGCCACGATTTTACCTTCTGACCAATTTTCACCGGCATCCTCCATTACTTCCAAAATCTCTTCAAGAGTCATCATAATGTGATAACTCTTGAAACTAGGAAAAAGTTCACACAACAAGTTATAAAGTTCCATTTTTCGCTCCATTTGTAGTTTTTTGTTTTTGTTCCGTTCCATATAGAACCTATGTACAATTGAAACACTTTTTTTTGCGACTCACTGCGTCTCGAACTCTCCGCGTTCCAACTTTCTAAGAGGATGGTTCGCGGTGACCACGGCTTGTTTGTGGAGACTAAGGAGTCGGGTTGCGCACTTTATAAGAGACCAACTTGGTTTTTTAAATATAACAAATGTAGAATAAATACTTTCTTTGAAATTATCAAATGAACTATTTTGAATAAACATGCTCGTACTATAACGAAACCTATATATTTCAAAACAATATGAATATTCTTTTACAAATATTTCATAATATTCACCTTTGTAATAAAAATGAATTTTATCAGGGTTCCATTCAGTTGGTTTTAGACCACGTCTTTTAATTTCCCTTGTGATGTACGTTTTAATTTTCTCAATCATCCTTGAACTCTCCGCGTTACAACTTTCTAAGAGGATTATACTTTGAAATATTCTGGTCCACATTTTGTTACACCTACATACACCCACTGACCACCAACATTTTGACAATACTTTTCTAGATATTCTTTTTTAGGCATTTTTGGTCTTTTAATAGTATCAATATTTGTCTTGAAATATTTTGAATTAACTTGTAAAAATGTATTCACACCGTCAATAGATTCAATTCTTTCAGTTTTATAAAAACAATATACATCATCTAATTCAGGGTGAATATAATATTGTGATGGATCAAAATAGGGTCCACAACAACACCACATTATTTACACAGAGAATGAATTTTTTAACCAGTGGTTAGTACTTTGGTTTTGGTAAAATCTTCCATCCCTCGTTTTCAAATTTACCGTATACATTTCCATTAGAGTCCTTGTATTGAATACCAGGGATAACTTCACGGAATATCACACCCGGAAAAAGTTCTCTGAGATCTTGAGGAGACTTATCTTCTTCTTTTGGGTACTCACGTGTAATCATCTTTTTCCAACCATCAACGTGATTATAAGCATAAACATCACCAGTGGATTTATCAACAAATTGTGTATCTTCTTGTTTTAAATTTGCTAAATTCACATCTGGAAACATCTCTATAAATAGGTCTATGTCTGGAAGATGTGGTAACGTCCACGGATTACGTTTTTCTGTATTTGGAAACTTGGGTACATCAAGTCGCCATCCCATGCCTCTAGGACGCCCTCCGTATAAATAACGAATACCAGTTTTTGTATCCATGTATTCATCACCAGAACCTCTGGTTCTAGCTGTCAATTTTATATTTTTCACATCCACATCTGGAAATAACTTTTTAAATTCATTAGTGTCGGGTATCTCAAACTTTTTTTGAAATAAATTTAGACGGCGGGGGTCCACCTTTTTACCATCTTTGAGAAGAACTTTTCCACACGTTCCACAATTTTGATCTCGATTTCCATCATCAGAAGCTTCTATTCCACCAGCTGGACCACAATTGGGACACACTTGTTCTGCAAATATTTCATCTTCACTGTCACTGACATTGCCACCGAAACACTTCATGGAAAGAAATGTGATACTACTCTTTAAATGACCGATTTCTTGCGCGCCAAATTATACTATTTCCTTCTTTAACACCGATGTATTTTTGTTTTCTCCAATGGCGCCCTCTGTGTAAATAACGAGTTCCAGTTGTTATATCTGCATACACATCACCAGAACCGTTGGTTGTACCTTTAAATTTTATATTTTTCACATCTACACCTGGAAATAACTTTTTAAATTCATTAGTATCTGGGAGGTCCTTCATTTAAAGAAGAGGTCCACTCTTCTTTAAATGTACCACTGCGTTTCTTTTACGTTTAACTCAAAAACGTATATGTATGACTATGATAACGAACGATATTATCTAGAAAAAGAAAAGTCGGCGTACCGACAAATTTTTGAATGCTTTTGTTGTTGTGATTTTTATTCGGAAGAATTTTATTACGTGAGACTACGAAAGGTTCCAAAAGAATTAAAGGATGAAGCTGCAAAACACAAGCCTAAACCAACAGTTTCATACATCAAAATACACGAACAATTACAAAAACCCAAAACAATACACGAACAATTACAAAAACCCAAAACAATACACGAACAATTACAAGAAGCTGATAACAAAGATAAAAGCCTCTATAAAGAAGCTGTAATGGGGTGGTTTGAAATTGGGACAAAATCCGATCGAATCACCATGGATGAAGTGGATCAGATTTTACCATGTGAAATTAAAAGAAGAAGTCGCGGTTGGCAAATAAATACATTTATAACTTTTTTCCCGCAATTACATCTTTCACCTGGTGAAACGTTTATAGGAATACGTCATAGGAAGTTCCCACCGTTAACTGCGGAAGATGTTGATTTTCGATTTTAGTAAACAACCAATAACGTAAACATATTATAAGTATATAGTTTTTTACCTTCAATGAGATGCAATAACTTTTCAGGTAAAAACTTTACAACTGTTACAATCACCTTTTTGGCCCACGGATTGTCTTCCACGTAATCATCTTTTATTGCTTCTCTGTCGTGAGTGTACTCAAGTAAAAGCGCTCCTTTTGGTTCATCTTCTTCAAGTAAATTTTCCCACATTAATTTTTCAATAACCATATCTTTGAAATCTGGATTACACTTTTCCCATGCTTCTTGATATATTATTTTGGGGTACTCCATTTATAAAAGATTATGTTGTATCTCTTTTAAGCTTGTTCAAAAAAGAATTGTACACTTCTGAAAGAAAAGCAATCGGGACTGCTATAGTTCCATAAGCATGACCAGTAAGCTCAGATCACCGTGTCGTACAACATTTTGCATTACTGCAACCAGCGATGTACAAAGCGATTATCATTTATTAACAATGAAAGGTTATTCTTTAGAACAAAACCAATCAAAAAACGAAAAGGGTTTGTTCCCATTCTTTAGCAAAACTTTATTACACTTTGTACACCATTGAGTACTATTCGCGTATCCAGTTACAGCTACGTTAACAGATGGACCACAATCAGGACACGCTCTAATCCCATAATATAAATCACGGGGTTTTGAAAAATCATCAAGATCCTTCATTCTACTAATACAAGAGGTTCACTTTTTTAAGTGTTTGTAGCAGTCCGATGTACAATAAGGGCAATGTGTCGTAACACACTGTTTATGAACTGCTTTATTACACCACAAGCACACAACTAAAGAATCAGCTAGAATTCCCCTGCACACTTTGCACTTTTCATTTAAGTTGGTGGCAGATTTTACATCATAAAAAGAAGCTAATTTTTCATTTAATTCATCTTGTTCTAACTTGGCATACATAAATAATTGCGATATCGCGCTCATTATTTTACAACTGTCTCAAAACTCTAAGTCGCAATAACTTTCGCTTTCGCTGTCGCTTGCAATTTCTATTTCACTTTCGCTGTCGCTTGCAATTTCTTCACCTTCAAGTGGTAACAAATATGAATCAAGTAAGGTCGGAACACACATATTTTTACATCTTGTATTTTCAAGATACATTAAATTAGGGTTTTTCAAATATGCATATTTGTACCAAGAATTTTCTGATGCTGTTCCATAACCCTCGTAATTCACTTTCCATCTTTGTTTTGGATTTTCCAAAAGTTTTTCACACTCCTTGACAAACGCACGAAGTTTGTCCAATTGTTCAGGGTGTTTGAGAATATCTTGTGTCGTTGTGATCTTCATTTACAATTACAGTTCTCTTTTCTTCTAAGTAATCTTTGAATGAATCGTAGTAGTATCTTTCAAATGAATCATAAAAAGTGACGCCATCGTAACGACACTCAAAGACTTTATTGGTTTCAATATTATATTCAACACAGTTTTCAAAAAAATATTCAGCGTCTATTTCCTCGTCTTCTAGTGTATAATAACACAACCCTTTTCTTCCTCTTTTAAGGTCTGTGAGCCAACCAAATGATGTCACAGTTGTTAAAAAATGAACAAAAAATGGATCCAAATCAAGACCCTCAATATCTTCAGGATTAAGTGGAGGTGGAAGAGCCGCAAGCATTAAAGAAAATACAATCTTTTCTTTTAAATGATTTCTGGTAAATCTTTTCTTTCGGATTCTTGGATCCATCGTGTTCGGTTACCAGATGATGTTGACCTCACGGGTGTGAGTATATCCAAGATACCAAGGGGTCTCGAAAAAGTTTCGTTTCAAATAGGGTGCTTAGACATCTTTTCGTATGAGGTTGATGAGGTTCTTGTAGGTGTCTCATTGATACCAAACAACTTGCCAACTGGCCTCGCGTATTATCATTTGAAGCACGTCTGCTTTTACTTTGATAAAACTATAAAAAAGGTTGAGATGGTCGAAGAAGAACTTGTTGATGTTCAGTACTCTGATGAAGAGGTTGAATTTTTTGACGGCGACGAAATACGAGTCGGGCGCAAAGTCAAAAAGATTCCAAGAAAGACTGGTCGTATTATTGAAAAGATTGTTGGGTACGAAATTGACATCCCAGATGTGAGATACTCTTTTAAACAAAAAACAGTTGACCCAAATTATCGATCCATTCCAGTGTGGAAAAAAGTTGAGTTGTGTCCCGATGATAATTCTTGGATCTCGAGTCGCAAAGTCAAAACACTTGATGGTGAAGATGTCTCATACATTACAGAAAAAAAGAAGTACCTTCTTGAAAACATCCTTACGTTTGGTGAGGGGTACGGTGGACTTCGGTACAGCCCGTAACCAAACTTATATCAATATAAGCGCAACCAACTTCATAAACTTCTTGTCTACGCAATAGAATACGCGTACGAAATTCCTTGGTAAGCAACAAAAGTGTTTCTTCGTCAGTTAACTTTGATTTTGAAGGTGAAGACCCTATTTACACATCAAGATAAATTCCTCTTTATGTCTTTCTATTTAAATAAAATATACCACATCCTATTAATGGTATACTTACAGGAAAAGTTGCTCCTACTACAGTGCTGATACCTATAGTACATGTTGTTAATACTAACGCCTCTTCAAAAGTTCCACCTATACTGTGTCTCATCATGAAGTGTGTAAGGAATACACCTCCAGCAGCTCCTGTTATTCCACCAATTTTACTTGGAATCATTTGTGTTTTATTAGTTATTGTTTGTTGTTTTTATAATACCAATGAAGATATAAATGTTTTTATAGTCTCAATGTACTCAATCTTTTCAACTGAAAAAGGTTTCGAATAATACAAAGATCTTTGTTCAGTGAGTTCTTTTATTCTGGCATCCTTGTTTTTTCTTTTGACGAGTACCCTTAAAGTGTCCCCAGTGTTCCACGTTACTAGGTACATTTCTTGCACTTCAAGCGAAAGATTATCCAGGAGTACTTTGATTCTTTGTTCCAACATACACATAAAGTCGCCGTATTCTCTATGTATAAATGGAAAAAGTTCTACTCGGTACCATTGATGATGAGAATCCACTCGCTCTTTTGCGAGCAAATCCTCTTGTGTGGACAAAGGTGTTTGGTGAAGTTGAAAGGCTCTACAGTTCCCACATTCTAAATACAAAAGCGTATCACATAATGAGTCCATACCACTTTCGTTTTAGTAAAAGCGTGTTTCCCGAATCAACTGGAATCAATATTAATATGATGCCTATTGTTTGGAGACATATACCAGATTTTTTAAGAGGGTACGAATTCTTAATACGTAAATGTATGCAAATGGCTATACCTAATTGGGACAAAGTAATGTATCTGACGATTCAAGAATCCCTTGTTGAACCTGGTCAAACGCAAAGACGCTCTGGACTTCACATTGAGCGTCCCGGTTCAATATCCAGAGGTGGTCACCTCATCACTGAATCAGATGAAAAATACAATGATCTCAGAAGAGGTCTTTGTTGGGGTCTTGGGTACTGGAGAGATGAGATTCCAGTGGATGGCATCTTCATGATGTCGAATGTGGACGACTCGTGTCAAATTTGGCCCAATCAAATCAAGGATCCGCATGAGATTTCAGATGCTCACGGTGGAATAGAGTGTCTTCGAAAACAGCTGGGTGAGCCACGCAAGTTGAAGGCAAACGAACTTGTGTGGTTCACGGATACGACTCCTCACGAGGCGCTTCCCTCGACCGCAAAGGAACCCGTGATGCGTCAATTTTTTCGACTGGTTGTAGGTGACATTTCTGTGTGGTACTCGAAGCACAACACACCGAACCCTCTTGGCGTTCAGCCAAATGCGCCTATTTCAGATGAAGATAAGTTTGTACCCGTGAAAAAAAATTGTGATAATTAAATGCAGTTACCCAGTGAACCTATCAAAAATAATAAAAATTTTATGAATAGATACTACATGTTACAATATATAGAGAGTTTACCAATGTTAATTAGATTAAACGTTAATGATAGTGAATTAGTAAATCAATTAAAATCGTATGCAAAAAAGCAAAATAAAGAATACAAACAACTTGCGTACAATTTGAAAAAGCCAATGACAACTACACGTCTGAAACTATTGTCTAGGATTAAACCTCCTATACCTACACGACGTCGACAATTAGCTCGACTTAAACCTTCTAATATGAAATATGCTGGAGAAATTAGCGAGTATAAGTTAAATAAACTTGGACTCAATATGCGCAGACCAAATTTTAAAAATGTTGGTACCAACCAAAATATTTTGCGTAATAACGCAGCTCGAAAAATTCAAAAGGCCGTGAGACACTCTATTAAACGCCGAAACAATACATTTTTAAGTGGGTTAGGAGGAAAGACTTTTAACGAAGGTGGTCAGGCTAAGTCTTTACCGGAGAACATCCTAAAAAGAATTATAAAACAGGCTCGCTCTTAAATCAAAGTATGTTTCCATTTACTGAATGAAAACTTTTATTTCAGATGAAGATAAGTTTGCTTAGGATACTACATTATTGAACAACCCCAAACTGTTACTATCATTCTTTCAATGTGTCTTTGTTCTGGTGGCATCTTTTGCCATTCACCTGAAATATTTCCGTACTTGTCCCCGTGAATATCACGATATAATATATCGCGAATCAATTCTTGAGTAAATAGTACTCCTTGAAAAGTTTCTACAAGTTTTGGAGGAAGAACTTCTAATGGTTTTGGTTTACTGTGTTTTATGAAACGTCCACCATCTACTAATTTTCTTTTACATTCAGTACACTCTTGATAACGTCTATCATCAGTGGATAAAAGTCCAGCGTGTGGTCCACAGTGAGGACACACGGCAAGTTTATTTGGTTCAGAACCAAAACAACTCATTTAGTTATCAGTGAGTGAAAACTCTTTATTACATCGATTACACTTCCTCCATCTTTTGATTCTTTAAAGAATTACAACTTAATATATCAAATGCGAACAGATGGCATCTACGTTCAATTTGGGTACAGACCATGGAAAAGTTGGTTGGGTCAAACAGATGATTGTTGGTACAATATGTTTAAAGTTGTTGATAGTGACAATTTAGTTCTACTAGGACAGTTTAATATGGAGCCATTTTATGAGGTGAACGGAACCACACATAAACAATGTGACCGAACGTACACATTTTCCAAAGAGAATTTGACTCAATATTATTCTGAATTGGGTACTGGTACACATAAACGCGATGACGATACAATAGTACGGGTCCTAAGATATTCAACTGATTATGAAAACTACGAAAAGAAAAGTGAACTTCCAACACATCCGAAAACAACGTATAGTTATTTAAATTTAGAAACGGACAACTACGATGTTTTAAATATTGTTCAAAAATTAAAAGATTTTAATTGGAGTAGTCTCGATAATAAAATTGTTATACGAGGGATACAACAAGCTAAGATTTATTATCTAGATGAAGTCGACGATGAGTACATAGCAAATTGTATTAATCAACAAGTCAATGACCCATTTGGTTTAGTAAAAAAGGGTAATTCACTGTATATAGTTGGTTCAAGTTGTTGGATAGAGGGTGACGGAGAAAGAAATTCATTCAAGTTTACATTTGTACCCTTTGATTTAAGTGAAAAGAGTACTTGGATAGATGAGTACAGTAAATGGAGAGAAAGATATGAATATCACAAGTGAAACTCGTCATCAGTGTCGAGACACCAATGACGAAACCTCTTTGGGTGCCAAGTCTTTTCCATGAGTTCTTCACGGAGAAGATCCGAGCGCTCCTTACTAAGTGACTGATAATCCTCTTCAAAAATCCAGGGATTACGTGATAAATTGCACCAATTAATTTTATCTTGATTTTGTTTTAAAATTTCTATTACTCGTGTATTTGTATTCAAAGATAGTAAAGCCCAGTTTATTTTTTCAGGGTTTGCTAATAAACAGTCCAAAGCACGGTCATTTGAGTTCGTTGATAACAAGTCCCAATCAATTTTATCTGTATTTTGTAATAAGAGGTTCACTGCACGGTCGTTTGAGTTCATTGATAAATAATCCCAATCATTACTGTCAGGGAACTTTAATAAATAATCCACTACTCGATCATTTGGGTTCATTGATAACCATCTAATAACGGGTTTCTTTTTCAAGACAAAATCGACTATGCGGTCATTAGGATTTTCACATAAATAAGCCAATTTGCACTCATCTACATCTATATTTTTTAATATAAAATCAACGGCGAGGTCATTTGGATTACCACAAAAACTCCACATATCAATTCGGGTGATGTCACCAAAAGATAATAAACGATTAACCATACGATCATTTGTGTTTTCGGCGCTTTCCGAAAAATATATTTTATACGGGTTTGCAAGTAAAAGGTCTACAGCTCCATCACTTGGATTCGCTGACAACTCTTGCCAATCAAGTTTTTCGAGTGGAATCCAATCGAGTAACTTCATTCTTGTTCTAAGAGACTTTCAAATTTCTAAGTAAAACTCGTCTTCAGTGTCTAAGCACCAACTTCGGAACCTTTTTGGGTGCCAGGTCTTCTCCATGAGTTCTTCTCGGAGTGTATCCGAGCGTTCCTTACTCAGTGTCTGGTAATCCTCCTCAAAGATTGAGGGATTGTGTGATAAATACCACCAATTAATCTTTTCAGGATTCTTTTCAAGCAAGTGAATAGCGTTGGGATTACATGATAAACCATTCCAATCGACTTTATCTAAGTTCTTTTCGATAATTGGAAGAGCGTTTGGATTGCTTGACACGTTAGGCCAATCAATCTTATCCAGATTCTTTTCTATCAAGTGAATTGCGTTTGGGTTCAAACCTAAAAAGTACCAATTAATTTTTTCAGGGTTCTTTTCAAGTAAGTGAATGGCGCTAGGGTTTTTTGATAAAAAACTCCAACTAATCTTTTCAGGGTTCTTTTCGAGTAAATGAATAGCGTTGGGATTACATGATAAACCACCCCAAAAAATCTCTTCGGGATTCTGTTCAAGTAATTCAATAGCACCAGGGTTTTCTGATAAACCCTCCCAAAAAATCTCTTCGGGATTCTGTTCAAGCAAGTTAATAGCACCTGGATTTGGATTATTTGATAACCAACTCCAATTAATATTTTCAGGATTCTTTTCAAGAATGTGAATAGCGTTTGGATTTTCTGATAAAAAACACCAACAAATATTATCAGGGTTTTGTTCAAGTAAGTGAATGGCACCTGGACTTGGATTTATTGACAACCAATTCCAATCAAGTTTTTCAAGCGGAATCCAGTCACGAAGCTTCATGTTAGAGAATAAGTGAGTTGTATCTTTAATGAATTTCCCACAACTGGTTGAGTTTATCAAGGGCCTCGACGTCGAGTACCTCAAAAAGTCCGAGGACCCCATAAAATGCACACTGTATCAACCTGGTACTTGTGAAGTGCACGAACACCCTGAATACACCAGGAATCACTTGATACTTGGATTTTTGGGAACCGTGGACGATACAAAAATTCAAGTTGCAATTGGTAACATTAAACACAGTGACACCGTGAACGCCGAACAATTTGTTTACGCGTTCGAAGGGAATATCATACAATATTTTGGACAATTTACACCTGTATCAATCACCTGTGATAAACCGGTGTACGTTATAAATTTGCTTATACGCAATAGAGAAAGACAAAGACACTTTATGGAAAACACAATGGCATATAAAGTTAAACACGGGTACATTGTATACGAAAAAGGTTTTACTTACAGGGATTATCAAGTTCCTAATGGTGGGATTGTATTCCCATTTCTAGGTCCCTAATTTGCATAGCTTTTGTAAAATCTAAATTTAAAATAGCCATATGTCGTTGTTGTTTTAAAATAGCTTCTTGTTGCTGTTGTTGTATCTTTTTCTGTAAACGAAGTTTTTTGTATTTATAAATGGTGAACCCCACAATGGGTACCATGACAATTGTCAAAACCACTGGTAAAACAATTGTGAGTAACTTTTGTTGCGAGTCACCATCACTTGGAAGAGGTACCTTTCCACACTGATACGTAGTACCATTCACCTCCCAACACCCCAGATACGTTGAAAAGTCTCTCCCAACAAGTGTTTTGTTAAATGAAACGATGACTTTTCGATCTGGATTGTCAAAAACTGACAAACAGTGTCTTTGTGTAGGCATACTTATTTATACAATGACTTTCTCGTTTAGACCAATAGTGAGTCGATGGGATTTAAACTTTTCTGGCTGACCGCGGCGTATAATTTGTTTTTTGGATTGTTTGAGATACGCAGTGTAGTATCGGTCCTCGTGTGTATCTTTTTCAATAAGAGTATCAATGAGGTGATCACCGTCTTCTTTTGACCATCTCTTGTAGCGTTCAACTGGTGGTGTTGGTTCTAGTAACCCAAGTTTTTCCGCATTACCTGTTTGAACTTTGCAATCATACTTTAACATTTTGTCATTTTTGAGTGACAACTCTTCATCGCACTTCTTCAACTTACTTCTGGTAGAGTGTCTGGAAAACTTTTTTTCTTTTGAAACCTTTTTTCTGTACGCATCCGAGTGGTCCCCAACAGTTTTTCCCATTTAAAGAACAAGTGCTTGTACACTTTATATGGTTGACCACTTGTACAGGACATTTTATGGAGTCCAGGATCAAGCCATGGAGACGACACAATTTCACACCTTTGAAGGGACTTTTGTCAAGACGAAAGTTCACAAATTTGAATTTGAAGATGGTCCTTTTAATAAAATAACCGTCGACAGAATTCCTGGGTACGGCATTACAAACTTGAAGGTGTCTGGAGAATTTGAGAGTCTAGAAATTCTTATAGGGAATGTAAAATTTGAAAAGTTTTGGAACTTGCCTGGTTTCACATGTTATCTTCAGAATCACATTGAACCCTGTCTTGAACACATGTTAATGGAATTTAAGGTGCATCACACAGGTCCAGTTGAAGTTTCATATGATTATGTTAAACTTTTAAATTATGATAAAGAAACAAATTACCAAGTTCTCTTTCAACAAACACAGTTACAGGAAGTAGATTTAAACAAGGGTCTCAATAAGATTCCAGTGTATTTCAACCACCCTGTGACCAAATTGAAACTTGTACAGAAAAATCGCGAGACAACTTTAAAAGACCCATTTTTAGTCTTTCCAGAAGCTGAAACAATGGTGTATTTCACAGAAGCGAATGAAAAGATATTTGAACCTTCAGTAAACTTTTCACGAGTTGAAAAATGTTTCTTGTATGTGGAGAGTACCGAAGACTGTAGGATTTATGTCATTGCCGAGTGTAAGCAAATTATGAGATACATGTATGGTATGGCTGGAGTTGCGTTTTCAAAGTAATTAACGCCGACTTAATCTCTCAAGCATTTGTTTGTATCTTTCTTCTAATATTTTTCTGTCTACTAGTTCCCTTATATGAGGTTGCGCCCGGACTGGTGGTACAATTCTAAATATAGAAACTATTGGTTCTGTATTTGATTTTGGTTTCGTTTCTTGATGACGACAAGTCGAACACGTACGAGCCTTTTTGAGCCACTCTGTGATACACGCTGAGTGAAACACGTGTTTACAATATAGCTCTTTAGAATCATTACGGATTTCTTCGAGACAGATCGAGCAAGTCATTATACTTACTTTGCTTAAAGTTTTTAAGAGTACTTCTAACATGAAGATTAATTTACATTTTCAACCATGTAAACAATGCGATTGTCAATTTTCTGCCAACTGTAAAGGATCTCCATATCATAAATTTTGTCCAAGTTGTATTGAAGAAACATTTAAACCAGTGGAAAAACCACGTTATAAATTTCATTTATTATATAGAATAGGACACAATATCAAAAAGACATTTTATATGATGTTTGGATGTGTAGGATTTTGTTGTGTAAGTTTGTATTATATATGTTGTCGAGGCGGAAGTGAACAATAAACTTCTTCTTTGAACTCTCCGCGTTCCAGTTTTCTAAGAGGGTGATTTGCAGACACAACAGCTCTTTGGTGGAGTCCAAGAAATTTGACTGCACACCGAATTGGTGTCCATTTTCTTCTTATAAATTCAGAGTAGATTTCTGGGGTATAATGTTTTAAAATTATTCGGTCTTCTTTGGATAATATAGGCTTGTATGATAAGATACTTTTTAAACTTGGTATGTCATACGTTATATCAAAATGTATGACATAATAATCCAATAAGCTGTGCGAGTGCGAATACGGTCCATATTTGGTGTTTATATTAGCTCCATTTTTTAAAAGTAAAGAAATAAGTTCGCAGTTGTGTCGTTTAATTGAAAAATATAATCCACGTGTTAAATCTCTTACATTGTATTCAAGTAACAATTTTGCAAACTTTATATTTCCTGATTCACATGCATAACTAATAGGTTCAACTAAAATATTATTATAGAATGATTGATTTGGATCAGCACCATTATCTAAAAGTAATTTCGCGTGTCTAGGATAACAATGGTGTATACTCAATAGAGATTCTCCCTCACTTGAGTAAGCATTTGGGTCACCGCCTTTTTTGAGGTAATTTTCAAGTTTGTAATACTTAATAATTCCCTTCATACTTGAATTCACTGCGGACTATTTTTTTAAGAGGAGTCTTCGTTCAAGTGGACCCTGGTCTTCTATCACTGCTTCAATGCTCCAAATTGTATTCTTCATTTCTTCAAACCAACACAATGATTCTTCACTGTATTCATGAACGCAAATTGACTCGTTAACAAGAATGAATTCATTTGGTCGTAGTTGATTCCAAAATTGAGTAAGATTCATTCTTCGTCCTTGAACTCTCCGCGTTCCAATTTTCTAAGAGGATGGTTTGCGGTGACTACGGCTCTTTGGTGGAGACTGAGTAACTTGACTGCGCATTTGATGAGCAACCATTTGTGTGTGATCAGGAACTTGCGATACTCTTGAAAGTACGTTCCGTATTTGTATGAACACCAATTACGAGTCTTCGTATCAAGACGGAACCCACGTTGTAAAAGTTTTTTGTAGACATCATCTCTTAATTGATTCATTGATAATATACTGTGACTCGATTTTTTGTTATCCTCTTCGATACTAGCTCCATATTGCAAAAGCAAGTCCAATAATTCAAAATTAACAATCATACAAGGGGACGAAGTGAGCCACAAACGTGCACTTTTGGCGTTTGCACCATTCTCAAGTAACCATCTTGTAGATTTGATGAACCAGTAATTAACAGAGAGGTCTAACAGATAATCTTTATTAGTCCCCTCTTCGATGGCTTGTTTTAATAATTCATTCGGAACATCTGTTTTATTAAGATAATGTTTATAAAAAAGGTCAGCCATCTTTGTTGGAATATACGGGGTGGGTTTGAAAATTCCCCCAACCATTTACCTTGTTACGTGAACTGTATATACAGGTACTGGTTTTCTATAATTTGTTTCTCTGTTTGCATTCGGAGAGTACATTTCAACCTTTTCTGTACCTTCTTTAAGTTTAGCACCGGGGGGTAATATAAATTCTTTCAGCCATAAATTTGAAACACCAGCCATGTGCGGATTTACATTGAGATCAAGCACTGGAATATCGGGTGATACTATATACTTTATAATAAAACCATCCATTGGTGTGGTAATGAAATTTTGTCTTTTAAATTCTGGTTTTGCGGCGAATTGATGTGCGACAAATGGATCTAATGACATCGATGTGAAAGACTTTACTGTGCCATTCATAACAGAGTGTAGATCAGCCTGATTCATCGTAACTCCTCTGTAATATGTTCCTCCTTTTTTAATGTAATTTGGTACTTTCCAAGCTTGTAAAAGAATCTTTATATAAAATCCAACTAAAATATTGAGTTTTTGGATTTGTGATGCTTTTGAATTTAATACAGAATCCACCTTTTTAATTGTTTCCTTATTCGGTTGAAGTCCACTTTGTAAAACACCACTAATCATACTTATAACATGTTCCACTATCTCTTGCTTAAATACAGGGTCTTTACCAGGTCCTAAATACATAAATCTATTTACAACAGTTGCTACAGCAAGATCTCTATAAGCTAACCACGCGGAACTAGTCAAGTTCAATTCAAACACTTTTTTCGGGGATCTTTTGTTATTTATCACTGTCCTTGGTCGTTTGTTCACTTTATTATTTGTCACTGTCCTTGGGCGTTTGTTGACTTTGTTATTTGTGGTGGTCGCGGTCCTTGGTCGTTTGTTCACTTTATTATTTGTCACTGTCCTAACGCGCGCACTTCTTCGAGATCCTGGAGTTGAATTCATTTATATACTATTACTTTTTTTTACTTGAGTTGAATAAGTGGATTCACGTATCCGTATTCAACATCTGGTTCTGGCTTTGGTATGGGATCACGCATCCTCCTGCGTCTTATAATTACCGAGGCTACACCCACAAGTACAAACACAACCCCGACGACAGGTACGACCATGTTCACAAGTGCCGGGGGACCCGCGTTGACCGCCCCGACTCGCCTGGATGACTCTGTGACGACATTGACGCTATTCTGAGTGTACTCAATCGAATATGGTTTATCTGACCCCATGAATGTCACCTTTGAAAAAGTCCCGGAAATGACCCCGTAGTCGCTATACAACACAGTAAAGTTACCCGGTTGCGTATCTGTTAAATCAACAACGAGTTCACCATCAACTTTAATATTGTTCCGAGCAACAATCATACTCATTGGGCTTGTGATCGTCTGACTCAAAGAATCTATAGTCAGGCTTTCGACCTCCAACGCACCGCTAATGACCCCACTGAAAACAACATTACAATCGATGAGACCACTCCCGGACAAGACAGCCTGATTGAATACACATGTACCCGGGTCAACAGTCTGTAAAAGTTTCCTGCGGGTCGTATTATTCATGATGTGATTCATAATAAATGTGCTATTTGGATTAACCACCAGAGTCGCATCTGTATTAATTTGAACGTCACCATTGCTCGTGACGTTCATAACTGAGAGCACCGAATAGGAATCAACAAATAACTGAGCCGTCGAATTCAAAAATATGGGAGCCGTGATTGATATCGTTTTGTTTTGATCTATCTGGAGCGTCCCTTGAACAATGACCGAGGTATCGTCGCTTTCAGACATGACATTGTTGTTAAGAATAACAGTGGCGTGTCTTGAAATAATAACCTTGGAGGTGTTTTTGAGAACGAGCGTCCCAGAGTTTGAAAAAGAGGACCCGGGGGCCATGATGATTGATCCACCTGATAAAAACGCAGACCCATCAATGTCAACTTTTCCGTGGACTTCAATCTCAGAACAATAGGAATCCCTGAGATACAGTGTCGAGTTTTCCAAAACATCTACGTGCTCGTGCTC
>JACCEB010085705.1_pt1 | contig 27081 bp, 21 predicted proteins | sample 7454761 | NCBI WGS metagenome assembly JACCEB01 (sample SAMN15323454, study PRJNA562643) | freshwater metagenome | isolation source: river surface water | place: USA:Blue River Watershed | collected 2017-08-18
ACCTGCTCGCCGACGCGGCGACCGAGGAGCGCGAGGCCGAGGGGCGTCTTGTAGGCGATGATGTGGTTGTCGGGATCGCTGTCCCAGGCGCCGAGGATCGTGTAGCGCGTGCTGGCACCGCTGGTGAGGCTGCGGATTTCGACGATGCTGCCGACGCTGATTTGGTCAGTTGTGGCCTCGCGGAAGTCGGTGATGCGGGCGCGACCGAGGTCACGCTCGAGGAGGCTCTTCTGGGCCATGAGGACCTGCTGGTCCTGCTTGGCCATCTTGTATTCGGAGTTTTCCTTCAAGTCGCCGTGCTCGCGGGCGACGGCGATGGCCTTGGAGTTCTCGGGGATCTTGCGGGAGACGATGGTCTCGTACTCCTCGCGCTTGCGCTCGTAGCTGCCGCGCGAGACGAGGAGCTGTTCCTCCTTGGACTCGGCGTCGCTGGCGACGAGGGACTGGATGCTCGGGAACAGCTTGATGAAGCGGGCGAGGAGGGACTTCTTCGTCAGTTCCTCGAAGCCCTGGTTGAGCATGAGGGTGTTGGCGAGGTCGCGGGCGGTCTCCGGGTCGGCCGTCGAGAGGAGATCCGAGATGAGCTCGGTGTCCTCGCTCAGGATGTCGGCGAGCGGGATGCGGCGGGCGGAGGCGGACTGGAGCGCCTCGTAGTCGATCGCGAAGAAAATCGCGTTCAGGAGCCGCGGGGTGATCATGTCATCCAGCAGCTTGGCGAACTTGGGCGTGCCGCGGTTCTTGACGATCCACAGGAGCACCGGGGCGCGGAGGTTCTGCTCGGTCTGCCAGCGCTTGAAGACGGTGGCCAGTTCGGCGGTGTGGCCCTTCTCGACGAGGAACTTGATGCACTCCGTGGTGAACTTGCCCTGCGAGGTCTTGAGGAGGTTGAACGCGATGTCGCGGGCCTCGATCGGGTGCGTTCCGAGGATGAGCTCGAGGAAGCGGGACTGGAAGTGGACCGGGATGCGGTCGGAGATGGTCGGCAGGTCGCGCGGATTGGCGATGAGGGAAGCCTGAGAGGGCTCGAGGGTTGCGACCTCGACTCCGAGCAGTTGGGCGAGATCATCGCGGACGGCGGCGCCATGGAGGCGCTCGGCGGCGTCGAGTTGGTTGGAATCGCGGACGGCCTCGGTCAGGCCGGTGAGGACAACGGAGAGATCGATCTTGGTTGCGCCCTTTTCGACGGAGCCGAGCAACTGTTCGGCAAGGAGGATGCGGCGGCGGGCCGACCGGGTGCCGGAGAAGCTCTCGAGGATCTCCTCTTCGGCGGAGACGGCGATTTCGCGCAGGACGTAGCATTCCGTCTTCTTCGCGGGGACGGCGATGCGGGCGTCCTTGGCGATGTCCTTCTTGGCGCTTGCCCACCACTTCTTGAACCGCTCTTCGCCGATCGTCTGGGCGAGAGTGATCTCGAGGTCGATCGCCGTGGTGGCGTTGTTCGGATAGGCCTGCAGCGCCTCGACGACCAGCTGGGCGGGATTCTGCTCGATGAGAGTCGCGATCGTCGCCTTGTCGGTCTCCTTGCGGACGAGCAAGTGCTTGGCTGGCAGCACGTCCATCGTCGTCAGGCAGAAGGCCGGATCCATCGGGTGGCCCGGCTTCGCGGCGAAGTCGATGATCAGGCGGTGGGCCGCTTCGTCATAGCGGCTGATCTGTCCGAACCCCCAGCTCCGGTGAATGACATACGCGCCGGCCTCCATCGATTCGAGCTTGGCTCGATGGGTCTTGAGAGACGGGTTCTTGGCGATCAGCGCTGATACTGCATCCGAAGTCATAATCGAGGGAGAAGGGAGATCAAAGCGGACGAAGGGGGGGGATGTCAACCAGCCCCTGCGGGGGCCGTCTTTCCCGGATCGGCCTTCCTCCTTGGCAAGGATCGGGCCTCTGATATCCTTTCCCGTTCCCATGCGGACTTCGCCTCCCCCGGCAGCAGCGTCTTCTTCCTTTTCCCCCGCGTGGGCGGCCGCTGTGCGGCTTCTGATCCGCTGGCTGGATCGCGCGGAGCGGGCGGACGCCCTGCTGGAGGGGCTGCCGCGCACCCTGACCTCGGCGGAGCGGTCGCGGGTCCAACATCTGTTTCTCGGCGTTCTGCGCCACCTCAGCCGCTTGGAGCGGGAAGTGGGGCGCCGGGTGGAGCGTGCGCCGCGGCTGCGGGTGAGGGCGGTGCTGTTGACGGCGGGCTTTGAGCTGATTGAGGGTGGCGAGGAGGGCCACGTGGCCCGGGTGGTGCACCACGCCGTGGAGCAGGCGAAGCGCCTGACCAGTGCGTCGGAGGCGCGCCTCGTGAATGCCGTGGTCCGCCGGATGGCGGAGGGCCTCGCGGAGCCGCTGCCGACCGAGCTGACGGCGGTGGCGCTGGCTCGGCGGTTTTCTCATCCCGAGTGGCTGGTGACCCGCTGGCTCGGATCCTTTGGCGCCGAGGCGACGCTGCGCCTGCTCGAACTGCACCAGACTCCCGCCCGCATCCATGTCCGCTGGCGCGGGGAGGGCGTGGCGGTTCCTGACTGGTTGCGCCCGACGAGTGCGCCGTCGTTTTTCGAGGTCCCCGCGGGCCGCTGGTCCGAGGTGCTTGCCCTCCGGCAAGCCGGGCAACTTTACATCCAGGATCCCGCGACCCGGCACGCGGTCGATCTGCTGCAGCCGCTGGCCGGTGAGACGCTGCTCGACGCCTGCGCCGCCCCGGGCGGCAAGAGCGTGTCGATCGCGGACCGCCTGCAGCGGACGGGCCGACTCGCCTCCCTTGACCTGCCCGGGCCACGGCTGGATCGGCTCCGTGAGAACCTCGCCGAGGTGCGGGGCGTGCGGGTGGACATCGTTGGGATCGACCTTGAGACCGCCCGGGCCGAGACGTTCCGTGAGCAGGGATTGCCCGACCAATTTGCCGGCGTGCTGCTCGACGTGCCCTGCTCGAATACCGGCGTGATGCGCCATCGCGTCGATGTCCGCTGGCGTCTGCAGGCCGGCGACATCGGACGCCATGCCAGCCAGCAACTCGGGTTGCTGCGGGCCGCGGCCGGCCGGGTGGCCCCCGGGGGCCGGCTCGTCTACTCGACCTGCAGTCTCGAGCGCGAGGAGAACGAAGGCGTCGTCGAGGCCTTCCTCGCTTCGCCCGCGGGTCGAGGGTGGACCCTCGAGGATCAAGTCGTGGCGCGACCCTGGGTGACCGGCGAGGACGGTGCGGGCGCGTTCCGCCTCCGGGCTCCGCGCGCTGCCCAAGGCTAGGGCACCAGCGTGAAGAACTCGATCCGCTCGGTGCGCTCCTGCAGCCCGTGCAGGAAGGTCAGCTGCAACGCCGACGCGCGGGCGATGACCGCGTCGTAGCGGCGCAGGGTCCAGTTGGCGACTGGCTCACCCTCAATTCGGATGACCAGATCGCCCTCCTGGATCCCGGCGCGCGCGGCGGGTGAGTCGGCGATCACGTGCGAGACTCGCCAGTAGGCGGGGGTGCGGCGGAAGCTCAGCCCTCCGCTTCGCACCGCCGGCGTGGCCAGGCTCGTACCCGGGTCGCGGAACAGCGTCAGCTCCCCGCGCGATTGATCGAAGGTCGCGACGAAGTGCCGCAGCACCCCACCGCCGAGCGAGCTGAGCGAGTCGTTCACGTCGATGATCGGCTGGGAAAGGATGTGCGTGCCGAGACGGGCGTGGTCCTCGATGCGACCGAGCCGCTGTTGGCGATCGCCGGTCAGGGTCGCCACCTTTGCCCCCGCGACGGGAGGTTGCACGAAACGGAGCGCCAGCCCGGCGGGATTGAGCTGCAGTCCACCGTCGCTGCCGGTGTCGACCAACGCGTTCACGGCTTGCCCCGCGATCTCCAGGGGGACGAGCGGGACGCGGTTCGCTGGGTCGAAGCGCAGCCGCGCGCCCGGCATGAGCCCGCCGCTGCTGCCGGCGGGAGTCAGGTGCAGTGTGGACTGCGGATAATCGAGCGTGAGGACGGTCTCCCGGAAGAGCGGGAAACCCAGCACGCCGTCGATCCGCTCGCCGAAGTGATCCGACAGTGCGTCGAAATCGTAGACGACGGCGGGGACGGATTCGAAGCGGACGTCGCCGAGGTCGAGGCGCCGGAGCGTGACGGCCGGCAGCGTGATGACTTCGCCGCCGGCGGAGCGCACGGACACCCCGGCGGCCTCGGGCGTGGCGCCGCGGCGGCCGGCGTGGGCGGCGAATTCCGGCGACACGAGCGTCACGGACGAGCCCGTATCGACGAGGAAGCGCCACGGCCCTGATTTGTTGCGGGGGATTTCGATGACCGGCGTGTTGGCGGTGAGGACGACCGGCAGGCTGACCAGCGGGGCGGAGAACGTGGTGCGTCCCGGTTCCGGGTTCCGGGGCAGCAGTGCGCAGCCGGACAGCACGAACAGCGCGGCGGCCAGCAGCCCGCCGAGGAGCAACGACCGGGCGAAGGAGGGAGAGCGAAGGGAGCGTGAAACCGCCATCATCCGATGCGGGGCTGGGGCAGGCGCAGGGCGAGCCAAGCCGCCACGACCGCGAGTGCCGCGCCGGCGCTGAAGATGGTTTCCGCGCCCAGCGTCCAGAAGATTGCCCCGGCACAGAGCGGTGTGATCGCGCGGGCGAGCGATCCGAGGGACCGGAAGATGCCTAGGACACGTCCCTGTTCCTGCTCATCCGCGTAGAGGGAAATCAGCCCGCTGGACGCTGGATTGATGAGCCCCCCACCGAGCGCGAGCAGTCCGACGCCGATGTACAGAAAGACTGGGGTCGGTGAAAATCCGATCGTCACGAGACCGGTCGCCGAGGTGGCCAGACCGAGGAGCAACACCCGGGTTTCCCGCAGGCGGAGGAGGAGCTTCCGCACCAGCACGCCTTGGGTGAGGATCGAGCAAACGCCGAGGAAGCCCATGAGCAGGCCGTTATCGTGCGGTGAGAACCGGAAGCGCTCCGCCGCGAGGAAGACGAGGGATGTCTCCATCGAGACGAACGCGACCGAGTAGAGGAAAGAGACGATATTGATGCGGCGCACCTCGGGCCGTCGCTGCTCGAGCAGGGCGCGTACAGGATTGCGCAGCCGCGGTTCGCGGGCCTCGCTGCGCGCGGCGTCCGAAAGCGGTTCGCGGAAGCGGGCGGCGATCCAGATTAGGTTCACCACGCTCATGGCGAAGGCCAGCAGGGCGGGCGCCGAGAATGGGTTCAGGCCCCACGGCACCAGCGACGGGAACCACTCGGTCAGGTCGATCTGCACGGCCACGGCGCCGAGCAGGGGTCCCGTGACGAGCCCGAGACCGAAGGCCGCCCCGACCAGTCCCATCGCCCGCGAGCGCTCCGCCCGCGTGGTCACGTCGGCCACCGCCGCCGTCGCCACCGAGAGATTGCCGCCGAACGCGCCGGCGATCAGGCGCGCGACCAGGAACAGCCAGAACGATCCGGAAAAGACCCAGAGCAGGTAACTCGCCGCCGTTCCCGCCACGGTGAGCAGGAGAATCGGCCGCCGCCCCCGCTTGTCCGAGAGCCCTCCCCAAAAAGGCGCGAACACGAATTGGAGAATCGAGAAGAGCGAACTGATCACTCCGCCGAAGAGGACCTCGGGCAGGTGGCGCTCGTTGCCCAGCGCCGCGGCGGCGCTGGTCAGGCCCTGCAGCAGGAATCCCAGGATTCCGGAGTGCCCCTCCGCCGCGAGGTAGTGCCTGAGCAAGTCCGGTCCCAGCGGGAAGATGATCGAGAACCCGATCAGGTCGATGTACAGCGTCAGGAAAATGACGCCGAGCGACAGCCTGCGCGGGGACGAGGGAGCGGACGTGGACACGAGAGAGGGAGCAAAACCCGTCGCGCCCGGGCCGCCAAGCGGCAAACGCCGGGCGGCGTGAGAAGGTCGGCCAAACGCCCTGCGGCGCAGGTAAATCCGGCGACCGCGCGCCGGGCGCGGCGCGGACTTGCGTGTCGCGCGGTGGATCGGGTCCGACCGCCTCGCGGCTCAGCGCTGGTAGGGGAGCGGGTAACGCGAGAGCAGCGTGGCGACCCGTTCCTGCGCCTTGACCAAGGTAGCGGCTTCGTCCGGCGTACCGATGGCCTTCAGCACCAAGTCGATCGCGCCTGCGATGCTGTCCATGTCGCCTTCCTTCATCCCGCGCGAGGTCACCGCCGGCGTGCCGATGCGGATGCCCGAGGCCTGGAAAGGCGAGCGGGTTTCGAACGGCACGGTGTTTTTATTCAGCGTGATGTGTGCGAGGTCCAAGGTTTCTTGGGCCTTCTTCGCGGTGAGCTCCGGGAGATTGGCGCGGAGATCGACGAGGAAGAGGTGATTGTCGGTGCCGCCGGAGACGACCTTGTAGCCGCGCGAGATCATGGCGGCGGCGAAGGCGCGGGAGTTGCGCACGACCTGCTCCGCGTACTGGCGGAAGTCGGGCTTGAGGCATTCGTTGAAGCACACCGCCTTGGCGGCGATGACGTGCATCAAGGGGCCGCCCTGGCTGCCAGGGAACATGGCTGAATCGATCGCCTTCGCGTGCGCCGCGCGGCAGAGGATCAGCCCGCCGCGCGGGCCGCGCAGCGTCTTGTGCGTCGTGGTCGTGACAAAATCCGCGTGTGGGACTGGGGACGGGTGCACCCCGGTCGCGACCAAGCCGGCGATGTGCGCGATGTCTGCGAAGAGGTACGCGCCCACGCTGCGGGCGATCTCGCCCATGCGGGCGAAGTCGATGATCCGCGAGTACGCGCTCGCGCCGACGGTGATCATCTTCGGTTTCTCGCGGAGAGCCACGGCGGCGAGTTCGTCGTAGTCGATCAGCCCGTTGTCTTCGCGCACGCCGTACTGGCAGAACTGGTAGAGCTTGCCGGAGAAATTCGCTGGGTTGCCGTGCGTCAGGTGGCCGCCGTGGGCGAGGTTCATGCCGAGCACCTTGTCACCGGGCGAGAGCACCGCGGTGTAAACGGCGAAATTGGCCTGGGATCCGGAATGCGGCTGCACGTTCGCGTGCTCCGCGCCGAAGAGCCGCTTGGCACGCTCGATCGCGAGCGTCTCCACGACGTCCACGTGCTCGCAACCGCCGTACCAGCGCTTCCCCGGATAGCCTTCGGCGTACTTGTTGGTCAGGACGCTGCCTTGAGCCTCCATCACCGCCGGGTAGGTGAAGTTCTCCGAGGCGATCAGCTCGATGTGGCTTTGCTGACGATCAAACTCCGCGGCGATGGCGGCGGAGATCTCCGGGTCGAGTTGGGCGAGCGGTGACGTGTTGAGCATGAGGGAGCGGCCTCGGCGGGCAACGGTCCGCACCCGCATTGGCCGGCTTCCGAGGAAGCAGCGAAATCCCCGGATCGGAAGCAAAAACCGCCGCTTAGGCCTCTCCGCGCCGCAGGCGCTGGAGGAAGGCGATCAGCGAGGGGATGGCCTCGACCATTTCATCGCGGCACGACTCGTACACGCGGAGGTTGCCGCCGAAGGGATCCGCGATCTCGGGATCCCCCGCCGGGATGAACTCCCGCCAGAGGTAAAGGTGGCGGGGCGGAGGATCGAACCGCAGCTGGATCATGCTGCGGTGCCCCTCGGTCATGCAGAAGATCGCCAAGGCGTCGTCGACGAGCGCCTGCGAGAGCGGGCGGCTGACGTGGCGGTCGATGTTCAGGCCCACGCGCTTCAGCGCGGCTACGGAATTGGCGGAAACGGGCTCTCCGCCTCGCGCCGCCACGCCGGCGGAGATCACTTGGAGCGAGCGCAGGGGTTCTGGCTGGGCCGCGAGCGCATGCGCCAACAGGCCAGCTGCCATCGGGCTGCGGCAGGTGTTGGCCGTGCAGACGGTAAGGAGGGTGCGCTTCTCGCTCATACCTAGGGTTCGACAAAGCAATCCGCTTCCCGACGAAAGGCAACCTCCGCGGGGGGCGTCGCTTACCCGTTCCGTCCTAAATCCGGCGGATCGCCCGCAACGCGCGATGCAGGTGCAGGGCCCGCTCGAGCACGCGGTCGACGAGGACGGCGTCCTCCGGAGTGGGGAGCGCCGTCTTCGCGTCGTCCGTCTCCTGTTCCGGCGGGGCCTCCGGAATCGGCAGGCCCTTGGCGTGATCACGGACCATGGCCGATTCGTCGTAGCGGGCCTTCTCCGGAGCGGCGGCGAGGAGTTCCTGCGGAGCCTTTCCGTCATCCAGAGCCGCGACGGCCCGACGGTCGGATTCCACCGGGGTGGCCACTGCGACATCCACGGCCTCCGCTGGCAGGTTGGCCCCGAGGATCAGGACGCGGCCGGGCGCGGCTCGGACGGCTGCGCGCAAGCTGGGCGCCGTCTCCGGATCAACCAACACGAGGCGCACGGTCCGGACCGAACCCGCCGCCAGCAGGGCGTTCAGCCGCGCGCTGCCCTCGGCGCTCGTCTCACCGAGTCCGCGCAGGTCGAGGATCAACTCCACCGGCGCCGAAGCCACGTCCAGCTGGCTTAGATCACGACTGCGGACATATGCCGGACCGTCGGGAAGCAGGCGTGACTGTGGACCAGACGGCGGGGGGCGCGTGGCTGATCGCGGTGACGCGGTCGCGACCGCGTCCGACGTCAGCGCGTGGCCGGGAGCGGCAACGGAAGCCGGGCTGGCGGGCGCGGGAAGGGTCGAGGGTGGGGACGGTTCGTCTGCTCGGACTGTCGCTGCGGCGCCGGCCGGCGCTGGCTCCGCTCGGGACGGCAGCGCCAGCGGCGTGCCGGTCAGGCTGAGGGCGAGAAAGAGAACGGAGGAAGGGCGGAGCACGGAGAGGGCCCGGAGGATTAGACCGACTCCCGGCGCAGCTGCCTCGCCCCGATATCGCGCCGAAAGTACTTCGACGCGCACGTGATGCGCTCGCAGGTCGCGTAGGCCGAGTGAGCCGCGGCCGGCAAGGTGGGGCCGAGTGCGGTGACGCCGAGGACGCGGCCGCCGTGGGTGACGAGTTCACCCGCGGGGGAGCGCGCGGTGCCGGCGTGGTACACCGTCACCTCCGGTGGCAGCGGATCGGGGATCTGGATCACGTCGCCCTTTGGATAGCGGTCCGGGTAGCCGCGGGCGGCGATCACGACGCAGAGGGCGTGTTCCGGGCGGACATCGAGAGAGACCTCGGCGAGTTGGCCGTGCGCGGCGGCCCAGAGCAGGCTGACCACATCGGTGCGCAGCCGCGGGAGCACGACCTGCGTTTCCGGGTCGCCGAAGCGCGTGTTGTACTCGAGTACCTTGGGGCCGTCGGCGGTGAGCATGATCCCGATGAACAGCGTACCCCGGAAGTCGATGCCCTCGGCGGCGATCGCGTCGACGGACGGACGCACGATTTCCCGGTCGATGCGTGCGAGCAGGTCCGGCGTCACCACCTCAGCCGGAGAATATGTTCCCATCCCGCCGGTGTTGGGGCCGGTGTCGTTGTCGCCGACGCGCTTGTGGTCCTGTGACGTCGGCAGGATGACGTAGTCGCGGCCTGAGACCACGACGAGCAGGGAGGTTTCCTCGCCGACCAGGCAGTCCTCGATCAGGATGCGGGCGGGTGGGGCGGAAGGCTCCGGACGGGAGTGGAGGGCGAGCAGAGCCTGGACGGCGGCGGCGGCTTCGTCGTGAGAGGAGGCGACGACGACTCCCTTTCCGGCGGCGAGGCCATCGGCCTTCACGACGATGGGGGCGGGCCGGGCGCGGAGGTAGGCGATCGCGGCGTCGGCGTCCTCGAAGAATGCGGCGTCGGCGGTGGGGATCCGGTACTTCTGGAGGATTTCCTTCGTGTAGATCTTCGATGCCTCGAGCCGCGCGCCGTCGGCCTTGGGGCCGTAAGCGGGAACGCCGGCGGCCTCCAGCGCGTCGACAAGCCCGAGCGAGAGTGGCACCTCGGGGCCGACGACGACGAAGTCGATCGCCTCGCGTTGGACGAGCTCGACGAGCCCGCGGATGTTGTCGACGGCGACGGGTAGGCACGGGACATCGTCGGCGATCCCCGCGTTGCCGGGGGCGGCGAGGACGCGGGGTTGGCTGGGCGAGCGCCGGAGCGCGTGCACGAGGGCGTGTTCGCGACCGCCGGAGCCGACGACGAGGATCGAGCGCGGAAGGGGTGCCATGGGAAAACGGGAGCAAACCCCGGTCGCCCCGGGTTAGGCAAGCCGCGTCAGAGCACTTGCAGCTTCTTGCGGTAGAAGCTCACGACCTCGGCCGGATCGTCGGAGAACAGGATGTAGTCCATCATCCATGCTGGGGCGCGCTGCGTGCGGACCATGGCGACGAGTTGCTCGCGCAGGTCGGCGAAGTATTTCGGATCGTAGAACACGTACGGCACCCGGGGGCGGATCCCCAGCTTCAGATTGCACAGCTCGATCCCGATTTCCTCGAGGGTACCGACCCCGCCGACGTTGAAGATGCAGAAATCGGCCACCTCGAACCATTTTTGGCGGAAGTGGCGGCTGTTTTCCTGGAACGTGTTGAAGAAATCCACCCCGAGCTCAGGCGGCTGGGCCTCGAGTTCGAGGAAGCACGCGCCGGTCAGCGCGCCCTGACTGCGCGCTTGGTCGGTGGCGAGGCGCATGACGCCGCCGCCTCCCCCGGTGAGCACGCCGACGTTGGGGCCGATGAAGCCGGTGAGCGTGTCGATCAGCTGCGAGATCCGCCGGGTCTGCTCGATATCGAGTCCCACCGCGCTGCCGTAGAACGCTAGGATGGTGGCCTCCTGAAAGCGTCGGACCAGTTCCTCGCGGATGAAGAAGCCCTGGTCCTTCTTGTACGTGTGGAGGAACACATCGCCCATCGCCTCGTTGTACCAATAGACATCGATGCCGATGGCGTTGAGCGCATCCAGCCGCGCATGGGCGTTGCTGGAGAGGAAGAATCCGTGCGTGCGCGACGGCCGGCGGAAGACGATGCGGCGCAGCTTCAGCTCCGGGACGCGCGTGAGGAGCTCGATGTACTCGAACAGATTCGGGAAGTAATCCACGAGCAGCGTGTCGGCGTCGGCCGGGGCGTTGTCGAGCGCCTGGACGAGGGTCTTGCAGCCCGGGCTGTCGGCCTTCGCCTCGGCGAGCTTGGGCTTGAGCGTGCCGCTGGCGCCGAGGCTGAGCAGCCGGCTCAGGTTCTCCATCGTGGAGCTCTGGCCGCGCACGGTGAGTCGCGCGCGCTGCCGCGGCTCGGTGGCCGGCGGCGGAGGAGCCTCGTCGAGCGCCTGGAACGCCTCGCCCACGGTGGTCAGCAACCGGGTCCGCCGCTTCGCCAGCTGCTTGCTCTCGGGATCGCTGACCGGCGGTGCGCGGAAGACCTCGACGGAGACCAGCGGGTTGACCACGGGCTGGTCGCCCTGGTTGTAGATCTCCAGCATGACGTTTGTGCCGAAGGTCTTCAACGGATCGAGCAGCACCGCGCTGGTGTGGATGCCGAACGGGCCCTCGCCCTGGTTCAACACGACGTAGTGCTCCTTCAAATACATAGAGCAGCTGGTGATGAGCCCCGAGCGCGGCGGGATCGTGAGAGGGGACGCCTCGCGCCGGAGCTGGACCTTGTCGAGGAAAGGCCGGCCGGCCTCGCCGCAGACGAGGCGTTCGAAGCTGCTGCGCGGGAGGCGGGGATTGAGGGTGTAGACGACCTGATGCGGCGTGAGGTAGACGCGCCCGAGCCGGTCGATGCTGATGGTGTTGGGGAGCTTGAGCTGGTTGGAGCGGACGGCCTCCCAGATTTCCGCGGTGGTCAGCTTGGCGGCAGTGGGGGCGTAGTACAGGCGGCCAACCGTGACGCCGGGGCGGAGCAGTTTCCGCCAGTACGCGGCGTTCGGGAAGCTGGCGTCGAAGAGGAAGGCCTCGGCTTCCAGCGTGAGCCGGTTGCCATCGATCGTTGGGCAACCCTGCGTGAGCATCTCGATGCCGATGCGGGCCAGCGTGCTGCGCTCGGTGAAGCGAAGGTCGGCGATGCGCCGCTTGAGAAAGTCGAACTCCGCCGGATGGCGGGGCCAGAAGGCGAGGGTGAGAAGCACCGTGGTCTCGTCCTTGTGCCGCACGGTGAGAATCTGCCCATCCTGACTCGTCCAGAATAGATCGTCTTGCATGGTACGGACGACTGAGTGTCTCCCGTCCGCGCGGGGACACAAGCGAGGATAATGGTTTGCCTTCGCCGCCAACTCCGGGCACGAGTCAGTGCTTTTCCGGGAACCACTTCCGCATTTTGCGGATCCCTGAGTTTACTCCCATCGACGCATGACCTCCCTCCGAGTCCTCTCCTCGTCGGCCTTGCTGGCCGTCTCTTTCTCTGTCGCCGCCGCTCAGCAAGAGCCGGCTCCGACGCTCGCCAACACCCCGGCGGCCCTGGCGGCGACGCCGGCTCCGGCGGCTCCGGCCGCGCCGCGTTTCACCGAAGACCAGCTCCTTGAGACGTTCGGCTGGTTCGTCGGCAAGCGCATCGGGATCACCGAGCTGAAGTTCACGCCCGAGCAGACCGCCGCGATGATCAAGGGGCTGCAGGCCGCTGCCGCCGGCCAGGACGCTCCCTACAAGCTCGAGGAAATCGGGCCCGAGATGGACAAGTTCATGCAGGCGAAGCAGGAGGCCTACATGGCCGAGCTGAAGCGCCAGGGCCTCGAGGCCTCCGCCAAGTTCCTCACCGAGATCAAGGCGAAGGCGGGCGTCGTCGTGCTGCCCAGCGGCTTGGTTTACGAAATCGTGCAGCCGGGCACCGGCGCGTTCCCGAAGGCCACCGACATCGTCAAGGTGCACTACACCGGAACGCTTATCGATGGTTCCGTCTTCGATAGCTCCGTGCAGCGCGGCGAACCGGCCGAGTTCGGCCTCGATCAGGTGATCCCCGGTTGGACCGAGGGCCTGCAAAAGGTGAATGTCGGCGGCAAGATCAAGCTCTACGTCCCGCCGCAACTGGCGTACGGCGACGAGGGCCGCCCGGGCATCCCGCCCGCCGCGACGCTGGTCTTCGACGTCGAGCTGCTGGAAATCAAGGCTCCGGCCGCTCCGGAAGCTCCGGCTGCCCCCGCTGCTCCTGCTGCGACCAAGTAAGGTTGCTTTCGTTTAGGTCGCCTGCTGGCAGCCTAACCGCTCTCTCTCCGCGCCCCGGTCACTCCGGGGCGCTTTTTTTTGATCCCTGCGGGGTTTCGCGCCCGGCGAAGTCCTCCTCGCGCATGGTTCAAGTGATCGCGTGACGGGGGTCGGCTACGCCTTTCTCCGCAGCCGACGCGCGCAATCGTCGGTGCCCGGTCCCCGTCTGCGGGGCGGTCTCCCGAGGTTTACGGCGCGGTGCTCAGCACCGCGCGGAGGTCGTGTGCGAAGGCCTGCAGGTCATCCTCGCGCGTGTCCCATGAGCACATCAGGCGGTAGCCATCGTCGCCGATGAAGGCGTGAAAGTGCCAACCGCGGGCCTCAAGCGCGGCGGCCACGGTCTGGGTCAGGCGCACGAAGACGGCGTTCACCTCAGGTTCGAGGCAGAGCGACACGCCAGGAATGGCACGCAGGAGGGCAGCGAGGCGGCCCGCCATCCGGTTCGCATGCGCCGCATGGCGGAGCCACGCGCCGTCCTCGAGGACGCCGACCCACTGCGCTGAGGCAAAGCGCATCTTCGACGCGAGCTGCCCCGCCTGCTTGCCACGCCACGCGAAGTCGCGCGCCAAACCGGGGTCAAAGAACACCACCGCCTCCGTGCTGTTCAGGCCATTCTTCGTCCCGCCGAAGCAGAGCACGTCCACGCCTGCACGCCACGTCAGGTCCGCCGGCGTCGCGCCGGTGCCCGCGAGCGACGCCACGGCATTGGCGAACCGCGCGCCATCCATGTGCACCGCGAGTCCGTGCCGCCGCGCGAGCGCCGACAGGGCGGCGATTTCCTCGGGCCGGTACACCGTGCCCCATTCCGTGGACTGCGTGAGCGACAGCACGCGTGCCTTGGGGAAGTGGAGGTCGGAGCGGCGGGCCAGCACGCGCTCCACCGCGACGGGCTCGAGCTTCGCCTTCTCGCCGGGGCAGGGGAGCAGGGTTGCGCCGCCGGTGAAGAAGCCAGGCGCTCCGCACTCATCGACCATGATATGCGCGATCTCGTGTCCGATCACGCCGTGGTAGCTTTGGCAGAGGCTGGCGAGGGCGAGGGCGTTCGCCGCCGTGCCATTGAAGACGAAAAAGACCTCCGCGTCCGGACGCTCGAAGATCCCGCGGATCAGGTCGCCGGCCCGCTGGGTCCACGCGTCCGCCCCGTAGCTCGGCTCACGCCCGAGGTTCGCCTGCTGCAGGGCCGCCCACGCTTCCGAACAAATGCCAGCTGTGTTGTCGCTCGCGAAGTGGTGATCGGACCGCGGATGCTCAGGCATGGCTCGAGTCTCGCGAGACCGAGCCGGACGGGAAAGCGCATTCTGCAGGCGCAGGTACGAGTGCAGCTGCGGTCGGGGGGGCGGGTCAGGTCTGCGGGTGTTCGGTTTGCCGTGACTGGGCCTTCGCATCGGCCTCCGGAGTGTCCGCGGCGCGCCGTTGGCCGAGGTAGACCCAGCGGCGCAGCACGTGCTCGACCGGGCCCGCGGGATGACGTCTCCGCCATGCGCCGACGAACGCGAGGGAGGCGAGTGCGACCGCGGCGCCGATTGGGATGTAGGTAGCGGCGCCGAGCTTGCCGACCAAGCCCAGGCCGTAGCCGGAGAAGACCAGCGACATGAGCAGACCCTGCAATAGGTAGGCGGTGAGCGAGCCGCCGCCCGCCCGCACGAGGAACGCACGGAGCGGCGAGTCGGAGCGCTGCGCCCACGCGGCGATCAGGCCGAGGTAGCCCATGGTCGCGAACGGACTGCCAACGATGGCCAAGGCGAACCCGGCCATGTAGGATGGATCGAGTTCGTGACGACTTTGGACTATGAGCCATCCGCTCGCCGCCGCGAGCAGCAGGCCGATGGGCAGGTCGATGCGTCGGGCGCGCGACCAGCGCGGGGCGGCGGGATCGAGGAGGACGCCGCAGCGGGCAAGGTGCATCCCGTACAGCATGAACGCGAGGGCACCGAGACCCTGGAGCGAAACCACCCACACGAAGTCGCTGCTCCACGCGTCGAGGCGCGTGGCCGCCACGGTGAGGGGATTGCTGGCCGCGAAGCCCGCGACGCGGCTCGCCGTTTCCGCCGCAGAATCGGCGAGGACTTCGTCCCGCACCGTCGCCGCCTCCGGCAGCAAGAGCAGCATGGTGGTCAGCGCAAGGATCAGCGCGGCTACGATCTGCAGCGAGTAAAGACCGATCGCCCAGCGCCGCAACGCCTGCGGACCTAGGTTACGGAACAGCAGGAGCAGCGAACCGACGATGGCATATACGACGAGGATATCGCCGTAGAAGAGGGCCAAGATGTTGAGCAGACCGAGCGCGAGCAGTCCGGTCATGCGGCGCGCGTAGCGGCCCGCGAAGCCCGCACCGTCGGCCGCGGCAGCGCTCCGCTGCTGCTCGAAGCCGAACCCGAACATGAGGGCGAAGAGCGAGTACGACTTCATGAGGAAGACCGACGCGATGGCCCACCACAGGACTTGGTCGGCCGGCGTGTTCCAGCCGACGGTCATGACGCCGTTGCCGGTGGCGTGGGCGAAGAAGTCGACGTTGACGACCGCGATGCCGAACAGCGCGAAGGCGCGGACGAGGTCGGGTAGGGGCTGGCGGGCGGGCGTCATCGTCGGAAACTAGGTCCGCGCTTTAGGGGAGTCACGCGCATCTGGGCCGCGCTGGAACGATCGGTCGACCCCGCACGGGCGAACCCGGTGGCTGTCGTCTGTCCGCTGGGTTGCACGGTATCCGGCCTCGGGTCGCTGGGTTTTCCGGGGCGGGACCGGAGACCTGCGGCTGCTGAAGGAAGCTGACCTGCCGCCGCAGCGTCGCGGCCAGCGTTTCAAGCCGGACCGGCTTGGCCAAGTAGTCATCCATACCGGCATCGAGGCACGCCTCGCGATCGCCTGCGATGGCGTTGGCGGTCATCGCGACGATCCTTGGCTGGCGACCGGTGAGGGATTCGCGCCGGGCGCTCCTCGTCGTTCACTTCAGGCCGAGGACGGAGGGGAGCCAGAGGGAAAGTGCCGGGACGTAGGTGACGAGCAGGAGCACGATCACCATCGCCGCGAAGAACGGCAGGAGCGGCCGCAGGACGTTGCGGAGGGTCGTCCGTGCGACGCTGCAACCGACGAAGAGCACGCTGCCGACCGGCGGCGTGCAGAGTCCGATGCAGAGGTTGAAGATCAACATCAGCCCGAAGTGGATCGGGTCCATGCCGAACTTCTGCACCACGGGCAGCAGGATCGGCGTGAAGATGAGCACCGCCGGCGTCATGTCCATGAAGGTGCCGACAAGCAGGAGCAGCACATTGATCAGCAGGAGCAGCAGCAGCTTGTCCTCGGTGAGCCCGAGCAAGAGCGAGGTCACGGCCTGCGGCAGATTGGCCGAGGACATCACCCAGGATAGGCCCATGGAGGCACCGATGAGCAGCAGCACGACGGCGGTGGTCGCGGCCGAGTCGGTCACGAGGCGAGGCAAGTCGCGCCACTTCACCTCCCGGTAGACGAGCACGGCGAGGATGAACGTGTAGAGCACGGCGACCGCGCTGGCCTCGGTGGGGGTGAACCAGCCGAGGATGATGCCGCCCATGACGACGAAGACGAGGGCAAGGCAGGGAAGGGCGGCGCGGAGGATGCGCCACGCCTGCGCCGCGCCGATGCGCTCGCCCACGGGGTAGCCCCGGCGTTGCGCGATCATGCCACCCACGACCATCAGCACGAGTCCGAGGAGGATGCCCGGCACGTAGCCGGCGACGAAGAGCGCGGCGATGGAGACGCCCCCGCTGGCGAGCGAGTATACGACCATCACGTTGCTGGGCGGGATGAGGAGGCCGGTGACCGCGGAGGAGATGTTGACCGCGGCACCGAAGTCGCGGTCGTACCCCTCGCGCTTCATCAGCGGGGCCATGAAGCCGCCGTTGGCGGCGGCCGAGGCGGCGGCTGATCCTGAGACGGCGCCGAAGAGCATGTTCGCGAGCACGTTCACGTAGGCGAGCCCGCCCGGCAGGCGTCCGACGACCACCTTTGCGAGGTCCACCAGCCGCGCCGCGATGCCGCCGCGGTTCATCAGGTTACCCGAAAGGATGAAGAAAGGGATCGCGAGGAGCGCGAAACTATCGAGTCCCGTCGCCAGCCGCTGCGCGAGCACGGTGGATGCCGAGCCTGGATCGAGACTGACCGCGAGGGCGGCGAACGCCGCGAGACCGAGCGTGAACGCGATCGGCACTCCGGCGGCGAGCAGGACGGCGAAGACGAGCAGCAGGACGACGGCTTCGTTCATGTCAGTTCAGTCCTTCCGATGGGTGCGCCTCCTCGTCACTCCCGCGCCGGAGGGCGGCGAGCGAGGCGAGGGAAAATATGACGATGCACGCCCCGGCGAGTGGGACGGCGGCATAGACGTAGCCAAGCTTAAGTCCGAGTGCCGCGGAGGTCTGCCCAAGGGTGAAGGTCACCCACATGAGCCGCACGCCACCGCCCACCATCACGGCGGCGGCGAAGATGAGGACGGCGATCTCGACGGCGGCGTGCATGCCGCGGCGGGCCGCACCCTGGAGGCCGGCCGTGAAGTAATCGACGGCGAGGTGGGACTTGGTCCCGACACCGTAGGCGCCGCCGAGCAGGCCGAGCCAGATCATGAGGTAGCGGGCGAGTTCCTCAGTGTGCGAGCTCGGTGTCCGGAGCACGAATCGCGAGAAGACCTGCCACAGCACGTTCAGCACCATTGCAGTCATCAGGACCGCGATCGCGGCGGCGAGCAGGCGTTCGAGGGCGCGGCGGGTGGCGTTCATGGCGCAACCTCCCGAATGCGGCGCGCCAGTTCACCGACGGCCGGCATTTCCCGAGCGATCTCGTCGTGCAGCGGCGCGACGCGGGCCTGGAAGGCGGCTTGGTCCGGCACGATGATCTCCACGCCGGCGGCGCGCACCGCATCGAGTGCGCGGGTGGAAGCCTCGTGCCAGAGCCGACGCTGGAGCGTCTGCGATTCGTCGGCCGCTTCCTGGACCCAGCGCTGCTCTTCCGGCGACAGTTGGCGCCAGAGGTGGGTGCTGATGAGCAGCACGTCGGGCACCGCCGAGTGCTCGCTGAGCACGTAGTAGCGGCTGAGTTCATAGTGACGGGACAGGTGGAAGCTGGGCGGATTGTTCTCGGCGCCGTCGACGACGCCCTGCTGCAACGCGGTGTAGAGCTCGCCAAAGGCGATCGGCGTGGCCGAGGCGCCGAGGGCCCGGACCATGCGGATCGCCATCGGGCTCTCCTGCGTGCGGATCTTCAGTCCGGCCAGATCCTCTGGCCGCGTCACCCGCCGGGTCGTCGTGTAGAAGTTGCGCGTGCCGGCATCGTAGTAGCAGAGACCGCGTAGGAACTTGTCCTCCGCCGCCCGCAGGACCCCGCGGCCGACGTCGCCCTCGAGAGCCGCCCAGCGGTGGGCCTCGTTGCGGAAGAGGAACGGCAGGCCGAAGACCCGGTAAGCCTCGGCGAAACCCTCCAGCGCGGAGGAGGAGGCTTTGGTCATCCCGAGCCCGCCGAGCTGCAGTAACTCGATGCATTCGCGCTCGGTGCCCAACTGGCCGCTCGGATAGAGGTCCACGCGGATTCGTCCGCCCGATTTCTCAGCCAGGCGTTCCGCGAAGTGCACCATGCCGAGGTGGACCGGGTGCGATGGGTCGAGCGAGTGAGCCAGCTTGATGACCTTGGCTCCGCCGACTCGGCCGCAGCCTGCGAGCAGGACCAGGACGAGCGCGAGGGCAGCGAGGACGGGGAGGGTGAGGCGGCGCGGCATCACGGCGGGGGTAGTTCCCCACCATCGCGGGTTGGTCGCGGTCAGACGAGTCTTTCTTTGCCGCGAACGCCCCGCGGCGCCGGTGGCGCGGCGCGGTTGGTGCGCACGACTGCATTTTTCGGCGTTGGCAGGCGCCACCCGCCGCGCCATCGATGAGCGACCGTCCTGATGCCTGCCTTCGTTCCCAATCTCTACCTCGTCGGCTTCATGGGCACCGGCAAGACGACGATCAGCCGGGCCCTCGGCCAGCGGCTGCGCATGACGGTGATCGACAGCGACCATGAGATCGAGCGGATCGCCGGGCAACCGGTGACGACCATCTTCGCCGAGCAGGGTGAGGCCGCGTTCCGAAGGATGGAGCGCACGTTCATCGAGTCCGGCCACCCGGAGTCCGGCCAGATCGTGGCCTGCGGCGGTGGCCTGATCGTGCCCGAGGGCATGCTCGACCTCCTCCGCCGCAAAGGCGTGGTCATCTGCCTGCACGCCTCGCTTGAGACGATCCTCCGCCGCACGCAGGGGCAGAAGCATCGCCCGCTGCTCAACGTCGAGGACCTCGAGACCCGCCTGCGTACGCTCTACGCCGCGCGGGAACCGCTCTACCGCAGTGCCGGTTCGATGATCCTCACCGACGCCCGCCCGCTGGGCGACATCGTCAATCACGTCCTGCGCTCCTACCAGCGCGACGCCGCCGAGTGGCTCCGCCAGCATCGGCCGGCGGACGCGCCGCGACGCGCCTGACCCGATGGCATCGCCGCTCCACGAGCAGGTGCGCGCGGGGCTGCGCGGGCTGGGATTCGACGAGGTGCGGTTCGCCGCGCTGCCGGACGCCGACGTCGGCGCGGGCCTCGGCGCTTGGCTCGACGCTGGACATCACGCGGACATGGCATGGATGGAGCGCACCCGTGAGAAGCGCGCCGATCCGACGCAGGTGCTGCCGGGCGCGCGTTCGATCATCCTGCTCGGCGTGAACTACTGGATGCCCGACGTCGCGCGGGCCTCGGCTGCGGGTGCTGGCGCCGGTGCGTCCGCTTCGCCGGAGCTCCGCGACGACATCCGCGCGGAGGCGGGCGCTCGGGCAACGAGGGGCGCCGCGGCAGAGACCGCGCGCGCGGTGCCGACGGATCTTTCCGCGGGCCTTGGTCGCACCGCCGCGGACGGCACCCCGCGCTGGGCGCGTTACGCGCTGCACGCCGACTACCACGACACCATCCGCACGGGCTTGGTGGAGGCGGGACGTCTGCTGGAGCGGCTCGCCGGGATCGGATCGGAGGACTACCGCTACTACGTCGACACGGGCCCGGTGCTGGAGCGCGGATGGGCGGCGCGGAGCGGGCTCGGTTTCACGGGGAAGAACGCGATGCTGATTTCGCGCACGCACGGCAACTGGCTCTTCCTCGCTTCCATCCTCACGCGCCTCGCGCTGCCGGCCGATCCGCCGATCCGGCGCCGCCCGCCGCCCCCGAGCCCCGCCGAGGCCGGAGCGCATGCGGGACTCCTCTGCGGCAAGTGTACGCGCTGTCTCGACGCGTGCCCGACGCAGGCATTCCCGTCGCCGGGGGTCGTCGACTCCCGGCGCTGCGTCTCGTACCACACGATCGAGAACAAGGGCATCATCCCGCGGGCGCTGCGCCGCGGCATCGGCGACCGCGTTTATGGCTGCGACACGTGCCTCGAGGTGTGCCCATGGAACCGCTTTGCGCAGGAGGGGCGTCGGATGCTGCTCAGCGTACGCCACGACCTGCGCGAGCTCACGCTCGCGGAGTTGCTCGCGCTGACGCCGGAACGGTTCGCGGCGGTGTTCCGGGGCACGGCGGTGAAGCGGCTGAAGCTTTCCGGCCTGCTGCGGAACTCGTGCATCGTCGCGGGCAATTCTGGAGATCCCGCGCACCTGCCCGCGTTGCAGTCCCTCGCGCAGCATCCGTTGGCCGTGGTGCGCGCCCACGCGGTGTGGGCCGTCTTTCGGCTCGGTGGCGGTGCAGCCCTTGCGGCGGCTCGCGCGGCCGAGACCGATCCGCTCGTGCTCGCCGAGTACGCGGCGGAGGAGAGTCGCGAGGAGGCCGACTAGCTAGCCCGCAGACGGCGTCGCCGGAAACAAGCCGGCCATCGTCGCGCTGAACGCCGCCGGCGGGCGCACCGGACGACCGCTGCGATCGATGAAGGCGTGCACCGTGCTGCCGGTCGCGAGCAGTTCCTCGCCGCGGTACACCTCGTACTCGAGTCGGATGCGGAGCAGCGGCCGCTCGCGCAGTGTGGTCACGATCGTGACCGTGTCGTCGTACACCGCCGGGCGCAGGTACTTCAAGGCCACCTCCAGCACGGGCAGGAGGAAACCGTCTTCCTCCAACTGACGATAAGGCAGGCCCTGCTCGCGGAGCAGCGTGGTGCGGCCGATTTCGAACCACGGGAGGTAATTCCCGTGGTAGACGACGCCCATCATGTCGGTTTCGGCGTAGCGGACGGTAACCTGGGTGCGGGATTGAATCATCGGGAAACGGGTGCCGGTGGGGAGGAGAGGAGAAGGGCGCGGGCGGACTCCGTCCAATTCGCGAGGCGGGCCCGCACGCGAGCCGCGTCGCCCATGCGCCGTCGCAGCTCTGCGTCCCCGAGTAGCCGCGCGAAGGCGGCGGTCAGAGCGTCGGGATCGTTGGGCGCCACGCACAGACCGGTCTCGCCGTCGATGACGGCTTCGGCCACGCCGCCGACGCGGTGCGCGATTGCCGGCAGTCCGTGCGCGGCTGCCTCCAGATAGACGAGGCCGAATCCCTCCACGCTGCGTTCGTATTCGACGCTCGTCAGAGCGAACAGGTCCGCCTGGGCGTAGAGGTGGTCCAGCTCTTCGTCCGCGACCTCGCCGAGGAAGCGCACCGGCACGTCTCCGGCGGCGGCTTGGGCGCGCAACGCCTCTTCGCAGCCGCCCTTGCTCTGGCCGCCAGCGATCCAGTACTCGACGCGGGCCCGCAGCGCAGGGGCGAGGCGTTGCAGCGCGGCGAGCGTGTGCACGTGGCCCTTGCGTGGATGTAGCCGACCGACCGTCAGCACGACCAAGCGGCGCTCGCCGGTGTCGGCGCGACGGTCCGTGTTCGCGGCGGCGAGCGCGGCGGAGCGTCCGGTCCGCGGCGCTCCGGGCGTGCGGCAGGCCTTGTCCGCGCCTTCCGGGAAATGCGCCCGCAGCAGTTCTTCGGTGTAGGCCGTCAGCGTCGCCACGCGCGTCGCGCGCCGCAGCAACAAGCGGAGCCCCCAGCGGATGAGTGGGGCGTCGTGCCAGCGGAGGAGTTCGGAACCGTGAAACGCGAGGAGCAGGGCGCGTGGCTGGAGATCCACGAGAAGCCCCGCGACCATCCACCCAAGCATGGGCCCGGGCTCGGCGAGCAGCACGGTGGCCTCGCGGAGTCGCGCGCGCTCGCGGATGAGTTCACGCGCGGTGCGCAGCACGCAGCGCGGCCCGTGCGTCCCGCGGATGGGGAGGCGGCGCACGACATACGGGAGCGACTTATCCCCGGCGTCGGCACCCGCGCGCGTTTCGCCTGAGAGAGCTGCGGATGAGAGAGCGCGGGAGAAGGCTCCGGCGGCGGGGGCCCAGACCTCGACCCCGAAACCCAATGCGACGGCGGCGCGGGCCATCTCCTCGGCATAGGTCGCGATGCCTCCGCGCCGCGGCGGAAACTCATGGGTCAGCAGTAGGAGCGAGGGACGTGAGGAGGAGGCGACCATCGACCGCGCCGGGCGGCGCGTTGCGCGTGACCCTAGGGACCGCGCCCCCGCGCGCAAGCGTGCGGCGAGGTCAGTCCTCGTTCGTCCGGCATGCCGAGCCCCCATGACCGTTCCGCTCCGATCCGTGGCCGCGATTCAAGGACGTTCGGGGGGAAAGGGAGGCGCGCGCGACGGCCCGAGTGTACCTCGGTCGTCGTGAGGACCTCTCTCACGCGACCTGCGGGCCGTGTGCGCGGGAGCATCGATCGATGCTCCCGCCGCCACCCAAGCCCGTTCGTTTTTCCGTTGCCGGGGTGCGGGGCATTACCTGGGCGCTCCGCTCTACCAAGTGCTCAACGCGGCGCGGCCGCCGCGCGCTCCGCCTCCCGCAGCGTCGCGCGGGCGGCCTGCACCACCTTCTCCTCGATGCCCGGGACCCAGGGCGACGGGCGACCATAGGGTAACATGGAGGTGTCGCCCTCGTAGCGGCCTTCGCGGAGCACGCGCTCGCTGGGGATGTAGGCCATGACGTCGTTGGAGTAGCCGAACACCCAGAGACTGCGGCCTTCCTCGGCGCGGAAGCGCAGGGCGTAGTCGACCACCACCTCGCCGCCGAGCGCGAGCCACGCGAGGCTGCCGAGGCGCCACGCCTGCACGGGATAAGCGTAGTCGAGGATCGCCTCGCCCTTCTCGGCGAGATCACGGCTCACGGCGGCGGCCCAAGCGACGCGGGCCGGTTCGCCGCTGGTTCGGGCGGCTTCCAGCTCCGCCGCGGTCGGGACGCGGGCGAAGCGCAGCGGCAGGTCCGCGAAGGCGGTGCCGAGCGTGCCTTCAATTCCCTGCAGCGGCCGGGCCAGCGCGCGGTCAGCGGCGTCGGCGAGGTCGCGCCCGTACTGCTCCGCCAGCGCGACCTGGCGCCGGGGTCCGGGGTTGATGTCGCCGCCGCAGCCGCTCGCGAACAGCACGGTCGCGCCCGGGTGACGTCGCTCCAGCTCAAGCTGCGCCGAGCCCGCGTAGTCACCGTGCCACTGGAAGTACGACAGCGTCGTGTTGTGGCACGCGTACGATACGAGCAGCGCGGCGAGTTCGCCGGAGGCGGTGCGCACCGCGAGCACGGGCACGCGCGGATCGACCGGGCCCTTCAGTTGGCCGGCCGCACGCAGTGCGGCGACGTCCTTCTCGGGGTTTTCGCGGCGATTGAAACCGAAGTGGGCCTCGTCCTCGCCCCAGGCCAGCGCGGCGGGCTGCAGCGCATCGAGCGCGGCCCGCGCGGCGCGCGTGACTGCGGTGCGCAGCGTGAGGGCGTAGTCGTCGGAGCGGGCCACAGCCTCCGGCGGCAGCACGCGAAGGCCGTTGAGGTAGCCGCGGAGGAACGGCGAGCAATGCGTGTGGGAGACGTTCACCATCACCGCGCTGCGCGGCAGGCCGTGCGAGTCACTGACGGCGCTGGCGACTGCGTCGGAAAACTCGCGGGGGATGCCGCACAGATCGAGCGTGACGAGCACCGCGCGCCGACCCGACGGATCGGAGATCGCGAGCACCTTGGCCCACAGATCCTGCCCGGTGCCCTCGGCCGGACGGTCGCGCGACCCGTAGCCGGTCATCCACACCCCGGCGGGTGGCGTGATGTTTTCTCGCGCCACCCCGGCTCGCCACCCACCGGACGGCACGGGCGCGCCGTTGGCGGAGAGGGTGAGGGCCAGCACAACGAAGAGCCCGATCAATCGACCGCGCGCGGTCGTGGTGGTGGGTGCGCAGCGGAATGAAGCGCCAAAGGAGATCGGCAGACGCGAACGGAAGGTCATGGCGGTCGAAGTGAGGACGACGATTGACGTGGCGGAGTGGAACCCGTCTTTGCCCGTGAAGCGAGGGCAACGATGATTTGCGCCGCACGAGATCGATGGGTGCGGGTAGGGAATGGACGCCACCGTAACGGGCTCTTGGGCCGCTGTGCTGCTTCGCGCCTGTGTTCCTACTGACAGGGCCGTGGCGAAGGCTGGTGCCCCCACCGTGACTCGAACACGGATCAGTCGTTTAGGAAACGACTGCTCTATCCACTTGAGCTATGGGGACGCGCCTCGCTTCCCCGAAAGAAAATCCATCGCTGCCCGCGGGTCAACGTCCGAGCCTTTCCCGTTCACCGCGGCATCAGGCGGACAAATGCAGGCGGTCAATCCGACCATCGGATCCACGGTGCCCTGCCGCTCGGTCACTGGGCGCCGCGGTTGAGCGGCGCGGGGACGACGAGGGCGGGCGGGAAGTCGGCGGCTTCCGATCCTTCGCGGGGGGCGAGGCGTTTGTTGAAGATACCGCCCTTGGGGGCGTTCAGCGGAATCTGCATGCCGCCCTCCGCGGCGAGGCGGCGGTAGAGCCGCTGCTCGAGGTCGCGCGCGATCGCGCGGTGCTCGGGGCTCGCGATGAGATTGCGCCGCTCCGCGGGATCCTCGCGGAGGTCGTACAATTCATCGACGTCCCAGATGCCGTAGTACGTGATGTACTTGTAGCGATTCGTCCGCAGCGCGAAGGTCGTCGGGGTCTGGGGATAGTTGCGCTCCCAGTAGTAAACGTAGAGGAAGTCGTCGCGCCACGGCACCGACTTGCCCTGGGCGAGGCCGAGAAAGCTGCGTCCGTCCAGCCCGGGCTGCGGGGTGAGGCCGACGGCCTCGAGGATCGTCGGCGCGAGATCGATGTTCGCCACCACCTCGTCGACCGTGCGGCCGCCGGGAAACAGGGCGGGGCACTGCATGAGCAGCGGCACGCGGATGGACTCCTCGTAGGCGACGCGCTTGTCGATCAGCCCGTGCTCGCCGAACATGAATCCGTTGTCGCCCATGTAGATCACCAGCGTGTCCTCGAGGCAGCCGAGTTCCTTGAGCTGCGCGAGGACGCGGCCGACGCTGTCGTCGACGGCAAGGAGCGTTTCGCAGTAGCTGCGATAGTAGTCCGCGATGTCGAGGTCGCTGTGGTAGGGGAAGTCGGCGCCGTGCCAGCTGTTGCGTTGGTCGCGGACCCAGCGGGGCTTGGCGGCGAGTTCGGCGGGTGTTTCGTCGGCGTTGCCGGGGCGCGGCACGGCGGCGTTGGCGTAGCGGCCGCGGTGCCGCTCGGCCGGGGTGAAGTTGGCGTGGACCGCCTTGTGGGACAGGTAGAGAAAGAACGGCTGCTCCTTCGGTCGCTGGGTTCTCAGCCAGTCGATCGCGTAGTCGGTGAGTTCGTCGGTGATGTAGCCGCGTTGCGGGACGCGCTGACCGTTGACGTTGAGCCCGTTCGCTTCGGGCAGGTACGAACCCTGGCCGCGGAAACTCACCCAGTGATCGAAGCCCGGGCGCGGGGCGTCGGACTCGCCGCCCATGTGCCACTTTCCGATGAATGCGGTGCGGTAGCCGGCTTGCTGGAGATCCTGCGGGAAGAAGCGCATCCCCGGCGCGATTGCGTTGTAGTTGTCGACGACGCGGTGACGGTGTGAGGTCAGGCCGGTGAGGATCGAGGCGCGGCTGGGCGAGCACAGCGCGGTGGTGACGCACGCGTTGCGCAGGTGCACGCCTTGGCTGGCGATGGAGTCAAGGTGGGGCGTCTGGAGAAACGGGTGCCCGAGAAACCCCATCGCATCGTAGCGATGGTCGTCGGAGAGGATGAACACGACCGACCGCGGCACGCGCGGGCCCGGCGGAGCGCTGGCGGCGAAGGCCGCCGAGGGCGGGCTGAAGGCGGTGAGCAGGACGAGCAGGCTGAGGGCGGCCAGTCGCGCGCGGAGCGTCGACCAGCGGGACACCAACGGGGCGGGGCGCATGACGGAGAGCGAACCGTGCGGGGAGGCGCTGGAAAGAAAAAAGCGGCCGTGTCTTCTCGGAAGTACCGACGCCGGCTTGCCGCGCCGCGCCGTGCAGTGCCGCTCCGTGCAATGCGTCGCGGCGCGGAACTGAGGCGGATAAGTGCCGGCGCTGGCCGGGCACTCCGCGCCCGACGGTCGTCGCATCGAGCTCGGCTGGTGCGGGGTCCGGGTGCGGCCTTGGGCCGCGGCGCGGAGTGGGGTTGCGTTTCCGTGGGTCGCCGCGTGAACTCGGCGCGTCGCCATCATGCCGGTTCACATCCGTCATCTCTTCATTTCTCCCGGCCATAACTACTTTGGCCATCACGGGCGGCCGGCGGGGACGCACGCGACGGTCTCCGTGGAGCGCGTCCGGTGTCGGGCGGGGCGCGGGATCGAGGGGGATCGCTTCTTTGACTACAAGGAAGACTACCGCGGGCAGATCACGTTCTTCGACTTTTCCGTCTGGAACGGACTCTGTGCGGCGCTTGGCGTGTCGGGCGTGACCCCGGGGGCGGTGCGGCGGAACGTGGTGGTGGAGGGAATCGACTTACCTGCGTTGATCGGCGCGCGCTTTTCGCTCGGTGGGGTGACCTTTGAGGGCACGGCGGAGTCAACGCCCTGCTACTGGATGGACCAAGCGGTGGGACCGGGCGCCGAGGCGTGGTTGAAGGGCCGAGGCGGCCTCCGGGCGCGCATCCTCACTGACGGCGACTTGGCCGTCGGCCCGGCGGCGTTTGCGGTGGAAGGCGGCCAGCTCACGCTGGACGCGGTGCTCCCGGCGCAGGCGGCTCGCTGACGTGGCGGTTCGCCCCCGGATGGCGCGGCGCGTGGGTGGCGGTTGAGGTGCGTGCGCGGGGGAGGAGGCGCGGGCGGGCGACTAGGAG
>JACCEB011470841.1_pt1 | contig 27055 bp, 32 predicted proteins | sample 7454761 | NCBI WGS metagenome assembly JACCEB01 (sample SAMN15323454, study PRJNA562643) | freshwater metagenome | isolation source: river surface water | place: USA:Blue River Watershed | collected 2017-08-18
AGAATTGTTATTTTGTTCGTTTCGTTTTTTATTGTTTTTTAGGGTATTGGGGTCATTTTTTTTTTTTTTTTTTTTTTTTTTTTTTTTTTTTTTTTTTTAAATAATAAAATAAGATTGAACAGCCCGACACCCTGAACAAAACAGCTGTTTTTGCTCTGTATACCCCCACCACTGGAATAGGGCGCAACCATAGTACTTTATGGGTAATTAGGATTAGACATGGGAATCGATGCACGAACTCCCATCCCTACCACTGCCGGATGGCAGTTAGCAAGGTTCATCAAGCCGGGGGATGAGGTTTTTGATTACACGGGCCTGCCAGTCAAAGTTGTTTCTGTCCAAGAGTACACGCCGGTGGTGTGTCATAAGATCTGGACCAAGGACGGCCTGACTTTGGTAGTGGATAGCCGTACCGGCATTCCTGTGTACGACAAGAATGTTTTTGCCACGTTGGTTAAGTGGGGCCGCCAGCGCCCAACCCGAGAAGAGTACAGCCTTCCGATTTACGCGCCACAGAACCTAGCCAACATTGAGACTGGGTGGTGCAGGATGCCAACGTGCTACCCGATCAAGCCCACAGCCAAGCCGCTACCCCTGCACCCCTACGACATGGGGATGTGGATAGGGGACCCGCACAGAGACAAACGTACCAAGGTCACTTCTAGGCTGATCGAGGCGTACGGCAAAATACCAGACCACATTCCAGAAGAGTACCTGTTCTCATCGTTTGAACAGCGCTTGGCTATACTCCGGGGGGTATGTGCCTCACGGCCAAGGTGCCACAGCCGTATCTCGGCCAAGTTCCGGATCTACATGAGCAACCTGAGGATGTTCAGGTCGATCCACAATTTGACAGAGAGCTTGGGTATCAGGACGGAGATCACTGCGCACAAGGCAAAGTACTACATGGTGTTCAGGACGAACCTGATGCTGGTCGAGGATCAGATGCCGGTGAGACGCCCTCAGTACGAGGAGATGCGCAGGATTACCCACGTTACCAACGTGGACATTCGGCCCTGCATGCACATTAAGCTGGAAGACGGCAATAATACGTTTCTGGTCAGCGAGGGGTATCTAACCGTTTGTCTATGAGCACCTACTACGAACAAAACCGAGATAGAGTACTGGCGTACCAAAAGAAGCGACGTGCGGAGATGTCTGCCGAAAAGAAGCAGTACGTTGCCGAACAACGAAGAGTCAACATGCTTTGGTTGCGCTATAAGGTGACACCCGAGCAGGTCAAGGCCATGGAGGAAGCACAGCAAGGGTGTTGTGCGATATGCGCCGTCCCGTTGAGTTCGGTAATCTCCAGCGTAGACCACTGCCACACAACCGGCAAGGTGAGGGGGCTACTGTGCATTAACTGCAACAGGGGCCTCGGTGCGTTCCGTGACAACATCCAGAACATGGAAAAAGCCTTGGAGTACCTAAAGCATGCCAATGAATGACACCCAACAGAAACTACTCAAGCAGTTTGCCGAGCAGAACAAGGGCTGGCCGAAGGACCAACTGGATCTGGCCCTGTGGCGTGTGAGGTGGGAGCTAACAGCCCTGCCACACCAGCGAGAGCCGGAGGACGGCGAGTACGATACCTTCTTGCTCCTAGCCGGCCGAGGTTCCGGCAAGACGCACACGGCGTCAAACTGGCTCGGACTGAGGGCCGCCATCTACGACAAGACGCGCTGGTTGGTGACGGCGCCAACATCAAACGACATTCGCGCAACCTGCTTCGAGGGTGACTCAGGGCTACTGAACATCATCCCCTCCTCGCTGATCAAGGACTACAACAAGTCACTGTTCGAGTTGACGCTGAAGAACGGGAGCATGATCCGCGGCATCCCGGCGTCTGAGCCAGAGCGCTTCCGGGGTACGCAGTGGCACGGCATGTGGGCGGACGAGTTGTGCGCGTTCGAGTACATCGACGACGCGTACGACCAGATACAGTTCACGTTGCGCCTTACGGACCCGCGCATAGCCCGTGTGCAGTCGATCATCACCACCACGCCAAAACCCCTAGAACTAATCACAGACCTGAACGAGGGCAAGGTCGGTGGCGACGTGTACGTGTCCCGTGCGTCATCTTACGACAACAGGTCCAACCTCTCAAGCACGTTCTTCAAGCAGTTGGAGGCCTACGAGGGCACCGACTTGGGGCGTCAAGAGATCTACGGCGAGATCTTGGACCCTGAGAACGCGGGTATTGTCAAGCGTAAGTGGTTCAGAAACTGGCCGGCGCACAAACCAACGCCGACCTTGGAGTACGTGCTGGTCTCGTATGACCCAGCCACGTCCGAGAAGACACACAACGACCCGACAGCGTGCATCGCGCTGGGTGTGTTCGAGCAAGAAGACTTCGCGACAAGTTGCATTTTGCTGGACGCGTGGGACAACCACCTATCCTACCCTGAGTTGCGCCGTAAAGTGATTGAGGATTACAAGGAAGTTGTGTACGGCGCGGACAACACGTTCGCAAAAGGCAAGAAAACCGACCTGATTTTGATGGAAGATAAGTCCGCGGGTATCAGCTTAATTCAAGAACTGCAAGCCGCGCACCTGCCAGTGCGGTCATACAACCCCGGACGCGCAGATAAGGTGCAGAGGATGAACATTGTGGCGCCGCTGATTGCAAAAGGTCGGGTGTACGTGCCAGAGGACCCCGAAAATCCGGGCGAGGTAGCCCCATGGGCCAAGCGTTTCATCCGTCAGGTGTGTTCGTTCCCCGAAGCGAAGGGCCACGACGACTACGTTGACGCACTTTCACAGGCCTTGAGGGTCTTGCGCGACTCAGGTTGGTTGCAACTAGACCCACTTCCGGCAAGGGACTACGTCCATGCGGACGACATATCGCGAAATCGGGTGAATAACCCCTACGCCGCGTGATTTTCGGGCACAAACACCCTCATTTATGGGTGATTGGTTATAGGAGGCCCCTGAATGCACAGTTCATCGCACGCAAAAGAGATCAGACAGTGCAATTGTCAAATGTGCCGCTATATTCGAGGACGAAGTGAGTCGTTTTCTGTGTGGGGCAAGGTCAGAGCAGGGTACCGGAGCATGTTACGAGACATGGTTCGAGGCGGGGACCTTGAAAACTACAACAAAATTTTGAAAAACCGAGATTACGATGCTTAATCCCATTAAAACACCGACACAGATGATGTACGAACAGGCGGGCATACCTCATTACGCTAAAGGTGGGGACGTTGTAACTCAGTTCGCAAGCCGAATTCAAGACGCAATTCGCAAATACACCAAGGCGGTGGGTAAACCCCCGTCGCCCGAAGAAGTGAAGCAGTTGGAAGACCACATTCGCTCACTTTCAAAGCCATCAGCCAAGCCGGCCGAGACAATGGCCCGCATGCAACAGCAAACGCCGTTCTCAAACCAGTTTGTGGACGCATCAGGCCGTCCTTACCCCGCGGCAACAAGCCCCACAGGCCAAACAATCACACCAGAGCGTGCCAAGGGCGTGACAACACGCGAAACTATTGGCCCCTTCCAAGGCGTACCCAGTCAGTTTGACATGTCGCCTGTTAACATCAAGGCGCGCAACTACCCCAAGGGTCAGTTCCAGAACGCGTTCCCTGAAGACGAGTTCATGTCGATGGCCAACACAGGCCGCGCGTCAAACCGCACATGGAACAAGTCATTCGTGCCCTCAACAGAAGATTTGGCCGCGCGCCAGCAGTTGGGTGAAGAGGCGATGGACTTAGGAGACGAGGCAATGGGTGGCTTGGGTGCCATTCGTGCGACAGAGGGTGACATTCCGCAGATGACCAGCGCAAGTGCGCCGTTTGCCGAGCGCGCCGCGCAACTAGAGGGTCCCGGACTGGACAAACTGACAGACGAGATGCTGTTGGGTAAGCACGGTGCCTTGGTGGACCGTGTGGTGTCCGACTTCCGTGCCCGCGGCATTGAGCCAGACCAAGAGGACATTGTCAACGCGATCAACGCGATGGTCAACCCCCTGCGTCACAACTACACAGGCACAAACCCAATCGCCCAGCGTCCAATGCAGGGCCGTGGCCCCGCAACGGCTGAGATGAACGCATGGCGCGACGAGGCCCGCATGTCTGGTTTGCCAGAGACGGTGGTGACTAAGCACCCCGCGGACTGGAAGCCACAACACCAACGTGATTATTTGCTCGACACAGAACCAGCACAGCGCCAGCCGTTTGCGCAAGACTGGCAGTTGCAAGAGTTGGAAGACAAGCGCCGCCGTGCGGTGCAGGGCAAGGCGGAGGGTGGCATGATGTACTCTCCCCGCGACATGCAGGCCGAGATGATGGTCCGAGGCTACGACAAGGGCGGCATGACACAGGGCCCCACGTTGGAAGAGTTGACCGCGTACATTCGTGGCGGCGGTAGTACATACGACAACGCGGCGGACGAGGTGATGTCACGTGCGTACGGTCGCTACGAGCCATCAGCAAAAGAATACAAGCCGTCACCCAAAGAACGTATTTCGGCACTGGGCCAAGAGTTCTTAGAGAAGTCTGGCATGGGCCGCCAAAAGGCGCGCAGAGTGGCTGACACCGTGGTGGGTGGACCCTCTAGCAACCTACCGTTTAATTTTGGTTTAGCAGACATTGCAACAATCAACCCCGCAGGCGCGACGGCCATGGCGCCACTGTACGCGTCAGAGACAGGACACTATTTAGCCAAGGGCGAACCCGTTAGCGCAGGCATGAGCGCACTGGGTATGTTGCCAATGGCTCAACCAATTCGTAAAGCGTACAAAGGCTTTAACCAATAATGCAACCAATCATCCCACTCCAAAAGGGCGGTAACCTGTCCGCGTTGTCGTACGCTGAAGACGAGACGACCAAAGAAGTAGACACGACGCAAGAAGTGCAAGATCTGGCCGAAGCGCTGGATCTGGACATTGACGAGGTAGAGTCCGAGATTATCGAGTTGGAGGACGGTTCCGTTGTGGTTAACATGATGGAGACAGAGAAGCCGTCACAGAACCCAGAGTTCTACGCCAACTTGGCAGAAGAGTTGGAAGAGGGCATTCTTGACGGTCTAGCGTCTGAGTACCTTGACCTGATTGAGGTGGACCGCGAGTCCCGCAAACAGCGTGACAAGCAGTACGAAGAGGGCATTCGCCGCACAGGTCTGGGCAACGACGCCCCCGGTGGCGCAACGTTTGACGGCGCGTCCAAGGTGGTGCACCCTATCATGGCAGAGGCTTGCGTGGACTTTGCGTCCAACGCGTGCAAAGAGTTGTTGCCAGCCGACGGTTTGGTGCGTACGTTCATCAAGGGTAAGGCTGACCAAAAGCGTTTGGACACAGCACAGCGTAAGGCTAACTTCCTGAACTGGCAGTTGACCGAGCAGGTTGAAGAGTACCGCGACGAGATGGAGCAGTTGTTCACACAGTTGCCGCTCGGTGGTTCACAGTATCTCAAATGGCGATTCGACAAGGACCTCAACCGTCCCGTGCCAGAGTGGATTCCGATTGACAACATTCTGTTGCCTTTCGCGTCAACAAACTTCTACTCAGCCGCGCGCGTAACGGAACAGCAAGACATCACAGAAGATATGTTCAAGCAACGTATCGAGATGGGTGAGTACCGCGACATTGAGTTGTACACGTCTGACCTGTTGCCTGAGAACCAGACACAGTCTAAGAAGGCCAACGACAAGGTCGAGGGCATCACAGAGCCAACCAGAAACGTAGACGGCCTGCGCCGTGTGTACGAGATTACAGCGTTCTTGCGTTTGGAAGACGACCCGTTGACAGGCGGCGCACGCGCACCGTACATCCTGACAGTGGACGAGATCTCCAGCAAGGTGGTTGGTCTGTACCGTAACTGGCAGGCAGGCGACACACGCATGCGCAAGCTGGACTGGATCGTAGAGTACAAGTTCATTCCTTGGCGCGGCGCTTATGCTATCGGCATGCCGCACCTTATCGGTGGCCTCTCAGCGGCACTGACAGGCTCGCTCCGTGCGTTGATGGACTCAGCCCACGTGAACAACAGCCAGACCATGTTGAAGCTCAAGGGCGGACGCATTGGTGGCCAGACAGACCGCATTGAGCCAACTCAGGTCGTTGAGATCGAGGGTTCACCCGGCGTGGACGACGTGCGTAAGTTGGCGATGCCACTGCCGTTCAACCCACCGTCCTCCGTGCTGTACAACCTGTTAGGTTGGTTGACCGACGCGGCCAAGGGTGTTGTGAAGACAAGCGAAGGCCGTATTGCCGACGCAGGTAGCAACACACCCGTTGGCACAACACAGGCGTTGATCGAGCAGGGCTCTAAGGTATTCTCAAGCATTCACGCTCGTCTGCACCGCAGTCAGGCTAAGAGCTTGCAGATCCTGTCACGCTTGAACTGCTGGTACTTGGAAGACATGGACAACCAGTCCGGTGCCGAGATTGCGGTAGAGGACTTCGAAGACAACTCAGACGTCAGCCCGATCTCTGACCCTAACATCTTTAGCGAAACACAGCGTTTGACACAGGCGCAACTGGTAATGCAGTTGGCAGACAAAGCGCCCCAGTTGTACAACATCCGTGAAGCTCACATGCGTGTGATGAAGCTGATGAAGGTGCCTGACATTGAGAAGGTCATGCCTAACCCACAGGGCTCGGTTGAGAGTAACCCTGCGCTTGAGAACGTGCAGATGACCATGGGTCACGCGGCCGCCGCGTTCCCAGACCAGAGCCACATCGACCACCTGAAGGTGCACTTGGCGTACATGATGGACCCCGCGTACGGTGGCAACCCACTCATTGGCCCCTCTGTGACGCCTTTGATGTTGGAACACATCAAGCAACACTTGACACTGCACTACCTGCAGTCTATGCGCAACTACGTGTCGCACGCCGCTGGTGGCGAGGACGCGTTCAAGTTGAACGAAGAGCGCAAGCTGGACCAAGCCGCACAAGAGGCACTGGCCATGGCCGCTCAGTTGGTCAACCAAGACGCAACCAAGACGTTCGAGGGCATCAACCCGATCATCCAGCAGTTGGTGCAACAGATGCAACAGGCCAAGCAGTCACAGATGCAGTCAGCGGCGATGGCAGACCCCACGTCACAGGCACTCATCCAGACACAGATGGCAGAGACAAAGCGCAAGACAGAAGAGGCGCAGGCGCGCTTCCAGTTGGAGCGCGAGAAGATGCAGGCCGAGATGGCAGACAAGGTGCGCGACATGCAGGCCAAGTTGGCAGAGATCCAAGCCAAGATGGGACTACAGCAACAGTTGGCCGATCAGGACAACGCGGCCAAGGTTGCCATCACAGACATCAACAACGCCTCCAAAGAGCGCGTGGCGATGATCAACGCCGACCAAGCGTTGAGCGCACAACAGATTCAACAACAGCACTCACAAGAGATGACTGCGTTGGAGGCAGAACGCCAAGCGTACGCAGACCTGCGTAAGCATGGGTTAGATCAAGCGCAAGCAGAAGAGCAACGTGCACACGATGCGGCTATGCAAGCGCAACAACAGTTGGCCCAAGCGGTACAACAATCACAACAACCAACAGGAGTTTAAGAATGGCAACAGGCAATCAAGACATGGGTTTTCGTAAGAACTACAAGATCACCGGCAAGCCCGGCTACGCAGGTGGCCCCGGCTCACCAGTAGAAACAGGTCCCTCTGGTTCCAAGATGGCGCCTAAGGCACCCTTGTACCAAGTTCCGCCCGTAAATAGTAAAGGCCTTAAAAAATAATTTAGGGCGTAAGTACATACTTTTGTGTGTACTTAGTTATAAGGAGGGTTTTTGATGAAAGACCCGTTATATGAATCGATCTTCAGGATCAAAGAAGCCGTTGAGTTTTTACAAAGCGGCGTTTTGAGCGGAGTCGATAGCTGGGATAAATACAACCAGCTTGTAGGGAGAGGCCAAGGTCTGAAAGAGGCTTTGGAAATTATCAACAGTGTCCTGCGAGAGGACGAGGAATCTGACAATGACAGAGAGTAAGTACCAAGTAGATGGTCGGAGCGAAGCCGACTGTTTTCCGGTTGTTGATCCGGGGGTGAAGCTGAAAGGCAACCGAATCATCGTTCAGTTGCGAAAAGCCAAGGACGTTTCAAAGGGCGGCATCATTCTAGTGAATGACACTAAAGCCACAGAGAAATGGAACGAGGTAATCGCAAAGGTGGTCGGCGTAGGTCCCTTGGCTTACAAAGATCTCAACACTTTGCAACCATGGCCGGAAGGCGCTTGGGCAGAGCCGGGAGATTTAGTTCGCGTGATCAAGTACGGTGGCGACCGCTGGGCGGTACCGCACGGTGACGGCGAGGTAGTGTTTATCATTTTGCAGGACCGCGAGGTCATTTGTGCAATTGATAGTTTTGAAACAGCGCGGACTATGTTCCCCGCATTTGTTGAATAAGGGATTTCGTTATGAAATCAGTACAGAAAGCTGAAATGCAAGCTGGCGAAGACATCGCCATTAAAGAACGTGATGATGGTAGCGCGTTAGCGGCCATGGAAGATCATGTAGACCCCTTTGAGGGCTCTGATGATCAAGACTCATCGCAAGACAACGACGATGAGGGTGATGGTAACACCGAGAGTTTTGCCGAGGGTGGCGAGACTGGTGACGAGACTGAAGAAGACCGAGAGGCCCTTCGTGCCGCACGACGTGAAGAGCGTCGTCTAAAGAAGGACCTGACGAAGCAACGTGAAGCTAGTGCAAAGCATAAGATCAGTGCACTGGAACGCCGCAACGAGACCCTTGAGCGCCGATTGGCCCAAGTGGAAAACGCCGCAGTAGGATTCCAGTTTGCCCAGATCGACCGCTTGTTGGAAGACGAGACTACACGCGTTGAGTATGCGAAGATGAAGGCAACGCAGGCCGCGCAAGCAGGCAACGTGGCCGAGCAAATGGAATACATGGAGCAGTTCTACAACGCCAAGAACAAGTTGGCGCAGGTACAACTGCTTAAACAGAAACAGTTGGAAGAGGCCAAACAGCCTCGTAACAACGTGCCAAACGTGGCCACTGAGGTTGTTCAACAGAACGCCACACAGTGGTTGAATTCAAACCGTTGGTACGATCCAAGTGGTAAAGACACAGACAGTCGCATTGCCAAGGTGATTGACAATGCGTTGGCAAGCGAAGGTTGGGATCCAGCCGACCCAGAGTACTGGGACGAGTTGGACAATCGATTGAAAGAACGTTTACCCCATCGGTATACGGGCAAAACAGGCGGTGGTGATCGTAACCGCCGTAGCGGAACCTCTAGTGGTCGCACAGACGTGAGTGGTAGTGCTGTAAAGAACACCTTCACACTGAGCCGAGACCGCGTGCAGGCGCTCAAGGACGCAGGTATGTGGGATGACCCAGCCAAGCGTGCCAAGGCAATCCGTAGCTACGCTGATTTTGACCGCAAGAACCGAGTAACGAAATAAGGGGTAAGACATGGCTAACAATCGAATTACACGAGATTTAGACGATCGCCTGCAAGGGCGCGTAGATGAACTGAAGGCGCGGAACGAAGCTTCCTCGCCTGATGAAGCAGTGAAGCGTGAAAGGCTGGAGGCTTTTCGGGACAAATGGTCCAACAATGCACTGCCGGACGTACCGGGCGGGTTATTGCCCGGTATGCACCTCTGCTGGTTGTCCACAACCAACCAGTATGATTCAATCGACAAACGCATCGCGTTGGGTTATGAGCCAGTGAAAGCCGCCGAATTAGGAAAAGGCTTTGAACACTTAGGCAAGATGAGCTCGGGCAAGTTTGAAGGTTGTATATCTTGTAATGAGATGATCTTATTCAAGATCCCGGACGACATTTATCAGGAAGTAGCACGAATGCTTCACCACGATGATCCTTTGGAACACCAGCGCAACATTACCGCGCAGGTTCGCTCCCAAGCTGAAGGTGGTAAAGGCGGACGTTCTATCCTTGAAGGTGGACTCTTGGAGATGGAAAAAGATGCACATAGAGCCGCAAATCATTTGCGGTTTAGTTAAACAACTTTAAGGAACCAATAAATGAGTGCAACTTACACTCCCTTTGGCCTGAAGCCCGTATATCATCCTAGCGGCATTATCCGTTCGTTGAACTACACTGGTGCTTATAACACCAGCGCCGTGTTCTACAGCGGTACCCCCGTCTCTTTCGATGAAGCTACGACTGCAGGCACATCAACTCTTATCGTCGCTACTGCGGCGCCTACAGCAGGTCAGCGTTTAGCTGGTGTGTTCGGTGGCGTTGAGTATACAGACGCTTCTGGCCGCCGCACTGTCAGCAAATGGTTTGGTCCCGCTTTGGGCACAGCCACTGACGTTGTGATGTGGATTTTCCAAGACCCTGAAATCGTGTATGAGATCCAAGCTAACGCCGCGATCGCTAACACAAAAGTTGGCCAAGAATTCAACTTCTTGACGCCTTCTACAGGTCAGATCATCGGCAACGGTGGTTTGGGTACCTCAACAGCCGGTCTGGATCCAACAGACGTAGCCGTTGGTACACAAGCCCAGATGCAGGTCGTCGGTCTTGGTCGTGAAATTGACAACGCTTGGGGCGACGCCGCCACTATCGTTAACGTTAAGTTGGCTAACGACGCGTTCGTTGCCGCTAACGTCGAATAAACTAAAGAAAGGAAGTAGCACATGGCAACCCCAATGCGCAGTACGGACTTTAGAGCGGTAGTCGAACCTATCCTCAATGAAGTCTTTGATGGTGTATACCAGCAACGTGATGACGAGTGGAAGGGTTTCGTTACCCAGATCACCGGCATTCCCCGTAACTATCACGAAGAAGTGATGTTGTTCGGTATGAACACAGCCCCTGAGATGCCTGACGGTACACCCGTTTCGTATGATCAAGGCGGTACTTTGTTCATTACCCGTTTCATCTATAAGATCTATGGTTTGGCATACGCCATGACCAAAGTCTTGATGGAAGACGGCGATCACATTCGTATCGGCTCGACTTTCTCGAAGCACTTGGCTCAGTCCATGATCGAGACAAAAGAGACATTGTGTGCAAACTTGTTGAACTTTGCGTTCACTGCCGGCTATGTCGGTGGCGACGGTAAAACATTGGTCGCAAATGATCACCCCATCTCTCAAGGTCGTTCTTTCAGCAACCAATTGTCTACAGCGGCATCCTTGTCACAGACATCTGTTGAGCAGATTCTGATCCAAGTTCGTTCAGCAGTGGACAACAACGGTAAGCGTATTCGCCTCAAAGCGGAACAACTCGTGGTACCTCCTGCCTTGGAATTCCAAGCAGAAGTGATCTTGAAGTCTGTTCTCCGCTCCGGTGGCGCAGACAACGATTTGAACCCTATCAAGTCTACTGGCATGTTGCCAAACGGCGCCCACGTGGTGACTCGTTTGTCTTCTAGCAAGGCTTGGTTCGTTCAAACCGACGCTGAAAACGGTTTGATGTTGGTTATGCGTCGTCCCTTGGAGCGTAGCTCTGAAGGTGACTTCGAGACTGACAGCATGCGTTACAAGGCCTCTGAGCGTTATGCTACAGGTTGGCACGATCCCCGTAACATCTACGGCACGATCGGTTTGTAATCGCAGACCTAGCCGGGTGTAAAGAAACCCGGCACCCTAAACGCCCTGCCTGAAAAGGTAGGGCGTTTTTGTTTGCGGATGTGGGTAATTCTATGTAGGAGCCTTCATCAGCACTGAACCCGTACGGCTCACGGGCTACGCCATAGAGACAGTGCTGTAATCTTTCTATGGAAAGTACTTAAAAAATGTCATCTACTTTTAATACCCCCATCCGCATTTTCAAGCGGAACAACCCCACAAACGACGGCACAATCGCCCCAGATAACACTGGCGCCTCCGTCTGCACACAGCAAGTCGCTTTTGTTGGTGGCACAGCCGCTACATTGACTTTGCCCGCTGGCGCAATCGTTCACTCTTTTACAAGCTACGTGGCCACAGCCGCAGGCTCCCCTTCAGCCACTAACGTGACTTTGGGTGGTACGACTGTTGCTACTTTGTCTGACGCCGCTGGTGTAAACACCGGTACGTTGACAGCAGGCCAAGCCGCTTTGTTGGCCAACATTGGCACAACAGACAAGACAGTGTCTTTCACAGCCGGCGCCAGCGCTATTGGCGTGTTGTCTGTGATGTACACACCACGTAACCCTGACGGCACAATTACACCCGTCGGCAACGGCTACACCAACAACTAAGGACTGACATGCGTCAAGTAACAGTTGGAGCGGACGTTCTCGTCCCAATCGACCAGTACGTGGCGCCAGTCAACGTTTCTTACGTTGTCACCGGCGGCGGTACTGCGCAGATCTCATACACAGACCCATTTCCATTGGACGCGCAAGGCTACCCAGTCCCCACGCCGCCAGTGATGACTTGGGTTGCGGCGCCGGCCAGCCCTATCGTGAATCAGCCTTTCCGGGCTATTCAGGTAACTGGTGGCACTAACTCCACGATCACCGTCATCCAAGCCGGAGTTCGATAATGGGTAACGCCTACTACGGCGGTGCTTATTGTGACACGCGCGGACAGTCTGTACTGTCCGTCGCTGTCTGCGATCGTTGCAATCGCAAAATGTCGTACACGCTTCTCAAATCGGATCCTAACTTTCCCGGTCTCATGGTATGCCCTGACGACTTGGATCAGTTCGACCCGTGGCGCCTTGCCGCCATTCAAACTGAGAACATCACACTCAGGCACCCGAGGCCTGACGTCTCTGTTGCTATTCAGGGCAAAGGTGGTCTTATCACCAACGCCCCCAACGTGGCCAATATCAACCAAGGTCCCAACATGCTTGGTGACGGTTTGGGTAACGCATTGACCCCCGCGACATACGGCAACACGTCCAGTACGCCAACACCCGGCGACATCAAGGCATAAAAAAATGGCTGACATAAGCATACTCCAACTACCACCAGCGACGTATTTAAACGTAAACGACGTCACGGTTATTGTTCAAGACGGCGTTACAAAGAAAGCCGCTATTGCGCTGTTCCAAGGTAGTACCACTTACACAGTAGACACATTGCCTAGCGCAACCTCTTCTGGGGTTGGTGCAAGGGCTTTTGTTACTAACGCGTTGTCCCCAACCTTTGGATCGATTGTTGTTGGAGGTGGCTCAGTTTCTACACCGGTGTATTCTGACGGCACAAACTGGAAGGTTGGATGATGGACTCGCAGGACCTATTCAACGCGGCTATTACGTTATCAGGTGCTTTTGGAGGTTGGATCTTGAAAACGATCTGGGACGCCATCAAGGACCTGAAAACTGAGGTCAAAGAATTAAACCGCGAAGTCAATCAGGACTTCGTGCGTCGTGAAGATTTCAAAGACTCTGTTGCTGACATCAAAGAGATGCTGAACAAGATATTTGACAAACTCGACAATAAGGCAGACAAGTGATAGAGTTTTTTGGAAGCGGTATTTTAGGTGCCTTAATCGGGGGTATTTTTAGAATCGCGCCTGAAGTATTAAAATTTTTTGATCGAGTTAGTGAACGTAATCACGAGTTAGCCATGTTTACACTCCAGACAGAATTGGAGAAAATGCGCGGAGAGTTTCGTGTAGAAGAAAAATATGTAGATCACTCCACAGCGGCATTAGATGCAATTCAGGCGGCTTTTCAGCAACAAGGGCAGGCAGACGCTAAAGCGTGGAAATGGGTTGCTTCCATGTCCGCGGCGGTGCGTCCGGGCATCACATTTTGGTTCATGGCTTTATACACCGCAGTCAAAGTGGCTACTATTTGGATCGCGTACACATTGAATCAAAACATGGCCGAAACGATTGTGCAGACATGGACAGAACAAGATTTTGGATTGTTTTCTATGATCTTGACGTTTTGGTTTGTGGGTAGGGCTATTGAAAAGTATCGGCAGTGATTGAACAAGCGGTCGAGATTTCAAGAGAAGCGCTAGTAAAACCTTTTGAAGGCTATCATAAACGACTGCCTGACGGGGGCTGTAAAGCATACGCCGACCCAGCCACTGGAAAAGAGCCTTGGACAATTGGTTGGGGAACAACAGGACCTGATGTCAAACACGACACTGTATGGACCCAACAACAAGCACAAAACGCGTTGAACAGAGAGATACTCAACAAGTGCCTTGGCTTATTATCTTACTCCCCTAAACTTCTTGAAGCAGATGCCAACAAGCTTGCGGCGCTAATCAGTTTTGCATATAACTGTGGCCTTGGAAACTACCGTATTTCCACCCTCCGCAAACGTGTAGAAGCTAAAGACTGGGAAGGTGCTAGACAAGAAATTGTTAAATGGAATAAAGCCGCTGGCAGGGTTTTACCCGGATTAACAAGACGCCGAATTGCAGAAGCCACCTTTCTAAAATAGGGCATGACAGCCCTTTTTTATGGGTAATTATCTATAGGAGCGCAAGACTATGGCACGAGCACAAGACAAACCAATTCCCCGCAAAACGACCGGAAAAGACAAGACGTATAACCCTACTGACAAAGGTGCGGGCATGACGGCTAAAGGTCGTGCTGAGTACAACGCTAAGAACAATTCAAATTTGAAGCCCCCTGCACCCAACCCTAAGACCAAGGCGGATGCAGGGCGTAAAGCCAGTTTTTGTGCGCGCATGGAAGGCGTGGTTGCTAAAGCCAAGGGTCCAGCAGAACGTGCAAAAGCATCTTTGAAGAGTTGGAACTGCTGATGAAACCCGGACTGTACGCGAACATCCACGCGAAGCAAGAACGAATTAAAAACCAGAAAGCCAAAGGGCTTCCTGTTGAGACGATGAGAAAACCCGGCACCAAGGGTGCACCCACAGCGCAGGCGTTCAAGGACTCTGCAAAGACAAAAAGGAAATAATCATGGCAACTAATTACAAACCCCGTATCGACCACTCCAAGAAGGACTACGAGTCCGAAGGCGCAGACATGGCGCAGGACAAGAAGGTCGTCAAAAAAGCGTTCAAGATGCACGAAGAGCAAGCCCACGGTGGCGAGAAGACAGACTTGTCTAAGCTCAAAAAAGGTGGCCGCGCTAAGATGAAGGGCACTGTGCGTACGTACAAGGCTGGTGGTTTGATCGGCGTAAAGAGCGACGACAAACAACCTAAGGCAAAAAGCCCCAAAAAGACTGTTGAAAAATACAACATGGGTGGCGCTTGCTAAATGCCCATCAAGTCTAAGTCTCAACAGCGCTTGATGCAGGGGGTGGCTCACTCCCCCGAGTTTGCCAAAAAGGTAGGCATCAAGCCGTCGGTGGGAAAAGAATTTGTTAAGGCCGGCCCTGCTCAGAAAAAACTTCCAGAGCGCGTTAAGAAAAAATAATGGCAAGCAACTACGACAACACCTCTAACACCACTGGTCAAACGACTATCTCGGTTGACCAGATGATTTCGTTCGCCTACAAAGAGGCGGGCAAGTTGTCAGAGGAGTTGACACCGGAGTACATCAACGCGGCCCGTCAGGCGCTGTGGTACATCCTGATCAACCTGTCAAACCGCGGTGTGAACCTGTGGTTGCTCGATTACATTGTGATGGGTAGCGAGGCACAACAGCGCGCGTATACATTGCCTGTGGGCACCGTGGACATTCGCGAGGCCAACTATCGCACGCTGACCACACCGTCTGCTACAACAGACACAACGCAGGTGTTCAACACCACCACACTGGATCTGTCGTACAGCATCGCGGCTGGCGCGTCTGCTAAAGCATACTTCAGCGGTAGCCCACGTTTCTTGAGCGCAGGTTTCTATTGTGAGACTGCCAACACCACGTTGACTGTTGAGTACAGCTACGATGACATCACATGGGCTTCAGTTGGCACGGTGAGCAACAGCGCGGTGAACAACTGGGGTTACATACAAATTGACGGATCTCCTGCGGCGGGCTTCTGGCGCTTCCGTAACACAGGCGCAACGCCGGTTGTTGTGCGTGCACTGTCGTTGGCTTCTGTCCAACAGGACATCCCCATGGCGCGGATGAACCGCAACGACTACTTCAGCCTGCCTAACAAAGATTTTCTCGGTGTGCGTGCGTTACAGTTTTGGATGGACCGTCAGGTTACGCCTGAGATCAACGTGTGGCCAGTGCCACAGAGCGCGTTCCAAGTGTTCCAATTTATTGTTGAGATGCAACCCCAAGACGTTGGTCGCTTGACTGACGAGATTGCTGTTCCAGACCGTTGGGTGCCTGCCATCCAAGGCCAGTTGTCACACCGTTTGGCCAAGTTGTTGCCCGGTATTGACCCTGCACGAATTCAAATGCTGAAACAAGATGCCGCAGAGGCAACGCTGTCGGCCGAAGATGAAGACCGCGATAAGTCTCCTATTTACTTCCGTCCGAATGTTTCCTACTACACCCGATAAGAAGAAATAAATATGGCACAAGCGGGATTTACACCAATTCAACTTTATTTCAGTTCCACCGCGGCGGCGGTGCCCTCTGCCGGCAACTTGCTTGCTGGTGAGTTGGCGCTCAACACCAACGACGGTAAACTGTATTTTAAAGACAGCGGCGGTCTGGTTAAGACGCTTGCTGACTCCTCGACAGCAACGGGTAACTTGCCCGGCGGCACTGCAGGTGCCCTTGTATACCAAAGCGCACCAAGCACAACAACATACCTGACCCTTGGCACAGCAGGTCGCATGCTGTTCTCAAACGGCACAACACCAGCATACTCAGTGGCCCCCACCGCTGGTGGTATCCTGTACTCCACAGGCACAGCGCCAGCGTTTGCGGCACTTGGCGCGGCGGGTTCTTTGTTGTACTCAAACGGCACAACTCCAGCCTACGCGTCTATCGGCGCGGCTGGTTCGATTGTTTACTCAAACGGCACAGCGCCCACATCACTACCTATCGGTGCACTTGACTATGTGCTGACTTCAAATGGTTCAGCACCTCAGTTTGTGAGCCAAGCCAGTTTGTCTGTGGGTAGTGCGGCCACTGCGGGTTACGCAACAAACGCAGGCGCCGCAACATCAGCGACCACAGCAACAACGTCAACCAACTTGGCCAACGGCGCGGCTAACCAACTGCCGTTCCAAACAGCGGCTAACACCACGTCGTTTATTGGCGCGCCTACGTCAACAGGCACTGTGCTTGGTTGGACTGGGTCCGCGTTTGCTTGGGTATCAGCGCCAGCCGCAACGACAACAGCAAACATCTCTGGCGGCGCCCAGTACCAGATTCCGTTCCAAAGCGGTGTTAGTACAACGGTATTTAATTCAAACCTGACGTTCAATTCTGCTACTAACACGTTTGGTACAACAAACGTCACTGCAACTGGTGATGTGTCTGCTACTGGTGCGGTATCAGGCAACACACTTTCATCTACCACAACAATTACAGGCAACACTGTTGCGACAACAACAACGATTACCGCCGGAACGTCTATCTCTGCAACGACGTCGATCACTGGCGCGAATATTGTTGCAAACAAAGCAATCGCACCAACCGCGACTGCAGGCGCGTTTAGCTACGGCACTATTTCATATACAGACACAAACATTTTCTCGTCGCATCAAACTTCTGCTAATAGTTATGCGCAGAATATTATTCAGAACACAAACAGTGGCTCTACTGCTTCGGTAGACTACATTGTTTCTAATGACCAAGGAACAGCAACATCGTTCTATGGTGACTTTGGTATGAATAGCTCTACCTTCACAGGTATTGGGCCTTTCCAGTTACCAAACGTGGTGTATTTGTACTCCACAGACTCTGATCTTGTTATTGGTACAAAAACAGCACACGAGTTGCGTTTGGTGACTAACGATAACTCTGCAGACTCAATGACAATCAGTCCTACAGGGGCGGTTGCATTTAACGGCGACTACGGTGTTAACAACCAGATTTTGACGAGTACAGGTAACGTAACACCTCCTGTTTGGAAAACACCTTCTGCCATTGTGATTGGCACAGCGACTAACCTAGCTGGTGGTGTTGCAGGTGCGATGCCATATCAAACTGCCCCTAGCACAACAGGCTTTACAGCGGCAGGCACTGCAGGTCAATTTTTGCAAAGTAACGGAACAAGCGCCCCAACATGGACAACGCTTTCTGTCTCTGACAATTCACTTTTATACTATTTCTTTTCGTAAGAGGACATCATGCCAACTACTCCAGTTTCGGTCAGCGTAGGCGTTCAAGGTACAACTAACACTACTGTTTATACAGTCCCCGTTGGTAAAACAGCAATTGTTAAAGCTGTTTCCACTGTTTCCGCTAACGCAGGAAATAACGCAACAACAATTTCAAAATTTTCAAACAATCAAAATTTTCCAATTGTTTATAATCAATTTAATAATGCTGTTCAAGCCACTGGCGGAACAGAAGTCCAAAATGTGAACCAGTTAAACGCTCCTTTAACTATGGTGGCGGGGGAAGAATTAAAATGCTATGTAAACAATAGCAGTGTTTATAACTTCCCTAGCGTTTCGTCTGCAATGTCTATCACCGCCGCTGATGGGACAACGGCAAACATTCTTGATATTAAATACGGCAATGGTATTTACATGGCTGTTGGTAGTTCTGGCACAGGCATTTATGTGGCAACAAGTACAGACGCAGTTACTTGGACCCAACGAACTCAACCAAATGGCCTTGGTTCTGTTATGAACAGACTCGAATATGCAAACGGTGTTTGGGTTGGGGCTACTTATAATCTTTTAGGATCTATTTTTTATAGCACAGACAATGGAGTTACTTGGGCGTACGCTACTGGCGTGTCAGCTATTCAACCTAGGGGTCTTTTTGCTGGCAATAACACATTTGTTATTAACGCAATAAACGGAACAGTTTATTATTCTACTAATGGTGTTACATGGACGGGATCAAATTCTCTCTATGATATTTTAAATCCAGCGGGCTTATATCCAATCAATGTGGCATACACAGGCACACATTGGGTGGCTAGTACGACATACGGAAATTACGCCACAACCGATTTTGTGACGTGGAAAGGGTTTGGCTGTTGCGATGGCAATAGAGGTCAAACCACAGGTGCTACGGCTTACAACGATATGTCGTATTCCCCTTTGTACGGTAAATACTATACAAGTAGATCGACATCTGGTGTTCCAAATCTTTTTAGTTCATCTACTGGAATTGTTTGGGATCAACAAACTATTACTGGTGGTGGCAATACCGTTGGTCGTGTTTGTGTTGCGGGAAGCAATCCAGTGATCATTGTTGCACCAAATAGCTCAGTTAGTGGAAGATGGTATTCTTCAAATGGGACAACATTTTCATACGGTATTGATGCTCAAAGTGCATACGGAAAAGTTTGGGGTTTGGATAACGGATATTTTTTAACCTTTAGAAACAATTCAGATAGCACTTGTTACTTATCTGCTAACCCTATAACAGGCCCTGTAACTGCTTCTGGTGGGGATGGTGGAACCCGAACTCCAAGGAGCGCGGCGGCAGACCCCATCACTGGAAAATGGTGTGCTATTATGAAAGACGCAGATAGCAACCGTTGGGCGACAATTGGGGGGACAAGCGGATCTAATATGGGGGCAGAATACTTCCCCGGATTTAATATAGATAGTACTAATGGTAATCCTATGGCTGTTACTTGGTCTGCGGCCGACAGTGCTTTTTATGCTGTAAGTGATTCAGGCAAGGTATATAGAGCAACAAGCTATAATTCTTCTTGGACACAGCTTTCAGTAACCTTACCAGCTAATTACAACACAAACACAGTTTGGGCAATAAAAGTTATTGGTACTCGAATCATGGTGTTTATGGGTCAAAACACCACATACGCTTACTATTATTTCCTTGGTTCTACACTAAATGGGGGAGCAACTTTTACTGCCATTAACCTTGCTTCAAGATATAGCACTTCTAATTGGAGACCAAATTATGTTACAGGAAGTGCATACTATACAGTAGGAGATACCTTAATAGCTTCCGATGGTACAAATGCTGTGTATGTTAACGGCATGGGCCAAGTTAGTGCAATTAACGTGACTGCAAACCCCGCGGCACTTATTTCTCCACCAACAAGCTTTGGTGTATCACAAACACAAGGCTCGTTTGGTTTTGCTTATGGTGGAATGTATCAAAATAACAGTACAACTATAACTGGTGCATATTATTCAACAAATCTATCAACAACTTGGGGAGATTATTGCGGAAATACACAGTTTACTTTGCAATATTCTGAAACTGGCTCTGCAAACAAAGTAGCTTATGTTGGTGGCAGATACTATTTTAATGCATTTAGTATTCAGGGTGAAATGTACAACGGAACAACCCCATCTTCTTTAACAGGGGCAAGCACTGGAAGTTCTTTCGCGGGTATATCTACAGTTTCCCCTAGTTTAGGATGGGCTTTAGATGGAACTAATCTTGTTGGTGTCAACAACAGGATTAACGGTTTTATGAAGACATCAACACCGGCAAACTTCTTGTACGCAGGAACTATTACCGCTTCTATTGTTGAAATTTCTTGAAGGATAAACGATGACTACTATTTATGATGGTGGCCCAGCCAACCCAATCGGTAACGTAACTGGTATCTCAATTCGAGATTATTTTGCTACAGCGATTATGACTGGCGTGTACTCGTCAGGTGCTCAATCCACCATTACCGCTGAAGACGCATACAAAGCCGCTGACTTGATGTTAACGGCTCGTACTGCTGACTTGTACCCAGTCGCTGTTCCTGTTCTGGAAGAGACGCCTGTTGTTGAAGAAACACCTGTGGAGCCAACAGCATGAACGTGGAGTTAAGTACAGAATTGGTAAACCAAATTCTTGGGTACTTGGGCACTCGCCCGTACCAAGAGGTTTACCAGTTAGTTCAAACAACACAAGAAGCCGCGCGTGCGTCACTAGCACAACAGCAAACAAAAGCTGAATAACTGAAAGAGATAAATGGCCGCAGAAGCAATGACCTATGACAGCCTCGTTGAGGATGTCATTACCTACTCTGAGCGTGACGACACATCTTTTGTTGCGCAGATCCCTCGGTTGATCATGTTGACCGAGCAGAGCATTGCCGCCCAGATCAAAACACTCATGCAGTTAAACGTGGTCAACACCACGCTGATTGTTAATGACCCTGTGATCCAAAAACCTGCACGTTGGCGCAAAACAGTCAGCATGAAGATCAACGGTCAGCCAGTGCTCAACAGGTCTATGGACTACGTGACCCAGTTTCAAACCGAGTCAGACAATGGGCAACCTCTTTACTACGGAGACTACGATTATGATCACTGGGCTATTGCTCCAACTCCAGACAGCGCTTACCCGCTTCAAATCATTTATTACAGCCGCATTCAACCGCTTGACGTCACGAATCAAGAAAATCTTTTAACACGCGAGGCCCCACAGGCTTTGCTGTACGGCACCTTGCTCCAAGCACAGGGCTTTATTAAGAACGCAGACAAGCTTGCAATGTGGAAGGGCTACTACGATGAAGCCATCGCGGCACTCAAAGGCGAAGATCAGAAACGTATGATCGACCGCAACGCAGTAAGACAGGAACCTTAAATGACGACATTTACCTCCCCGTTTACCGGGAACGCAATCCAGCCTACGGACGTAAGTTACGAGGCGATTGCGTTATCTGGCACAGTACAACTTTACTGGCCGCAGTACGTTAATGACGCGGGCCAACAGGTCAGCGCGCGAATCATTGACGTTGTGTCCGCCGCCGGTGGTATCTTAAAACTGCCTAACGCACAACAGGCGTCTGTCGGTGAAGACATTCTGATCCGCAACCAAGGCGCCAACGCGTTCACGGTTTCGCGCACAGACGGCACAGGCTCATTCACTGTGCCCGTGGGTCAGTCGTACTACACGTACCTGACAGACAACACCACCAACGCGGGCGTGTGGCAGACTGTAGCGTTCGGTGTTGGCACGTCCTATGCAGACGCCGCCACACTGGCAGGAAACAGCACAGCGGCCATTCTAGGCAAACTAGAGACCACGATTGTTACCAACGAGTACTCCTCGTCTATTACCTTCTCTGACACATCGCGCTCACAGTGTTTTGTATGGACCGGCGGCGCTGGCGCTACAACACTGCCCGCTGTGGCCTCGTTGTCCGAGGGTTGGTACGTTTTGGTGCGTAACAACGGCACTGGCACGCTGACAATCAACACGGCCTCTGTGGGTTCCACAATTGACGGTCTGTCCAGTTTGGCACTGCCTCTTGGTGACTCATGCTTTATCTGCGTGAACCAAGACCCTGCCAAACAAGACTTCTTTACTGTTGGTCGTTCACGCCCTAACAGCTTGACGTTCTCTTCTGCCACGTACGACGTGGACGTGATTGCTGGCGCAACACTGAGCCTGATCACCAACACGCCAATTATTCAGCGCTACACAGCGTTGAGCGGCACACGTACAACCAGCTTGTTGGTCCAGTTGCCTGCCGTGACTCAGGTGTACTACCTGCTGAACGACACCAACCAGAGCGGCTACAACGTTCAATTCCAAGTGCAGGGTAGCGCACAGCCCCCCTACTCTTTACCAACGTCCACACAGGTTATTGTGTTGAGTGACGGCACAAACTTGTACCCGTTGATTCAAACCAACATCGGTCAGTATTTGGCCAACCGCGGTAGCGCCGCGTCACCCGCGTTCACGTTCACACTGGACCCAGTGACTGGCATGTACTCGCCCAACAACGGTCAACTAGGCTTCTCTGTTGCGGGCACCAACATCGCGACAATGGACGCAACGGCCGGTGTGGGTAACTACGTGACCCGTTTTGTGGGGCGCGTGCAGGCTGACCTGATCTCTGGCGGGGCGTTCTAATGGCAACTGAACCGTCAAAAATATTCACCCTCTTTGTAAAGCCCGGCATCAAGCGGGACGGCACACGATTCGAGGCTGACGAGTATAACGACGGCAAGTGGGTTAGGTTCCAAAGGGGCCGCGCAAAGAAGATTGGCGGCTACCGCCAAATGTTTGCCTCCCCCACTGGCGTCCCGCGCGGGATGATCACCAACTCACTGAACGGCGTTAACTACATTTACGCGGGCAACTACAGGGGTGTTGAGGTGTTCAACACCGGCACTGACCAAGGTGTTGGTGTGGGTCCGTTCCCCATTGAGTTCAGCAAAACCTACGTTATCGTTCAGGTCAATGTGGCGCCAATGACGGTCCACGTTAAAGGCAACCACGTTGCTGTGTTCCCTAACGGCACAACGTTTTGGGCGTACAACTCTTCTGGTGTACGTACTAACTACACGACGAACACAGCACCTACGTACAACACCCCCGGCAACTACACAGAGTTACATTTAACTTCTGTTACTGGTATGCCCGCTGTGCCTTTTGAAATCTACAAACCAAATGGTTTTACTGCAAGCAACCAACACCTGTGGCAGTTTGACATTGCATACGACTCTTCAGGCTCTGGTGCGTCCAAACTGTTGGCCCACCCCGGCCACAACCTAGACAACATTGACTCTGGCGTTAACACATCACTTTATGCCGGTAACTTCTTGCCCGACCCAACAACAGGCATTTACAGCCTGACAGAGGTGGTTGACTCTACTGGCACAGCACCAACGTACCTGCCTATCGACGTGAGCGGCGGTGTTGTGGTGCTCCACCCGTTTGTGTTTGTGTACGGCAACTACGGCCTGTTACGCAACAACAACGTGGTGTTCAACTCGTCCACAGCCAACGTGCAAACGTTCAGTGACTGGAACGGCACACTGGCCAACGAGGTGAACGTGACGGCCGGCAAGATTGTGCGTGGCTTCCCTATCCGTGGCGGTACAGCGTCCCCCTCTGGCCTCTTTTGGGCCACAGACTCTTTGGTGCGTGTGTCTTTCACAGGCCAAGCGCCTTATTACTGGCGCTACGACACGGTGTCTAACCAGACGTCTATCATGTCGTCTAGCGCGGTGGTTGAGATGGACGGCACGTTCTTTTGGATGGGTGTTGACCGGTTCTATCTGTACAACGGCGGCGTTAAAGTTTTGCCTAACGACAAGAACGTTAACTACCTGTTTGACAACATTAACTTTACAGCCCGTCAAAAGGTGTGGGCCACCAAGGTTCCTCGCTACAACGAGATCTGGTTCTTCTACCCACGCGGTACAGCAACAGAGTGCACAGACTGTATTATTTTTAACGTTAAAGACAACATCTGGTACGATGCCGGCCAAGCTGAAGGTGCACGCAGGTCTTGTGGCTACGTGACCGAGGTGTTCCCCCGCCCCATTTGGGCAGGCTGGGACTTCACTGGTGAACTGGGTCAGACATACACACTGACCTATGGCCCCAGTCACGCCACATCGCCAATCACAACAGCCTATCAGGTGGTTGCCCCGGGCGACCTGACCACCAACCCTGCCGGCAGTTTCATGGTGTTTAACACGCAGATCGGTGAAGACTTTACCTCTGCAAACCAGATCAGGGCGGCGGTGTTTACAAACAACTCCTCTGGTGGCTACACCACGCTGACCTTTGCTGACCCGGTGCCTGTCACAGTGGTTGCGGGTAGCTCCATGACACAGGCCACTGGTGGTTACGTGATCTGGGAACAAGAGTTTGGTAAGAACAAAATCACGGCCACAGAAGAGTACGCAATCGACTCGTTTGTGGAGACCTGCGACATTAGCTGGGTCGGCGGAACGCCCGCGTCAGACGACCCCATGGGTGTTAACCGACGCATGCACCTGACTCGTATTGAGCCAGACTTCAAGCAGGTGGGCGACATGGAACTCACCATTGTTGGTAGGCCTTTTGCAAACGACGGCGTAGAAGAGAAGGGTCCTTTTACTTACTCACCAACGTCCGGCAAGGTGGACTTGAGGGCCGAGTACAGGCTTGTCAGTCTGCGTTGGCGCAGTAACGTTATTGACGGAGATTACGAGGCCGGTAGAACGTTAATCACCGCCGAGTTCGGCGACGAGCGTCCTTAAATGCTGATTGAATTCTTACCCGAGTACAGCACTTGGGAAGACTGGAACGGGAACTTGCTTCACTACTTTGGTGAACAGCAGTTCCCTTACTTGCCTGAAGACCAGTGGCTTGAAGTAGCCCAAGCGGTCACGGTCAATCCTGTGTTTGATAAATACGCTGTGCCTAACCCAGAGATGTTCGAAAGATGGCAAGACTGGGCCAACAACCTGATCGTTGCGATCAACGGTGACGGGGCATAAACGCCTGAAATTATGGGTAATTCTCTATAGGAATACCCAACCAAATACCCCACAAAATGGCCTTAGACAACTACCGCACAAACCTGTTTGAAGACAGAGCCGATGACTTTGGTGATTTCGGCGGCGGTTTGTCGTCTTTGGGTGCGGGCTCAAGCGCTCCCTCAGTTATGAGTGATGAAGCGTTGTACCAACTGACGGGAAGTTGGGAAGCGGCCGCGGCGTTGAGGGACGAGCAGAATAACGCATTAAACCAGTACAACTGGACCGGTGGCGGTGGACTTGGTGGTCTTAACTTAGCAAATGATACCGGAGCGGCAACAACTACAACAGCCGCAGACACAACGTCAAACGCAGGCAATGTGCTGTCAGGTAACATCTTGGCTGGTGCAAGCTGGAACAGCACAAACAACACGCTTGCAGACCAGCTTACAGCCGCAACAGGCCAGCAGACACTGAACACCGCTGTTGGTGGTGCAACAACCGCCGACACACTGAACCAACTCAATACCTTTATTGGATCTGGCGGCTCCTTTGCCCCCGGCTCAACTGTGTTTTTGCAGACCGGCGGCGTGGACATGTTGCAGGGTGTTGACCAAGGCACCATAACCAACAACATCAACCAGATTGTTTCAACCCTTGGTAACCAAGGCGTTAACGTGGTGCTCACTGGATCGCCTGAAGTTTCTTCCATGGCGGACGTTACTGGTGGCAACTTCAACACCAATCTCGCGTCTTTCTACAACGACATTGCGGCTAACAACAGCAACGTGGCGTTGGTGGACAGCATGGGCAACATTTTGCAGGACCAGTCGCTGTTGCGCGATCCTTTGCATTTTAACGCGGCCGGCGAATCAATTTATAACCAGTCTGTTATTGACGCATATAACAACTTGGTAAACCGCGGTGCTGATACAAACACAGCGGCGACAATTGCAACACAGCAAGCAGGTACAACTACCCCCGCGGACACAACAACTGCAACATTTGCAGGCCAAAACTACACGCTGAATAACGCAGACGTTAACAACGTATACAACCAGATTGTTGGTCAAGGCACAATGGGTCAGTGGAGTGGTGAAGGTTTTGGTTCAGCGGACGCCAACGCACGCGCCATGGCCCAGAACTTGGTGGCGTCTGGTGTTACAGACATTAGCCAGATTGGTCAAAAAGAAGTTACAACCCCCGGCTACTCGTATGAAACAGAGCAGGGTACTGTAGATGTTCCAGCAACAACTCAAACAGTTTTAGTCAACACAATCACCGGTCAACCGCTGATCAGCGACTACGATCGTGCCTCTGGTAACGCGTTCTCTGGCACATACACCGGCGAGGGTAACACAGCGTACCGCGTTGGGTTTGATGCACAAGGGCAACCTATCCTGTACACCACCGGCGCGTCTAGTAGCGACGTCGGTGATCTGCAGATGTTGTTGGCCGCCGCCTCGTTCATTCCCGGTGTGGCCCCGTTTGCACAAGGCCTGAACGCCGCTATCTCTGCGGGTCAAGGTAACTGGACAGGCGCCGCACTTGGCGCACTTGGCGCAGGACAAGCCGCAGGTTTTACAGACTTCGCTGGCATTCCAATCAACGACATAAGAAACACTGTCAGCGGCTTGAACGCGCTTCAAACTGGCAACGTTGCCGGTTTAGTTAATTCCGCGGCCAATGTAGTCGGTGCAAACTTACCCACGGAAGTCCGCACTGGTTTAACCTTGGCCAACGCGGCCAACGCGTTTGCTAACAACGATCTTGCCGGTTTGGCGGACGCCGCTGGCTCATTGACAGGCAGTGGTGACGCCAAGCTTGCCGCGTCGGCTTTGCGCCTTACAGACGCGTTTAATCGGTTTGAAAAGACTGGCGACGCCTCTGCGCTTGCTAGCGCCGCGTCAGCATTCAACAGCGCGGCTACTGCGGCCAACACAAACAACACCGCATTCAAGGCGTTTAAAGACACGATTACCGCTGGTGGTACACCAGAGGATGCACTGGCCGCGTCCAACCAGTTTGAC
>JACCEB010539827.1_pt1 | contig 27035 bp, 28 predicted proteins | sample 7454761 | NCBI WGS metagenome assembly JACCEB01 (sample SAMN15323454, study PRJNA562643) | freshwater metagenome | isolation source: river surface water | place: USA:Blue River Watershed | collected 2017-08-18
AATATTTTCAACTTCAAAATATCCACCTTTTTTCTTTTCATTATATGATTTACTAATTCTAGAATCATTTTTAGCTATTACTTTCATAAAATTAGAAATCGCTTTTTCATCTTCATATTTAGAGAAAGGTAAAATAACATTCGCTATTGTCTTTTCTGGATGTAATCTTAATGCTCTACCAATAATCTGAATTAAAGTAGTATTAGATGAAGGTAATGACATAAAACATACACCCTTTGTAATAGGTGCATCAAATCCTTCTACTAGAATCTTAACATTAACTAGAAATGGTAGATCTCCAGATTTATATTTTGAAATAATTTCATTACGTTTCTTTCTAGATGTATGACAATCAATATATTCAGAGCATCCTTTTTGAATAGAATTCATTAATTTATTAATTGCTTTGCCATCTTTTTGAGAATTACAATAAACAATAATATTTCTATAATTATTTACTAGATACTTACAAACTGATAAATTAGTTGGATCTTCTTCAAAAATAGGAATGTTAATTGTATAGTCACATAAATATCCTTTATTAATCATTTCTCTAATATCTTTCTTATAAAACTTAAACCCAAGATTTTCATCAATTGTAGCAGATAGATATACATTGTTATTGAATTTAGAAAAATCTTTTATGGTTTTGATAAAAGTTTTATTATCACAATTCTCATTTTCTGAATCATTAACTTCTTCTTTATTTTCTTGTTCATCATCATCCTCAAAATCATCTAGATCTTCATCGATATCTTCATCAATGTCGTCTTCTTTATAGATTTCAGGTTTTATAATATGATGTGCTTCGTCAACAAATATTTTATTAAATGATTCAATATGTTCTTTGACAATATCAACACTATTAAATACACAAATCGTAATATTTTTATCTTTATTAAATTCACGATGAGAATCACCAATCAATTGTATACTAGATTTCATTTTAGGATGATATTTAATTATTTCATCTCTAATTTGTTCCATTAAGAAAATTCTAGGAACTAGAATAAGATATTTTACTTTAGCTTTTAATGAATGTGTAATAATAAAGTTCTTACCTGTTCCAGTTGGTAAACAAATTATAAGATTTTCTTTATCCATATCATTAATTAACTTAATACATTCTTCTTGATAATCACGTTTTTCAATTATAACATCATTATTAAAGTTTTCAGGTGGATTCTCAATTAAATTTTTACAATATGAAATAAGTTCTGTTCTAGGATATGTTTTATCAATAAATTGTTTAAATCTTAATTTATCATTTAAATTATCAGATAACTTACTTTCTTGATTTCTAGTAATAATAAGTTTCTTCCAACGAGTATTTAAATTACCATCTTCATCCATATAAACAGTACTACCAAAAAAAGTTCCACATTCTTTCCAGGTTAATGAATGTTGTCTTAATTTACATTGAACAATTGTATCAATTAAATTACAAGCATCAATACCAGTATCATTTTTAGACATATAATTTAATTCTTTGTATTCAACTGGAATATCATTATATTCATAAAAAGGCTTTTGGTATTCTTGTGTTAATTTGATACAAGAAAAATATTCAAATATTTTATGTAGATCTGATTTATAATCAAAATCTTCAAATTTTTTACCATCATTCAAAAGACCTTGTACTCTTTTGAATATATTAATATTGTAAAGTTTTATTAGTTGTTCTTTGTTCATCTTTATTGATATTATATATTATAATAATAATTTGCTTATTTTCAATTTTAATATTTGAAAATGCAGAAAAAAAGTTAAAAATAAATTCAAACTAATATTTATTATTTATTTAATGAGCCATTCTAGGATCACCACCATCTCTAACCATTTGGGCACCACCTTGTACAGTTACACGTTGTACAGTATTATATACATTAGCATCAAGTGGGTAATAGTTAGCTAAATCATTGGGTGTTACACACATATTTTGTTGTTGGTTAACTGGCCAAGCTTCTGGTAAGTTTTCGCATTTTTCTTGTGAATAAACACGACCAGTACCAAGACCATTGGGATCATTACCAATTAAACGGCAAGTATGTTTGTCGCAAACCCATTTATTAACTTCAGGAAGCATTGTGCTAACTTGGAATGGTTCGCTACAAGGTGAACAGCAATTCTTTTGACAAGCGTGTTGGCGGTTAATATCCATTAATTGTTCAGCATTTTGGCTTAAAAATAAACGATATTGGTAACTGTTTTGGATTCCATTTTCAGCTCTGATTAAGTTATTAACGTAACAATTTGGTCTATAATCTGTAAAGTGACGCCCATCCGCCATTCTTGGTGGGCATCCAAAAAATTTATTATCACTAGTTTTGTAGCAAGATGACATTTTTTTTAATATTTATAATTATGATAGATATTTTTTTAAAATAAAAAATAAACTTAAAAAATAATTATCAAAATAAAGCATTTATAATAATTATTATTATAACAAATATTGTTGGTATTATTGTTGATACAAGACCAGTTATTAGATTAACTTTTTTATTATTTTCAGGATTTTCATTTAAGGCCCATGGATAAATTATACTAACTAAACAAAAAACATTTACACACCATAAAACTAATATCTCAATTACTTTATTATACTGATAATTTCCATTTAATATAATTCCAAATACAAATGAAATTAATAATAATAACATCACTATATATGTAAAAAATAATAAACCATCAAAAGTATTATTTGTTTGTTTATTTTCTTTTAACATATATCCATCTTCATACATATATGTATATAAATCATTTACACATATTAAAGAATCCATATTAAAATTGTTTTCTTTTAATTTTTTTTCTAAATTATTTTTTTCTTCAATATTTATGTTAATATTATTAATTTTATCATTAAAAGAAGTTAAATTATCACATCTATATCTTTTATTATTTATTTTCACTGCAGATTTAAAACAAACCATTAAAGAAATCATTACAAATATTAATAATACTACAATTATATATTTCATATTTGATTCTAATAAAAATTCCAAAGGGTTTTTATTTTTTATGAGTCCATAATAAAATAATACAAATAATACTATAGGAACTATCATAGATAAAATAATAAAATTTTTTTTTAATGTAGAATTATGTACATCATTAAAAGTATCACCATTACATAATGCTGAATTAATTGGTAAATTAATTTTTTCAAGTAATTTTGGATCTACATTTAATTTACTTAATGATTTTACACTATTAATATTACAATTAAAAATATTTTTTTCTTTATTTATATTTTGTATTGACATACTAAATGTAACTATTGTTAATGATAAAAAGATTACATATATTATTAAGATTAAAAATCTATACGTTATATCATTGAATGTATAGTCAGATAAAAGTACAAATAATATTGCTAATAAACCAAATATTATACCAATAGTTATAGCTCCTACTGATTTTGTTAAATATGATTTATTATCTGTAATTTGAATATCACCCTTATTATTAGCTATAATAGTATATGGTTCACTTATTTGTTTTTGTGGTAATGCATGATTAGTATGATTATTAAATTCTATTACAGATGGATATTCATTATATGATTTTAAATATTGACGTTTATCATCTAACTCTAACTCCATATTTTAAATAAACTAGTTTATTATTTTATTAGAAAAAAATTGTATATCAAGAATATTATTACTAATATTTTATGATTAAAAAAAGGAAAATTTAAAATGTTTTTAATGTACTGGTTGGGTGAATTTACGTTTTTTCAATAATTTAGAACGTGATGATTTCATTCTACCTCTTGATTTTCTACTAGCTTTACAAGTTTTCTTTTCAAGAGCATCCATTGTAATTTTCTTTAATCTAACATCATATTTATGACCAAATGGACTGGGTACAGGTTTTAATTGACGATGAGCAACATAAGCGAATTCTTTATGTTTGCTACCTTGTGTAGTTTCACGTACTTTAACAATTAAACTACATTTACCATGGATTTTCTTTCTTTGACAAAGTGAGCTAAATGCTTTTTTAGCAGAACTACCAGGATCTTTAGATGTAAAGCGTCCAGTTCCACTTTTACCTGAAAATTTAGTAGGACATCCGTCAGTATGATAAGCACCTTCAATTGTATAATGTTTTTCAACAGACATTTTAAGTTATTATTTAATTTTATAGAAGATATTTTTTTATTCCAATAAAGTAAATATGAATTCATTAAAATTATTGATAGTATTATTTATTTCAGTATCTATCATTTATCTAGTATTATCTAGAATTAGTATACAAAACGAAATGTTTGAACATTTTGAAAATAATATTAATAAAAATGATATACCTAAAAATGATATTGCTACAAAATTAGGTATAGATGTTAATAGAATAAAAAACTATATTGAATTAGGTGATGAAAGTGATACAAATGATTTTAAAATTAAGTTTGATATATATCCTAGAACACTAAATAAAAAAAATAATCCAACTATTAATCAAATTCAAGAAAAAATTAATACTATGACAAGTAATAAAGATATTCTAGAAATTACAACTTCTACCGGAAAATTAATGTATTTTAAAAAATTTAAACTAGAAGAAGTAAAATTAAATAATAATAATAAAGAAATAGAAAAAGAAAAAAATGAATATGTTGATCCAGCTATTGATGATCAAATAAAATATCTTGATGCACAAAAATCAGGCTTTTTAAAGGAAATATCTATTGAACCTAGATATAAATTTAATAATAAAGGAAAACTAGAATTAATACCTATACCAACACCTATATCTTCATCTGTATCTGGAACAACACCTAGACCATCATCATCGCGTTAAAATTTCTATTTTATTGAATATTTTTTTTTTGTTTTTATATAAATAAATGACTATTAAACTTAAAAAAAATTTTTCAAAACGTAAAACTCAACGTAAAAATAGATCTCGTAAAGTACGTAGACAAAGAGGTGGTGCATTTACACAAGAACAACTAAAAATATTTAGAGATATGTGTCAATATGTTCTTGAATTAGGCACAGAATTAGTTGAACCCGACAATGCACCAATAAATCCACATAATACAAGACAAAATAATTACTTTAAATTTTCTCCAGTACATCAAAACGAATTAAATAACAAATTAAAGCTTTTAGAACCAAAAATCAATATATTAAGTCAAACAAATGAAGATTCTGTTGAAAGAAATAAAGATATGTTTATGAGAATGATACATAATTTTATAATTGAACAACACTTTGAGAAATACTTACCTAATTCTTCAACAAATAGTATGGTACAGAAAAAAAATAAAAGATATTTTTTTAATTTTTTAATGACAACTGCAGCTAATAGAGGTATTATTAATGACGAAATAATTAGAATGTACTCTTTACAAGATGCCGAAGTAGATTAACTTGTATTTTGTGTAGGTCTTGTAATATCTGCCATCCATTTATTATAATCTTTCATAGCTAAATCAGATAAATCAACACTTTCAGTATTAATTGTATCAACACTTTTAATATATAATGGTAAAGGTTCTGGTTCTGATTTTTTACCATTTTTCATATCAAGACGTTCCCATATTGATAAATCATCATAATTTTTCTTGTCATTTTTATAATCATTAATTGCTTGTTTTTGTTTAATAATATCATCTAAATATGTATATGATTCTTGCCAATCTCTTTGTTGTGTAGTCCACCGATTATTGTCAGTTCTAAATATTTTTTGATCTAATGGTTTATAAAATTCTTCTGGTAATGGTTCATCTGTTGATGAAATAACTTGATTAATACTTCTTTTAACACCTAAATCTTTAGCAATACTTTTAATATTTATATTTCTTTCAAATTCTTGAGAAAAATTATTTGGATAATAAGTATAATCATATTTAATTTGATCTTGGAACCCTTCATTTTCTTTTTCTTTTTCTTCCAAATAATTAATTCTTCTAATAAATTCATAAATAAAAATCAATAATAGAACAAATAATAGAAACGCATTCATTTATTTATTTAAAATTTATTATTGTATAATACTTTAACACAAAATATAGAAAAAAATTTATATCTTTAATTAATAAAGAAACATTAAAGAAACAAATAAATAATGTCAGATACGTCATATCAAAATTCAAATTGGTCATATCAAAATTATGGAAAATGGCCTAAGATGTATAGAGACTGTTCCATTAAAAATAATCCACAACAATCACCAATTAATATAATTCCAGATGATATTATTCAAGAATGTCAAGCTAAATGTGAAGTTATATTAAAATATAAATCTAGTAAATGTTATTTGATTAATGATCATAATGCAATTGTTATTAATTATGAACCTGGTAGTTATATTATATATCAAAATAATTGGTATCAATTAAAGAAAGCTAAAATACATACCCCAAGTTTACATACTATGAATGGACAAACTTATGGAGCTGAAATAGATTTATATCATTATGCAGATGAACAATCAAATTCAGGTGTTGTTTTAGCTATTTTTTTAAACCGTGGACCTGATCATGGAGAATCAGTAGATTTTATTAATCAATTTATTCATCAAGTACCTTTAATAAGTACACCGGTTGAAAGAGAAGTTGAAGTGTCTGATAATTGGAATATTATTAGTTTAATACCATCTGATCGTACTGCATATGTATATGATGGTTCTTTACCACATCCTCCTTGTAGTACTGGATTGAAATGGATTGTCTTTAATCAACCTTCTACTATTGGTATGTCTGCTTTAAAATCATTAACACATAATATTGTTAACAATTTTGGACCAACTATAAGACCTCCTATGAAAATACACGATTATTCAAATATTTATAGAATACCACATAATGGTTTTAAATTATTTGAGGAAAGAAATATTATAACACCAGCACCCACTGTTGATCCAGATACTGCAAATGAATTATTAAAAAATCCAAATGATAATTTATCATTAATGTCTAATTCTGATCCTAATATGTTTACAAAATTTTATATGGATTATAAAAAAATTATACGTAAAATAGTATTATTATTTTTATATACTTTAGTTGTAGCATTAGCAATTAAAATTACAAAATATATTATTAAAAACGATTTAGTTAATAAAACATTAATTCGTACAGGTAGTGGTATAGTATCACAAATTAATTCATTAACACAACCACAAACACAACAACAATCATCTACTACACCTGCACCTACTACTACTACTACTACACCACCTGCTACAGCACCTCCAACACAACCAGCAAAAACATAAATAACATAACTGCGTTTGTTTTTTTTTTATTTAATCTAATTAATAAATTGAATCCGCTTGGATTCTATTTTTGTCATTTTATTATAATTTAAACTTATATGAATGACTGATGTAATTATAATAGTATAGTTACAAATTATGTATTTATTTACTTATCAAAATATACAATTAATTATATTATGTGTATTTATATTAATCAATAAAATCAAAAAAAACATTTTAAAAAATATTAATATTTTAATATAATTATTAATTATATTATAATTTAATCAATAATGTTTAATTATTTTTAATATATCGGGGATATTTATATCGTGAGATATTTATTATAGGTTTTATATTTTATGAGCTATAAGGCTCAACAAAAAAATTGAATTGTTGAGCAATAAAAATTATATATTAATAAATTAAGGTATGTCATTTGTTTATTCACATAAAATTCATATTGAAACAACTAAATGCTTTAAATCCAATTCTTTTGAAAATAATAAAAATAATAATGATTCAAAAAAAATTTATTTGAATTATAAAAATCATGTTAATAACCATAATAACAATCATTTTAATAAAAACAATGATAAAAACAATGATAAAAACAATGTTAAAAAAATAAATTATGTTTTTGATTTAGATTATATTTATAATAATAATTTTCAAGAGCATACAATTAATAAAAAAGGTAATGATGGTAAAAAAAAAAATTATGTTTTTGATTTAAATTATATTTATAATAAGAATCATCAACATCAACATCAACATCAACATCATCATCAACATCAACATCAACATCAACATCAACATCAACATCATCATCATCATCATTATCATCATAAGAAACCTGCTATTTATTCATCTGATATGATTTATAATAATATTATGTAATCATTCGATTTTGACATTTTTATACACTTAATTTTGATTTTGATATTTTTATACATTTGCTATTCTAATAAAAAAACTAATATTTATTGACATTTGACATATCACCCCCTTAAATCGCAAAATGTTTATGCATTTTACATATTTTTTATTTTAGTTTAGAATAGAAAAATTAAAAGTAATAATTTTATTAACAACTTATTTATGTTGTAAATTGTATGCATTAATCCATTCTTCTAATTCTGTATCATCAAAATCAGGATCGTTTTGTTTTTTTTCACGTCCTAATTTAATAAGTGACAAATAAGCACATTTTTGTTCAGCTTGTTGTCTTTCTCGTGCATATGCTGTACCATATAATCTGTCTTGATTATCTTTTAATGAAACCCACCAAATACGATCTTGATATGAATATTTACTGGGAGGATCATCTGATTCAGAACCAAATACAATTTCACCTTCATCTAGGATATAAATATATTCATTTTTATCAACTGAATATTTACCTTTTAATCCAAAAGATTGAAAATATGTATTCATCTTTTGTTTATAATTACGATCTTTACCAATTAATTCAACAAAATCAATAGAAGTTTCTTCATCCTCAATTAAATTAACAATAAATTTCTGACAAATTTGAAATCCTGGTCCGATAATAAAATCGGCTGCTGTAACATATCCAGATGCATTTAATTTAGTTGCAAAATCATAAAATAATGCACCAATAAAAGCTTCAAAGCAATCTTCTAAATATTTATCTTTAGTCCTAGCATTATTTTTTTCATCTAAATGACGAGAGAATAATAAATATTGTCCAAAATTAACTTTTCTAGCTAATTTAGCTAAACCTTTTGAATCAACAATTTTTGAATATATTTTAGTTAAAAACCCTTCATTTTGTTTGGGATAACGTTCAAATAGATAAAATGCAATAATTAAATTAACTACACGATCACCTAAAAATTCTAATCTTTGATATGAAACATTCTGAAGTTCAATAGCACCTTCTGGTTTATCAATAATTTCAACTTCATCACGTTCCATAATTTCTTTAGTATGATGCCAACAATAAGAATCGTGAGTAAAAGCTTGTTGATATAATGATAAATCATTTACGGTTTGAAAAATACCATATCGTCGTAAAATATTCTCTATCTCATTCTTTTTAATAAAACGATTATTAAAATTATATGGATTTATTTTTTTATTATCTTCATCAATTACTAGTTGTTCAACTGGTTTACATTGATCTAAAATAGGTGCCTTATTTGAATCATCACTAATAGTAATAGTAGATACCTTTGGTCTTACCTTTTCTTGACTTCCTTTTTGATATGAAGAATGTCCTTTATGATTATGTAAAGATTGATTAATCCTTTCCTTTTGTTGAGGATTATTATTATTGTTTTTATTATTGTTGTTGTTATTATTGTTGTTGTTATTATTGTTGTTATTATTCATTCTTGATAATTGTTTATTACGTAATACAAAGTCCATTCTAGATTGTATTAAATACCGAATTAAAATTAAAAATAATTATTATTAATATATATTAATCAATTTTATTTTATATTCTTCTTGATATAAAATAAATAAATAAAAATGAAATTATCAAAATTTAAATCAAATGTTAAAGTAAGACCTATGAGAAGAATGATAGGATCTTTATTCGGGTTTCTTATTATTATATTATTATTAGTATTTCTAAAATATAAATTACCATTAATTTTAATATTAATATTAATAATTATTTGTGTAGTATTAATACAATATTGGAAAATTAAAAATAATTATTATATGTATTAATCAATTTTAATTTTATTCTTCTCGATAAATAAATAAACAAATAAAATAAAAATGACATTATCAAGTCTTCAAAAAAGAATGATATTATTTTTAGGTGGTTGTATTGTTACTAGATTATTATTTGTATATCTAGCATATAAATTACCATTACTCGGTTTAAAAATAATGGGTGTTATTGCATTATTAATATCAATTGGATTCTTTGTTATCTTTTGGTTTGGTCTAAGAAAAACTGGTCCAGAAACAATGGGGGATAAAATATGGTGGAATTCATTAAGACCTGTACATTCATTATTATACCTTATTTTTGGTATACTAGCTATTATGGGAATACAAAAATATGCCTGGATTGCATTATTAATTGATGTTATGATTGGTCTTCTATTTTTCATATTACATCATTCAAACATCTTTTGATATTTTTCTATCATATATAAATCTAAACCATCATAATCATCATAATCAATTCTAGGTATAATATATTCATTGATAAATTTTGTTGACAATTTATTGAATTTTACTATTATTTTTATATCAACTAAATCAATAATTCGAATAAGTTGATCTTCTGATAAACAACCTCTTTGAACTAAATTAGTAGCTGTAAATAATAATTGATTCCAATCTTGTGACATATTTTAATTTTAAATTTATATTTAAATTTATATATTATATATTATAATAATTGTAAAAATGAGAAAAATAAGTTCTCCTTTTAAAAAATTAGTATCTAATTTTGCAAATGATAGATTTATAATAAATTCATTATTGGTTGTTTTTATATTTATAATGATTTATTTAACTGTTAATAATGTTTCATCATATAAAGTTATTAAAGAAACATTTATTTCATTATTACCTCATTCAAATACATCTTATAATTATGATTATATGGATCCTAGAGTTCTAGGAATTGAAACATTCACTAATCCAACTAGTACAGAAAAAAATAAAGATGATAAAAATAAAGATGAAAAACCTAAATTAGAAAGAGATGCAAATGGTATTCCAGCTGTTTCATTTCCATTTAGAAATATGTTTGATCAAAACGGAAATAAATTAAATATTATTCTTATTACTGCACCATTTAGAGGTCCAGATCATGATGCTATGTATGAAGAATTAAAAAATCAAATACCTAAACTTAATTTTATGGGTATTTCTAGTTATTGTGAATTTCCAGGTAAATTATCAAATCCATTTGATAGTAGATATCATGAAGAAAAAAATCACGTATACGAAACAATGGTAACATCTTGGCTTAATTGTTTTAGAAATCCAGCTAAATATATTAATCCTAAATTTAATCTTCCAATGTTAGATTTAAGTGAATCTGATTTAAGAGATGGTAATTCTAATAAACCAGATCAAACCATAAAAAAAGAATATGATTTCATTTATATTTGTCTTAAAGATAATGATCAATGTACTCCTGGATGGCAATCATATAATCGTAATTGGGAATTAGCTAAAAAATGTTTAGATGTTATGTGTGGTAAATATAAATTAAAAGGGGCTATTGTAGGTCGTGAAAATTGTGAATTTAGTAATTTATGTTCTGGAATAGTTAAAGTACATCCTTTCTTAGATTATCATAGTTTTCAAAAAGAATTACAAAAGGCTAAATTTTTATTTGTTCCTAATATTGCAGATGCATCACCTAGAGTTATAACAGAAGCAATGTGTTATGATCTTAGATTATTAGTTAATTATAATATTCTAGGAGGATGGAAATATGTAACACCAGAAACAGGTGAATTATTTAATGATGAAGGTGATTTTGATATGGCATTAGATAAATTAATTAAAAATATGGACACATATAAACCTAGACAGTATTTCTTAGATAATTATGGAAAAGAAAAATCTGGTAAAAAACTTGCTCAATTTGTTAAAAAAAATTATAATAATGTTGTTGTACCATCCGCTGATAAATTAGATATTGTCACTATAGCAATCTAAATTATTTTAATTATTATATTTTATTCAATTTATTTTAAACTTTTGTTTGATCATTAATACTTTTTTCTCAAAAAAGTATAAATAACAAAATAATAACAAAATAATGTCAGAAAAATCTAAAATAAAGTCACATTCAAAAAAAAAAGAAGATAGATTAAAAACAGTTAAATTGCTTGATCAAGAACAAGCAAAAAAATATATACCAAATAAATCTACTAGAATTACACCAAAAATTTGGGAATTACCAAATAGAAAAACTTTTTTTAATTGGATTTTAGATACTTATACTGATTATTCAAGAGAAGATATTAATCAATCACAACAACAACAACAAATTAGAATGGAATTATTTAATCAACAAAAACTAGTTCGTGATTTTATTTCAGACATAAGTCCATATAGAGGTTTATTAATTTATCATGGTCTAGGTGTTGGTAAAACTTGTGCTTCTGTTGCGATATCAGAAACAATTGCTGATCCAAATAAAGAAATATGGGTCTTTTCTAAAGCTAGTTTAGAAGGTAACTATATTAAAAATATTAAAGGATGTGGTATGGATATGGTCAGAAACCAAAATCATTGGGTTTTTACTGAATGTGAAACAGCAATTGAAAAAAGTTTAGTAACTACTGTATATAATATACCTATGGAAATCATTAAAGATAATGGTGGTGCTTTTATTATTAATTACGAAAATAATATACCTAATTATAACGATTTAACACCATCTGAACAATCTAAACTAGATCATCAAATTAATTATTTGTTAAATAAAAGATTTAAATTCAAACATTTAGATGATACTAGATTATTACAAAAATTAGATTCTGAAGGTAAATTTCCATTTGATAATAAAATTCTCATTTTTGATGAAGTACATAACATTATTAATAGTATGGCAGTTGGTTCTAAAACAGGTAAAGCATTTGAAGAATATTTAATGGCAGCTAGAAATAGTAAAATTATATTTTTAACTGGTACACCTTTAGTCAACGATGTATTTGAAGCTGCTAAAATATTTAATATTCTTAGAGGTCCAATTGTTACACATACATTTAGAATTATAGATTATGCCGAAGATATTAATTGGAATTTAATTAAAAACACACTTAAAAAAAATATTTATATTGATCAATTTGTTGTTAAAAGAAGTCAAAAAATGATTTCAATCACACAAAATCCAGATAATTATGTTAATCATCCAGATGAAACAGGTATAATGTATCAACAAGGAAGAACATTAAATAATGAACGTTTTCAAGATTTAATTAAAAAACAACTTACAGGTCTAGGATATAAATTAATTGTAAATAAAGAAATTAATACAGCTTTACCAAATACACAGAAAGACTTTGATGCATTATTTTATAATCGTGATTTAAATCATCTCAAAAAAGTAGAAATTATTAAAAAAAGAGTTATGGGATTATTATCTTTCTATGACCCTCCTGTTCAAAGTCTTATGCCAGAAGTTAAAAAGATTGAAAATGTTTTCGTTGAAATGAGTGATTTACAAGCTAAACAATATCAAAAAGCTCGTAATGATGAAATTGAAAAAAATAAAAAAATGAAAAAGAAAATTGGTCGTGATATGGATAAAATCAAATCTAGTTATCGTATTTTTTCACGTATGGCTTGTACTTTTGCTTTCCCAGAAGAATTAGGTTCACCATATGAAAATGGTGCTGAAATATTAGCTAAAGTTGATGAACAAGAAGACAAAACATCAGTTGATAGTTTAGCGATTGAATTAGAAGAAGAAAATGAAAAGAATATTGCTAAATTTGATATGTTAATTAAAAAAACCTATCTCAAGAAATTAGAAGATAATAAAAAGAAATATCTAGGTATTGAAAATGGTTCATTAGCTCGTCATTCACCCAAATATCTAGAAATGATAAAAACAATCGAAAAATCTCCTGGATGTGTTTTCGTATATAGTCAATTTATCACTTTAATTGGTTTAAATACATTTTGTGTTGCTCTAGATGCAACTGATAAGTATGCTGAATTTAGTATTAAAAAAGAATCAGATGGATCTTGGGTTTTAGATGAAAAGAAAGAAGATAAAGATAAAATCAAATATATTACATGGGCTGGTGATACAGACAAAGATAAACGTGATATTTTAATTAAAATATTTAATAGTGAATTAGAACTTTTACCATCAACTTGTCAAGTTCTTAAAACCCAATTAAAGAAGAAATATGGTAATAATTTAAATAAACATGGTGACATTATTAAAATTTTTATGACAACAAAAACCGGTGCTGAAGGTATTTCCCTATTCAATGTTCGTCAAGTTCATATTATGGAACCATATTGGCAACCTGTTTTAATAGATCAAGTTATTGGTCGTGCAGTTCGTACTGGATCTCATTTATCACTTCCACCATCAGAAAGAAATGTAGAAGTTTATGTCTATCTAGCAACATATTCAGCTGAACAATTAAGAACAATGAGAGAACCAAATCTTAGAGGTGATATAGCTAGATTTAATGATGGATTACAAAAACGTGGTCAAATTGTAACATCTGATGAATCTTTATATATTATTTCAGAACGTAAGAAGAATGTAATTAATTCAATGAATAAATTAATCAAAGAAGCCGCATTTGATTGTAATATTCACGCAATTAAGAATTTTAATCCAGATAGTCCTTTTAAATGTATGGATTATGATAGTAAAAATCGGGATGATTATTTAAGTGCTCCTAGTATTATGGATACGATTGGATTAAGCGAAGAAAAACAAGAAGAAAATGTTAAAATAGCAATGGGAGAATTTAGTGTTAAAGGTGTTAAATATTACTATGAATTAAAAACACAACCTGGACAAAAGAAATTATTTTACACAGGAGATATTCTAGGTGCAGGAAGAACAAAACCAGTTGGTGAGCTTGTTGTAAAAGATGGTAAAACTTTTCCAGCCTTTTATAAGGTTAAGAAAAGCAAAAGTAAAAGCAAAAACAAAAGTTAAAATTAATCTATAATTTTACTTTTTTGATTTATTTTTTTTTAATTTATTATTTAACATAGATACAGCGGCAACACCTGTAGCAATTACATCTGAATTAGATAATTTTCTTTCAGATTGCATTATTTCTTGTGCTGATTTAGGACGACCTCCTGAATTCATATTATTCATTTTAACTGGATTAAAATTAGTATTATTAGCTATTCTAGCTGTAGATGTTATTCCAGCTGGTAAACTATTATTAGCCGGCATTCTTACCATTGGTGGTTGAGGTACAAAAAAACCTTCCATTAAATTATCTTGAACAACACATACTAAAATTAAAATTAATAAAATACTAAATATTATTGTATTTACAGGCTTCATTTTATTTTATTTCTAATTTATTTATTTATTTATTTATTTTATAAGATTTTTATTTAATAAAATATGAAAAAATAGAATTTGAATCAATTGTCATTTGAATATTATCTTCTATTGTTTGTGTTGTATACCACCAATCTTTAGGTAAGTGTAATATCGATCCTTTTGATAAAATAACTTCAATATATGATGATTTTGGAAAGTTTGGATATTTTTCTTTTTCTTCATTTGTCATCTTTTCCCAGCCCCAAAAATCGATCTTTCCATCATATAAATTCTTTGATTGTTTTGGATAAAATAATATGTATCTGGTTTTACCTTCTAGTTGAACAATTAAATGGCGATGTCCAGATACTTTTTTTAATTTAGAGACTTGATCTTTTTTACTATTACTACTTCCATACCAATGACTAATTTTAAATGGTAATAAATAATTTCTAGTATATTTATCTAATAATTTAACAACTACTTTATCTTTACTTAAATCTGGTTGAACTTTTAAGTATTCGAAATCAATTTGGTTAAATCCATCCCATTGACTTAATAAATCAGTGATCACAATTGGTGATTTTTCTAAAAACATCTTTTCTAGATTATCTGGTGAAGGATCACCAGCTTGTAAGATTTCATAATAATTTGTTTGTTTAAGATATTGATGTATATGACAATAAAAAAAGAAAATAGCTAATAATGCTATTATTAATATTAAATAAATATTCATTTTACAAAATAATTAGAAAAATAAACAAAAAATAAACCGTAATCTTTAAATTAATTTTTTGAATGTATATATTCAAGAAAATGTTGTGGAATATTAATATTTTTAGATTGATAATATTCAGCTATTTGTAAACCGTTAAACATATGTGAATGTATATGTCCAGTTAATATATTTTTAAAAGATATTTTATGAAAACAGTTATAACATACTGGATTTATATCCAATATTATGTTATCTGGATTTTTTAAATCTAGATCCATTTTTATTATATAAATAATTAGTGATAGTATATAGTATAATATTATTATTTTTTATATTTTAATCAATTTTCTTTTATTTAATTTTTTTTGATATCTAGATAAAAAATGTCTAATAATTATAAATGGATAATAATAATACAAAAAAAGAAAAAAAATCATATATACCATATCAATTAAAAGATAATGGATTTATTAAATTAAAAGATGCTAATTTTAATGATTTTAATTCCATCATATCACAGATAGAAGATTCAGAGATTGCATATCTAAATAAACAGTCATCCCAAAAAAATGAAAATATTACATCAGTTGGTATTGATAAAGATTCTCAGGAAAAAATTAAAATTAATGGTTATAAAGGTGAAAAACTTGTTAATTTTTATGATAATATTGTAGAAAAAATCAATGATTTAGTTGATAAGGTTAATGAGCATACTCAATATTATACAGGTACTCTTAGTGAAAAAGATAATAAAGATTTAGTTAAATCATTATTAAAAATTAGAAATAAAAATCAACCAAGTTGTCGTGATAGTAAATTTAAAACTTCTTGGTTTTTTTCAAGTGCATTTAGCGAAAAATTAACAAGTGATAATGGTTTAGAAATTTTAAATGAAATGTATAAAGATTTAGAAATTTGTATGAAATTTATGTTATCTATTATAAAAGAATTTTGTACTAAAACAGGTATAATTAATCCTAGATTATCTGTAACTAAATTTGATCTAAATCTTTTAATGAATAAGGAAAAAAGTTATCATTCTAATAAAACAGAACAACAAAGAAAAATAAAAGAAGAAGAAGAAAAAAGAAGATTATATCAACAACAATATCAACAACAATATCAACAACAATATCAACAACATAGAATGTATTATGGTGGTAAAAAAAATAAGAGGACAAAGAAAATTAAAAGAATATAATTAAAAATGATATAAGAAAACCTGATGATAACTTATATATATAAGTAATTATAACTTTCAAATCATAAATGTCATCAACCGATTCATCATCATCCAGCTTTGTTGGTCAAGTTAAATGGTTTAACAACCGTCTTGGCTATGGCTTTATTACCATTGTCTCAGAAGGTCCCCGCCAAAATGAAGACATCTTCGTTCATCAACAACATATTACACCCAAGACCAGTGATTACCGCACTCTTCATCAAGGTGAATACGTCAGCTTCCAACTTGGTACAGCTGATTCTTCATCAGAAGGTTCGGAAGCTGCTAAACACGTTAACCAAGCCGTTAAGGTAACTGGTGTCTTTGGTGGTAGCCTTATGTGTGATCAAGCCTCAACACGTGCTCCATCACAACAAAGCACCGAAGGAACTCGCAAACCTGTACCACGCACATCTGCACCTCGTGGTGGTATGCGTGGTGGTCGCCCTCCCCGTGTTAACCACAACAGCGAATAAATAATTTTCTTTTAAATTTTTCTTATTTACAAATATTTTATTAATCATTCAAATAATGATTGAATATTTTTTTATTATTATAAAATAAAATGGACGGAGGAGGTATATTTAAAACAGCTGCAACAGATCAATTATCATATTTAGTAAAATTATACAATAAGGTATTTCCAATATGGACTTTTCCATTTATACCTTTGATAATCTCGGCAGTATTTCAATCATTAGCTTGGGTATCAGGACCCAATTTATTTCAAAACTTTTCATTATTACCTAGATTGTTAATTATGTGGTTATTAGCTGGTGGTGAATATTTATTTATGATGCCTACTATGAATGCAGGTATAGAATTATTTAATATGAGAGAACCATATCTAGTTGTTATTTATCAAGTTATTACATTAATAGTATTTATGTTTATAGATTTATTTGTCTTTAAAAAAGAATTCCATATTAAATATTTAATATCTTTTATTTTATTAGCTTTGGCTATAAGTACAGTTTATTTATGGGAATAAAACACGTTTATTATATTATAAAATAATAGACTTAACAAATAAAATATGTTTTTGACAAAATATAAAACTTTAATTTATGTAATTCTAGTTATATTTTTTATTGAAATTTTTTTATTATCGATACAAATGCTTTATTCGTTCTATAAATATTTCTTAATCAGTGAACTAAATTTAATTAAAAGATATGGAAAAGATACTTGGGTTATAATAACAGGTGCTTCTAGTGGACAAGGACGTGATTTTGCAATTGAATTTGCCAAAAGAGGCTTCAATATTTTAATGATTGGTTCAGAAAGATCATATGATACTGAAAAAGAAATCAAGAAAATAACAAAAGATAAAGTCAAAACACTAGTTCTAGTTAAAGATTTTAGAAAGGCATTTGAAGATGATTTCTTTAATGATATTAGTGTTGTCTTTAATCAAATAGGTTCAGATATAGGTGTTTTGATCAATAATGTTGGTTATCGTACAGCTTGGAAACCATATCATCAAATGCCGGTTGAATTAATTAAAGATACAATTGCAACAGGTACAATGGTACAATCTAGATTAACGCAAATTGTGATTCCATATTTTCTAGATCGATTAAATAGATTTAAACTTAAAAGTGCATTAGTTAATATTACAGCACAATGTTTACATCCTAATTTTTTATTTGGTTTATCATTATCAAATGAAATTTCAGTACCTTATTTAAGTGTATATGAAGCAGCAAATGCTTTTGGATTTTATCAAGGTAATTCAATATATAAAGAATACAAAGATAAATTTGATATATTAAATATTACACCTGGTGCTGTTGTGACTAAAAATACGCAATATCTTAAAAATACTTCATTTAGTATTGATAGTCATACATATGTTAAAAATATAATTAGAATGATGGGTAATATTAATGGACATACGTGTGCTCATTGGGGTCACGGATTATCTAATTTTTTAATAAATCTAGGTCCTTTTATGAAAGATGGATTATTAAATGATGTTGGATCTAATATTGCCAAACATTATATGAAAGATTATAACACAAATAAAGATAAATATAATATTAAATTATAATTATTTATTTTTATTATAGCTTTCTTTTTATTTTAGTTTTATTTTAGTTTTAGTTTTATTTTAGTTTTAGTTTTATTTTAGTTTTATTTTCTTTTCTTTTTATTTTATTAAAAATGAAACAAGCTATTAATTATCATAAATTATTAAAAAAAAAATTTGTATATGGATTTATTTTAATCATTCTAATTTTATGTGGATTATTAATATATTATTTAACAAAAGAAAATTTTACATCAGATATTGATAAAGTATTAGAACAAGAATCAAAAAATGATACTGAATTTCATCAATGTTTAGATCAAAATGATGAAATATCTTATTTATCAAATGGTCAATATGATAAATGTTCAAATGCGTTGAATCAATTATCTACTTCTAATATTGATTTAAATAATGATATTGGTTTTGGTAAAATAAATGAAGTATGTCCAATTGATTCTGTAATATCTGGTTCATCTAAATGTTTACGAAATAGATTAAATTCTCAGAATACTAATATTATTAATGAATCACAATTATTTTCGAAATCTATGAAAAATTTAGAAATCAATAAAATTGTTAATAAAATGGATTTACAAAAATATAAAAAAAATTTAAATACATTAGTTGCTGATCAAAATATTATAGATAGTGTTAAATACATTAAAGATAATAAACTTAAAACTAGTAATGATCCATATGAACCAATTATGGATAATATTCTAAATCCTGTATCATTACCAACTGAACAACCGACAACAGAAGAAAGTATTGAAACTGCTAAATTACAATTAAATGATTAAAATAATGTAAATAAATAATTAAGTTATAATAAAAATAATGTCTAAACAAAAATTAGAAATTTTAAAATTATTGAGGGAAATTAATGATCTAGAAAAACATAATTCACTTTTATTAATCTCATCAATGTATAATAAAAATGATAATGATATAATAAATAAAAATAATTTAATTATTTTAGAAAAAAAAGCATTATTAGAAGTAATCAATAATAATTTGAATAATAATTTAAAAGATAAAGAAAAAAATAATCTAGAAACAAATAAAGAAACAAATCAAGAAACAAATAAAGAAACAAATCAAGAAATTAAAATCAATGATGAATATCCTAGAAATGATATTAATCAAGAAAAATATATAAAAAATAAAATGTCATTACAAGAATTAAATATGATATCTAAAAAAGAATTATTAAGAATGAAAGAAGAAAAAAGAAAAGCTAAAGAATTATTATATTCAAAAATTCAATAATTATACATTAATTGGATTAATTACTTTTGTTGTTTTATCTTCTCTAGTTACAATTTTAAATGTAATATGTACTTGCATTGATGAATTAATTAATACTGCACCTTCTTTAATATTTTCTGGATCAATTGTAACATCGTAATTTGTTGTAGTATCTAATGTACCTGTTTTATAATCAATTTCACCGGGTGGTGAAATAAATATTTCTTGAATATAACCTTCATTTGAAGTTGCTGAATCAGCTTCTTCGGCCTGTAAGTTAATAATAATATGACCTTGTGGACGATTAATAAATTGTATGAATCTCTTTTCATTTTCTGATGGTGAATAAGCATCTTTGATTTCATAATGTCTAATTTTTATTAAATCTCCTACTCTGAATGTTCTATTACTAAAAAATGTTTTAGTTTTAATTTTAACATATTTACCTTCACCACTACGAGGAAATCCGGTTGGTATTGTTAATTCGTGAGGAGTTGGAGTTTCCATTACAATAGTATCAATATCTAATCGGTCTTGATCTAAACTGATTACTTGACCATCAGGACGAAAGAAACTAATTGTCATTCTATTTAATGATGCTAATGGTGTATTTGGATATTTTTTCTTTTCAAATAAAAATGGACAAAATGACATAAATCCACGTTTAAATTGACGATCAAATCTTTTACGAATACCATCTGAAGTGACAACAGAATTATTAATTTGATCATTTGTTAAAACTTCTGAATCATATGCTTTATCAAATAAAAGTAAAGCGAAAGCATCATTTAGTGTGTTATTACTACCTTTAAATACCCAATCTAGTTCATCAATATCCATAATTAAGAAAGGATAAGATTGTAAATCTAAATAAATTCTATTATCAAATGGTACACATAATCTATCATGTGGGAAAATTACTTTGATAACTTCAACAGATACAACATTTTTATATAATGTATCAATACCAATACCAGCTTGTGATCCATTTGGTCTAAAATTTACCATAAAGTTATATCTATTTTCGGCTTTATTTTCCCATTGACGATCTTCACTACTTACAACAAAATAATATGGTACATCGTGATATTCTCTTTCTGAATTACGAATTTGACTAAGTAGAAAATCATGCATTGGATTATTAGGTTGTAAAATTAATTGTATATCTTTATCACTAATAACTCTATCTTTTGTAGATGAATCATCTCTATTTGCGACAGTTGAATTATACATTTCACCACGATTAAAATTAATCTCACGGGTTGCATTTATATGATCAACCCCAGTTCTTTCACCTAAATAATCACTTACAATTAAATCATTATTAGGTGTAGTTGTGAAATTTTCTTTATCTTTTTTATTTTGGTAATTTAAAAATTCTTGAATTTCTATATTTCTAATTTTTTGTAAATCTTCATATTTATTGTTAATATTTACATTCGAGTCTGTTTCTAATAATTGGTCTGAATTAATATATAAAGGTTGTCCTACATTATTAGATTGATCAGTAAAATCATCACTTAATGTAAAAGGAAGAATGTTGAAATCATCTTGTTTTTCTGAGACTTCTTTTTTAACATTAATATTCACATTAGTAAGAGGTTTTTCTTTTTTATTAATAACAACGGAAGGTTCTTTTTGAACTGTTAATTCTCTTGGTGATGATTCTGTATTATTAAAAGGTACTGGTATAGTATCACCTCTTGCTGCTAATAATTCTTTATATTTTTTGTTTGTTTCACCTTTTACACTTTCTAGATCTTGTACAGTCATTGATGTTAAAACTGTTGGTAATTGTTGTGTATGACCATCATTTCTTTGATTTCTTAATTCACTTAAACGGTCACTCATATCTTTTTCTGATGGATTATTAGTTTTAATTGGTCTATCCATTAAATGATTTTCTTTTTTCTTTGATAATTGATCAAAGAAATAACTAGAAATTTTTTGTACAGTTAATCTATTTAATGATGCTAGATTTCCAGAAATATTAGTATCACAATTTTGATAAACTTTATCCATCATAGCTGGAAAAGTTTTTTTATATTTACTGGATGAATTTAAATTATAGTTATATTTTCTAGATACTTGATCACAAACATCACGATAAAGAAAATCTATATTATTATCAGATAAATAAATATCACGTGTTGACATTCTTCTTAATATTATATTATTATTAAATTATTTATTATAAAACGAGAAAAAACAAATTTTAGAGAAATAATCTACTAAATAATAATATACTTAAAGCAACTAATATAAATGCTAATGGTAAAATGGAAAGTACCATTCTAAATATACCATAATTATGAATATAATATTTAAAATTTTCACTAACACATCCACATTTATTATCTTTTAATTCATTTGTATAGTTTATTAATAAATAAGCATAATATATACCAATTAAATACATTATAAATCCAATGAATGATGAACCTATTGCTAGATTCTTTCTATCTGTATTAAAAAGATATGAGATTACTGGAATTAGTATGGAACTAATTAAACCTACACTTACTAATATAGATACCATAAACATAATTTTGTGCGTATTTGGTGTAATAGCACAAGGACAAGATTCTCTATTTTTTTTAAATGTATAAGTTGAATATAATACATACATATCAATTATTAAAATTATTAATACTAAAATAGAGACTATTAAAAGAGTATTACCTGATATACTTTTAGGAGCTGATTTCATTTTATATTAAAATAAAGAAAAAATAAAAATGATAAAAAATTATGCAAATAATCTATTTATTAATAATATACTTAAAGCTAATAATATAAATGCTAATGGTAAAAATGCCATTACCATTCTAAATATTCCATAAGTATGTATATAATATGTAAAATTTTCACCTGCACATTCACATTTATTATCTTTTAATTCTTTAGTATAATTTATTAATAAATAAGCATAATATATACTAAGTAAATAAATAATAATAACTATTAAAAATGATAGACCAATTAATTTATTTTTATTTGTATTTAAAAGATATGCGATTAAACTAAGTAATAAAGAACTTATTAAACCAGCACATATTAAAATAGTTACAACAATCATAATTTTATTTGTTTTTGGTGTAACAGCACATTGACAAGATTCAATATTTTGTTTAAATCTATACATTGAATATAAAACATATATGTCAATTGCTAGAATAATTAAAACTAAAATTGATGCAACTAATGGAGTTGTATGAGATGATTTTTTGGGTATTTTAGGAACAGATTTCATAATTATTTTTTATATTAAAAAAAGAAAATAATTGTAATCTAATCAGTTTTAACAAAAAAATATTTTCTCTTGTTATTTACATATTCATCAGGAGTTCTATGTTTTTCCATTTCTTCAAAAGTTTTCTTACCTTCTAATAATTGTATAATAAAATAAATTGAATAAACTCCACATTCAGAGTTTTCATATTGATGTCTAGTTTTACTATAATCATATTTTAATTCAAATCCTTCTTCTTGAGCTTGTTCTTGTAATCTTTCAATTAATACTTGAACTTCATTGGGTGGTGATGATCCAACTGAATCAAAAAAGTAAACAACTTTCTTTTTTAAATCCATATACATAGCTACCCAATGTGATCCTGGTTTATTATGAGGATCTAAATTAAATACAACACCAACTTTTGTTTTTTTATTTTTGATTAAATTGCTAATTTTAAGATTACACAATTCATTAACAATACAATGATCTCCATCATATCTATAATCAAAATCAATTGGGGTTGGTCCTAAGAATTTAAATTCAGGATATTTTTCTTCATATTGATCCATTACTGATTCAATATCAACTGAACTTAACCATTCATATTTATTTTTTTTCCAACTTCTAGGCATTTTAGGACGAAATAACCCTTCAAGATCTTTATTACCTATTTTACGAACAAATTCTTGTTCAATCCAGCACCATTCTGTGTTACAGACATTATTTAATTTTTTATCTATTTTTTTCCATAACGCTTTTTTTGTTGATGATGATCTAACTTTAGGAATAGTTATTTTATCTTCTTTTTTATGATGTTCTTTATTCCATCCTCTTGCAATTTTAACAAGTGCATCAAAATCAAAACAAGTAGATTTATTATTATTTGAAGGACTACAATTATTTAAATTAACTTTTGTTGAATGTTTTACTGTATTACTTGTATTCTTTTTAGTCTTTCCCATTTTTCTTTTTATTAAATAAAAAAGAAAAAAATGAACGCATTTGTTATTTTGATTTTAATAATAATTATATTATTATGTGTATCTCATACATCAGAAGGGTGGATACCTTGGGTTTGGAATATTCCTACTAGAGATATTTATCCTCCTATATATTATGATTCTAGATGTGCTCCTCCAGTGTATCATTTTTATGATCCACCTCCAATTAAAAGAAATCAAAAAATATCAGTAAGACCTATGTATATTAGAAGAACAAGAAATTGTCCATATGATTTTTAATATTATGTGTGTTATATTATTATTATTATTTTGTTAAAAATATAACAAGATAACAATGGAAACATTAGATTTAAATCCAAAACAAATATTAAATGAATGTGCTTCTTCAGACACTGATTTTAATTTAGAAAATAATATAAACTTAAATATTGATAATGATAATGAGTTTGTTATAGATGATGGTTTTGTTCTAGATAATGATTTTGATTTAAAAAATGATATAAATTTAAATATTGATAATGATGATTTTGAATTAGAAGTTGATAACTTTGATTTTGATCCAATTTTTTATGATAGCAGTACAGATGATGATAATAATGAAATAAGTAATAATAATGAAATAGTTACATATAATGAAATATCAAATAATAATGAAAATGATATAATTAATATTAAAGAAACATATGAAAATAAATATTTAGAACAATTTAAATTATTTAATGAATTAAGACAATATGTTGATGAAAAGGTTAGAGAATTAAAAAAAAAAGAAGAAGAAATAATACAAAAAAATACATCTGAAAAATTAGAATTATTTACTAAATTAGAAAATGAAAAACAAAAACTTGAAACTACAAAAGAAAATCTAGCAAATGAATTATCTAGATTATTAGAAGAAGAATCTAATTTAAATAAACCAGATTATGAAAGTGAAGTATTTAAAATTTTAGATACTGATATTTATTCTGAAAATATTAAAAAATTTGATGGTGATAATGAAGAAATAATAAAAAAAATAAAAATAAAACAAAAAGAAAAAAATGAAATTGATGCAATTAAGAATGAACATTATCAAGAATATCAGAATAGTTTATTACAAAATAAAATTAATTTAAAAGGTAATAAAATAGTTTGGGAACAAAGAAACGAATATCTTAAAAATAAATTATTAGAAACAGAAAAAGACTATAATACATTTGAGAAAAAATGGCTACAATATATTGATTTATATAAAAATAATAAATCAGATATAGAAGAAACGATACAAGTATTAAAAGAAGATATAGATAATATTGATTCTAATACAAAATTAGAAAGAAGAAAAACTATAAAAATAATAAAACAATGGGAGGAAGAAAAAGAAGAGAATAGACATAAAATAAAGATTTATTCAGAAAAAATTTCTGGATTAGAAAAAGAAAAAAATATGTTAATAACTAAACAATCTGAATGGATGCAATCTGTTAAAAATGAAAATTTAATTATTTCTGAAAAAATTAAAGTTGAAATAACTAGTAATGAGGTTGAATTAAAGGTTATTTCTGATCAAATTTTAGAATTAGAAAAAAAAATAAAAAACATTGAATTTGAAATAAAAAAAGGTCGTATTGATTTAGATAATATTGGATGGAAACTAAGACAAGAATTAGGAGAAGCAAATGATCAAAAATCTAATATATCATTAAAATATAATAATCTTTTATTAGAATTTAAAACTCAACAGTTTAATTATAATAAAATTATAGCAAATGATCCTTTTAAAATGGAAATAAATACAATAAATTTAACAATTAGAAATTTAGAATCAGACATACAAAATATTAAAAGAATGACTGAAATTAATGCTCAAAAAAACAAAGAATATTGTACAAATTTAAAAAATAAAATTGTTAATGTTCGTTTTGAAATTAAAAATGAAATAGATACATTAGAAAAACTTGAGAGAGAATATATTAATCAAGAATTAAAATACAAAGATGATAAAAAAAATAAACAAACTAAAATTAAAGATATTCAACAAGAACTTAATGATCATAATAAATATTTAGAAGGGTTAACATTACAAAACAATATTGATAATGAATCTGCAAAAGAAACATATAATAATATTACGATTGATTTAGATAATAAAATTAAAGTTATAAATTATGATATAAATCACTTGAAATACAAATCAAATAGTATATTAAAAGCAAAAGATGAATATATAAGAAAGAGAAATCAAGTTGGAAATGATAAGAAACGTAGATTAGATGATATTAATAAAGGTAAAATAAGATTAAATCAAGAGCTTAAAAAGATTGAAGAAGAAAAAAATAAATGGCGTAATGAATTTATTAAATATAATAATAGATGTGATTATCTAGATAGTCAAGAAAATACATTAAAAATAAATACATTAAAAGAAATTAAT
>JACCEB011960399.1_pt1 | contig 26986 bp, 33 predicted proteins | sample 7454761 | NCBI WGS metagenome assembly JACCEB01 (sample SAMN15323454, study PRJNA562643) | freshwater metagenome | isolation source: river surface water | place: USA:Blue River Watershed | collected 2017-08-18
TATGGACAAATTTATGGGGGCGGAAGATTTTGCTAACGAACCCGACGAAATGTATTCTGATATTAACTATGATGCTGGCGGCGACCTAAACAGACCCAAAGGTGCTTATGCTATGGCCCACGCTGGTGATAATGCAATGGCCGTAGAAAGTATTCGTCGTGATCTTGAAAAGAAATATCAACAAATTAAAGAAAACACAGTTGCCACTTGGGGTGCAGAACAGGGTAAACAATTTAAGGTTGACGACAATGCCAAAGCATTGGCATATAAAATGGCAGAAACTAATCCAGAATTTAAAAAAAAATTTTTAGAGATTGAAGCTAAGGCTCGCGAAGATTTTAAAAAATCAGATCCAAAATTAGCAGATTTTTCTTACAGATCTGATATTAAATTCCTGTTAAGTCAATACGGAATCGATCCAAAGACTGTTGATGCAAAAACATTCGATCCAACATCATATGCTAAACCTGGCAAACCTAAGATGTAATTTATTAGACTAATGCCAAATAGGCTCTTCGGAGCCTATTTTTTTCAGTAAATACATTATGGCTACAAAATCATTAGACGGTGTCTTAACTAAAAAAGCACACACGCGAGAAACTTTTACAGAACAGCATATTGAAGACCTGCTGAAATGTAGTTCAGACGATGGCTATCATTATTTTTGCAGTAACTTCTTTTACATTCAGCACCCAGTCAAAGGCAAACTACTATTTGAGCCGTTTGAATATCAGACAAAATTATTAGATGCATATCACGGTCATCGTTTTAACATTAACATGTTACCTCGACAGATGGGCAAGACTACTTGTGCAGCAGGTTATCTTCTTTGGTATGCAATGTTTCACCCTGATCAAACTATTCTTATCAGTGCTCACAAATATACAGGCTCACAAGAAATTATGCAGCGTATTCGTTACGCATACGAACTATGCCCCGATTACATAAGATGCGGTGTAGTTAACTACAATAAAGGGAGTATAGAATTTGATAATGGATCACGTATTGTCTCTACAACTACTACTGGCAACACAGGTCGTGGTATGTCTATCTCCTTATTATACTGTGATGAGTTTGCATTTGTTCCCCCCAATATCGCTGATGAATTCTGGACTTCCATATCACCTACATTAGCAACTGGTGGACGTGCGATTATTACTTCAACTCCAAACAGTGACGAAGATACATTTGCCAATATATGGAAAGAAGCTAACAAAAAATTTGATGAGTTTGGTAACGAACAGGATGTTGGAGTTAACGGATTCTTTCCGTTTACCTGTCACTGGAACGAACACCCTGATAGAGATGGCGCATGGGCTACCGCAGAACGTGGACGAATCGGCGAAGAACGATTCCGTCGAGAATACAATTGTGAATTCTTAGTCTATGACGAAACGCTAATTAACAGTATCTGTTTAGCAGGTTTATCCGGCAAAACACCTATAATGAATATGGGTCAAACTCGCTGGTATAAGAAAATAGATAAAGACTGCATCTATGTTGTTACACTGGATCCAAGTCTTGGCACAGGAGGAAACTCTGCTGCTATCGAAGTATTTGAATTACCATCATTTACACAAGTAGCAGAGTGGCAGCATAATCTAACTCCTATTCAAGGTCAGATAAGAATTCTAAAAGAAATATTGAAATATATTTCAGATGAGTTAGGCGACGCAGTATCAAACAATCTGTACTGGAGTATTGAAAATAATACTGTAGGAGAAGCTGGATTAGTTTGTATTAAAGATATAGGCGAAGAAAATTTTGCTGGTCTATTTGTAAGCGAACCTGTTAGAAAAGGACATGTACGCAAGTTTCGTAAAGGTTTTAATACTACGCACGGTAGCAAAATAGCAGCCAGTGCTCGATTAAAATACCTAATTGAAACTAATAAAATGTCAATTAACAGTAAACCTTTAATTAGCGAATTAAAAACTTTCATTGCTACGGGCGTAACTTTCAAAGCTAAACAAGGCGAACAAGACGACTTAGTTAGTGCTTTGCTGTTGATGGTGCGGGTGAGTCAAGTTTTAGCTGATTGGGATGTTAGAGTTTTTGACACAATTACAAGCGGAGACCCGTTTGACGATGACGATTGGGAAATGCCGATGCCGATCTTTATTTCGTCTAATTTAGGATAAATATCAGTATGAATAAAAATCTTGGAAAAATTGCTAAAGAATTGTTTGGAAAATTGCGAACACAGTTTCCTAAAATTCAGCTTGGGGATGAAGAAAGTAAAGTAACCGACGAAGCTGAAAATGCAAGGGTTTTTAAATTTGAGTACACCCATAACAACTCTATTTTAGGAAATATGACAGTTAATATTTCCGACGAAGATGGATTAGTAGTAATTTACTCTAACGATATTATTGAAGATCAAGATGAGTTTGTAAAAAACAATTTTTTTAATTTTCTTCAAGAACTGAGAGAATTTGCCAAGCAAAGAATAATGACTTTTGACACTCGAGATATTTCAAAAAGCAATTTGGAAAAGAGAGATTACGAACAAATGTCTAAGAAAAACGGAGAACCACCAATGTCCGAAAGCAAACTTTTTGGAACAAGCAAAACCAGTTATCAACAGTTAGGTGATGCTAAGTTAATTGTCAAACATACTGCACCGGTTAATTTTGAAAATCCTGCAGGTAGAGCACAACGCATTGAATCGATCTATATCGAAAACTTAGACGGTGAAAGATTTAGGTATCCATACAAACATTTAAATGGCGCAAGAGCATTAGCACAGCACGTAGCTCATGGCGGAACTCCTTATGATTCTATAGGCAAATATGTTATTGGATTAAGCGAAGAACTAAGCAACTTAAGAATGTTTAAAAATTACGTTGAGCGTAACCCAATGGTAAGCGAAGCAATGGGTTCTATTCATTCTAAAGTTTTAGAAAGAATTGATGGTGTAAAAAAAGAAATACAAAATCTGCAAAGTGCTACACGTTATACTGAATTTGTGGAATCATTTGAAGAAAATGCAGGAATTGAAATCCCAGAAGACATTATTAATGATTGGGTAGATCGATTAACTATTAGAACATTCAACGAAGAATTAAAGAACGTATTCCCATATATTTTTAAATTAGTAGACGAAAGTGACATCCCAGTTAAAGACTTAACAATCGAAGACTTAGTCAACGAAGAAGATGACAAGTACTGTGATGCCTGTGATCGACCATCAACAAAATGTATTTGCGACGACGAAAAAGAAGTTAAAGAATTTGTTGATTATGAAAAACAATTAGGCAGAATTATCGGAGAGCGTACAGATATTTTCAGCGACAAAGATGAAAGTAAAACTGCTGCAATTGATAAATTAAATCAGTTAGTAGCTAATCCTTTACCAGTAGGTACAGATGGCAACAATGCCATCGAAAGCCTAACCGATGTTATCGATGATAACGAGCTAATGGACATCTTTAAAGAAATTGCCGACATTGATCCTGAGCTTGATGCGAGAGATTTTATTAAACAATATATTGAAATTAAAGATAAAGAAAACGGAACTGACGTCCTATCTCAAATTGAATTTCCAGCAGACAGCGAAGCACCAGCTGAAGAGCCGCCTGCCGAAGAACCAGCAGCTGAGCCTGCTGCTGAACCAGCTCCTGCAGAACCTGCGCCAGCAGCTGAGCCTGCACCTGCAGAACCTGCACCTAACCCAGTAGCCGAAGCGTTAGCAAGAGCCGTCCGTGCTGGCGCCAGAGAAGATACTATTATAACTATTAATGGTATGCAAATGACTCTCGGCGAAGCAGCAAAGAAGGCAGGTGTTAAGACAGAAGATATTTTTAGTGACAAGGCAACTGAAATTGTTGAATTTGTAAAATCAATGTTTAACACAGAAGAAGGTACTTTTCCAAAAGGCGAAGAAGGTGTATTAATTGCCTGTGAGAAGAAATTTGGTGAAGGTATTAAACCTGTAGCTGAAAAAATCATTGAAAAGTTACACATGTTCAGCGAAATGCAAAGGATGAAAAAACTCGCCGGAGTTCAATAATGCCTCTTTATTGCAAAGAACCCTTTTATAACATAGAAATAGATAAAAGGGGAAATGTATATCTTTGTTGCTCAACATGGCATCCTGTTTCAATAGGAAACATTCTCGAGCACAGTCTTGAAGAAGTATGGCTTGGAGAAAAAGCTAAAGAAGTAAGAAACACGATTATTGATCAAACTTACAAACACTGTAGGCTTGATATATGTCCTGCATGGATTAGCAAAACAATTCCAGAAGATGAATTAATTAACGAAGACTATCCCGGATGGTGGTCTGGGATTTCTCGAACACAATTTAGACTACCGGCGTTAGTCAAATTTAGTTTTGATCCGAGCTGCAATTTACAATGTCCATCGTGCCGATCGCGGCGCATTCAATACTATGAAGGTTCAGAGCAGTATGAAACTTCTTTAAAAATACTCGACCGAATTAAAGAGGCATACTTGTCAGAGCCAAATGACAGCAGCTTTATGTTTACTATAACAGGTAGCGGTGATGCTATCGGTAGTCATTTATTTAGAAACTTTCTTTTAGAATTAGACGGTAGTAAGTTTCCTAATATGGGAATTACTATTTTAACTAATGGTGTTATGTTAACTGAAAAAGTTATTGGTCAGTTACACAGAATTCATAAAAATATAAGAGAAATTACCATAAGTGTTGATGCGGCAACTAAAGAAACATACGATAAAGTTAGACGTGGTGGTGACTTTGAGCAACTTAAAAAGAACATAGATTACATTAATCAATGCCCGGAATTAATGGACTGCAAGTTATTGTACACCTTTGTTGTTCAAAACAGTAACTTTAGAGAAATAAAAAAATTTATGGAATGGATTACAGCATATCCAAGAGCACGTATCCGATTCACAAGAGTTTTAAGTTGGATAGGATCTCAAGAAGAAGGGTTCTTCGAAGAAGAAAATATTTGGAGCGAATCACATCCGAACTATCATGCCTTCTTAAAAATTATCAATGAACCGTGGACCAAACACAATCGTGTCTTCTGGACTAACATTAAAGCTAAGAATGAAATTGTAGAGCAAACAAAAAAGTACATTCCTATACGAGCTTTGGTGCAAAAAGTTCGGAATTAGAGCAACTTTTCTCTTGCAATGATAAATAAAAACGCATACAATATAACGTATGCGTTTTTTGTTTAGCAAGGTCGCTAAACACTATAAGGCAAAACAAAGGCATATAAAGGAGAAATATTATGGCATCTTTGGCTGAAATTCGTGCAAAACTAAAAGAACAGGAACTACGTGGTTCCGACAATCAACGTTCCGGTGGTGATAATTCAATTTACCCATTTTGGAATCTCAAAGAAGGAAATGAAGCAGTAGTCCGTTTCCTACCCGACGGTGGTCCAGATAACACATTTTTCTGGGTCGAACGTGCAATGATCAAACTACCATTCGCTGGTATCAAAGGTCAAACCGATTCAAAACAAGTTCAAGTACAAGTTCCTTGCGTAGAAATGTATGGCGAAAGCTGTCCTATTCTTAACGAGGTTCGTGGATGGTTCAAGGACCCTGCTCTTGAAGACATGGGTCGTAAGTATTGGAAGAAGCGTAGCTACATTTTCCAAGGCTTTGTTGTTGAAGACGGTCTAAAAGAAGATCCAAAGCCTGCAAATCCAATTCGCAGATTTATTATCGGGCCTCAAGTGTTCCAGTTGATCCGTAGTGCATTGCTTGATCCGGAAATGGATAATCTACCAACAGACACTATTGCAGGTGTTGATTTTAAAATGATCAAGACCAGTAAAGGTGGCTATGCTGACTACTCTACTTCAAAGTGGAGCCGTCGTGAGCGTCCTTTAACTGACGACGAGCAGGCAGCAATTAAAGAACATGGTCTTTACAATCTCAAGGACTTCTTGCCTAAAAAGCCCGGCGAAGTTGAACTCAAAGTTATTAAAGAAATGTTCGAAGCCAGTGTCGATGGCGAGCCGTATGACATGGACAAGTGGGGACAATATTTCAAACCCGCTGGTATGAGTCAGGCAACTGGTGATCCAGTAGCTAAAACTACTAAACCTGTCGCTTCAGACGAAGATTACGACGAGGAATCAACTCCTGTTGTCGCTAAGGCGGCAGCACCAGCTACTGCTAAAACAGAGTCTACCTCTGGCAGCAGAGCTGAAGACATCCTTGCGATGATTCGTAACCGTCAAAAGTAAAAACTAAAATAATGAGGGCCTCGTGCCCTCATTGCCTTCACTTGAGGAGAACATAATGGCAAAATTAACAAAGTTAGCAAAGGTTAACGAGTCAATTACTATCAATCGTTATGACAACGGTTGGATGGTTGAGATCGGCGGCCGCGACAAGAAAGAAGAATGGAAAAACACTAAGACTATGTGCAATACAGAAGAAGATGTTATTGCTGTAATCAAAGAATGGAATTCAATGGAGTTAGATCAATAATGGCCACTAAAGCATTCGATTTATCAAAATTCCGCAAGACACTTACAAAAAGCATTGAAGGTCTTGGTGTTGGTTTCAATGATCCAACAGATTGGGTCAGTACAGGAAATTATACACTAAATTATCTTATCAGTGGAGACTTTCACAAAGGTGTACCGCTCGGTAAAGTAACAGTATTTGCAGGCGAATCCGGCGCTGGCAAAAGTTATATCTGTTCCGGAAACTTAGTTCGCAATGCACAAGAGCAGGGCATTTATGTTATTTTGATTGACAGTGAAAACGCTCTCGACGAAGCATGGTTACACGCATTAGGTGTAGACACCAGCGAAAGTAAGTTGTTAAAACTTAACATGGCTATGATTGACGACGTGGCAAAAACAATCCACGAATTCATGAAAGAATATAAAGCTATGGAAGAACGCCCTAAGGTTTTGTTTGTCATAGACTCACTTGGTATGTTGCTTACCCCTACCGATATCAATCAGTTTGAAGCCGGTGACCTTAAAGGCGACATGGGCCGTAAGCCTAAGGCATTGACTGCATTGGTTCGTAACTGTGTAAACATGTTTGGTAGTTACAATGTTGGATTAGTTTGTACTAATCACACATACGCTTCACAAGATATGTTTGATCCAGATGACAAAATCTCAGGTGGTCAAGGTTTTATCTATGCAAGCTCTATTGTTATTGCTATGCGTAAGTTAAAGTTGAAAACAGACGCTGATGGCAATAAGACTTCTTCTGTACATGGTATTCGAGCTGCCTGTAAGGTCATGAAAACTCGTTATGCAAAGCCGTTTGAAAGTGTACAAGTTGAGATTCCTTATGAAACAGGTATGAGTCCGTATAGCGGTCTTGTTGACTTGTTTGAAGAAAAAAGTTTCCTGGTAAAAGACGGTAACAGACTTAAATATGTGGCAGGCGACGGTTCCGAAATTAAAAAATATCGAAAAGAATGGGAACGTAACGAAGAAGCCTGTCTGGATACTGTCATGGTAGACTTTTCAGCTAATGCGGATGTAAAATCTACTACAGTAGACGAAGAAACTGGAGAAATTTTAGATCATGAATGAAGAACATATTGGCGACATCTGGATGTTATTCAAAGAGTATGTCGATAAAAAGGCACTCGAGGCACTTGCTGAACGTTATGTAGACCTGCTGGCTGACTTAGGTGTCCCTGACAAGACTATTAAAGACGCAATTGGCTTCGACGAACAGTTAGATACTGCTATCGAATATTATCTTGATCAAGATTCCATTGAGGAAGAAGATGATGAAGACAATTGGGACTATAACGAAGACGAAGAATGAGCTGGTACACAAAAGTATCTAAAGATATTTCAAATATTCCGGATGCCGTGGCATATTTTGAAGCCGAATTACAGGCAGCAAGAAATGATACCCGTATAACGGGAAATATTGAAAAGGCAGCTGCCGGTATGCCTGGTCTTGTAGAGTTGCGATTCGCACAACTGCAAGAAATTGAAGCTATACTGGAATATTTGAATATTGAATTGCGAAGATTAAAAAGTCAATTCTTTAGAAAGTATCTTGAAACGTATCAACGAGCTCTTTCTTCGAGGGATTGTGAAAAATATGTAGAAGGCGAGGCAGATGTAGTTGATATGGAAAAAATTATCAACGAATTTGCCCTACTTCGAAATAAATGGCTCGGCATTACCAAAGGTCTTGACATTAAACAGTGGCAATTGACCAATATTATTAAATTGCGTGTTGCAGGTATGGAAGATGCTTCACTATGACATTGGATCAAGTGTTAAAGATTTTTGCAAAAGAGCTAAAAAGCACTGACAGCAAGATTTCTGCAAAAGATAGGCGAATTTTAGTCAGCCTTGCCGGTCAACTCGACCAAGGAAACTTCCTAACACAAAATCAAGCCAACCTTTTGCTGAAAATTTTTCAAGAAAACAAAAAACTAATAAATGTGCAAGGCGTTGACCTTGATAATTTATTAGAAAATCCTGTTTGGTCGGAAAAATTTAGAGTAATTGAAAAAATTCGAAAAATTTTCCTCGATAAAAACCATGCCGGTGTGTTTTTTATGGAATTTAGTTACGACAAGAGACTGCAAAATAAACTATCTTCACTGAACAAGGCCATTCAAGGAAATATTTCTTCAATTGGATCTCGACTTTATTCGTTTCTGTTCTGTGAAAAAAATATTTTTGCCATTGTTGAAGAATTTCAACGTGACGGGTTTACAATAGACCAAGAAATTCTGAATTTTTACCAAGAAATTTGTGAAATTAAGAAAAATAAGAAAAATCCGTTTGATATATTTTCCTTAGAAGATGTAAAACTTCAACGCATCATTAAAAGTGATATCGGTGACATTGATGAAACTAATCTAATGTTATTGCATGACCGAAAATTTCGGTATCAGTATGAAGTTTTTCCAAAAATTGAGGAAAAAACACTGGTGGCTGCTATTGCTCAGCGAAAGTCTACAAAAATTTTTATTAGTAGTAAAGGTGTAGACCTTAAAGAAATTTTTAAAGCAGTTAAAGAATTAAATAGATTTCCTCTACTGTTAATCTTTGAGGGGCATTCTTCAAAAACTGACAAAAAATCACTGGATCTACTTAAAAATTCAGTTGAAGAGCTTGGCATTGAAAACAGCGTTGGTATATACTTTCGTTTTGATAAAACAAACGACACAGACGGATTCAACAGTACTATTGCAGAATCTAAGTTTAATAAAAATTTAGAAGACACAACCCTTGTTGCAGGAATCTCTAATAACAAACTTCCAAAATTTATGGTAAATTTAGGCTGGAAGCCAAAGAGCATAATTTCTTTAACTTCAACATTTAAAAATAACAAAAGTTCTGTTTATTTTTCAGATGTCGACTTAACAATTTTTTATACAGACAGACAACCACTTGGAGTTGGAATTGACAACTTGTAAATTAGTCATTAGAGATGAGGTCAATATTAAGTTAGAAGGACTTCCTGTTGAGATTCGTCGTAAATTAGTCAACGCCTTCAAATACGAAATTCCTTATGCACGATATCACCCGGCCTATCGGTTAGGTAGGTGGGATGGCAGCACAACTTTGTTCGGAATGGGCGGAAATGGTTACATTAATCAACTGCCTAAAATTCTTGAAATATTGGAAAAATCTGGCGTTGAAGTATCGGACATTGAAGACCTAAGACAGCCAACTAAAATCATGTTCCCTAAGGTCACTGAGACTTACTGGGCGGATCAAGGCAAGGTGTGGCCTAAAGGTCATCCCAATGAAGGTAAGCCCATTATGCTTCGCGATTATCAAATTGAAGCTATTAATACCTTCCTTGAAAATCCTCAAAGTTTACAAGAAATTGCCACAGGTGCTGGTAAGACGATTACTACAGCGACACTGAGTCAATTGTGCGAGTCGCTTGGTAGAACAATTACCATTGTTCCAAATAAATCACTTGTTGAACAGACTGAAGAAGATTTTATCAATTGCGGACTTGACGTTGGAGTTTATTATGGAGACCGTAAAGATCTCAATAAAACTCATACAATTTGCACATGGCAGAGTCTAAATATTCTCGACAAGAAAAGTAAAAATCTTGAACACGATATTTTAACTCTTGCAGAATTTCTTGAAGATGTTAGGTGCGTAATAGTCGACGAAGTACATATGGCCAAAGCAGATGTACTTAGAAATTTACTTACACAGAACTTGTCTAATGCGCCTATTCGTTGGGGTCTTACAGGCACAGTACCTAAAGAAGCATACGAGCACGAAAGTATCTTTGCAAGTATAGGAAATTTAGTAGGCGGCATCAAAGCTCACGAACTGCAAGAAAAAGGCGTGTTATCAAATTGCCATGTTAGAGTTTCTCAACTGGTAGATGTTCAAGAATTTAAATCATATGCCGATGAGCTAAAATATCTTGTTACCGACGAAAATCGTATGAGATATATTAGTAAATTAATTAAAGGCATAGCCGAAGGCGGCAATACATTAGTCCTGGTTAACAGAATCGATTCTGGTAAATTTCTTACTAACGAATTAGAAGATAGTGTTTTTATATCAGGAGAAGTAAAAACAAAAGATCGTAAAGAAGAATATGATGAAGTTAAAACTGCTGATAACAAGATTATTGTGGCGACTTACGGTGTGGCCGCTGTGGGTATTAATATCCCCCGTATTTTTAATCTGGTTCTTCTGGAGCCCGGAAAGAGCTTTGTTCGCGTTATACAAAGTATTGGACGAGGCATTCGCAAAGCAGAAGATAAAGATTTCGTACAAATCTGGGATATCACAAGTACGTGTAAGTATGCCAAGCGACATCTCACACAAAGAAAGAAATTCTACAAAGAAGCCAGATATCCATTTACATTAGAAAAAATTGATTGGAAGATTTGACTTTTAGTAAAAAAGTGCTATAATAATAACTATGCAAATACTTACCTTAGACAACTTATCATTCGACTTAAACAACCTACCAGACGAAGTCGATGAAGACATGAGATTCGCTGTTCTGGATAACAGCAATCCGCAAGAACCAGATTTCTTTTTTATGCCATTAATTTTTCTTGAGAGTTTTAATAGCCCTGCAATGGTTTTAAAAATTGGAGATCAAGAAGTTACAATGCCACTCGATTGGTCGATTGCAGTAGGCGACAGTCAAAGTGCCTGCGACATAGAAATATTACCACTTACCAGCTTAAACGACAGAGGCTTTGATGCTCTTTGTTTTAATCCTTTAAGTAGTTTTAGAGTAGAATTTAAACCTATTGAAATTGTTAATTTTTATAATGATGTAAAATGGTACTTTCCTAAAATGAAAAACGGTCAGCTACTTGCAGTACCTCTCGGGCAAGAACCTAAGCCATTGTGCAGTTATTTTGTCAAAGAAATTTCCAGACAAAATGAGTTAATTGATTTAAGCAAAATACTTTAATGAGCACTCTTAAGCCAGGCGCTACCTACATATATGAACGCAATGGCGATGAAATATATGCTCGCGAGACTGGTAAAACGGAACGAGTATTAGTCGGATATGAACATACTCCAGATCCAAGAACATCGGATGGAAGACCGTTACGTGATCACATATTAGAAGATAAAATGTGGGGTGAGATTCGTCGAATGGCACCAACCAATCCTGCTTTACAAAAAGCATTGGATCGTGCTATAATGATATACAGACTATCAAAGGATAAACCTTTATGAGCACCGAACAAGATAAATTCAAACACTCAAAGCGTTTACTTAAAGATGAAAATGCCATTAAGAAGCAAGTTAAGATTGCCAAGGCACATCGAGTTAGTGAATACAATCCTGGCGAACCAACACAACCACACCGTTTTAATAAGCATCACGCAATGGATTGCGGTAACCCAGAATGTTTTGTATGTGGCAATCCTCGTAAGACGCATAAAGATAAGCTAACTACACAAGAGAAAAGATTTTATCAAGATACTGATACTGTTAGAGATAAAAGAAGCAACGGACTTTCACCAGAAGAAGAAAATGACTGAAAAAATTGAACTTAAAGAAAAGTTAGCTGCCGTTGACATCGGTGCAAAAAGCATGTGGGATGAATTAGATACTGAGCAAAGAAAATCTCTCAAACAGGAATTTTTTATTCTTAACAGATATATCAGTAATGTAAAAGGACAATCTCGTGAAACTCAGGAACACTTTGTCTTAACTGTAAATGAGTTCTTTAACAAGTATTGGAATGATCTAAGCGGCCATCCTAAACTTATGTGGCAATTGCTCTGTATGTGCAGCCATGAGAGTAAAAAAATATTCTATCATGAGTGGATTGGTTTTAAACGTAAAAAAGGCGACGGTAAAAGAATTAAGTTTCTTGAAGAAGCATACCCCAATCTTAAATCAGACGAGATCGAATTACTTGCTTCAATATCAACATTAGAAGAATTAAAAGAACTTGCAGAAGGTTACGGATATAGTAAACAAGAAATATCTAAGATGTTCTGATGCTAAATTTAAAAGTGATTAAAAATAAGCCATACACATGTCAATATTGCGGTCATGCATACATGCAGGAAAAAACGTTGGCTGTTCATATGTGCGAGCAGAAACGAAGACATTTAGCAAAAACTGAAAAACATGTAGTAGTAGGATATCAAACTTATTGTAGATTCTATCAATTGACACAAAATTCTAAGACTACTAAAACTTATGAAGATTTTGCAAAAAGTCCTTACTACAATGCTTTTGTAAAGTTTGGTAGTTATGTTGCAAATGTAAATCCCTTATACCCCGATCATTACATAGACTGGGTAGTAAAAAGCGGAGTAAAGTTAGATCACTGGTGCAAAGATGCTTTATATGAAAAGTATGTACTTGAGTTGATTCACACTGAAAATGTAGAAACAGCATTGCAACGATCTGTAACTCATATGCAGTCGTGGGCTAATGATCATAGCAGTTTGTGGAATCATTATTTCAAATATGTTAGCACTAACAGAGCAACATTTGACATTAAAGATGGAAAGATTAGTCCTTGGTTAGTTTTAAATTGCACTACTGGAAAACAACTATTAGCATCCTTTTCCGATGAACAGTTAGCTTCGATAAGTAATGTTATAGACCCAGAAGTCTGGGTTAAAAAGTTCAAGAAGCAAAAGGAAGATCTTGCTCTTGTTAAAGAAGTAGTCAAGGAGGCTAACTTATGATCAACGTAACTAATACAGAATCTACACAATTAGATTTAGAAGTGATAGTAAGTGAAGAAGATGCTACAGTATATGTAAAACTCACAGGATTTGACAACGTTGAATCTGCTGATAATTATGCTTCCTATCTTGCGGACAAACTACCATTAATGTTATTTGAATCAACGGTTATACACTGATGCCAGATATTGATATTGACTTTCTTGATAGAACTCAAATACTTGATGTAATCAAGCATATACCTGCGGCTATTAAAGAACAAGACAATTTTAAAAAACATAATTCTGGAATATACTGTCATTCTATTCCACAAAATCCTTTAACAAATTTATCAGCTATTGACTATAAAGAAGCAGAAGATCGAGGCTATTTTAAGATTGATTTTTTGAATGTTGGCATATATAAAGGCATAAGAGATGAGGCTCATTTGCAACAACTAATGGAGGTTGAACCGATATGGGATCTTTTACAACAAGACGAATTTGTGGATCTATTATTTCATTTGAACGGCCATGGTGCAATTCTGAGAAAGACCTGCCCTACTTCAGTGGAAGAATTAGCTGCCGTCCTTGCTATGATCCGCCCAGCCAAGAGGAACTTGATTGGGAAATCATGGACGGAGATAATGACAGAAGTGTGGATACCCCCAGAGAATGGTGAGTATTATTTTAAGAAAGCACACGCTATTGCATATGCAATGGCTATAGTAGTGCAGATGAATTTGATCTGTGAAGCTATTAGCTATGGATTTAGTTAGATGGTGGGCGTCTAACTAATTGTACACTTTTTCGTTTAATTCTTTTTAGTGTTAGGTTCATTAGATTAACTACTGGGCCTAACACTATTTTCACATCTTTGCTGTTAAATGTTTTAATGCTGTACTTAAATGGTTCTATTTCTTTTCTTAGAAAAATATTTATTGGTACTTGCCTATTAGATTCCCACCACCATATTTCGCCCAGTTCAAGAAGTAGTGTTTTTTCGTCAGGTGTTTTTATTGCTTCAAGATCGTAAAAACTGGTCACAAATTGATCTTGATTTATAATTATGCCAACGTATTCATCTTCTCCGTAGTTTAATACGCTGATAAATGGTAGTTGATCTGCAATGTTGTCTCTAAGTTTAACCATATAAATATATAAAGGGATCGTAATCCAAATGCAAAAAATTTCAAGTTATTTATATCCAAATCGAATAAACGTCGTCGCGGATGTGGCTTTATTTCCTGTGAGGTGGAAAATCGTGTATCAGAATCTTATAAAAATTTATCAAGGAGTTGATAATGTCTTGACATTAGATATTAAAAACTCAGACCAAAAACGTATAGATATTTCCGAAATGGATTTATATCTCAGTATTACAGATATTATGGGCAAAGAAGTTAATGCCTATCAAGCAGCACCTGGTGCCACAACAGGGCTTGCTACAGTAACTATCCCCTCAACTGATTTGGTTAATGTAGATCCGCAGTTTTTAAATTTTAGTTTGTATAGACTAAACGAAGATGACACTAAGACAATACTGTATGCAGATACACAATTTGGCGCCATTGGTAAAATGCAATTGTTAGGCAGTGCAATACCAGTTGAATATCCCACAAGAGAAATTACAACATTTATGCCTTTAACTGATACTGATGCTACACCTTATGAAACGCTTTGGTATAGTGATGCAGTTGAAGTCAAAAAACCCAATCATTTAGGTCCAGAATCTTTAGAAAGCATTGATTTAGATTTTTACTTTAACAAATCAAAAGCTGTAGTTACTGTTCAATTTACAACCGATGTAATTATTAATTCCGGAACAAGATGGGTAGATGTTATGGCTTTCGGAGTTTTCCCTGAAGATACACAAGCAACAAAAACAATTGCGTTTCCAGTCTACAATAGAAATATAACATGGATGCGAGTAAAAGTTAAACAAGAAACATATAATGGATCTGGTGCAACTGTAGATATTGGCAAACGTGCATCTGGACTCGGATTTGAAGCTACGTTCCTTCCAAACAAGCCAGGTAAAGGATATACTATTGGTGAATCGTTTACTATCAGTGCTGATCGATTCGGCGGAGGCGGTGCATGGACATTAGTAGTTGAAACAGTCGACGGACAAGGCGGCGTTACCCAATGGTTGCCTATGGCTGAAATATTGGTTGCAGAAGATGGGCCGGTAACCTACAAAGATGTGCCAGTAAGTGACATTACTCGAGCCAGAACAATTGACAAAGTAGTAGTAAGAGTTTAAAATTAGTCTATGAGCCTTATCATAGACACTGTTGCTGCCTACTTGCCTCCGAAAAGAAAAGCTACTCCGAGCGGATGGATTAGCTTTAATGCAGTCTGTTGTCATCATAACGGCACCTCTGCAGATCAAAGAAGCCGCGGCGGAGTTATGCTTAATGAGGGTGTTAGCTACCATTGTTTTAATTGCGGATTTAAAGCCAGTTGGCAACCTGGTCGAACAATTACAGTCAAATTTAAAAAATTATTGCAATGGCTTAATGTCGGCGACGACATTATCAGTAAGTGCAGTATAGAAGCATTAAGGCTCAAAGAGAATACTGAATACAAAGGCGAAGTTAGTCTTATACCTGTATTCATAGACAAGGCTTTACCTATGGGATCAAAGCCTATAATTAATTGGATAGAATCTAACCCTCCAGAAATGCACCCAGTCCTTGAATACCTTTATAATCGAGGTTTCACAGTAGATGATTACAATTGGCATTGGACTGACGAAGACGGGTTTCAGAATCGATTAATTATTCCTTTTTATAGCAAGGGAAAGATTGTAGGTTATACTGCAAGATCTATTAGGGATAGTAAAGTAAAATATATTTCAGAACAACAGCCGGGGTATGTGTTTAATCTCGACAGTCAAGGTTTTGATAAAGAATTTGTCTTAGTAACCGAAGGACCTATTGATGCAATTTGCCTCGATGGGTGTGCTGTAATGAGCAATGAAATAGGCGAACAACAGATAGCACAATTAAAAAGTTTACAAAAAGAAATAGTAATAGTTCCGGACAGAGATAAGTCGGGTCTAAAGTTAGTTGAACAGGCAATTGAACTTGGTTTTAGTGTAAGTATGCCTGAATGGCCCGAAGGTATTAAAGACGTCAACGACTGCATGAGACAGCACGGAAGACTATATACTATGTGGTCAATTGTTTCTGCTAAAGAACACAATGCACTAAAAAATCAACTGAGGATGAAAAAATGGATTGGTTAAGAAAATTAAAAGATTGGTTGTTAACACCATACTATCGTTATCAAAATCGCAAGTTTATTGAAAAACGTCGCAAAGAAATGCAAGAACAGGATCCCTACATTTACAAATGAAGATATTCGGTATAAACGCACTTAATCACGGCAGTAGTATTGCTGTATTCAACGGTCCTGATCTAAAACTCAAGCATTGGCAATTTTGTAAAAATGATCAGTTAGATTCGGATATAATTCGTAATGCGATAGCTGACGGCGGCCCTGACAGAATTTTTTGGTACGAAAATCCCTGGCTTAAGAAAACCAGACAGTTGTATGCAGGACAATATAACAGCGCATTTGATAGGTCTGTGCTACCAAAAACCTATCTAAGACAAGCTGGCTTAGGTTACGCACCTCTTAGGTATACTCCACATCACGGAAGTCATGCGGCTGCAGGCTATTACACCAGTCCGTTTAATCATTGCGCTATTATAGTATTAGATGCTATAGGTGAATGGGACTGTGCCAGTATATGGGAAGGAATGCACGGTGAGATACGTAAAGTGTGGAGTAGACGTTATCCACATAGTTTAGGCTTGCTATACAGTGCTTTTACTAAACTGGTAGGACTTGAACCTATAAAACAAGAGCATCTATTTCAACAGATGTCACTGCAAGGCGATCCTGATAGATATTATCAAGATGTGTTAGATTATATATTACCCACAATAGACCTGCAAAAAAATCTACATCGAGGTGTACAAGATTGGCCTTACCCTATTGAATCATTGCAAGACCAATGCGACATTGCCGCAGCCGTTCAATTGGTATTTGAAAGAAATATTGAATCAGTTCATAGCATAGCAAAAAGTTTAACAAACGCAGATAGCTTAGTTTATATGGGCGGGTGTGCTATGAACAGTAAGGCCAATAAATTAATAGTTGAGCCTATGTGGAAATACATTTGGAGTTTGCCTATGCCTGGCGATCCTACCAGTGCTATAGGTGCAGTACTTTATCATACTAAACATCGCGTATGGGATTACAAATGGGATCCTGTTAAACATATTGAACTTCGCACATAAAGAATATATAATAAACAATGACTACAAGACAAAACGCAGATTACGGTTACGACATCCAAAAACTTTATCTTGAAATGATGTTAGGTGACGCTGAAACTTTTGTAAGGTGCCAAGGTATTTGGGATCATGCACTATTTGACAGAAAGCTTCAAGCTCCGGCAAAATTTTTAAAGGATTATGTTGAAGAACATAGTGTTATACCAACACCCGACATTATCAATGCAGCTACTAAACAAGAATTTAAAGTTCCAGAAAACTTAACAGAAGCACACTACGATTGGCTATTACAAGACTTTGAAACTTTTATTAGACACAAGGGTCTTGAGAAAGCCATTCTTGATGCAGCCGATATGTTAGAAAAAGGCGAGTATGGCAGCGTAGAAGACAAGATTAAAAAAGCAGTACAAGTTGGTTTACAAAAAGATATGGGTACAGATTACTTTGCTGACCCAAGAAGTCGACTGATGAAAATCAAAGAGAAAAACGGTCAATTAAGTACTGGTTGGTTAGTATTAGATCAAAAACTGTTTGGCGGATTTAATCGAGGCGAACTTAATATTTTTGCCGGCGGCTCAGGTGCAGGTAAGTCGTTGTTTCTTGCTAACCTTGGTGTTAACTATGCATTGGCAGGCCTCAATGTAATTTACTTGACTCTTGAATTGAGTGAAGAACTTGTGTCAATGCGTATTGACAGTATGGTAACTGGCATCTCAACTCGAGAAGTCTTTAAGCAGATTGATGAAGTTGAAATGAAGGTTAGAGTTATCGGCAAAAAATCAGGCAGTATGCAGATCAAGTATATGCCCAGTGGTAAGACTGCTAACGATGTACGTGCCTATCTAAAAGAATATGAAGTTAAGACAGGCAAGAAATGTGACGTATTGCTTGTTGACTATCTCGACTTGTTGATGCCAGCAGGACAAAAAATCAGTGCTGAAAACTTGTTTATTAAGGACAAGTATGTGTCAGAAGAATTGCGTAATTTAGCAATGGAAAAGAATTGCGTATTTGTCACTGCGGCACAGTTAAATCGTGGTGCGGTTGAAGAAGTTGAATTTGATCACAGTCATATTTCAGGCGGACTAAGTAAGATTCAAACAGCAGATAATGTGTTTGGTATCTTTACAAGTCGTGCTATGCGTGAGCGTGGCAAGTATCAAATTCAGCTTATGAAGACACGTTCAAGTTCGGGCGTGGGTCAAAAGATTGATCTAAATTTTGACATTGATACACTGCGAATAACAGACAGTGAAGAACAAAGTGAGGATAATGATCAACCTCAAACACGCGGCAGTCAAATCCTTAATTCACTTACAAGAAAGAGCGTTATCGATCAAGATACGGGCGAAATCACACGAGAAAGCCCTACAGACGGTCTAATTGTAAAGCCTTCTCAAGCTAAAGTAGAAAGCACTAAACTACGTCAGTTACTGAACAATTTACCTGAAAGTCTTTGATAAATATCGTATCAAGGATTTAGAACATGAGTTCACAGCTTTTTAGACAGTATATTGATTTTATAACAGAGCAGGAAGCTCCCGAGTGGCAAAAACGAGCAAGGGATATTGCTATGAAAATGGGTGTGATTGCGCCACATTTAGCCAATATCGAATACAAAGATAATGTACCTGTAAGAATCAATGGAGACCCTGTACCTGATCACATGTACAGTCCAGAAGAAAGAGCTAAAGTAAAAGGGCAAGGAGCTGCTGGAGGCCCTGGCGCTGCTGCACCTGGAAAATCTTCCTCAGCAACTCAAGTTCAAACAGACGATGACGGTAATCACATGATTACCACCCCAGACGGAAAAACTATTGTAGTTGGACCGGACGGAAAACCATTACCTAACGGTGGCCGAGTAACTCCACCTACAACCTCAGGCGGCCAATCAGCAAGCCCTTCATCAGGGAACAGAGTTATAGATCTACAGAGAGAACTTAAGGCAAAAGGTGCCGACCTTGGTAATTTTGGCCCTGAGGGTGACGGCGTTGACGGTAAGATAGGTAAGTTTACTCGTGAAGCTGCAAAAAAACATCCTGAAATTGCAGCCAAATATAAAGATGTTCTTGACGGCGGCCAGGCAGCAAGTCCAGCACAAGGATCTGGTTCATCAGGCAGCGGTAATAAGCCTGCAGGCGGGCAACCAGCAGCCAGCGGAGACAATGCTCAAAAGTTGAACAATGCGCTAAGTGGCTTAGAACAAATACTGAAAAAATATAAAGTTGATGTAAAAGAAGAAATAGATCATATTCTTGAAAATATTAACGTCTTTAGCGAACAGGAACAAATTGAAATTTGGAAACTGATAACAGAAGAAGACAAGCCTAAATTACCACCAGGTGCTAAGTATGATAGATCAACTGGTAACTGGTATACTGAAAAAGACGGCAAGAAAGTTTATATTGGCGGAAGCACAACAACAACCCCTGCTAAGAGCTTAGATATTAAACCACAGAGCAAGTTTTCTAAGTTTATATCTAAACTCGGTGGTGCTTCGGGCATTGGTCGTAAGATTGGCACACGAGTAGGCGCCAGTGCCATCGGCGGACCATTGGCACCATTTATTGCCGCAGGTAGTATCATATGGACAGGTTGGGATATTGGCAAGGCCATCTATGACGTGTTCGCAGACGAAGACAGTTTACCAGGTCTTAGTGATGAAGATAAAGCAACTATCAAGCAACACATGGCTGTATTAACCGCCATAGAAAAAGACAAAGAGTTCATGAAGACTGTAGACGCCGAAACAAGAAAGCGTGTAGAGTATGTAATGAAAGGTCTTAATTCATTGGCTGTTGACACAGGCTACAAGCCAGATGGTCAAGCAGCAAGTCCGGCAAGTCAGTCTACTGATGCAAAAATTGCCTCAATGGTTAGAAAAGATGCATCTGGGCCTACTACGGCAGGATCAACTACAAAAGGTTTACATATTGCCTATGAACCGGTTATCCCAGGACAGCCATTAAGTCAAAGACAAATGGCAGCAATACAAGCGTCTTTAAGCATGGGCAACAATAACTATCCGCCCGAAGTCATGGCGCAGTACAACAGACAACGTAGAGATTAATTGATATTTGGTCGCATGTACCAAACAGTAAAAGACCAGCGTTCGCCTTCGACTGGTGGACAAGCTCTATGTTTCATGTTGCTGGGCATAAAAACTGCTTGCCCAGCTTGAAGATCATACTCCCTACTTTCAGTTTCAAATAGTGCCCCGGGTGCGGTCTGTAGGGTACAAGTCAAGGTCAACGACCTTATGCTCTTTCTTCCTGTGTGATCATAAGTGTCAGTGTGCCAGCCATAGTATTCGCCTATACTGTAGCAGCTGACTTGAACAGGCTTTTGAAACCAAGTTAACTGATATTCTTCGTGCCAGGGGCGAGCCAACTCCCAGATACGATCACTTTCTTCTTGTGTTAGTTCTAACCAATAGACAGAATTGTTTCTGCTGATTCTTTCGGGATCATAGCCCATGACACGACCAAGATGCAGTTCATTGCCCGAAGCACGTCTGATAATGTCATCAGCTTCCTGGGCTGTGAATAACTGAAAAGGCTCAAGCAGTTGGATATTCATAGTTTACAGTTTCTAAATTTTCTCTCAGTGTTTTTGCACCATTGCTGTGATGGAATTGACGAGCCATGTCTGTCTTGGGACTGAGTGTGACAAAGGTAGTAACGTCTGGTCGATTTTCTCTAATCCATTCTTGAGCCGATCTTATTAGACTGCGACCAGCACCTTTGCGATAGCTCCATATGGTATAGAATACTGCATGATCATGTTTGTCATAATCAGATAGGCCGCTGGTATTTTCGGGAATAGATCCTGTATAGCTTACACAGGTAACTGCACCGGGTTGTCCATCAACTAACCACATGAAAATGTCTGCATGATCATGCAGTCGTGCCGCTGTGGGAATTTCAGGACGAACAGGGTCGTCTTTTAGTGCTTGAGCAAGAGGATCAGTTAAAGTGGGTATTCTGTAGAACATAAGAACTTGGTGTGTATAACTGTACTTATCACAAAGTTCTTAAAATAAGATTAAACTAATATTACATCACTTCAATGTACTGATCCATGCTCATTTTACTGGGGCTGGGCACGGGCTGATTGACATCTTCAGTTTGCCAATTCCAGGGTTTTGAGCTGTCATGATGACCAATGCAGAGAAATGGCAAACTGCCAAAGTTTTCATTTGCAGTGATCAGCTGTCTATTTCTAAATTCCTGCTCTACGGGCTGTCTTTCAAAGCAGATGCAAAATCCTGTTTGCCACCCAAGATCTAAGGCCTTGAGTGCCAGCTGGCTGTAAGCATGACCCACTTGATAGTTATGTTCGCTGGTATGATGACTGGTTTTTGGCAAGATGGCAATTAACAGTGAACACAATAGCTGACTGTTTTTGCGTGCCACATAGTCGGGATATTTCAGTCTGTCCAGTTCGGGAATTTGACTTTGATCATAGACAAAACGCTTGACTGTACTGTCTGTGATAAACAGCACACGATACTGCTGTTCAAGATCACTGATCATGCTGTGCAGTTGATCGATGTCAGCTTGGGACATCTGTTCTGCATAGTCAAAACTTCTATGTGTATGCGAATAGCTGTGGTATTTGGTTTCAAACATTTATCATTACCTCGATGTGATCCTGGGGCCATTGTGCTCTAATGATCTGTTGCGGTTGCTCAAGACCATGCTCTAACACTTGAATAAAATAGCCATAAAGATAGTCGAACCACAAGCGTCCTGTGGGTTCAGCTGGAACCACTTGACAGTCCTGTCCAGTATAAGTTTGCAGGCCCTGATAGGCTTGACCCTGCATGACCCAGTTACTGATCAAGCTACGCAGCCACGTGTGTATGACCACTTCCTGTTGACGTCTCGACACAGGTCTACCATCTTTGTCCCAAAAGGTGCTGGCAATGAACGCGGTCTTTTCGTTGCTGGCATGTGCAAGATCACCTATGAAAGCCTGCAATAGAAATTCAAGATCTCTGTGGCATTTGGCGCTGTCATACTGATAGTCTTTGAATGGCTCACGGTGTTCGCGAACCTGCTGATTGATCCAGGCCACAGTGGCTTCTTTGATCCAGTACTTGTTCTGCTCAATGGCTCGAGCAGCCTGACCGTAGACTTGGCTAACACGTTCCGTGATCTGTCTGTTCACTGTGTAGTTGATGCTTCGTTCACGTAACCAAGTTTCCAATTGACCCACGGCCAAACCAGTGTGAAACATGGCACTGGAATAGAGTAAATCGGGATCAGTAAAGGCAGTACGTGAACTGTCAAAGTGATCTATAGTGGGTGTAAAACGGCACTTGATGGCCTGTTGTGATTCAGTAATTGCAACCTGATAGCACACTTGATTTTGCCTTGCGGGCGTGAGATGTATGATTTCTTTCAGTTGATCAACTAACATATATGTCCTTCAGTTAAAATATTTAACTGCGACTGACAAACAGCGAATTTTTTTCAGCCAAAGCCAACACTGATTGAAAGGTCTGTTCACGCAGTTTGACACGTAAAAATACTCGTTCTTGACCACCGTTGCGTACACCATGTATGACCTGCCCGTTGAACATTGAAGGACAGCCACGCACATAGTTGTAAGTATAGATTAAGTCACGCTCTACCACCACATCATATTCACGGGCCCGTGCTGTTTCCATGCCAGGTGGTGTTCGATAAAAGTCTATGCCCGAAGGATTTTCAGGCATGATTGGATACATGATGCCGCAGCCCATATAGTGATCTGTGTGTGCTCGCAGAGTGTAGTTCGGGGGATAGATCATGATGTCTACGTCAAAGGCCTTGAGTTGATCATAGAATGTCCACTGACGCAGCAGGTGATTGATTTCAGGCTCATCACGAATGATGCGACCCAACTGTCCGTCAAGATCCAGGGTCTTAAAACCTGCGCCCGAACCTCTAAACTTGGTACCGCCAGCAGGCACACGAGCATTCATCCAGTCGTTAAAGTAGACAGCAGTATGCTGATGCTCCTGATACCAAGCCCATAAGGGTTCCCATGAATAGGGCAATTCGTCAAAGACGCAATGATGTAGTCCAACCTGCATGGTGTATTTAGCCCCCGAGCGCGAAGCGCAGAGCGGTAGCGACCAGCGGTAAAAGCGATTTTTCACCGATTAATCTACACAGTTAATGATCATACCACAAGACTATTAAATACACTATGATGATATCTGCGGCATACCAAGGTATACGAACCATTTTGGTTGAAACTAACCAAAGAATGGGCTGGCAGATCCCCACCAAGATAGTTGACTACGAAGCACGACTGTTTGCAGAGCGTATAGATAAAAATCCCTGGCAACCTGAACCTTCTTATGCTGAACAGTATCTAATGCTAAGATCAACAGAAGCTGCACAGCAATTGGGTGACACTTGCTTTTTTACCCGTGCTGTATTTCCCGAGTTGGGTTCACGACATGGTATTACAAGTTCTTACTATGTGCAATTGGGACAGGGCTGTTATGAACGTGTGCTACAGAGCAGAGACAATGACACTATAGCAGTGCTAAACAGACACTTTGAGTTCTTGGCTGAAACTGCTTATACAGCCATTAGACACTATGGTGACTTTCGTAGCATGTGGGATTAAACTAAATATTTGACTATGAAAATTAACGAAATTGTTCAACAGACTGCACAACCAGCACCTGCTGGACAGCCACAGACTATGGCTGAACCAGAACCTACTGCTCAAGAAATTAAACAGGTTCAAGATCTGTTGGGCACTATAGATCCCGTTAAAGAACAGCCACAGGCAGTGGTTAATAAGTTAACTGGATGGTTACAAAAGTATCCTCTATTGGACAAGATCACTGACTTAATACCACAGACTCGCGTGGTCAAAGCTATAGCTCGTGCTGTAGACGCTCTCGAACAGGGTGATCCAAAGGCAGCATTGAACAGTATAGCCAGTGTGGCAGGCGGTGGTATAGCACAGGCTGCTCGTGCTGTAAACGTGGGCTCAGCACTGGCACAGGGCAATGTTACACAGGCAGCATTGGCAGCAGGCGGTAATGTGGCCACAGCAGCCAAAGGTGTTAATGCTGTGCAGAATCTTGCACAGGGCGATGCTATTGGTGCTGTCAGTCAGTTTAGTCCGGGTGCAGCTCGTGTGGCTACGACAGCGCAAAACTTGGCCAAAGGTACTACTACTGTAGACGGGGAATTGGATAGAGTTAAACGATTGGCGGGTGTACAGCAGACTGAGCCTGCGGCATAATTGTGCCGAAATGGGTCCTGTGCCCTAAAAAAATAGCCGCGCAAAAAATTTAGGTGAAGTACTTACAGTTTCTGGGTGGTGATTTTGCACCACTAAGGGCTAAAAGTAAGTGCTTACTAATATAATTTATAAGCCCCAACCCCTCGATCTTTCTCCGACCTCGGCCATTGCCCCGACCGATTGAAAATCTTTTTTCAAAAAGAAAAACCCCGACAACCGGGAGCGAATCGGTGTCAGGGTCAAAGAACTCCGAAGAGTTCTTTAGAGGCTTCGCTAAATACAGTGCCGGGAGCGAATCGGACTTACCTTTCTTACTTAGCAGGGCTACACTTAGGGCCCAACCTGTATGCAGTGTTAGGAGCGGCGCATACAAGTTACCTCTGCAACAGCACGCCAGTTGCCCGGCATGCTCTTCTTCAAGTCTGCTAACTTGAGCACCATGCGGAGACTCAGTTCACGCAGCTTCTTCTTATTGTCATCAATGTAGTCTATCAGCATGAGCTTGTCTTCTTCAGAGAACTCATAGTCATCCAGCATGCCGCACTCGGAGACTACCTGCTTGATACGCAAGACCTTCTCACGCTCTGTGTCAATGGTCAAGTCCAAGTAATGGCAACGGCTTTCCAATGCTTCCAAATGGTCACGCAACTTCTTGCTCTTGACGTTGTCGAACTTGATGTTGGTAATAAAGATTGCACCACCAGCAAACTCAAAGGAGTTGGGCACACCTTCTGAGCGCAGGAGCCTGCTGTCTGTGTTCCAGTGGATCGTCCGCTTCTTAGAGCTGTCCAGTGCTGCCTTCAAGATGTTAAGGCTCAGGTCGTCCAAGAGTACTGAGTCGCAGTCATCGAACACAAGGATACATTTCTTATCACTGTACTCGTACAGCTTCTTGTACAAGCCAATAGCACTCATTGCACCCTTGACCACTTCGTACTTTTTCAGCTTTTCGTTCTGTGCTACGTTAGCGAACACATCGTGCTTGGAGAGTACCTTCTCAACACCGAAGCTTTTGCCAACACCCGGGGGGCCTGTCACGATCATGGCACGTACATCGCCCTTCTTGACCGCACGGGTCATGTCGTCCAGAATGTTAAACCGACTACGCAGACGCTCGATGATCTCCTCATCCGAAACGCCTTTGAGCTCGCGCTCTTTGCTCAGAGCCTTTTGCGTGTCCAAATCAAATTTGGCAGTGGTGCCCTTGCTGGGCTTGACCGTGTCCAAACTTAGTACTTTGTATCCTTTAGTAGCCATTGTTCGCTCCAATGTGTGTTGTGATGTTGTCTATTATATATGCTCTTGCAGTCAGTGTCAAGCAGTTTCGAGCATGTTCATGGGCACCTTCCACAGGCCCTGCGTGGTGTTCACTGTGGCGTACTTTTGAGCAACCTTGCTCACAGTGCCTGTAACAGTGATGCCGCGCCTGGTCGAGTAGAACTTGACCTGACTGCCAACTTTCAGTGTGTAACGAGCAACCTTCTGCAGAGTGGCTCGCTTGAACTTGACCGCATCGATGATTGAGTTCAGTTCATCGTTGGTCAGTTCGCCAAACATGATTGCACTGTTAATTTGCTTGATATCCATCTGTCGCTCCGTTGTGTCATTAAGTCTCTATTGTACTGTCAAAAGGCCAAGCAGTCAACTCGTTCCTGTTGCTCTTGCGCCACAACTTGCAGTTCAGCATTGATCTCCCAAAACAGCCCTTCGCCGCGCTCAATGTCGATCAATCGGTTGAGCTCGTATTCGAACTCCATGATGTCGTCAGCAGTAAAGTCTTCCGGATAACGCATATCAACCCCAATCTTTAAAGCAACCACTGTCTTCGTTGTCATCGTAGCCTGCATTGTAGGCCTCAATCTCGTCGGGCGTCATGTCCTTCTTGCTTACCCTGGGCGAGTTACCAGTGTCGCCCTTGTAGTAGTGAGGGTCACGACCACGACCATAGTAGCTGTCTGCACCACCACGATCGTAAGGGCCACCGTGGCGGGTATCAATTTGGATGTGCTCTCGAATCATACAGTCTCCTTCTTGGTCAGTTTGGCAATCACTTCCTTCTCCTGCCGCTGGGTAGCACGAACCATGTCGTCGATGAAGACCTTCTGCACTCGCTTGGGCAAGTGAGGCATCATGCTAACAACCACGCTCTGCAGGTAGCCTGCTTCAAATGCATGTCCATCGTAGTTCTGACGAGCAGCTTCGCTGAAAGCCTTGAGAACCACTTGCATAGTGTCTTGATTGTCTGTAGTCCACATTCCCATTTTGCGCTCCTTATTGCTTACTATGACTATAGTATAGCACCAATCAAAGACCCTGTCAACCGA
>JACCEB010018280.1_pt1 | contig 26972 bp, 37 predicted proteins | sample 7454761 | NCBI WGS metagenome assembly JACCEB01 (sample SAMN15323454, study PRJNA562643) | freshwater metagenome | isolation source: river surface water | place: USA:Blue River Watershed | collected 2017-08-18
GTAGTCCATGTAACCATCGTAAGGGCTCTCGTCTTCCTAAGGAAGTTGGAATGATTCCTATTAAGACACCTGCTGAGCCAACAGGTTGGCAATTGTATGTCAAAGCTCGCAAAATGCCTCAGAGCAAAGACTTGCACGAATCCTGGAGAGATTACCTCTACTGGGATACTGAGTTGGAGCCTTGATCCAGTAGTTCTTTGATACTGGGGTCATGGTCAATATTGGCTCTCCACATTAGGCGCTCTTCTCCTTCTTTCAAATTTGGAGAGGTGCGCCTATGCACAAAGGGCCAATTATCATAGAGAACAATGTCGTTGGGTTGCCAACGCATTTCATACACACAATCTTTGATTTCGGCCATGGCTTCCATAAGCTCTTCTACGATTCCAGTGCCGTAACTGTTGCCGCTAGAATCTAGTATGTCTAAGATCCAACTGTCATTGACTCCGTGATAATTGCACCTAGGGCTCCAACGGCCGGTGATAGGGTGTTGTTTCATAGCACTTACTTGCACAATATCCTTGCCTGGATGGTGCCAATTTTGTTGAACTACAATTTTTGATTCCCACCTAGATCGCAATTTTGGATGCACTTCAGGATAAGCCAATTCCATGTCTAGCCAGTAAGTGAACCCTGCCGCAGGATTAGGTACAGTCTTCATGTAGATACAGCGATGAGGGAAGTTAATCCCTGACATGCGATTAGCAATGTCGGCATGCCACGGCATTGCAAAATCTTGCAGCCTCTTGCTGAGCTTGTTGCTCATCCAAGTAATGTATCTCATGGTCTTGGCTGGCATGTCAATAACTGACTTCCAGCGTTCCGTACTTTTAATATATTCTTCTTTGTCCCAAGGGTCACCCCATAGAGCAAGGAATTTCCAAAACTCAAGTTCAGTCCAGTCTGGAGCATGAAATACCAGCATCTTGCGCTGATATAAAAGTTTTCGCAATTCAACTATATCCTGCGAAAACAGATCAGAGATATCTGTAAATTCCGTACCCCAATGGGTGTAGATGTCTTTGGTTTGCATCCATTATTTACTCAGTTTGTCCAACATAAGCAATTCGGCATTTTCTTTGGCTGTTAGTGCATGAGCATTGACCAGCAAAGGCAGCACTGACTTGATCAAATCTAGCACATATTTTTCTCCCTGCGATCTCAGGTGAGAATGTTGCGGACTGGTCTGACTAATGTAGGTTAAATCTGAATTAGCAAGCATTTCTTTGAGACTTCCCATGATGATGGTATTTGCAATTTCATAATGATTTTCTTTCATGGTAGCCTCCTTTATTTTATTAACCATTCACTCAATGCTATTGCACTATTATTAATGGATTTGATTTTCTTCCAGCTGGGATTTGTTAATTGGTTATCGCGTATTACAGCACGACCTAGCAAAATTACAATAGCCCACTCCTGTCGTTCCCATCTAGGCAAGTAAGGAGCAACAGGCTTGCCTGGATTTTTAAATTCTTCAGACAGTATTTGTCTGTGCAATTTGTATCCATTCCACTCGTCGCGGTAATAGGTGGCATTGGCAGGAACTACAACTCCCTCTGGTATGCGGTCGGCTTCGTACCAATGCCTAAATCCATCAACGATCCATTCAACCATTACCTGCGGTTCCCAGAGTAATCTATTAAAAGGATCTCGAAGATGTTTGCCATGCCACTCCTCTGGTGATGCATTGCTTATTGCACTCACTGCGGTATTGTCGCCACCAACCACACCAACGATTGCATCAGGGTATCTGGTATCATAGGGTTTGTTTGCAAGTCTAACCTTGTCTTCTTCAAGCACCACTGTCATGCCGGCTCGATCTTCATTGTCAGGATTTCCGTCATACCACTCAAACATTTCGGCAAATCCGGTTGGTCCATTCATTAGATTGCTCCTAGCTCTTTTAATATTTTTCTATAGTAAGGCTCGCCGGCGGCAACTTGTTCCTTCCAAGTTTTTCCTGCACCGGCGTCTGCTGGGTCACTGATATATTTCCATACCTCAATGTCAATGGCCAGTTTGTTTGCTACCTTAGCAACGCTGTATGCTTCCATATCAACAACATCGCATTCAACACGAAGCTTGTCGGGCTCGGTAATAAAGATATCACCTGAAGCACAGGTCTTACCAATTCCAGGCATTATAATCATGCTTTCAGGATCATTAAAATGTATGCCTGGCTTCATGCCCAGTGCCATTAAATTGACATCGTGTTGCCAAACTGTGTTAATACGATGTATACCGTGACCCAGTCTTATACCACCAGCAGTTCCCATGTTGATAATTCTCTTGGGCCGATAAGTGTTGCAAAGTCTCGTTGCATTAATGGCTGCATTTACCTTGCCAACCCCTATGCAAAATATGTTGTCTAGTTCTTGGAAAAGATTTGGTGCTTCATCTTCTAGAGCAAACAATATAATATCATTCATAAATTAGACCATGTACCTTTACACCCATGGAGGTTAATTTTGTATCACCACCTAGAAATCCCAGGTTAATTAACACAGCCACAGTCATTGAGCTGTAGTCTATGCCCAGATTGTTGTGTAGCAATTTACAGATAGCTTCGGCAGTTCCGCCGGTAGCCAGCACATCGTCAATGATTAAAACAGGACGGTGTTTGTCAAGTTCAATGCAGCCAAGTTCTAGCTTGTCTGTGCCATATTCTAGAGCATATTCCTGAGACCAAACCGGACCCGGTAACTTCCCTGGCTTGCGTACCACATGCATGGGCAGTCTTAGATCACGAGCAGTGGCCGACCCCCAGATAAATCCACGGGCATCGGCAGCAAAAATAGCTTGGGCGCCAACAGTTCTTCCTAAGGTAGTAAACCAGTCGATACTGTATCCAAATGCAGTTGGATTTTTTAAAAGCTCAACTGTATTTTTGTATTGTACTCCTGCTACTGGCCAATCGGCGTACACAGGAATAGAGTCTTTGATGTAGTTAATAATATGAGGAGGAGCAAACATGTTTATATGTAGCAATCTTGATGGCCGAATGTTTACTCAAAAAAAAATCCTGCTCGCGGCAGGATTTTAAAAAGCAAACAAGTTACTCAGTTATCTTAACTCTTGTCAGTCTAGTTTCAGCATATCCTTCCCTAGTATGTCCGTGAGCTTTAACCACAGCAATAACATTAAAGGGATTAGGCGCTTCAGGCCAAACATCCACAGTCTTGCTACTGGTCCAGAAATAAAAATTATTGCCGTCGGTAGCCTTGATCACTGATCCTGTAAATATCTTACCAGCAAACTTAGAAACAATGACCATTTTGCCCTGAAAGGGAGATCCAACCATGCCTTGATGTGTGCTGGTTATTCCAATCTGCTCCAAGATTTCATTCTTTTCTTCGCGATCAATTTCTCGCCTATAGCGACTGGCCATTGGGGCAAGATAAACCATGCTCAGTCCCGCGGGCAAAGTTTCCTTACCAATGAGATTCATAATCTTTTGATCGTAGTCGCCAAGGCGTTGACTTATTGCAGTAAATGCCAGTCCTTGAAAGTGATCGTACATTTTTTCTCCAAATGCACGGTCTTCGTCAGTAACATGTACCATACCAAGTGCAAGCTCGGCTTTAATTATATCTCGATTTGGCTGGATTGAAACTTTGCCCGTTTCCTGGTCAAACTCAGGAAACTTAACATATTGCCCTTTATTAAGGCGGTCGGCAAAGGCTACCAACGCCCAGGCTTCGTGCTGAGTAATTTGCTGTCCTCGCGACATGCTTACCTCGCCAGTATGTCAATGACCCGCTGTTGAAGCAGATCCATTTCGTCCTGCTCAACATAGAAGTCTGTAGTTGGATCCCAGTACTGACCAGCCCGAGGATCATAGTACAATACGCGGTCAACATACCAGAAAGGACCTTCCAGTCCCTTCCTAGGTTGCCACTTGTTATCACGAGCAGGCAGTATAGCATACCCCATGCGTTTTCTCCTCAATCCAATAGAGTCATATAAGCTTCGGGGTTCTTACGGCTAAACCAATCTAGGCCACGGCGTACCCCATCATAGTCACGGACCATTTCACAGCCCTTGATATAATCGTATACCGCAACTTCCTCAGGTTCAAGGATTGCAGTTTCACCGCTGAAAGGGTTGGCCACTTCAACAGGCTCCTTGTCATAGATCTGGATGCCCGGGAAAATTTCAAAAATGGTTTTCATAATCATGCCTCGATTTCACTGGACCACTCGTAAAACTTGACCTTAGGATCAAGCTTATAGAGAGCACGAGCCGCAGACATTAATTCACGATAGCGGCGGTTAACTTCACTGCGAGGCAGCTCGCCATCACAGGTCAGATTCTCAGGATTCAGAGCCGAGTCAATCATGTCAGCAACTCGCTGACGGCCCTGGGCAGTACGAATTTCATACTGCTCGCCATTGAAAAAACTGTTCCAATGGTTCTTCTGATCAATGAACTTTTGAAGTGCTGACATGTGGATCTCCTTAGGCAAAAATATGAGGGGCTTTTTCACGGACAATGCGAACAGCTTCAACTACCCGTTCGCTGTAAATCATGCGACCAAACTTTTCTACATCCCTGATCACATCCAAAAATTCCATGCCCAAAAACTTAGCTTCGTTTTGGACCTGTTTAATTGCAGTTTCAACTTTCATTTTTGGCTCCTTTTTCTTACACTATGCCTATAGTATAGGCTCATTGTACCTAAAGGTCAACCGTTTTTTGGGCTGTTTTTGTGGTATTTTTACAACAAAAAACCGCTTTAAAATCAACAACTTAGCAGATTATCGTAGTGCGGCCCAATCTGCATAGAGCCGGTACAGGTCAACAACATGGCTCTGTTCGGTGCTAAACACAACCATCATGCGGTTATTAGACCGGTTCCAACCAATGCGTTGGCCACCATAGCCATTGGCCCAAAAGCTGTCTCGAGTACTATGCTGATTCTCGGTCCAGATCAAGTACCCATATCCAGCAAATGACGCTCCTGAACTACGGGAAGAATTGGAAATCTGTGTTCGTGTGGCTTCGCGCACATAGTCACCAAAGCAATCATTTTTCAACGAGCTGGCTTTGACCCAAACAGCAAACCTAATCCAATCTTCCATGGTCAATCTAACACTACCAGCACCTTGACCATAGCCAAAATGATCTTGTCCTATTGCACCGGGTCGCGCAATCCCTGCTGGAATCAAAACTTTTTGCTCGACATATTGAGCGTAAGTTGAACCTGTTGCACGATTGATCATGACAGCCAGTGTCAGAGGATCAGTAGAGCCATAGGAAAATGTGTCACCAGGTGTTCTCCCACCAAAGAAACTACGGTGCTGTGAACTTACTCGCTCAGTTCTTAGTAGATCCAAATAACTCATTTGACCAGAAAATATAGCATCTCGTTGTGCTGGTGTTTCAATGGTCGAGTCACCGGCAGCTTCTTGTGTTCCACTTGACATGCGAAGCAGATCTTTTACTGTAGCCTTGCCTAGATGTGTATCTGCAAGTTCTGCTACCAAATCACCAACACGAGTACTGGGTTGGAGTCGTCCTTCGCACATGGCAACTCCTACTGCCATAGCTGTGACAGTTTTTCCAACACTCATACTAAGAAATCTGGAATTCCTTGATGCAGGTGCTTTGTACCCTAGCCACACTATTTCATTGCCGTCAATTAGTGCAAAGCTCTTGGATTCGCTGTTGGCCAGTAACTGTTGAGCTCTTGCTACAATTTCTATTTCACGACCACGCGGCTCTCGAAACACCAAAGGTGATGGTGTGGGTGCGGTTGTAGTCTGATAATGATGCTTAGAAGGGCTTCCTAGTAGCCAACTATTTGGTATCGTAGGCTTGTTATCGCTGGTCCTAGGCAGTAATTGGGCCTGTGTTGTTGCTGGAAATAAAGCTGCCGCAATAATGGCCGTAACAGCAAAATAGTGCCAAATTTTTTTCATATTGAAACTCCTAGACATTGACGGTAATCATAGTGTAAACGAAATTGCTGATTTTGTCAACTAAATATCGTATGATTGAACCACGCATACTTGATCCATTAAATCAGGATCAACTCAACGGGCTGATAGCTTGTTTTGAAAACAATTCTCAGTCACAAGAATATCCTGGTCGTAAATTTGGTCTGGATCTTGGTCCAGCAATGGAAATAGTTAGGCCCATTATTGATAAGGTTTTGGGCCAAAATACCTGGGCAGTGGCTGGTGGCAACTTTTTTGAAACTGAAACCGGCTATAGGGTACATGCTGATACTGGTAAAGAAGGGCCAGATAAGGTGTGGCAAACATTTGTCTTTCCCTTACGCTTTACACCCAAGCCTAATGTTGTTCCAAAATTTGATCGAGTAAAATCTCTAGTTCTAAATCAAACATGGTCAGGACCTGCTGCATTTTTTCTAAGCGGAGAAGACACCGAACCAAACGAATACAACATAGTGGTCAGAGACTATTGCAGTGAAGGTGTTGGTAATTTAGACGAAATTTCTAGTGTTGATGGAATACTGCTAGAACATTGCCCGCATCTTAATATGAAAAACTTTTACGGACTAACAGTAGACAAAGTTTTTCAGTGGATACCCGGAACACCAATTACATTCCCTCGTAACCGATTGCACGTTAGTAGCGCATTTCCTCGGCAAGGAATAGCTAAAAAATTAGGTCTCAGTATTTTCACTAGTAGATTATAAGCTACCTGGATCGGTGTAGCCCAACGATTCCATAGCCCAAGCTCGCTCAACACAATTATAGCATTGACCACATCGTCCCACAGTTTGATGTGTGCAACTATGTGTCAACTCAATCAATGGCCAGACCTGAAATATCTCATAGAGGTCTATGGTATGACGCTTGTCAAGAAGTGCAAATGGACAGGTTGTTGTGACTATGCCTTGATTATTTGTATATTCAATTTGGCTAGGTCTGCTAGGATATTCACCGGGCATAGGCACAGGAGGATGTGCCTGACTGCCATAAAAAATATGTTCAATATTATAATGTTGTCTAGCAGCAATTTCACCCGACTTACCTTGTTGACTATGATGTACGGTTGGATCTCCAAGGCGTATTGGCAAGGGGATGTTTACGCCTGGTACCAGCTCGTTTACCTTGTTGACAATTGCATCAACATAGTTGCTTGCTCCGTCGGTTCTGGGCACAGTCAATGTAATCAGTTGTTGTTTACTGCCAGACATCTTGAGTTCAAGTGCAAGAATGTATAAGAGAATTGCACTATCAGCACCACCACTAAGCATTACACCTATGCGTTGATGGTGCGCTGGTAGCTCAACTTTAATTTCTCGCTTGTCATCGCTTGGCCCGGCAAATATTATCATGTTAGTGTCTATGTTGCAAATGCTTTAAAAGCTTATCCACATTTTCCACAGTCATTGGGACATTGACAATAAGATGCCAACTGTCTTCGGTCCAACTAATCGTTCTATGTGTCATGCGAGTGTTCACATAATAAACACGACCAAGCTCTATGTTGGCCTTGCGATCATCCATCCACCAATCGTAATCAAGTGGCCCACAATTCTTTAAAAATGCCACTAAGCGAAATACAGGTCTTGGCATGCCTGGGTGATCTCGATGTGGTACAAAATAGCCACCTACACCAGAATTAACAATGAATGTACGACCCAATGGTTGCCAATCATCTAAAAATTCTTTAAGACTTAAATTGCCTGGAAATGCTTGATCGCAATCATTATACAATCGAGTTGGATGACTGAACTCAGTTTCCTTAACTGGTCTGCCAAGTTTTTGTGTAGCTTCGGCGAGACTAGGCACAGACTTATGGTCCCATCCTTCTAGTGTAGTAAGAGTCAATGCTTTTCGATTGTTTGGACGATCTGTTCTGGGCAAGTAAGGAACCCAGTCGTTGCTGTACCTCTGCATGATCGTTGACTGTATTGCATGATAATCTAAACGATATTCAAGGGGTTCAAAATTACCAAGTTGGCCAAGTGCAACCTCGGCTGCTAAGTTTGGAAATGAAACGCCACTGAGGCCTTGGCGTGTGCCGCTAGGGCCGGCACCGTTGATTAAAACAGGATTATTTTGTTGGTCGGGTGTGTTCATGTAGATAGTTATCTACAGTTATAGGGTGATGCTTAATCTAATTCCCTTTGAGCGAAGCTTTTCGTCCCAAGCAAAGAATGTAGTTGTCCCATGAGTCATTACGCCGTAATATTCCCACTCATATTGATGTACCATTTCATGAGCTACTGCCGCAATAAGTTTTTTTAAATTTGGGAAATTTTTTTCTATGCGAATAACTGCGGTATAATGAGGACCCCAACGACTACCTCGTTGCCAACCTTCACATTCACCCCACATTTGTCGTTTGGTGTAATCTCGTACTACAATTTTAGGTCTAGTAAGAACTCCACCAAAAACTGCGTTGTTAATGGCATCATATATTTGTTCTACTTTTTCTTTTGTCGCAACAACTGGCCGGGCGCGGCCTTCGCGCTTGGCAGTTTCTACCAGTTTGTGGAGTTGAATCTTGGCCATAATAGGTTGGCTCCAATGTATTTCTCTCCTGAGTACTAATATTTATTGCTTAGGGATTTTGATTAAACTACCAACTCAAAGCGCATTAAATGCTAGTTTAATGAAACGCCGTTGATTACCAATCCGTTTGCCAACATGTCTTTTGGGTGTATCTTACCAAAAAATTCATTCTGTGTCCATGTGCCCAATTGTTCATCAAAATCCCACCAACAACTAAAGCCCAGCATTAGGTGTATTCTATGTTTGGGTTCCTTTTTAGTAGCATAAGCTCGGTGCAATACATTGGTGTCCCACGAATAAGCATAGCCGGCTTCTAAATGAACAGGTTCATGTCCTTGCTGCTCTAAGACAAAAATAGGATCCGTAACCAAGGGAATGTTGACTCTGAGATTTTCAAACATTGGCTCGTCACGATGCCATGTTACGCCAGCATAACGATCCTCACCTACTGGTCCTTCATTCTCAGCGTAGATAATTCTCACCGCTGAGCGTACCATTGTTCTTGTGCATCTGTCTAGGAAACTGCCCAAGTAACCGTAACGACTAGCAGGAGTGCGATATGACAACCCATAGGTGTCATAGTGTGAGTTTCTGGTGGCATACTGTCGAGTTTTATCAGCAGTTAGAGAACTAAATGGATTTTTCATCCCCTGAGCTGGTTTAGGGTTTCCTTGCACCTGTTCGTGTATATTTGAGTTTTCAAGTTCGCGATGTGTGGGATTATATGTTAAACCAATGCCGCCATAGCCTGCATCATGTAGTACAGAATTTTCTTTCATGCCAAGTCTATAATTCCAAGATCCAAATTTCTCCATTGAAGCAATGGTGTCATTGACTAAAGATTCTAGATTTAGATCTCGAATTGAAAGTTTTAATAAAGGATCTGCATGTTTGGCAACAATGCTGTGGTGCCTAAATGGCAATAGCTTGTCAAGACTGTGAGCGATTGTATTATGTTCTGGCAGTTCGCTTCTATCAATAGTCATTGGCATTGGGTATGTAATCCTTGTACTTTTCTCTGCTGTGTTCCAGCTGTTTGAGCCAAGCGTCTTTGTCACAGCGCCCCTTGACTGCCATGATGATCTTGGGTTTGGCTAAGTCGGCACCATGTAGGAATGCGCCGTTGTTGAATACAAAAGAATTTGTGTCCGGTGGCAAATTCACATACATGCGTTTATTTTGAGGTATGCGTGATGCGCTGACACCATACGAGCCCTTGTTACGCTGTGTAATTATCGGAGGATTAAAATTTTCATTGCGATCGGGCCAACGACACATGTAAAAAGTGGGCCTATCATTCGAATCCCAGATCATTATTCTAAGGCTGTCTGGCCACGGCGAAACCTGTGCATCTGGGTCAAAGTGCGGAGTCACTTCATTGATATTACTCCACAGCACTACTTTTTCTAAAAAGGTAAATGGCAAGCAAGACTTGATCTGCTCAAACATCTTTGGAAAATGTTGACTCCAGTCGTCAACCACTGTGTTGCTGTAGTTGAATTTGGTGTGATCAATTTTGGGATTTAGCCAGCAACATAGCCCTCGCCAGAATTGTGTTTCATTGAGACCGCGGGTGATATCACCTTGCTTTTCATTCCACAGCTTCCAAAACAGGTCCCAGTCATCGGGTTCTATCTTAGGTACGGCCAATGGCAACCAAGGAATAGGTGTCCAACTTTCATCTACTGCACTGATGTGTGGCCAAGCAGTAGGACTTATGTGCGAAAGAAATCTTAGATCCATACAGTTATTGACTCAAGATAACATCTGCAATTTCTAACCAGTTGTTGAATTTCCTTACTGAGATATTAGAAAAATCTTTGTTCCAGGGCTGATTTAGTAGATAGGTGATGTGACCTGCTTCGGCACTGGCCAGTGCCGTTGATTCTAGCGCAGTAACACAAACAGAATTGGTGTTTTCCTTGATTACTGCATTAAAATTAGCATTTCGATTAATCACATAGAGTTCGCTAAAAACTCCCGGAAACAGCAGTTCTAAATTAGCGCGGCGTAGTGTAGCACGATGCATGTCTCCAGAACTTTTACTATAACCTATCACATGCCATCCGTGCTGTTTGATTTGAGGTAATGCTTTTTCTGCACCAAGACATGGCCATAGTGCGCCCCATTCCCATGACTGCTCATTGAATTCTTTAGTCCAGATTTCAGCCAACTCATCTGGAACATTGAGCCATGCACCTAGATGTTCTCTGTAGGTAATTACATTACCATTTACATTTTTCAGTCTATTAAGGCTGGCCAGCCATTTAACAAAACCTGTTAATGTATCGACACAGGTATCATCTATGTCGATAATTAGTTTGCGTTCAACATCAACCGGCAAGCTCAACGCTAACTCCCAATGGGTGACCATTGGTTCGAGCAATTTGAGTTGATTCCATGGCCTTTTGCTCAGCTACTTCAAAGGTATAAATCCCTGCGGTACCTTTGCCGTTATTATGAACTTGCATCATAATTTGTACAGCAGCTTCTTGTGTATGATGAAATATAACCTTAAGCAATTCAATGACGAATTCCATTGGTGTTGAATTGTCATTTAAAATGACAACACGAAACTTTTCAGGCTCTTTGGTACCTGTTATATTTTCTGTTTTTCTTACAGTAGTGGTTGCAGTATCTGTCATCATTCGTGTTTCCGTTTGCTAATGTTATTTACCTGGGTGGGTATTCCCACCCAGGCCAGGCTAGAATTATTCCTTAATTAGAGGAATTTTCTTTGGACGCTTTTCTTCGGGTACCAACTGCTCAAGTTCCACAGTTAGCATACCATCTTTAAGAGCAGCATTTCTAACTTCAACATGGTCAGCTAGAACAAATTCTCTACGGAAATTGCGCTTGGCAATACCGCGATACACTAGGTTAGAATTGGTCTCTTCTGACTTTTCGCCCTTGATAGACAGTACATTTTCGCTGAGTGTGATATCAATCTCTGACTCAGAGAAGCCTGCAACTGCCATGATAATGCGATGCGAAGTTTCGCTGATGCGTTCAATGTTAAAAGGGGGATATCCACCACCGGCATTTCCAGCAACCTGAGTCAGTCTGTCTAACTCTTGGAACATGCGGTCAAATCCGATACTCATTTGAGAGTATGATGGAAAGGGTACTAGCTTGGTCATTTTATTCTCCTTAATAAAGCGAGTTTTAATTAACAATCCCTCTTGGGCCTTGTTATTGCATTACAATCAGCCCTCATGGCACTGACTGCATTTGCAATTATATTTATTATTGATCAAAGCGTCAACGATCAGTATAACCTTTTGTGACGGCCTTCGCGCGGTGGCCTAAGCCCTTCGAGCTCCTCCTGCTCTACCTGGCGCTGGTGTCGACGAACTGCCTTGTTTTTGGCCATTCTGCGCTTGGTGGTAGGTTTGGTATAATGCTCGCGCTCGCGTAGATCGTCTAAAATTCCACTTTCTTGGACTTTCTTTTTAAACTTACGAAGGGCCTTTTCAAACTGGCCATCTTTAACTGTCACGGTCGTCATTTTATTTTATGCTACTTCTTCTCTGCTTTTATATACTAACACTGGTAAGTGATCTTCAACACTTTTATCAGTGATTATTACCTTGCTTAAACCTTCTTTGGCTAGCTCGGGTAAATTAAATTGAAGTTCTAACAACAGATTCTCAATGATATTTCTAAGTCCTCGAGCACCTGTTTTCTTTGCTATACTTAGTTTGGCAATGGCGATTCTTGCGTCAGAATTAAATTCTAATTCAACACCATCAAGACTAAAGATAGCTTGATACTCTCGTTCAATGCTATCTTCTGGTTCAGTCATAACTCTAACAAGATCTTCAACGCTTAATTCTTCAAGAGAAGCAATAACAGGAACACGCCCCATAAATTCTGGAATCATACCAAATTTAACAAAATCTTCGGGTTCAACGCTGGAAAGCCAGTGATTTACATTTTCATTCTTGTTAGCTAGATCTGCACCAAACCCTATGCCACTGCCTGTAGAGGTGCGCTTTTTAACCTGTTCTTCAAGTCCAACAAATGCACCACCAAGAATAAACAAAATGTTCTTGGTATTGACAATATTAGCTTCGTGTCCAGGATGCTTACGCCCGCCATTGACAGGAACACGACATTCAGTGCCTTCAATGAGTTTTAACAAGGCCTGTTGAACTCCTTCGCCGCTGACATCTCTGGTAATGCTGGTACTTTCACTCTTGCGACTTTTTTTATCAATTTCATCAATATAAACAATTCCTGTTTCTGCCCGCTTGATATCACCACCTGCGGCTTGCACCAAGCGATGAATTACACTTTCAACATCGTCGCCAACATAACCACTTTCAGTGAGCGTGGTTGCGTCACCAATGGCAAAAGGAACATTTAGTTTTTCAGCAAGTTTTCGTGCTAGTAATGTTTTTCCGCTGCCAGTAGGCCCAACTAAGAGAACATTACTTTTCTTAATAAGATTGCTGTCACCTTGACCTAATCTTTTATAATGATTGCGTACTGCTACGCTGAGACTGCGTTTAGCTAATTCTTGTCCAACAACATATCTATCTAGGTAATTTTTAATTTCTCTGGGGGTAGACAAATCTGCTATTTTGCCTTTTTCTTGATCGCTATCAGATTCCAGTGCTTCTAGACATAGGTTGATACATTCGTTACAGATATAGGCCCGCTCGCCTGCAATTAATGCTTTGACTTCGTCTCTGTGCTTAGAACAAAAACTACAATTTAAAGGTTGAGTTTTATCCATTCATTGATTCCATTATTGCTACAAAATCTTCATCGGTTTCCCAGTGAGGAACTTCTATGGCTTTGAGTAAGGCCACAAATTCTTGATTGCCTGGTTTAACATGATATATCACAGGGAGTCCTTCTTTACACATAGCCAAGGTCATTCGTACTTCATGTTCTGAGCAGCTGGCCATGTCAACAAGTACCATTGAAGAGTTTGGAGCCACATGCCAATACCAAACCCAAACCTTAGGATCTTTAACTCCATCTTCGTTGGTAAAAAAGCAAAGCTGATTTTGGATTCCCTTTTCCAATAGCCCTACAATATTTTCTTGCCAACTTTTGTCATTGCTGATTAAGCAAAAACTAAGCCCTCCCACTGGCATGTATAGCGTAGGAGGACTTACAATGTAAACACTTGAATCTGCCAATTTTAAACCTTATTATCAATTATCGCGCTTAGGAAATTGAGCGTTAAACCAGCCGCGACTTCTTTTTTTCTTAGCGAGTTCTTCTGAGCTTGCCTTATATATTTTATCAAGATCAGTGTCAGCGGGTTGCTCAGATTTTACTGGTGCGTCCCATACCTCTCCGGGGGTACCTGGCGGAGCCTCAACTATCACAGGTGCTGGTGCAGACATACTGTCTGCTAACACAACAGCTTTGGCTTCTTCCTTGGCATCATTAAATTCTTTGATGTCGTCCTCGGTGCGCGGATAATTTGGCAGTACTGTTGAAGGTTCAGGCAAGCTTTCAGTGGTGACTTCGCCAAGTTCGTTGTTTGCTGCCACAGGTTCTACAACTGGAACAGGTGCCACAGGTGCTGTATCGGCAGCAAGTTCGCGCTGGCGCCTAAACCAACCAAAGCTATACTGACTAGCCAATAACAAGACCACTGCCAACGGATCAAAGATTGCAACAATGAGTACAATTACCCATCTAACTGCTTTTTCTAATAGCTCGGCATCTGGTTTGGCATCGTAGATAAGAGCAGCAATATATTTGATAGGGCCTACCTCTGCTTCTACCTTACGAATTTCTGCTGCCAATGGGGCTCGTTCTTCGCGAAGCTTTTGAATTTCAGCAGTTGCTTTATTAATAATGGCTTGCTGGGCGTCACGCTCTCGTTGTTGATTTCTTCTTAGAGTAGCGGCCGCATTTGTATTACGCTCGGCTGCTGTCTGTGCAGCCTGTATTTGTGCTGGTGTAGCATTGGGTGGCAGCGCAGAAGCACCACGGCCTAGACTCTGATTTACTGTTTCATCCATTTGTCTAAGAACAGTACGAGCAGATGTTATTAGATCATTTTGAGTTTGAATTTTTTGATCAATAATTTCAACTTGAGCCACGACATTGCCTGTGGGTACTGCCTGGTCTAAGTGTGCCTTAGACAAATATCCAAAGATACCCATGCTGGTAATAAACATCAAGATTATTACAGCAACAAAAAGATATAACTTGATTAGTCTAGGAGCAATATTCCAGTTATGCTTGAGCCAGATAGTGGCAACTAATTTACCTACTTCTAATACCACTCCCATAACAATAATAGGAATAACACTGGCTGCAAAGATTGCTACCAATCCGGCCACGCTATACCATACAGCTACAGCACTGATACTAAGACCGCTCAGTAGAGTAAACCATGCAACCAGCTTATCTGAAAAGGTTATTTTTGTATTCATATCACATTAGTCCTTGCTTTAAAGCAATGTGGCAAGTCTATAAACAACGGTTCGTGAATTAGCTTGCCGTCTAAATCAAGATCATAGGTGTAATTCTTCCCCTGTGGGTTTGGTACCTTGGCATATGGATCATACAATTCACACATACGATTCCAATAGCTTCGTGGCATTATGTCTAGAATTAAATGTGTACGCCAAGTGTCACCTTGATTCACAGCGGCATGTGGAATTTTGTTATTCAATTCCCACACCTCACCTTCATTGATATGATCTTTCACACCACCATTATTTAAATCATATCCGTGGTGATATAACCAGCAGTTATTATTAGTACTAATAGCAATGTTATACCGGCGGGCATATCGTTGATTATACCTTGTATCAGTGTGAAGAAGAGTGTCTCCGTTAAACGGCTTCATTCTAGCAATGTCTGCTTGCACGATAACCGGGTCATCAATTTCTACTTGATTGGCCAAATATTCGCAAACAGGCTTTAATATAGTATCCCACATTTTATATATTTCTGGGGGATATTTTTTCATGTCTTTGTAAAATGCCCGGCACCTAGATTCATTTACTGGTAGATATATTATGTAGGTGTAATCAGGGCGGCGGCCAGGCGGAACACTCCGTAGATACCTATTAGGGTCTTCTGGAGGATCCCATTCCCACGCCGATGCCCATTTGCGATACTGATCAAAAATTGCAGTATCAAAAGTAGCTACTTTTCTAGCGGTTAGGCCGGGCTCATACATTTACTCGTCATCATCCTCGTCAGGAACCTGGAAGCTGGTTGCTAATCCTTGCTCTACCAAGGCTTCGTTGATATTTAAAGCAGGATCGCCAGTTTCATTGGCAATATAAGCCCATCCTAACACACGACCTAGCTTGGCCCGTTTGGTGATGATTGGTTCTACTAGAAAACCATCCTTGCACAACTCAGTAAGCACAATGCGTACATCGCTGTCTTTGCCAGCACTGGCTACGCCAAACAAACGAATTTTTTGTCTGGTATAGACATTGAAGCCAAGATCTAGTTCTACATCAAGCATGTCAGTGCCGCGTACTTCTAACAATCTTGCTGGGTACAATCGTCTCATTTTTCCTCTCTTGGTTTTACCCTATAAAAAACATGGTTACCAATTCTTTGAACAGAGTCCTTATCTCTAGCCCAAGTTGGTCGCCAGTTAATGTATGTAGCGTGGAAGTGGGTAGCACCGTTAGTCGGATCTTCAACAGTTTCTCTTGGTGCGTGTAGTAAAAGAGCTGAAATAGCAACGGCCTGTTGCCATAGTGCGCCAGCGGGTCTAGGCAAAGACTCTTTACAAACCCATTCAAATTGACAACCTGCTGGTGAACGCTGTTGCACTACACCACAGACTGTTCTAGCATAGCCTTCGTCAAGGCGAGTTAGTGTAACCTTGGCTACTGCTACCTGCCCTTGCAGACTTTCGCCCCTGCTTTCATAATAAATGTTTTTGGCCAAACATTGAAGCTGGCGATCTTTTAACGCCGCTGATGTTCCACCAATGTTGGTTAAGTTTGCAGTCATCAATCTTTTGAGTCGATCTTCCCATGACTCATTTTCATAACGATGAACTTGCTCACCAAGCCAGTCAGTAAAAGGTATCATGCCAGGTTGTAATCTAGATCCGCTGCCAGCTGATGCTGATGAAAATCCAAATGCTACCAGTACTAAAATACCTAAAATAATTCTAACTAGAATAGTTTCTAGTCTTTGTATAGACATGCCCATGTTGGCTGTTGGGGTCATGTGCAACTCCTCCTTTCATAGAGATTACCTCCAGTTACGCCCTTGACCCTAATACCTGGTCTAAGACTTCACCTGGGCTATGGTATCCATGATCTACCCGAGTGTAGGTTATATCATGCTTGTCCAATAGCGCCGCAATCTTCTGATCGACCTCAAGACTCTTCTCAAGGTTATGCACACGGCCGCGATCATCGAACCACGGGCCGCGATCTAGAAATGCAACATAATTTTCGTTGCGTTTCCAAAGTTTTACCACTACCTGCTCCCATTCCTCTGGATAGTCGCTTGGAGCATAGATAGCACTCAATAGTACAGGACTGTCTGTAATCACATAGTCAACTTGTCCTGCAAGCCTGTGTATTCTTTGTACCTGCCTCCCAAAAACATAGGCTTGATTTTCCAGCGCACAATGTCTGCCCTCCCAGACCAGATCCTTGGCAACTTCCGTTACCAGTTCCACATTCCACCCTCGGCGTTTGGCATCATGATACATGCCTGACGCTAGTGTGCTTTTTCCGGCTCCTGGGCCTGCTACGACATTGATTACCTTCATCTTACTATTATAGCAGTTTACTTATTACTGGTCAAGGAATATCAGAGCCCAATGAAACCAGTCTAGCGGTGCCGCTAGAGCCGTTTTCTATTAAGTACAATGTTTAAGACTCAGGTTAAAATGGGTTTTAAGTAGTTGACTCTGACAGTTTAATTGGGTTTTAATCAATAAATATCAAGTTATGATTTTTTTTATTATTGTTGACCAAAATACCGGAACCCATTGGAACATTGATGGCATTGAAAAGGATGCCCTTAAGGAAATGACCAAGACGCACCTTTTATTTTTTAGGGAGCTTGGATTTTCTGGTCTATTGGAAAATTTAAAAATTATCTGGGCACATAATTGGGACAGCCAGAATGATGCAGAGTATTATCGAGAACGGTTGGTTAATCGGTGGATTGATGATAGCAACTTTATAATTGCCGCAGATCAAGAGCACCTTGCTTCTTTAATTGCGCCAACAGATTCTGTTTATATTATTGGCGGTAATGCAACTGGTTGTATTTTAAATGAAAAATTACAGTATAACTATTACTGGTTTAATACCTTGACAAAGAACTGTTGGGTTGTTATTGATCTTTGCTATGATTCAACTACCCCAGGGAAAGATGCAAGAGAAATATATTCGTTTATTGCTTCTGAATATGCTTACAAGAACATAAGCTTCACAAATACATATTCTCTTAAAAGAGAACTGATTAAAATACTTTGATCAAGGTGTCCTTGCTGGGTTGAGATAGTCTTGCAGAAACTCTTCTATTTACAGGATCTATATTTCCTAAATCAAATCCCACTTCGACGCCTTGCTGATCATATACTGGTCTTGTAATTTCTTTATCAATGTTGGCGTAGCCAATTCCCAAGGACATAACATCAACAATTTTTTTGTCAACGATACCAAGCTTTTCGGTAATTTCTGTTTCGCCTAGACAGCCATTGAATCCTGTTTGCAGTCCAAGTTCTTGCGCGGCACACATTGCCACTGTGGCACTTACCATAATGTCATCGCGAGTTTCTCTGCTTTGATCATGTCCTACCCACAGTAAAAGAATTGGTGCAATGACCTGACCGTTAAATCTCTTTGGTCCTGGCCCGGGCTTGCCTCTAACAGTATCCAAGCACCAGGTGTTTTCCCAATACAGCCATTGCTTAAATTCTACTGCGGCTGAGCTATCAGCAAGCACATACAAGGTAAAAGTATACCTGCCATTTTTACTGGGTGCCAGGTATACTGTGTCTAGTAACTGAGAAAGTTTTTCTGGTTCAACGGCTTGTTCATTCCACCATTTTGCAGTAAATCTAGACTGTAGTAGATCTTTAATCATACCACTATTTAGTGGTCAACCTTAATTCGAATCGCATTGCCCCATTGACTCACAATGTAGCCGTTTTCTTCGTCAATCCATCTGAGCCAACGCGAAGGATAACCAAATCTTGGATCAGTCCAATTTGGATCTGCATACACGACGGTGCTTATTCCTGTGGTTAGAGAGTACTTTTGTAACCATAGGCCTTGATAAAATACTGTACCATTGTTTTTACCATCACCGGTTCTCAAGATGTATAAGGAGTTTGTAGCTGGTGTATGCACAAAGTCAACAATAACTCCGGCGCCTGGAATCGCAGGTATGGTAACTGATCTGGCGTTGTTAAATTGATTGTTTCCTGGGTTGATAACAATACGAGTAGCATCGTCCCATTCGTGACTGCCAGCAACAACATCAAAATGCCCATCACCGTTGAGATCAACCAGCTCTACATGAAATGCTCTCCGCATTACCGGAATGGTATAAGTTGACGAAGCTGTAAAAGACCCTGCGCCGTTATTGATATAAACACGAAGCCCTGCCATGGTAGTCACAACAATGTCTGGTATGCTGTCGCCGTTAAAATCAGCAGTACTACCGCCGTGATAAAAATCAACTTGATCTGACATGTGTGCTAGCACATAGCCGTCACCATGACTCAGCAATATAGTACTGCGTTCGCCAGGGTAAGGAGGCGCATCCCATCCGTGACACATGATTGCAAAATCAGGAACAGAGTCTTTGTTAAAGTCTGCTACAAGAATTTTACGAGCGTGTATGCACGGCTGAACCTGCTGTTGAACAGCAACATTGTGAACTTGCCAACCAGTTGCAGTCGTACCAGCACCAGGAGCGTCAGATGACAGTTTTCTGTAGAATACAATGCGACCTGGCAAAGCTGAACTCAGCGGCATCATTGATCCATTTTGCCAGTATTGGTTTATGCTGGCAACCAGTCCTTGGGTGCCATCTGGGTATCTAAAAAAGGCCACTGCATCTGCGCTAAGTGGATTAACACCGCCTTGGTCCCGAGGAAAGTCTTCGCTAAAGAAGTCTAGATTTTTAGCATTTAGATAAGATTCTGTGCTTAATGCTCGAGCGCGGTTTACTGTAACTGGCCCAGGAACTGTTGGTCCAGTTATAACTGGACCAGTTGTTCCACCACCACCGCAGGCTGTGCAAGTTAACAATGCAAGCCCGGCAAGCATTGAGCCAGCAATTAAGGTACTGAGTTTACGCATAGTTGATCCACCAAATAAGCTGTAATATCTAGATTTTACATTCATTTGGGTGCAAAGTCAACCAAAGTTAGGTGCTCACTTTAGAGAGTTTTGGGCACGACTCCTACTCCTCTCAGCCCAGCAGCCGGGCCACCCTGTAACGCAATGGTCCTAAGGTAGGGTGTTAGTTACACCATGATTGTTTTGCATCGCCATAGTACTCACGAGCAAAACCATTTTTAATCAAAAGACTTCTTAGGCTCACACCATCCACGATTATGTCGCCTAGCACACGACCACCAAACTTGTCCCAGTCCCAGATAGCAACCTGTGCTACTTTGCTTTCTGTGATTACTTTCTTGGTAAACTCAGTAGCGGCTGCGCCTCGCTTGGCTTCGCTTTCGCACTTGGCACGGAAACCCTTTTCCGGAGTATCAACGCCATAGACGCGAATAGTTAAACGCTTCTTTAATGGGTCAGGTAACCAAGGTGCGGCAAACTCAACTGTGTCGCCATCAACGACTCTGGTAATTTGCCAATTGTATACTTTCATGTCAGGCGTCTTTTGAGCCCATGCACCTGCCGACAGCAGAGACAGCGCAATTATTGCAATAATTTTTTTCATGTTAATTCTCCAATCTCGCTAATGAGATTCTTTCTAAGAGTACTTATCTAAATCAGTTGTTTCAAACTATTAATAACTATGCGAGTAAACTCTTTTGGTTTCCATTGGGCATGAGCTATCATGTGTATGCGCGGAGTGTCGCTGTTGTTCCAAACTGCATGTAGATTGCCAATGTCAACCAAGCTGGCGCTGCCGCCGTCCTTGAAAGGCACATAACCCTTTTCATGCATTTTAAAAACGCAGCCGTCAGGATTGTTCAGTGCAATATTCATTGGTTGTAAAAAATTTTCATTTCGGTCACGATGAGGTTGTATGTAGCCATTGGGCTCTAACCACATGTAGCGCAGTCGTTGATAATTGTGATAGGGGAAAAGTTCTTTGAAATATCTTGTGGTTTCTGGGCAGCGTTCAGTGATTTCTGGGCACCAACTATATTGAATTTCATCAATGGTCTTGCCTGCATTTTCAGGGTAGTCGTGATAATGCTGTGTTTTGTTCCAGGCTTCGCCATGGAGACAAATACTGCGCCAACCACGGTGAGCATATTCTGCTAGCTCATTGGGGGCAGATCTGTGAGCTACAAACAGATCTTCAAGTGCCAGAGCTTCTCGAAGCATGTCTGCATAAGGCGCATCTGGTAAAGTTATTGGCAAATAAGGCCATTGGCTTCGATGAATAATCCAGTCTAGCAGTTGATATTCATGCTCAAATGTTGGTATAGGTTGCTTTTTAAAATCCATAGACCAAGGAGAACCAATGTCGTTGAAAAACTCTACAATAGCGTTGGGTATCACGAAAGCTCTCCATAATGAACCCAGTTTTCAATACCTAAACTGTCAGTTCCGCAGATCTGTATACTGGTATTGTTCTTTGCAAAGTTAGCAAGACACTGATTGTACATCTCTTTTAATTTGTTTCCAGAGTAATGTCTTAATGCTGCTTCGGTATGAAAGCTGTTACTAAACCAAACCAAGTTATTACCCAAATGTTGCTTCATATCATTTGTTAGACTTGTATAATCATCAAACAAACTACAGTGAATAAATTCATGTTCAAGCTTGCGATATGCTTGCCAAAGCTCTAACCAAGCATCTTCTCCACCAAAATAATCCAGCACTTCTTTCCATTGGGAATCGTAGTTCTTGCCAACAAACCAAATTGGACTAAACTGCGGATCAACTTGAGTTTTGTAGAAGCCAATGGCTGCATTATAATCACGGCCATCCCAATTCTTCCACAGCCATTTTTTAAAATTAAGAGCTGATTGACTATAATCAAAATAAACAACTCTAGTACCACTGTGGTACTGACAAGCATTCAATAATTGTAGTGGTCTGAATCCAGCGGCAACAGCATAGACATTATCAAGTCTAGTTGATTTGTCATAGGTCATGTTGACCTTGTTGTGCATTGGATCAGTATTGTAAACAAACACAGTTCGTTGAGCTGATTTAAAACTTGTGGCTTGTAAATATCGACGCTGATTAAAATTAGTTGGTATGTCATCAATGCCATCAACTATTATGCGTTCAAATGGTCCTCCAAATTCTGGATAAAGATGCATTTTTAAATTGCGAACTTCATGAGGGAAATTTCCAATGCTTTGCCCGGATTCAATGATTCCTTTGATCAATTGCCACCCTTCTCTTAGTACACCAGAATATTGTTTAGCAGAGTCAGATGACGGTGCAATCCAGTAAGGTGTATATTTGTCGTGAAAATTTTCTTGGCTTCTGTTGATTGTTGGTAAACTGTAATCTACTACACGAGTGTTTTCTCCCCATTGGGGACGGCCTGCTTGCTGCCATTTGTTTAAATCAATGAGCACACACTGATGATGTAGGGAATAAAACTGAGAATCTTGGTCTGGATCATCTTGCAATATGTGAGCCAATGCGGCATGATTGGTATTTTCAAGACAAGCAACGGCAGCGGATAAATGATCAATCACCGTGCTACGATGACCAAGGGCTACAATATACACATAGTCTACTTCAAAGGCAGCAGCCTGTGTTATGATATCATCAATGCTGGAGGAAAAAATTTTATGTTGATATTGGACACGAGTTTGTGATTGAACCCAGTACTGCCTAGACTCAGTGATTAACCCATAGTCTGTTATTTCTTGCATTCGCTCCTGAAATTTCTGTGAATAATTTCCAAGCTGATTATATAAGCCAACTGCTACTGTTTTCATTCTTCTAATTCTACTGTTTCAATCTGATAGTATTCAAAAAAGTCGCTGATCTCTTGTCTGCTTAGATTGTTTTGTATTTTGCCAAGCAAGGGTTGTTGACTCACAGAGTGCTGTGGTGCATGAGAATCTACATAAGCTTCTAGGTGATTGTCTTTGACCCATTGATGCATGCCTTCTAAGTAAGCCTGCTGATCGCAGGTAGGCCATCCACCAAAATACATTTGTGTTTCTGTGCCCAGATTTACTTGAGGTCTAATCATATTCATTTTGACCAAATTAACATCATTGTCCTTGTAACAATGGAAAAGATTTTTACCAATGGTATGATATCCCAGTAGCAGTACACCGTCAGCGTCGCTGGGGTTCCAGTGCTGATAAAGCTCATTGGGTATTGACCTAATGGACAGCAGCGGATTCCCGTCATTGGGATTAATTCTATGTATGAAAAATGTTGAAACTAAAAGAGTTTTATCCAGTGGGAAATTTGAGAACCACATGGTTGTCATTTGCTCTAATTTGTGTATCAGCACATTGACAATTTGTAAAGGATCGTATGCATCGTTGATCACTCGCCAACGCTCAGTAGCAACTGCTTCCTCGAACCTATGAAATTCATAGTGTAAGTGATTTAACAAAGCCTGCGGGTTTTCGTCAGGATTGAAGTGCTCGGGCATTGATATGTAATCAACATCAACCCATTGTTTACTGTTGGCTGCTTGAACTCCTTGGTACATTTCATCCCATATACTGTGAATTTTCTCCAGAGTTGGAATAAAGGTGGCCATTTGATTGTAGTACACTTTAAAATTAGGGTCAGCAATGGTTTCCCTTATGGTTTCCAACCATAGCTGAGTAACTGGTGTATTAATTAATCTGAAACTAAGTCGTTGCCGAGGTGCAGCGGAATCTGTTTTATGCTTTAGAATAACATGATACCATTTGTCTAAGTAATCATACATCACTGACCTCCATTGCGAGTTGGGTCAGTTATTCTTAAAACATCATACCATGTATAATCAAGTGTTTTTTCTGACAGTATATTTCCATTACCGTCCAGCAGTTCTAAACGATAAATGTCATCGTATTGAAATAGGTCAAGCATGATTTCTTCGGCAGTTTTTCCAGGAAACTCACTGCGATCAAATGTGCCAACTACAATATTACCAACACCAGTGTACTTGCTTTCTGGATCTTGCCCACGGCTTCTAAGCCAGGGGAAAAATTCAGCATCGTTTTTTGCTATATGTTTTAATTGTTCTTCAATTGGAGTGTCGGGGCTGAAATTAATAACAAACTCTCCACTGAGATATCTTAGTCCACTGATATTGTCATCAAAAATAATTTCATCACGGCCGCCCCAAGCTTCCAGTGGTGTTTTTCCTAGCTGAGCGTAATGCAGATTCAAATCGCCAAACACTCTTGGTCTTTGCCAATGGTCGTAGTCGCTGTCAACAAATTTATAACGATGTCCTGGAATCCATGGAAAATAAATGTATGCATCCCAATACTTTGATTCACGGACACCTCGACGACGCAGGCTTTCCATTTCGTGACAAAGATTATTAAGCTGTCTAATTGCAAAACATGTGGGCTTGTCGGCCTTTTTAAAATAGTCACTTATATTCCATACTTGACCAATGAGAACTTCAAAATGATGATGAATCTCATTGAGGATATCTTGATTGAGTGTTTGCGGATCAAAATATTGAGTAATGTGATAATTTACACGACGATCACTGCTGCCATTGAAATATTCATTGATAATAGAAACATATCTATTCATCTCAATGCAAAGAGCTGATAAGTGTCGCCCATTGGGATTATAGTCATCGTATTCCCAATGCTGTAACATGTAATTCTTTTCGGCTACACATTCTTGTTCTAGGTAGTCGTACTGATTGCATCTTGCCCATTTCTGTGCCAAAAGATTATCTTTTAATAGCCAGCTTATAGTCTGTTGAGCATTAGTTTGTGTGTTTCTAAAAGTCATACGAAATTTTTTGTAAAAATTGCGTTGATAATACCTTGGTCCTGCTTTTACGATAGAAACTGAGCCGTCTACTCGCTGATAGTGAAATTCAGTGGCTGTTAGTCTAGACTTGGTTGCTCGCAGTAGTGTGGAATAATTTCCACGGTCACTCATCCAAAATACATTGTTAACATGACATTGTGATTCTAAATCGTCAAGGAAGTCTAGTTCATGTCTTAGGTAATGAGCATGATAGATGGACTTGCAGTAATTCCAAAAAGCCTCAAACTCGCCGGGGGCAAAGGTTTGATAAAACTCCGCAAGTTGTGAATGAATGTCTTCAGTGACTGCCAGCTCATTGGTGTTTGTGCCTGTCCAGGCTGCTAGAATATGTTCAATATTAACTTTGTCTGCGTCCGTGTCGTGTACAAATATCAGCCTGGTATCACTGTTTTTATTCAGCGCCACTAGTTGTTGTAATCCTGTGAATTTATAATCTGATACCATGTAAAAATTTTCAACGAACACATTATTCTGCGTAAAACCAGTGACTGGAATAGTACTGCTAAACATTTCTTGTTCCCACTCTGCCAGTACAATTTGTCTAGAAATGCTATAATATGTTCGCTGTTGCTCATTGATATCATCCACTGTTGGTATATCAGTTATATTTCTAACTAGATTTTCATAGTAACCTACACAGGTAACCTGGATGTTGGGATCTCGTTGAGCTACCAAATGTCCTCGGCCAATGAGCTGATTGAATACAATCCAACCCCAGCCGGCATCCATGTCATGTGGAAAATGAATGCATTCTTCAAAACAATAAACGCCATTGATTTCTTTGGGGATATTAAAATGAACACCTTGTTCAGTGGTTAAGGTGCTCATTGAGCCCCAGTCTAAGTTTCTTGTTCTGTCAAGGCCTGCAAAACTTAGATAAAATAAATCCGGATCAACGCTCCAATATTCATTCTGACCAGTTGGATTATGAATTTTTGCCACCAAGTGCTGTGAGCCAGCCTGGGCTTGTTGCCTCATATTTTGAATTACACCTGGTTCATAAAGATCAATGGGCGCAACTACAAAATCCGTAACTTCTGGATTTGCTAGAGCTTGGTCAATATGCATACCATAGCCCGTTGGGTGATCCGTGATATGAATTTCGTCTTCTGGTTTACCGTATAAATTCTTAAAGGTCTTTTTTAACAGCTCAAGATAATCCAATGAAGGATTAAAAGGTTTAACATTTTTTATGTTAAGTAAAAAATATGTTTTGCTCATTGAATAAGTTCCGTGCGTGATATCTTGTAGGTATTTAATAAACTACCAAGCTCGTCCTTGGCAATCTTTGTTATCAATTTACCAACTATGCAGTATGATGGTTTGGCTATTAATTTACTGTCTTGCTGGTTCAGCCATTGCTGTGTTGCTGCCAGATCTTCGTAAAAATCACTAAATGCTAATAGTGTCACGGAACTTGGTGACCAATCACTGACCATATTTCTTTTTATCACCTGAGTGTCATTGGCAAGCCTTGCTTCGTTGGCTGTGCGCGAAATACCCGGGCTTAACATAACTAAATCTCCATAACTTACTTTGTTGGTAAGATATTTATTGTGATCTAAATCCTGGATTTCAACTGGAGCATTTTGCGATTTAAACCAATAAGCCTGTGCAGGGTTATCTAGGCTAGAATTTAACACATATTCAAATATGCTAATTGCTCTGCTTACTCTTTTTAAGTTGGCCCTTGTCTCTGACTCTTGCTGATTTACAGATGCATACATCTCATAGGCCTGACACCTAGCCCTCAGCTCATTGAATAACTTGCTGTTGTCTTGTTCTAAATCCAAAGTCTGTGGCAAATGCAACCATTCATCTAAGAGATGGTCCTGATTCGCCAGATTTGTAAAGTATCTGACTATGTCCCAGTGTCTTTTTAAACGCTCAGGCGTTGGTAGATTAGCAGTTCCAAGATGAATCAAATTCTCACTGTCAGTGGCCGCTGATTTAATCTGAGATACCCAAACATCTCTAGCCGGAGAGCGTACTAGTTTATATTCTAGTATTTGCTCTTTGGCATCATCATTGACAAAGGTCAGCTTGACAGATTTAAACTTTCTTTTTGTCATTTGCTAGATCAAACAAAGAACCATTTTTAGACACAACTTTAACCACAGACTCCTTTCGCAGGTTCCTTGGGCGTCCACTGTTAATTAAAAGCGTTTTGCAACGATTGTAAAAAGGAACCATTTGCGGGAACAATTCTGTGAATTTGGTCTTGCGTCTATAATCGTACTCATCAACATAGAGAGCAAAATCTTCCATGCGAGTATTAAGGTAAGGATGGGGGTTGCTACTTTTTTCTTTGCAAATTTTACTAAAAGGCCTAGGCCCCGAAATGCAAAGTTCTCCAAAA
>JACCEB010390426.1_pt1 | contig 26929 bp, 26 predicted proteins | sample 7454761 | NCBI WGS metagenome assembly JACCEB01 (sample SAMN15323454, study PRJNA562643) | freshwater metagenome | isolation source: river surface water | place: USA:Blue River Watershed | collected 2017-08-18
CCGATTACTAAGTCAAAATCAAATTCACTTTCAATTGTTCGTCGAAGTGAAATCGCTCCATGAGGGTTATGCGCAGCATCAATTATCACCGTTGGATTCCTAAGCACAATTTCACATCGCCCGGGCGAAGTAGCGCTAGCGAATGCACTTCTTACTAATTCATCATCTAACTTGGTCTCACCTGCAAACACTTCAATTGCCGCAAGGGCGGTAGCCGCATTGCTCGCTTGATGCTCGCCATGTAGAGGTAAGAAGAGATCCTCATAATCCCCATGAACACCCTTGATTGAAAGTAGTTGGCCGCCGACTGCGAGCTTGCGTGACGCAACTTGGTACTCGATACCCTCGCGAATCGGAGTCGCTTCAACTTCGGCGCACTTCTTCATTAGAACTTGGGCCGGGTCTAGTTCTTGACGAGCAAAAACCGCGAAGGATCCGGGTTTGATAATGCCTGATTTAGTCTGGGCTATTGCTCCCAAAGTGTCGCCGAGATATTGGGTGTGATCAAGTCCGATGGGGGTCACCACGGAAACCTTTGCATTAATTACGTTGGTGGAATCCCATTCGCCTCCCATCCCACATTCAAATATCCCGACATCAACTGGAAATTCTGCGAAGGCTGCAAAGGCGAGCCCTGTGATGGCCTCAAAGAAGGAGAGTCGATGTGACATCCGCTCATCTACGAGTTGAAAATATGGTGAGACATCTTTATAGGTTGCTGCCATAAAGTCTTCGCTGATTGATTCACCGTTAATACAAATTCGCTCTAAGAAACTCTCTAGATGTGGACTTGTAAACCTTCCCGTGCGAAGCCCAAGCTCCATCGCAAGTGAGTCAATTATCCGAGTAGTGGTGGTCTTCCCGTTAGTTCCTGCGATATGGATTGTGGGATATGAAAGTTGCGGTGAGCCGAGCATGTCAGCGAGGAGGGCTATTCGCTCTAAAGTCGGATTAATGCGAGTTTCAGGCCAGCGATTTAAGAGCGCTTGCTCAATCTCACCCATACTCAGAGACATGATTATTGTTTAGGAAGAGAATCTAAAAGCGATTTAATTCTTTGAATTTCACCATCGCAAAACTCCAATCGCTCCTTTATAGAGGCGACAACATCCATTGGCGCCTTAGCCATGAAATTCTCATTCTCCAACTTAACTCTTGCAGTCTCGCGATCTTTTTCAATTGCAGCTAGATCTTTAGTAAGTCGAGCGCGCTCAGCATTCACATCAACCGCGCCAGATAGATCAAAAGAGACTGCGAACTCTCCTATCTCTATCTTTGCACTTGCTTTGAAATCGGCACCTTTTTCATCAAGTCTTACCAAAAACCTTATGGAATCCTCATATGCTGCTACTGGACCGGCAAGACCATTGATCTCAGCCTTGATGCGAGCTGAATTCTTTATACCTTGGTCGCTTCTAAATCGACGTATCTCAGTTATCAATCGCTTCATGTCAGCGACTACTACTTCTGCTTCTTTATCGACTTCGCTTTTCGAAGGAGTTGGCCACTTCGAGATCACGAGTGATTCGCCATTTGTTAGTGATGTCCAAAGCGCTTCAGAGATAAAGGGCATGCTCGGGTGCATCAATCGAAGAAGTTGATCTAAAACATGGCCTAATACTCGTTTGGATTTTTCAGCCTCAATTTCCCCTTTAGCAAAGGAATCCTTAATTAGCTCTAAATACCAATCACATACCTCATCCCAGGCGAAGTGATAAAGAGCATCGGATGCTTTAGCAAACTCAAAACTTTCATAGAGAGAATCGACTTCGTTAATAGTGGTATCAAGAAGATTCAATATCCAACGATCTACATGGTTCAACTCATCGCGATTTGGAAGCTTGCCTTCGATAGTCGCGCCATTCATAATGGCAAAACGCGTTGCATTCCAAACCTTGGTCGCAAAGTTTCTTGCGCCGGCAATCCATTCATCGGCGAGTGCCTGGTCAGTTCCAGGGTTCGCTCCACGAGCGAGGGCAAAGCGCAGTGCATCCGCTCCGTACTTGTCCATAAACTCAAGTGGATCAATCACATTGCCTTTTGATTTTGACATCTTCTTTCCATGTTTGTCTCTGACTAATCCATGAAGCGCAATAACATCAAAGGGCTGCTTTCCATCCATCGCAAAAAGTCCAAATATCATCATGCGCGCTACCCAGAAAAAGAGGATGTCATATCCAGTTACAAGAACGCTCGTGGGATAAAACTTTGCTAAATCTTCGCTCTTAGCTGGCCAACCAAGGGTTGAGAATGGCCACAGTGCAGAGGAAAACCAGGTATCAAGGACATCTTCATCTTGCGTCCATCCCAAAGGCGCTTTCTCACCAGGTCCCACAACTTCCATCTCGCCATTAGGTCCATACCAAACCGGAATTCGATGTCCCCACCAGAGTTGGCGTGAAATACACCAATCATGCATATTGTCGACCCAATCAAAATATCTTGGCTCTAGTTCTTTTGGTGAGATAACAACGCGCTCATCGCGGACGGCATCTCCAGCCATTTTGGCAAGTGGGGCAACCTTCACAAACCATTGCATTGAAAGTCTCGGTTCAACAATCGTGTTGCAACGCGAGCAATGTCCAACGCTATGTTTGTATGGACGCTTCTCCCAACCAAGTAATCCATCGGCTCTAAGTTGTTCAACGACTGCTTTACGGGCAGCAAATCGATCCATTCCATCGAATTGAGTACCAGTGCCTTCCATAACGCCAGCTTCATTCATGATGATGATCATGGGAACGTTATGGCGTAGGCCCATCTCAAAGTCATTTGGATCATGTGCCGCAGTTACCTTCACCGCTCCGGTTCCGAACTCTGGATCTACTAAATCATCAGCAACAATTGGAATCATCCGGTTTACGTAAGGAAGGCGGACTTTTTTGCCAATCATTCCTTTATAACGTTCATCATTCGGATTAACTGCTACCGCTCCATCGCCAAGCATGGTTTCAGGACGAGTTGTCGCAATAAATACATGGTCACCGTCTAAATCGCCATAACGTATCTGGACAAACTCACCATCAATCTCTTGATAATCAACTTCGATATCAGAAAGCGCGGTGCGACAGCGAACACACCAATTGATGATGCGCTCGGCGCGGTAAATCAGACCGGCATCGTAGAGTCGCTTAAAGATAGTTAGTACCGCTTCTGAGAGCCCTTCATCCATCGTGAAACGCTCGCGGCTCCAATCAACGCTATCGCCAAGTCGTTTCATCTGTCCGAGAATTGCTCCGCCTGATTCCGCTTTCCACTCCCAGACTTTCTTTACAAACTCTTCGCGCGTGAAATCGTGGCGACTCTTGCCTTGCTCAGCAAGTTTGCGTTCAACAACATTTTGCGTCGCGATTCCTGCGTGATCCATTCCTGGTAACCAGAGAGTCTCAAAACCCTTCATCCGTTTCATTCGAATTAATATGTCTTGCAAGGTGTGATCTAAGGCGTGGCCAATATGCAAACTTCCCGTCACATTAGGTGGTGGAATTACGATGCAGAACGGCGGTTTATCTGACTTTGAATCGGCAGTGAAATAGCCGGCCTTCAACCACTTCTCATACAGCGCGCCCTCGATATCTTGCGGTGCGAAATTTGAGGGTAAGTCAGCCATAAGACGGAAATTCTACCGAGGCTTACGCAGTCTTCTCTTCTCCACGTTTGCCAGTGCGCTTCACGCTATTCGGTCCGCGCTCCATATAAATAGGAGCAGATTTCGTCTTTATCACCTCAGCGGTGACTACAACTTTGCCAATCTCTTTCTTGCTCGGGACTTCATACATAACTGGAAGCAAGATCTCCTCCATGATTGCGCGAAGTCCGCGCGCACCCGTGCCTCTTGCAATCGCTTGGTCAGCAATCAACTCAAGAGCATCAGTCGCAATTTCAAGTTCGACATCATCCATATCGAATAAGTGTTGATATTGCTTTACTAGAGCATTCTTTGGCTCGGTAAGTATTTGAAGGAGCGCTGCTCTATCTAGGCTCTCGACGGATGTGACGATAGGAAGGCGCCCAATAAACTCAGGAATCATGCCGAATTTCAAGAGATCCTCGGGCATCACTTCAGCAAATGAATCAACTTTCTCGTTCTCCCCAACAACCTTAAGGGCCGCATTGAATCCAACTCCGGCTTTGCCCTTTCTCGCTTCAATGATCTTCTCTAGCCCAGCAAAAGCTCCGCCGACAATAAAGAGAACATTTGTCGTATCGATTTGAATGAATTCTTGATGTGGATGCTTTCTTCCGCCTTGTGGTGGAACAGAGGCAGTTGTGCCCTCAAGTATCTTTAGGAGCGCTTGCTGTACTCCTTCGCCAGAGACATCTCGAGTTATGGATGGGTTTTCGCTCTTACGTGCGACCTTATCGATCTCATCGATGTAAATGATTCCGGTCTCAGCCTTCTTAACATCAAAATCAGCAGCTTGAATAAGTTTAAGCAAGATGTTCTCAACATCTTCACCAACATATCCAGCTTCAGTTAGCGCTGTTGCATCCGCAATTGCGAATGGAACATTTAGCATGCGAGCAAGAGTCTGGGCTAAAAGCGTCTTACCGCATCCTGTTGGACCCAGTAACAAGATATTGCTCTTGGCGAGTTCTACTCCATCTTCGCGGCGACGATCACCGGTCTTAATTCTCTTATAGTGGTTGTAAACAGCAACCGAGAGTGATTTCTTCGCGCGATCTTGGCCGATCACATATTGATCTAGAAAGTCATATATTTCTTGTGGCTTCGGTAATTCCTGCAAACCAAGGCCAGATGCCTCATTTAATTCGTCTTCGATAATCTCGTTACAGAGATCGATGCACTCATCGCATATATAAACACCAGGGCCAGCAATTAATTTCTTGACTTGCTTCTGGGTCTTGCCGCAGAAGGAACACTTAAGCAGGTCGCCGCTTTCACCGATGCGAGTCACAATTGCCAACTTTCACTAGGGAAGGCTCTAATCGTAGATTCGCGAAGACCGCTAATGTGGGCGAAACCTGTTCGCCCTAAGAGGAATTACTTCTTTGAAGAAGCTTTTCTGCTTGCAAGGATCTGGTCGATAAGTCCGTACTCAACAGCCTCAGCCGAGGTAAGGATTTTGTCGCGTTCAATGTCCTTTGCAATCTCTTCTTTACTCTTCTTCGAGTGCTTAGCCAGCATCACTTCGAGAAGTTCACGCATTCGCAAAACTTCTTTGGCTTGAATCTCAATGTCGGAACCTTGTCCGCCACCTTCGCTATAAGGCTGGTGGATGAGTATTCGAGAGTGCTCAAGTGCATATCGCTTCCCAGCAGTTCCACCCGCCAAGAGAACGGCCGCAGCTGAAGCAGCTTGTCCAAGGCAGATAGTCATAACATCGGGGCGAACGAATTGCATGGTGTCATAAATTGCGGTTAACGCCGTGAATGATCCTCCGGGCGAATTTATATACATCATGATGTCGCGATCAGGATCCATAGATTCAAGAGTTAGAAGTTGAGCCATTACATCGTTTGCGACTGTGTCATCAATACCTTGCCCAAGGAAAATGATTCGCTCTTCAAATAACTTCGTGTATGGATCAAGGCGCTTATATCCATACGAGGTGCGCTCTTCGATTGTGGGTAGAACGTAGCGATTTTGGAATTCGTAATTACTCATCGTGCTGTTCCTCCACTTCCAGATACTTGTCCAGCTGATTTAACAACATGATCAACGAAGCCATATTCCTTTGCCTCTTCGGCGGTAAACCAGCGGTCACGATCAGAATCAGCGGTAATTGTGTCTACTTTCTGGCCGGTATGGAATGCAATTAAGTCAGCCATTTTCTTCTTAGTAAATGACATCTGCTCGGCCTGAATCTTTATATCCGATGCAGTTCCACCAATTCCGCCGGATGGTTGGTGCATCATGATTCTTGCATGTGGAAGCGCATAACGTTTTCCAGGAGCACCGGCGCAGAGAAGGAATTGGCCCATAGATGCAGCTAGTCCCATCGCAACAGTTGCAACATCATTCTTTATGTATTGCATGGTGTCGTAAATTGCCATTCCGGCTGAGATTGAGCCGCCTGGTGAATTGATGTAGAGAAATATGTCTTTTTCAGGATCTTCGGCTGCAAGAAGGAGCATCTGTGCTGCGATTGCATTGGCCATCGAATCTTCAACTACTGAACCAAGGAAGATAATTCTTTCCTTAAGTAGTCGGTTATAAACCTGGTCATCCAACCCACCGGCATTCGATGCCGCTAGGCGTGGGGTATTGAGCTCCACCGAGTCCTCCTACGAACTTGTTATGTAGTGACCTTAACGCTCTGGGTAAGTTTTTGCTTCCCTAATTCCTCAAAATTGCCCCGTGTTCGCTCAGGGCAGATAACTATTCGCTCTTCGCCTCAACCGCTGGCTTGGGAGCAAGTTTCGATAGGTCCACTTCGCGACCTGAGGCGTCTTTAATCTTCACACGTTCAAGGACAACAGCAAGCGCTTTTGTCCGCGCAACTTCTGCCATAAGCGCCGCGATTTGGCCGCCTTCGGAAATCTGCTTTGCGAATTGATCAGGAGACATTCCGTAGCGCGCCGCTGTGCGAATCAAATACTCTGTTAATTCCGCCTCGGTTACCTGGACTTCTTCCGACTTAACTATGGAATCTAGTAGGAAATCTCCCCTAATTGAGCGCGTAATCTCTTCAGTTACTTCATTTCTGTGGGTCTCATCCTCAAGACGATTTTCCTTTTCAAGATGATCATTAACTTCATCCTTCACGAGTTGCTCCGGAACTAAAACTTCAACGGTATCTAATAGATGGGTGAGGAGTTTGTCGCGGGCCTGGGTTCCTTGTTCTAGAGATTTCAAACGCTCCAAGCGTTCACGTGCATCTTTCTTCAATTCATCTAATGTCTCGAATTCACTCGCCAACTTGGCAAACTCATCATTCAAATCAGGTAGCTCGCGCTTCTTGACCGCCTTAAGAGTTACCGTGACTTCTCCGGTATCGCCCTCTTTCATTCCTACCAATTGAGTGTTGAATGTCTTGCTCTCATCAACCTTCATTCCTTCAAGGGCAGCATCAAGTCCATCAATCATCCGATTTGATCCGACTTCGTAGGAAATTCCGTTAGCTGTACCGCCCTCAACTTCTTTGCCATCAAGCTTGGCTACTAAATCTATAGTTACAAAGTCTCCCGAAGCAGCGTCTTTCTCAACAGTTGTCAAGGTGCCAAAGCGAGTCCTTAAAACTTCAACCTGGTCATCAACATCTTTATCAGTCACAACCACATCATCAACGCTTAGTTCTATTGAAGAGAAATCAGGAAGAGTAACTTCGGGACGGATATCAACTTCGACTTCGAATTTAACAACTTCATTATCTTTTAACTCTTTGATATCAATGGATGGTCTTCCCACCGCAAGAACATCGTGCTCACGTGCCGCCTTCGAATAAAAGTCAGGCAATCCATTATTGATTGCTTCATTCAAAACAGTGCCGCGACCAACTCTTTGGTCGATAAGTTGGCGAGGGACTTTTCCTTTTCTAAAACCCGGGATTGATACTTGATGAGCGAGAGTTTCGTAAGCGACTGAGACGTGAGGTTCAAGATCCTTGAAGTCGACATCAATGATGATGCGCACCCGTGTTGGCGAAAGGCTCTCGACAACGCTCTTCACGGGACTCCTAACTTTATATTTGAATATTCCTGGTCGGGGCGGAGGGACTCGAACCCACGGTCTTCTGCTCCCAAAGCAGACGCGCTAGCCACTACGCTACGCCCCGCGACGTAGACGGCTTAGTCTAGATGAAGAATTCACAACTGTTTACCTGAGCCGATAACCTTTGCCCCCTTAGGACTTTTAAGCCCTAAGGAAGCAATAAATGCGGATGTTGCATAATGGTAGTGCTTCAGCCTTCCAAGCTGATGGTGCGAGTTCGATTCTCGTCATCCGCTCCAGTTTTCAATTATTTGAAAAGTTGTAATCAATTGATGCTTCCTACCACGATTCCCGAGTAGTTGCCCGCAAGTGTTACAGCGCTACCTGAAGTCATTGTCAGTCCCGTGGTTACCGTAACTGTTAATTGATAAGTGGATGTTGTCGATGCTCCATTTACTGTTAGTCGAGCAAAGAATCCATACTCTTGTCTCGCTGCGTTATCTCTTTGGCTGTTTGCCTTGGTCGGTATCCACATCGGAGTTATAGTGGCTAAATCGGAGCTTGCAGTTGCAGAGAAATTTAGATTCAGAGCATCGGCTGATGAATATCCATATATGACTATGTCAAAGACGTAACTTTTGCCAGCTTGAAGACTGATAAATGCTTCGGAAATCTTCGATGCTCCCGCAGAACCTTGCAATGTTCCGACAAAAGAAATTGTTCCTGCATAAGCATTTGATGGACCAGCGGGGCCAGTAGCGCCGGTTGCACCCGTTGCTCCTGCTGGTCCAGTTGCTCCAGTTGCTCCCGCAGAACCTGTCGAACCCGCGGGACCCGTTGCACCTGCTGGTCCTGTAGCACCAACTGCACCAGTTGATCCTGTTGCTCCGACTGCTCCTGTTAATCCCGTTGCACCAGTTGCACCAGTTAAGCCAATTGATCCCGTTGCACCGACTGCTCCGGTTAAACCAGTTGCGCCTGTAGCGCCGGTTGCTCCAGTAAGTCCCGTCGCACCTCTCGCACCGACTTCTCCTCTTTCACCTTTCTCTCCTTGATCTCCTTTGTCACCCTTATCTCCCTTTTCACCTTTTTCACCATCTTCACCTTTTGCGCCCTTGGAACCTTCTGCGCTAATAGTGCTGGAGCCTTTTTCTCCTTCTTTTCCGTCACTTCCCGCTGGACCACGCAAACTAAAAGGTGCAGGCCAACGATTTTTTGTTTTGGGTCCGTGCATGTTGAGATTTAAAGTGTCGATGTAAAAGTCTCCATTAATTCCGATTTTGGAAGAAGGCGCACCTTTTCCACTAAGCACGGTGTTTGGAATGGACTGATTAGTGCGTCCTGCTGCCACGCTTGGCGAGAATTGCAATGTGCTTATAAAGAAAACTAGAGAGAGCAAAAGACTTGTCTTATTTCGTGCTTGCATGTCACCCCTCCTCGAGGGGCTTGGGTCCCCCGAGGCGGAGGTTCGGTATCTGAGTGTGGTGTCCGAATTGGGTGGAATACAGAGTGGTTTCTCCCTAGGAATTCTCAGTTCGTGCGCGTATAACCTTCCAGTATTGGGGAGAATTCACATGTGTCTCACATGAATATCGACCAAGGTACTCAGGACAAAGGAGTTCTATGCGGACTTCGGACATAGAATTGTTCGAAGTAGGAACCAGAAAGATGGGAGCATCTAGTAAATGAAGAAATCAAAGCTAATGGCAGCATCAGTTATTGCTGGTGCGGCACTTACTCTGGGATCTGTTACCGGTGCAGTTGCACATGATCGTAAAGGTGATCGCGGCGCTGGATTAACAAAGATTCTCGGAGGCTTAGTGACAAAGGGAACTTTGACACAAGCGCAAGTCGATGCAGTTACCAAAGCGATGGAAGATCTCCGCGCAGCAGGTAAAGCGGCACATGATGCAATGCGTGCAGCTCATATCAAAGTAATCACAGATACTTTGGGAATTACCGAAGCTGATCTCACTGCTCGCATGAAAGCAGGCGAGACTCTTGCCACTATCGCAGGTGCAAAGAAAGATGCGTTAATCGCAGCTCTAGTTGCATTCCATACCAAGCAGATTGATGAAGCGGTCACCGCAGGCAAGATGACTGCAGATCAAGCAACAAAATTGAAGGCAAACTTGAAAGATCGAGTGACTGCTGGCGTAGAGCGCCTTAAGGGTCCCGGTAAAGGATTTGGCCATCACAAAGGAATGATGGGTGGTAAAGGCCACGGTCACGGACCGAGGGCTTAACCCATTCTTCAATTGCCTTTCTAAATTAGTACCTTCTCCTAGACAGAACCACCGGTCGAAAAGCCGGTGGTTCTTTCATTTATACCGACTTTTTTGAGAGGGTTGGCAGGTGAAGGTGCATATCGGAAGTGATCACGCAGGTCTTGAATTCAAGAACAAGATCGTCAAGCACTTGCAATCCAAGGGCCACGAAGTTGTTGATCATGGTCCCCACTCTTTTGACCCACTTGATGACTATCCCGTCTTCTGTATCCCCACGGCTGAGGCCGTTGCAAAAGAGCCTGGATCCTTTGGAATTGTGTTGGGTGGATCGGGAAATGGCGAACAAATAGCCGCAAACAAGGTCAAAGGGGTTCGTGCAGCGCTTGTTTGGAGTAAAGAGATTGCGAAGTTAGCGCGGGAACATAATGACGCGAACGTAATTTCACTTGGCGGTCGAATGCATGATGAAGCGTTCTGCCTGGAGTTAGTTGATGTCTTTCTAGCTACACCCTTTAGCGGCGATGAGAGGCATGTGCGACGAATTGGATTGATTTCTAAATATGAAGATGGCGGCCGAATCTAGATTCGCTTGTAACAAAAGTCTGTAACTTCATGTGATTTTGAAATTCCTTTTCCTTCAAACTTAGTTATTGGTCGCCAATCTGGTCGTGGAATTATCCCGCCTTGAAAATCTAGGTTTGCTTTGAAATTCTTCTCAATTTCTTGAGCATAAGGAAGCCAATCCGTTGCTATACATATTTCCGCTCCACTCTTCATTTTTCTCGCTAAGAGCTCCAAGAACGCGGGTTGCAAAAGTCTTCGTTTCTGTTGACTTCGCTTTGGCCAAGGATCCGGGAAGAAGATATGAAAGCCATCCACAGATGAGTCTGCGATATGCTCGTTTAAAACATCAATAACATCTTCATTAATTATTTTTAAGTTTCTAATCCCAAGATTCTCGGCATGAATTATTAGAGCCCCAATTCCTGGTTTGTGAACTTCTATCGCCACATAACCATTTTCCGGATTAGCTGCGGCGATTTTTGCAGTTGCTTCCCCCATGCCACTGCCAATTTCGAATATGACTTTCTTCGGGTTAATTGCGTAGAAAAGGGATTGGGGATCGATAATTCCCTGTAGCGGAATCTCGAATTTATTCCAATGATTTAAGAGAGCATCGGCCTGCGCCTTAGTCATTCGATCGCCCCGGAGACGAAAACTTCGCAATCTGAACTTCTTAGAAGTGACCTGCTCCATAGTGGCAAAGAGTGCCAGTTCTGCTTGGATATGCGCATGCCTGGAAATAATCTCTCGCGCGCAGAAGCCGCCGAACGCTCCGCACATCTCAAGGTCCACAACTACGAAGTCACACTAGATGTGACTGGTGGCGAGGAGACTTTTTACGCCAAAAGCAAAGTAACTTTCTCGTGTAACAAGCCGGGGTATTCCACCTTTATCGACGCAGTCGGCAAGAAATTGATTTCTGCGACTTTAAATGGTGTTGCGATTGATGCTTCTCAATTCACCGGCCAATCACTTCTGCTTTCGAACCTGCAGAGTGAGAATGAATTGATTATTGAAATTGATGCGGTTTATTCCAAGACCGGTGAAGGTCTCCAGCGTTCGGTCGACCCTGTAGATAACGAGGTTTATCTATATTCCCAAGGTGAAACTGCCTTTATAAGAAACATGTATCCGTGCTTCGATCAACCAGATCTAAAGGCAACTTTCGACTTTAAAGTAATCGCGCCATCGCATTGGGAAGTCATTTCAAATAATCCAGTGAAGAGCGAAAAAGTTGTGGATTCAAAGAAGCATTGGGAGTTCACAAGAACTCCAATCATGTCGACTTACATAACCGCAGTCGTCGCCGGTCCATACGCGCATGTTCATGATGAATACAACGGTAAAAAGAAGATTCCAATGGGAATCTATTGTCGTAAATCGCTATTCCAGCACTTGGATCCAGAAGAGATTTTCTTAATAACGAAACAAGGTTTTGAGTACTTCGAGAGAGTATTCGGTCTTGCTTATGCCTTTGATAAGTACGATCAAATCGCGGTTGTTGACTTTAACTGGGGTGCGATGGAGAACGCGGGATGTGTGACTTTCCGTGAAGAGCTCTTGGTCTTTAGATCTAAAGTAACGGAGCGTATGTATAACGCTCGCGCCAACACAATCCTGCATGAGATGGCCCATATGTGGTTTGGAAATCTTGTGACAATGAAGTGGTGGGATGACCTTTGGTTAAATGAATCGTTTGCTGAATGGTCCTCGTATTTGGCACTTGTTGAAGCAACTCGCTTCACAAATTCTTGGGCTGGTTTTAATGCAGAGCGAAAGAATTGGGCCTACCGCCAAGATCAACTGAGTTCTACCCATCCAATCGCCGCCGATATGGTCGATATCGAGACCGTAAAGGCCAATTTCGATGGAATCACTTACGCAAAAGGCGCCTCAGTTCTACATCAACTCGTTGCCCACGTCGGCCGGGAAAACTTCATCGCCGGTCTCCAGGTCTATTTCTCCAAACATGCATACAAGAACACCACTCTCCGTGATTTGCTAAGTGAGTTGGAAGCAAAGAGTGGCCGGAACTTAGATAGCTGGGTTTCAACTTGGCTACAAACTGCAGGCGTAAACACACTTCGTCCAATCATCAAATTATCAGGCGACTCATACGAATCGATTGCCATAAAGCAAGAACCGCCATTAATCCCAGCCGGCTCAACGGAGAAGCGTCCACATCGATTAGCTGTTGGGCTCTATGACCTTAAGGGAAATGTTCTGGAACGGAGAAAGTCAGTTGAACTAGATGTATCCGGTGAACTCACGCAAGTGAAAGAACTTTCCGGAGAGAAGATTGCTGACTTGCTACTAATTAACGACCGAGATCTTTCTTACGGAAAGATTCGATTTGATGAGCGCTCCATCGAAACACTCAAATCACATCTTGGAAAATTAAACGATAGCCTCTCCCGCGCACTCTGCTGGTCTGCATCATGGGACATGCTTCGAGATGCCGAGATATCAGCATCTGACTTCATCGATATCGCAACGGCCGGGTTGCCGGGAGAAACTGACATCACAACCGTGACTGCCTTGGGTAACCAACTCTCATCCGCGATTGAAGTTTATGCAGCAAGCAAGAATCGCGATGCGCTTCGAGAGAAAGTTGCCAGCATGATTTCTGCACTCCTCGATTCGGCAAAACCAGGTAGTGACCTACAACTTCAATTCGCTCGTGTGTTTGCTTCGCTTGCACATACCGCAACCCAAGGAGCGAAAATCAAAGACTTGTTAGATGGCAAGTTAGCGGGCCTTGTTATTGATACAGATCTGCGCTGGCACTTATTGATTTCCCTTGTGGAAAGAGGACTTGCTGGTAAAGCAGAGATAGATGCCGAGTTAGAGCGAGATAACACGTTGACTGGAAAGTTGGCACATGAACGCTGTTTGGCCGCAATCCCTTCCATGGATGCTAAAGAAGCTGCTTTTAAGCGGGCGACCGAGAACTTTGAAATCAGTAACTGGTCGAGGTTGGCCAACATCCAAGGTTTTGCCCGACCGCTTCATCGTGAGATGCATGCAAAATTTATCGATCGATATTTCGCTTTGATACTTGATATATATAACCAACGCTCTTACGAAGACTCATCAACAATTATCGATCTTCTATATCCGAGCTATGTTGTTTCAAATGAGACGCTTGCGAAGACCAATAATTGGCTCAATTCAACTGGTAAAGATGCCCATCCAACTTTGCGCAGGCACGTGTTAGAGGCTAAGGACTCGTTAGAGCGAGCGCTTCGGGTTCAAGCAGTAGATCGTTAAATTACTCGTTAATCCGAGTAAGAACATCTTGCTTAACGCGTTGCTTCTTGGACTTAACATTTTCGGCTGCAACTACTAAAAGCCAAACTACGAGGAAGATTCCTACTGGGGCGATGAAGAACCAGGTAATAGCTTCGATAAATGGAAGTGGTTCACCGGGCATCGAGCCATCTTCATTAAGTGCAAGAATCATGGTCGAAGTTTAAGCAGTAGCGGCTACGACGCCAAATGGTTCGAGATATGGGACCCAACGCTTCTCAGCTCTTCCCGTACCAAGTATTCGCCAAGCTGCTCCAACGGGTTCGCGCGGAATAGAACGTAATCTCCAACCTAGTTCCTTCAAGGTTCGATCTGCTTTCAAGTGATTGCATTTATGGCATGCGCTCACAACGTTATCCCATGAATGATCGCCACCGCGGCTTCGCGGAAGAACATGATCAATAGATGTTGCTGTCGCTGCGCAATAAACACAACGTCCGCCATCACGGGCAAAGATTGCACGCCGTGAAAGTGGAACAGTATGGCGATAAGGAATTTTCACAAATTTATGTAATCTGATGACAGCGGGAAGCACAAATGATCCAGATGAATAACGAAGTTCAATATCGGATTCTTCAACCATTGTTGCCCGATTGTTCAAAACTAAAATGAGCGCGCGTCTATCGGAAACGACACCTAGTGGCTCGTAGGTGGCGTTTAGAACTAAAGTCCTTCTCGTCGTTACCGACACTTTTCTAAACCCCTTTTTCCAACGCGTGGCTCGCGCCGTGGGGGAAATCCTGCCTCAAGAGAGTCAGAATTGGGCGGAATTAGGGTTAAATTCTTATAAAGTCCGGCTCAAATGAAGCTCGATTTAAGCGCCCAAGAGGCCGCCGAATGGTTCCTTGGAGCCCCGGTACGGATTTTGGTCATACTGCTTGTCGCGCTAATCCTCCAAAGAGTAGCCATCCGAGCCATAAAGAAAGCGCTCTCAAAAGTTGCTGAGGCCGATTTCATCCCGGGCGAAAGATCACAGGCAACAAGACAGCGCGAACGGGCTCGCACGGCTGCATCAGTGATGAATAGTTCTTCTAAAGCTTTGATTGGTCTTATTGCAGGCGCCATGATTCTTGGCGAACTTGGAGTTGATCTTGGCCCACTTGTTGCATCTGCTGGCGTTGTTGGTTTTGCAGTCGGACTTGGAGCACAAACAATTGTGCGCGATGTTTTCTCTGGAATCATCATGTTGATTGAAGATCAATATGGTGTCGGGGATGAAGTTGAAGTTCTGGAAGTTAACGGAACCGTGGAAACTGTTGGTCTTCGCATCACAACTATCCGCGATAAAAAAGGAACTCTCTGGTACTTAAGAAATGGTGAGATTCTAAAAGTTGGAAATAAGTCTCAAAAAGTCCGCGGCTGATTAACCATCGAGTGCGCGGCAGCCACGAGATAGTTCCATAACTCTTCTCGTAGATCCTCACGCATCTCTAACTCATTAACTGCAGATTGCATATGTTTAAGCCACACATCGCGCTCATTCTCACCGATATGAAACTGCGCATGGCGCATCCGCAATCTTGGGTGTCCACGTTGCTCGCTATAAGTAGTTGGACCGCCCCAATACTGTTCTAAAAAAATCAACAATCGCTCTGCTGCTCCTTTAAAGTCTTCATCGGGATACATCGGGCGAAGGATTGGATCTACTGCAACAAGGGCGTAGAAGTGCGAGACTAATTTCTCAAAGGTGGCTCGACCACCCATCTCCTCGTAAAGGCTCATTTCTCTTTTAATTTAAATGACCATATAGCAAGTGCCATAACTGGAATAGCTGCAAAGAAACAGAGCCAGCCATACGACAGCGTTCCGATAATCACTCCTGCGAGCGCTCCCCCGCCGGCTCCTGAGAGGTTCATTACCAAGTCACTTGCTCCTTGTGCCGAAGTTTTAATTTCAGGATCGACAGATTCGGTTAAGAATGCCGAACCTGCAATCAGCGTGCAGGACCAACCAAGTCCAAGCAAGAAGAGTCCAATCCCTAGGGTTACCGCATCATCGGCAGCCGCAAATCCTGAGATCAGGGTTGAGAGCAGAAGAATCAACGCTCCGATTTTTATAGTTGTTACGCGACCGAGGCGATCGCTAAGGGATCCCACTATGGGTGAGAAGGCATACATCCCAAGTACATGAATACTTATGACAATTCCGATGATTGTGAGCGTCACGTCAACGTGTGCCATATGAACGGGAGTCATAACCATCACTGAGACCATTGCGATATGGCCAATTGCGATTGAAAGAATTGCAAAGAGCGCGGGTTGATTTCCTTTTATGTGGGCAAGGGCAACTTTTGTCGAGCGCTTCACTTCGACTCTTGAGGTATTCAGCTTTGCCGCTAATTGATATGGATCCGGTCGTAAGAAGAGTTGGATTACGAGCGTTGCAAGAAAGAGAGTTACAGCAGAGATTAGATATGGTCCAACCAGCCGCGGTAGCCCTATGCCCTCAGCAAAATTTCCCGAAGGTTCCATCAGATTTGGTCCGGCGACTGCTCCAATTGTTACGCCCCAAACAACAAATGAAAGTTGCTTTGCTCGAGTCTCATTTGTTGCAAGGTCAATCGCGGCAAAACGCGCTTGGTATCCAGCAGCCGATGCTGCGCCAACGAAAAAAGTTCCTAACAACATGAGAATCAAGTTCTCATTTACCCCACCAAGAATGGCAAAGAGAGAGCCAACAACGCCTGCTATGTAACCTACCGAGAGCGCAAGTCTTCGCCCTCCTCTTGAAGTTAACCTTGCAAGTGGTAGTGCCAATGCGGCTGCACCGAGAACTGATGAAGTCTGGGCTAATCCAGCAAGGGTCTCAGAATCAGTAATTGACGCAACTAATAGCGATCCTGCCGCAACTGTTCCAGCTACTCCCAAACCATTTAGCACCTGCGCAGATGCAAGAACTCTTACAGTTCTAGTCTGCTCTTTAATCACTTTCTGCGCATCCAGACTGCGGTATCTGGGGGCAAAATGAAATCCCTAATGGGAGCGCTAGCAACAAGCAACTCACCCTCAGGAAGTTTGATCTCTCCTCCAAAATTCACCAAACAGGTAAATCCACCCGGCCTATTAAATGCAAGGACATTGGGAGCGAAGTCAAACCACTCCATATCGCCATCGCCTAGTCCGCTCTCTTTATGTCTTATTTCCAGTGCAAGGCGATACATATTCAAAGTCGATGCTGGATCTTTTTCTTGTGATTCAACTGAGTAACTTCCCCACCAATTAGGTTGTGGTAGCCACGCCTCATCAGGAGTTACTTTCGCTGTGCCGGAAAATCCATAAGCTGAATCCGAAGAATTCTTCCAAGGAAGAGGAACTCGACAACCATCTCTACCTTTATCTGTTTTGCTCGACATATTCCATCTTGGATCTTCCAAGCGATGTTCTGGAATATCTCTTACTTCAGGGAGGGCAAGTTCTTCACCCTGATAAATGTAAGCGCCTCCTGGAAGCGCCAACATCAAGAGCGCACCAGCTCTTGCTCTGCGTTTGCCTAATTCGAGATCTAATTTATTTACATCACCATGGCGATCTAGCGTTGTTTCGCCAGTTCCCGGTTGTAATCCAAGAGCGAAGCGATCAACGGAGCGAACTACATCGTGATTGTTAAATACCCATGATGCAGGAGCGCCAACTTCTTGAATCGCCTTCAAAGATAGATCTATGTTTTTCTTAAGATCTTCAAGCGTCCATTTTGAGGTAAGAAAATCAAAGTTAAATGAGTTAGCTAACTCGTCTTTCCTTAAATAAAGTGCGATGCGCGAGGCAGGCGAGACCCATGCCTCAGCAACGGCCATCCGGTCGCCCTCATATGAATCAAAGATTTTGCGCCATTTGCGATAAATCTCATGCACTCCATCTTGATCCCAGAACGGCATCCGTTGGGCTGCGAGCATCTCCGGGGTCGCGTTATCTTTATCGAGCACATCCGGGAGTCCCTCTGCTTTAACCATTCCGTGTGCGACATCTATTCGAAAACCATCGACTCCTCGGTCCAACCAGAAGCGAAGTGTGCGCTCGAAATATTGATGGACCTCATCGTTCTCCCAATTGAAATCGGGTTGCTCGACTGCGAAGAGATGTAAATACCATTGGCCGGGTTTTCCATCTGCTTCGGTGATGCGTTGCCAAGCTGGGCCGCCAAATACTGCTTGCCAATTGTTGGGAGGTAATTCCCCATTCGCGCCTTTGCCATCACGGAAGATATAACGGTTGCGCTCCATTGAACCTGGTTTAGCTTTTAGCGCAGCTTGAAACCACTCATGCTGATCAGAGGAGTGATTTGGTACAAGATCAATGATGACGCGGATACCCATCGCGTGGGCTTCCTTAATTAGCAACTCAGCATCTCTCAAATTTCCATAATCAGGTTCAATATTCATGAAGTCTGAAACGTCATAGCCATGATCTTTTTGCGGTGAGGGATACCAAGGCGTAATCCAGATTGCATCAATCCCAAGTTTCTTCAAATATGGAAGTCTCGAACGGATACCTTCTACATCGCCTTTGCCGTCGCCGTTGCTATCTGCGAAGGAGCGAATGTAAATTTGGTAGGTAACAGCATCACGCCACCATGGACGAGCGCTTCTTGGATTTTCCTTAATCACTTAACTCTCCTGGATTAGATATTGCTTGAGGAACTCGCGCTCCTCATCACTAAGGGGCCGCGACTTTGCGGCGGTGTGATCTACTCCTACTTGAACGGTTCGAACTCGAGCACATAGTTCGCCCGCATTGCTAATTTCATAGACCATATGAAATGAGGAATTGCCGATCTTCTCTACCCATAAAACAACATCGACAAAGATTCCTCCTGAGGTTATTCCCTTCAAGAAATCTACTTCGGCCCGCGCAACCACCATCTCGCGATCACGGATACCTGGTTTTTCACCCTTTACATGATGTTGCATATGTGACCACTCGAACCTAGCTTCTTGCGCCAAAGTTAAATACTTCGCGTTATTTACATGTCCCATCGCATCTAGGTCATCCCACCTAACAAATGCTTTATGTGAGTACTTCATCGAGTTAACTTTCTATAAGTGACACGATGCGGACGGGCTGCTTCCGGACCAAGGCGATCGACCTTATTTTTCTCATACGACTCAAAGTTTCCTTCAAACCAGAACCATTGTGAGTCGCCCTCGTAAGCCAAAATATGAGTTGCGATTCGATCGAGGAACCACCGATCGTGTGAGATAACTACTGCGCAACCTGGAAAATCTAGAAGCGCGTTCTCAAGCGAGCCCAATGTTTCAACGTCTAAATCGTTGGTTGGCTCATCAAGCAAAAGGAGATTCCCGCCCATCTTTAAGGTCATCGCAAGATTTAATCGATTCCGTTCACCACCAGATAAAACTCCAGCAGGTTTCTGTTGATCCGGCCCCTTAAATCCGAAGGCCGAAACATAGGCACGGCTGGGCATCTCTACTTGTCCAACTTTCATAAAGTCCAAACCATCTGAGACAACTTCCCAGAGTGATTTCTTTGGATCAATTCCAGAGCGAGATTGGTCTACATAAGAAATCTTTACAGTTTCGCCCACTTTGATGTTTCCTGAATCGGGCTTCTCAAGACCGAGAATCATCTTAAATAAAGTTGTCTTTCCAGCACCGTTCGGTCCAATAACTCCGACTATTCCATTTCGAGGTAACGAGAAAGAGAGGTTGTCTATTAAGAGACGATCGCCAAAACCCTTACTCAAACCTTCAACATCTACAACGATATTCCCAAGGCGCGGTCCCATTGGAATTTGAATCTCTTCAAAATCGAGTTTGCGCGCTTTCTCCGCCTCAGCTGCCATCTCTTCATATCTAGCAAGACGCGCTTTTGATTTAGCTTGGCGACCTTTAGCGTTCTGGCGAACCCAATCGAGCTCTTCGGCGAGGCGCTTAGCTCGCTTGGCATCTTTCTGGCCCTCGACTTTCAACCGAGCAGCTTTGGTCTCCAAATAAGTCGAGTAGTTACCTTCATAGGGATATGCGCGACCGCGGTCTAACTCAAGAATCCACTCGGCGACATTGTCCAAGAAGTAGCGATCGTGAGTAATCGCAACAACAGTTCCTTCATATTTCGAAAGGAATTGTTCCAACCAGAGAACTGATTCGGCATCTAAGTGGTTCGTTGGTTCATCTAATAGCAATAAATCTGGCTTTTGTAGTAACAACTTGCAGAGCGCTACTCGGCGACGCTCCCCTCCGGATAAAACTTTTACATCAGCATCGGGGGGCGGACAGCGGAGCGCATCCATCGCTTGCTCTAATTGCGAATCTAAATCCCAAGCATTTAAGTGATCTAGTTTTTCTTGCAAACTTCCCATCTCCGCTAACAACTTGTCGTAATCTGCATCGGGGCTTGCCATCTCTTCTGAGACTTGATTGAAACGTGCGAGTAACGCCATAGTTTCAGCAACGCCCTCTTGCACATTCTCAAGCACATTCTTTGATTCATTTAGTGGTGGTTCCTGCAAAAGAATTCCAACGGTGTATCCCGGTGTTAAGTAAGCCTCGCCATTTGATGGTTGTTGCAAGCCCGCCATCATCTGTAGGACTGTTGATTTACCAGCTCCATTTGGACCGACTACACCAATCTTGGCGCCGGGAAGGAACATGAGGGTTACATCATCGAGAATGACTTTATCGCCGTGCGCTTTGCGCACTTTTTTCATCGTATAAATGAACTCTGCCACGAGGCGAAACACTATCGCGTCAGTGCTCGATAGACTTTGACATCCAATTGCGCCCGTAGCTCAGTCGGATAGAGCACCCGCCTTCTAAGCGGGTTGTCGCAGGTTCGATTCCTGCCGGGCGCGCTTTTTTACAAATTAGGGAAAAGAAGAAATCCGGAGCCCTTATGAACTCCGGATCTACTTCTTATTGAGTTAGCTAATCAACCCCTCGAAATTGACTAGCCGATTCTTCCGATCAACTTCTTATTGAAGTCATAGAGTGGCCCATCAATAACAGCAAATTCCGTCTCAGGGAATCGCTTGGCGCACTCATCAAGGATGAAGGTCATTAGCTTCTTTACGGCTGCGGCTTTCTCTTTATCCTTGTAGTTTGTGAGAACTAACGCATATGAAGTTGAACCAAGTAAATATGCGGCTGGATTAGTTGTCTTGTAATCCAAGACGATAGTTCCGTTGTTCTCATTGAATGTGGCAGAACCAAGGAATGCTGAGGTACCAGCCGCGCCTGGGTCAACTGCTACATCCGCATTGTTATATAACTTCGCAAAGCTGAGCTTGTTCTTCGATGCGTAGTCCTTCTCTGCATATGTGATTGCACCAGGTGTTTTTGCAGCTAGCTGGGCTACCAACTCTGAACCTCGTGCGCTCTGAATCTTTCCGATATTTGCTGGAGCATTAATCTGTCCAGGGAATGATGCATCAAAAGCATTGTTGCCGTTCTTGGTCCATACATTTGGAACCGCAGCGCGGAGGAAGTTAGTGAGAATTCCACTCGTTCCGGAAGAATCTGCGCGATAGATAACAACAATGTCCTGCTTTGGAAGTCGCACGTTGAGACGCTGTTGGGAGTAACGCTTTACAATCGGATTTCCCTTGGCATCTTTCTTAACGACATTAGTAAAAGTTGACTTGCCACCGACTGTTGTCTTTACTCGCTCTGTTTCAAATACCGGCGTCTTAACGGCGCGACTGTTATCAGCTTTGATTGCTGGATCGTCCCATCTAGTAATTTCACGAGCGAATATCTTTGCCAAAGTTGTTGGCGAAAGGTGTAGTTGGCCTCTAATTCCAGGAACATTATAAAGAATTGCAACAGGAGCTGCCACGACTGGAAGATGAATCATTCCTGCAGGAGCTGTTGAACCTAAGTGGGGAGTATCTGACCAACCAAAATCGAAATCACCTTTATCGATTCCTGATCTACCTGCGCCAGAACCAAGGGAGTTGTAAACGTAACTATCACCAGAAAAACGAGCATATTCTGCTTTGCATGCATCAAGAATTGGATTAGCAAATGTCGCGCCACCGCCTACCAAATTAACGGCATGTGCCGGAGCAGCGATTAGTGATAACGCCGCAGCAATTACTGCGACTTTCGAGAGTGTCTTGCGGACCAAGTCGGTCTCCTTTTCTAGATTGAACTTGAGGAAAACCTATTGAGCACTTGGTAACTCCGCCTGCTTTACAACTGAATGAAACTTGAACTTAAAGTGAACAATTGACTAACCGAATCGGCCAGTCACATAGTTTTCAGTCCGCTTATCTTTTGGATTTGAAAATATTTCACTCGTGGGTCCCGTTTCAACCATTACTCCAGGATGACCATCAGCAAGGAAGAAAGCCGTGTAGTCCGAGATGCGGGCTGCTTGCTGCATATTGTGGGTCACGATGATTATGGTCATGGTCTCGGAGAGTTCACGAATAGTCTCTTCGATTCGAAGGGTTGAACCGGGATCAAGGGCTGAGCACGGCTCATCCATCAACAAGACTTGTGGATTTACTGCAAGCGATCGGGCGATACAGAGACGCTGTTGCTGGCCACCCGATAAAGAACCTCCATGCGCATCTAGGCGATCCTTAACTTCGTTCCAAAGTCCTGCACGTACGAGGCACTCCTCCATCAATTGTTCTTTATCACTCCGTTTTAGTTGAGCTAGTCGAAGTCCCGAAAGTACATTTTCACCAATTGTCATTGATGGAAACGGATTTGGTTTCTGGAAGACCATTCCTATTTTCAAGCGAATCTTTGTTACATCAATTCCAGAGGCATAAATGTCTTTCCCATCTAAAAGAACTTCACCCGCCATTGCCGCGGTCGGGATAAATTCATGCATACGATTTAACGTGCGTATGAAGGTGGACTTGCCACAGCCGGATGGACCAATCAATGCAGTAACAGTGCCGGCGGCAAAGTCGAGTGAGATATCAGAGAGGACATGATTTTTTCCAAACCATGCATGAACTTTGCGCGCCTCAAGACCTGTGCCCATAGCGCTTTTGCCGGGAACTCGATTGGCGTTTAAAGCTGCCACATTAGCCAATGAAGATGTTGGCACTTTATCTGTCATTTCTATCTCCTTGCCTTCCCTAGCCTTCTAGCCGAAAAGAAAAGAATCATCACCAGAACAAGCAGCACCAAAATTGATGCCCAAGCACGTGCATTTGATTCCTCTGAACCAGAAATCAAAGCCTTCCAAATAGCGAAAGGTATTGATCCCATAACTCCATTTACTGGATTTAAGTTAGTTACATCGCCACCACCGGTAGTAAAGAGAAGCGGAGCAGTCTCACCTGCTATTCGAGCGACTCCTAAAATAACTGCAGTTATCAAACCACTTTTGGCGGCTGGAACCACAACCATTGCAACAGTTCGCCATTGCGTTGCGCCAAGTGCAAGTCCTGCTTCTCTTAGATCCTGGGCAATTAAGAGCAGAACTTCTTCAGCAGTTCGAGCAACTGTTGGCAACATAAGAATTGCAAGCGCTAACGCTCCAAATAGACCATTAAATCCTCTTCCGGATCCCGAGATTAGAGCTGAATAGATAAATAAGCCGGCAACAATTGAGGGAACGCCACTCATGGCTTGCACTAAAAACCTTATAAGTCTCGTGCCTGGTCCCTTTATCTCCGTCAAATAGATGGCGGTGGAGATACCGAGCGGGACTGATACCAACGTAGCTATGACAATCATTAAAGCAGTGCCCACAATCGCGTGGAGAATTCCGCCCACATTTAATGGATCATTAACGCTGGCAAGGCCCATATCGTTTGTGAAGAAACCTACATAAATTCCCTTAACACCCCGGACAAAGACAGTCCCGAGGATGCTTATCACCGGAAATACAGCGAGCAGCGCGCCCGAAGTAATTATTGAAGCAACGGCCGCATTTTTCGCTGCCTGCTTACCTCTTTGTAAATAGGCAATGAGTGATGAAATCAAAGTTGTTAGAAATACTGCAGATACAAATGCTCCTAATTTCCCAGCGAGACCCGTAAATTCAATCAAGAACCAAACGCCAAAGATTGTGGCCAAAATGCCCAAATATGTTGGGACGAGCGCTCTCGGTGTTGGACGCCATGGTTTCTGTGGCTTTGGTGCGACCGCAATATTTGTACTCATTAACGTCCCTGCTTCACGGTACGACTTACGAGTAAATCGGCCAAAATATTGACAATCAAAGTTAGTAAGAAGAGCATCAGACCAGCAGCCATAAGAGCCTTGATTTCTTCGGCCGAAGCTTCTCCAAATTTAAGAATAATCATTGAAGCAACATTTCCACCCGCGCCAAGAAGGATTTGGAAATTTGCTTGGAAGACAATATTTAAAACAGTGAAGACTGCGACTGTTTCACCCATGGCGCGACCTAACCCCAACATCGCACCGCCCACTACCCCGCTATACCCAAAGGGGAGAACAACTGCCCGAATCATCGTCCACTTGGTTGCACCGAGTGCATACGCTGCTTGAATTCGATCAAGCGGTGTTTGCGAGAAAACTTCACGAGCGATGGAGGTGACGATCGGGATAATCATGATTGAAAGTACTAAGCCAGCAATAAATGGTGAGCGCGAGAAGAAGGGAGTTGAGACATCAAAGAGTGGAATCCAACCCAAATACTTATGAAGCAACTTAGCCCAATACTCGCCGCTGGGCATTAAGACATTGAATCCCCAAAGACCAAAAAGGATGGAAGGAAATGCTGCCATCAAATCAATTACTCCAACCAAAAATCCCCTTATGAAATTTGGTGCGTAGAAATTCAGATATAGGGCTGCCGCAATCGAGATTGGTACACCAATAGCAATTGCAATTAGAGCTATAACAATGGTGCCAATCAACATGGCCCCTATGCCATACGTCGATGGATCCTCCCCTGCAGTTCCATCCGCATTAATTGATGAGTACCACTCATAACTAGTAATGAATGAGAGGCCCTCCCGAACAAGAATTTCAAATCCACGGGCGCCTAGGAAAATTGCGATTGCCGCAAGGATGACGAGCGAAGAAAGTGCGCCAGTAAAAATTACTCCTCTAAAAATCCGGTCGGAGAAACGCGGTTTTGTTGTTATCTCGCGCGGTTTGGGGGTCAAAGAGGCCTTCTCTTCAAGCATGGTCACGGCGCGATATTGCTACCTAGGGCCTCAATAGGAGTGGAAAGATAGTTAACAGAAGGTGAACGAGGCGTGAAATCTCGCTCATCGCCAAGCCCTTAACCTACGCGTATGGCTTCTGAGATGCCCCCGTTGGTCTGGATTGATTGTGAGATGACCGGGTTGGATCTCTCCAAAGATGCCTTGATTGAAATAGCAGTTCTAGTAACTGATGAAAATCTCAACTTACTTGGTGAAGGTATAGACCTAGTTATTGAGACTCCAAGAGAAAAGCTAGCGAGTATGAGCGAAGAAGTAAGAGCCATGCATACCGAGTCAGGATTACTAGAGAAATTAAGTGGCGGCGTCTCTATGGGTTCTGCTGAAGAGAAGATTTTGGAGTACTTGGACAAATACACAACTTCAGGAAAATCTCCTCTTGCCGGAAATTCCATAGGTATGGATAGAAACTTTATCGCTCGAGATATGCCCAAACTTGCTAATTATCTTCACTATAGATCAATTGATGTTTCATCAATTAAAGAGTTAGCACGCCGTTGGTACCCAAAGGTCTATTTCAATGCACCAAAGAAAACTGGTAACCATAGGGCGCTTGGAGATATTCAAGATTCAATCACTGAACTAAAGTATTACCGAGAGAATATTTTCGTTTCAAACGCTTAAACGATCCAAGCCAACCGATATATCTTCATCTCTCGATAGCCAAGTGCTCTCAAAAGCTAGTTGAGGCTTGATTGTGTGAGAGAGTCGAAAGACTAGATGTCCGGCGCTGGTTTCATCACCAACTAACAAAAGAACAAATACAAAATTTCCCATTCTTGCAAGCAAGTCGCCACCCCTTAATTCACTATTTAGAGAGCGAGCACATGCCACTAAATCATCATCTGCAAGGAAAGGAATTCGAATTGAAATCAAAGAGAGCGGTTGCCCTTTCCTATCAGCCCAGGATCGAAGTCGTTTTGCACTCTCATAAAAGTGATAGGGAGTCATTAGGCCTGTTAACTCGTCAAAGATCAGTTCGCTCATGCTCCTAATCTCCGCTATTTAACGGCTTGCTGGAAGGGATTTCTCATCCCCTATTCTTCGCTTTGTGAAGATTCGCAACCTGGCATTCGTATTCGCCTCGATTGAAGCTCTCTTCCTCCTATCCCTTGCGACTTACCTCTTTATAAGGAGTGCAACATCAAAAGTTGAAGAGCTAGACGCAGTCATAGCTGAAATAGTCATGCTCGTTCTTGGCGCTGCAGGTCTCTTCTTCGCTGGCCGAGGAGTCATGAGGGAGAAGAGGTATGGAAGAGGCGCAATTGTGATGGCAAATTTGATTGCACTTGGCGTCGCCTACTACATGATTGATGGTGAGAGATTGCTATGGGGAATTACCCTCGGATCCATTGCAATTGTCACTGCTGGACTCGCAATTGCAGCCATTCCTCGCAGAATTGGGGGGAATCCTTCCGCATCACTATAGTTTCCCCCGCTTCTCGGGTTGTTAGCTCAGTTGGTAGAGCAGGTGACTCTTAATCACCGGGTCGTAGGTTCGATCCCTACACAACCCACTTACTTCTTCTTGTAGCCGCAGGGGAAACTTAAAGCAAAAATATTTCAACCGACCTTTTGCCTTAGAGAGAGCATGTGAATCTCCCTTTGCGCTATGCACCTTCGCCTAGCAACTAGCAAGGGGACTAGGCGCGGGGGCAGTTTTACTCTTAGCCGAAGTGACAATTGTTTGCGATCTTATAGAGGCCCATCCCTCGAGCTTCAGCAACATGGAAAGCGGTTCCGGTTCCCTTGTTAAATGCGGCGCAATCTACTGCGTTCGCTGAAACACCCGAGACGACGCCAATTGCGGTAAGCAGTAGCGAAGCAAGTAATGATCCAATAACTTTTTTCATTTTCCCTCCTTTCTATATCTTGAAATTTCCGTGCCCGCTCATTCAAGTCAACTTTCGCCATGGCACACTCAACTACACCTATTTTTTGCATCATATTGAACTAACTTTGAGCCTAAAGGGTGCTTGTAATCGATTGAACTGGATGCGAGGCTTAGGTTAGTGAAAAGAGCAATAGGACTGACCCGATACGCCGTCTTTGTGCCGGCTTTGGCTTCTATCTTTGGAGCGATACTTCTTATGGCACA
>JACCEB010437460.1_pt1 | contig 26923 bp, 30 predicted proteins | sample 7454761 | NCBI WGS metagenome assembly JACCEB01 (sample SAMN15323454, study PRJNA562643) | freshwater metagenome | isolation source: river surface water | place: USA:Blue River Watershed | collected 2017-08-18
AAGGCGATACCCGTACATAGCTGGTATTGCTGGCCTAGTGCTACTGATTCTTCCGGCACTTCCGGTAATTGGAAAAACCAGAAACAGTGCCACGCTCTGGATTGGTATTGGTGATTTCACCTTCCAGCCCGGTGAGATTTCAAAGATCTTGCTCGCCATCTTCTTTGCCGGATACCTGGTCTCTCGGAAGGACTCGCTGAGCGAGATTGGCTCCCGAGTGCTTTGGATGCGAGTACCAAGAGCCAAGGACCTGGGTCCGGTTTTAGTGGTGTGGTTTGCAACCGTAGGTATTTTGGTGTTGCAGCGCGATCTTGGCACCTCGGTGCTCTACTTCGGTTTGTTCCTAGTGATGATCTACACCGCAACCGGCAGAGCTTTTTATGTCGGAGTCGGAGTCACCATGATGCTCACCGGAGCCCTGGTGGCATCAAGAATTTTTGACTACGTATCAAGGCGTTTTGACTCTTGGCTCGATCCGCTTTCGGTTGACAACTACAACGCCGCGGGCGGTAGCTATCAGCTGGCTCAAGCGCTGTTTGGCATGGCAAACGGCGATGTAATCGGTGCTGGTCTGGGCGGAGGATTCCCACAGCTAATTCCACTGGCTGAGAGCGACTTCATACTTGCAGCACTCGGCGAGGAGCTAGGACTTGCGGGCGTGTTCTCGATCCTCGCGGTTTTCCTGCTGCTGATCTATCGCGGTCTGAGAATTGCCAACTCGCACTCCGATGATTTCTCAAAGCTACTCACAACCGGTCTCTCGTTCGTTCTCGGTTTGCAGGTGTTTGTGGTGGCTGGTGGAGTTATGGGCTTGCTACCACTGACCGGTCTCACCGCACCCTTCTTGGCAGCTGGTGGTTCCTCGCTGCTAGCCAACTGGGCATTGGTCGCACTGCTTCTTGTTATCTCTGACTCCTCAACCAGGAGGCCCGCATGAATCGACAGGTGAGAAGGGTTGGACTAGCGCTAGTTGTCATGTTCTTGGCGCTATTTCTCATGGCCAGCTCGATTCAGGTGCTGAGGGCCGATTCGCTCTATTCGGATTCGCGCAATATTCGAACCTCGTATGAGACCTACAAGACTCAGCGCGGACCAATCTTGGTCGGTGGGGTTCCGGTGGTCGAGTCGGTGCCATATAACGATGCCTACCGATTCCTTCGAAACTACGAGTCGGTTATCTACTCCCCAGTAATTGGTTACTTCTCGCTGTTCTCTGGATCAAACGGGCTAGAGCGCGCTATGAACTCCTACCTATCTGGGCAGTCCTCGGCTCAGTTCTTCGAACAAATCAATGCTCTGCTGGATGGCAAACCAGTGATCGGTGCTGCGGTTGAACTGACCCTGGATCCGGCCATTCAAAGGGCTGCTTGGGATGCGTTGGGTAATCGAAAAGGGGCTGTGGTAGCAATCGAACCCAGCACTGGAAGAATTTTGGCAATGGTTTCAAAGCCAACCTTTGATGCCAACCAACTGGCCGGTCATCTATATGAGCCTGTCAACGATGCCTACCAGGTCTATGACAAAGACGAGGATCAGCCGCTTATTAATAAGGCGATTGCGGGAGACCTGTATCACCCGGGATCGGTGTTCAAGCTGGTTGTCACCGCAGCAGCATTAGAGTCTGGGCAGTTCTCGACCACCACTCAGTTCCGCAACCTAAAGAGCTACACCCTGCCTGGAACCCAGACCGCAATTCGCAACTCCGGTGGTTCAACCTGTGGCACGGGTGACACCGTCACTCTTGAGGTTGCACTCATAAAGTCCTGCAACATCCCATTTGCAATGCTTGCCACAGAACTTGGCGATGATCGCATTCGTGCGATGGCCGAGCTGATGGGCTTCGGGGCGGATCTGAGTATCCCACTGAAGGTGACACCGAGCGTCTATCCAGAAGACCCGGATCTCTCTCAGACCGCACTAACCGGCTTTGGTCAGTTCGATGTTCGGGTGAGCCCACTGCAGATGGCGATGGTTTCATCAGCTATTGCAAACCAGGGTGTGATGATGCAGCCGCAGCTGGTTGAGATGGTGGTTGCATCCAACCTAAACGTCTTGCAAGACCCAGAACCAAAGGTGCTATCTGTTCCACTATCCAGACTCAGCGCGGGTTATCTAACTCGCATGATGGTGGATTCAGTGGAGATTGGAGCGGCCACCCGAGCTGGCATCTCCGGTTTCGCAGTGGCTGGCAAGACTGGCACTGCTCAGAATGGACCAACCGATCCATACACCCTTTGGTTCACCGGCTTTGCCCCAGCAGAGGCACCTAAGGTGGCAGTTGCAGTCGTGGTTGAAGACGGTGGCGGCATTGGTCAAAACGGCACCGGTAATCAAATTGCAGCGCCTATTGCACGAGCTGTAATGAAGGCGGTGTTGGAGCGATGAAGCCTGCAGTTGGACAGCTTTACGGCGATCGTTACCGCCTAAAGCTTCGCATTGCCATCGGCGGCATGGGTGAGGTTTGGCAAGCAGAGGATGAACTGATCCTGCGTCAGGTTGCCATCAAGATTTTGAAAGAGGAATACCTTGGTGACCCGCTTTTCCTAGAGCGCTTCCGCTCCGAGGCAAAGTCAGCGGCACTGGTTGAGCATGAGGGCATTGCGAACGTCTACGACTACGGCGAGGACACCGGCAGTGCCTACCTTGTGATGGAGTTGGTTCCAGGCGAATCGATGTCTCGCCTGATTGAGCGAGAGAAGCGCCTGAGCGAAGAGAAGGTTTTGGACATCATTGCCCAGACCGCCAGGGCACTCGGTGCCGCTCACTCCAGAGGGCAAGGTGAAAATCACCGATTTTGGTATTGCCCGCGTTGGTGACCAGGTGCCGCTGACCAAAACTGGTCAGGTCATGGGCACCGTGCAATACCTTGCCCCCGAGCAGGCAACGGGCAAGCCATCAACTCCATCTACTGACCTTTACTCTCTGGGCGTTGTTGCTTACGAAGCGCTTGCTGGAAAGCGGCCCTTCGGTGGCGAAAACCAAATGGCCATCGCGATGGCTCACATAAACGAGATGCCGCCGGCTCTCCCTGAGGACATTGACCCTAGGGTGCAAAACCTGGTGCTGTCTTGCCTAGCGAAGAAGCCAAATCAAAGACCCGAGTCTGCAAGTTCGCTGGCGATCCGAGCCGAAGCTCTGCTTCGCGAAAAGCGCCGTCCCGGCTACAGCTCGCCCAACTACCCGGTGGGTAAAGACGAAACCACCGCAACCGAGATCATCCCAACTGACACCGCTGAGCTTCCAAAGGCACCGATCGTCTGGCCCTGGTTGGCAACTCTTGGTCTACTGCTGGTGACTGCAATCGTCGTAATTGTCGCAATCCTCTCTGAGCCAGATACTGGCTCAATTCCTAGTCCAAGCCCGACTCAGTCTGAGACCAAGGAGCCCAGTGCCGAAGAAACCCCATCGGAGAGTGAACCGGTCGAACCTGCTTCGGTGCTGATTCTTAGGTCAGACATCATCGGAGAAAACCTCTCGGATGTCACCGCACGCCTTACCGAACTTGGCATGAAGGTGAATGCCATTCCGGGTGAGCTAATCCCAGGTACCGATCCAAGAGTTAGAACCGTGTATGCGGTGTCTCCAACGGGGAACATCGAACGCGGCACCGTGGTTGATGTCACCTACTACGTTGGTGAAGTTTCTAACCTTCCGGTTGAAATTCCTGAGGACCCTGCAGACCCTGCATCCGAGTCAGGAAACGTGATCGAGGGTGAGACTCAAAGTGAGCCGGTGGCGGGGGATCAGTAAGTTGATGATGGACGAGTCCTAACCAAATAACTCAGAGTTAAAACTAAACTTTTCCAAGGCAGAAAGAGCTGTTGTGAACGAAAACGAGAGACTGATAGCGGGGCGCTACCGTCTCGGGGCACTAGTGGGCCGCGGCGGCATGGCTGAGGTATTCGAGGGTTATGACACTCGCCTTGGTAGAACCATCGCCATCAAGCTTTTGAAGTCAGATCTCGCCAACGACGCAAACTTTGAATCCAGATTCCGCCAGGAAGCACAGGCCAGTGCACGCATGGCTCACCCCACCATCGTCCGCGTCTATGACGCCGGCGAAGAGGAATCTGTCGATGAAAATGGCCAGACTCGAAAGACTCCGTTCATCGTTATGGAGCTAGTCCGTGGTCGCCTACTTCGCGAACTGATTCACGAGGGGCCAGTAGAGATTTCCAAGGCCGTGAAGTTCGTTTCAGGCATCCTGACCGCACTGGAGGTTTCACACTCCGCAGGTGTAGTTCACCGCGACATCAAGCCTGCGAACGTGATGGTTGTGGAGGGCGACCAGGTCAAGGTGATGGACTTCGGCATCGCCCGTGCGGTGTCAGACAACTCTGCAACCCAGGCTGCCACCGCCGGGATTGTCGGCACTGCCCAGTACTTCTCCCCCGAGCAAGCTCGCGGTGAAGGAGTCGATGCCAGAACCGATCTCTACTCAACCGGCGTAATACTCTACGAACTGCTCGCTGGCAGACCTCCGTTCCAGGGAGAAAGTGCGGTTTCTGTTGCTTATCAGCACGTCTCCGAAGCTGCTGCTGCACCTTCGCAGTTCAACCCAAGCGTCTCCGCAGAGCTAGACGCCGTTGTACTGCGCGCAATGAGCAAGAACAAGGAAGAGCGTTTCCAGTCAGCTGCCGAGTTCCGCGAACACCTTTTGGCAGCGAGCGCTGCGACTCCAACCGCACCTAGAACTCAGGTTTATGTCGCTGAGAAGACCGAGCTAATCACCAGCCCTGTCACTCCAGTTACCTCAGAGCAGAGCGCGGTCGATGAGATTTTTGGCTCATTGCAAACCGCACCGACTCAAGCTGTCACTACCGAGGCAACCAAGTTGAACGCGGGAGTGCTCTGGGGCCTCGGCACCGGCGTTGCCGTGATCTTGGTTGGTCTACTGGTTTGGCTGTTCTCTTTGGGTGGTGCCTCAAACCCATCCGTGAACCCTGGTGGTATCACGGTTGCAAATGTTGAGGGCTCGCTCTACGACGATGCTTACAACACCCTGATCGGGCAAGAACTTTTGGTTCTGCGCGTCTATGAAAAGAGTGACACCGTGCCAGAGGGTGTTGTGATTCGTCAGGAGCCAATTGCTGGCACCAACGTTTTGGCCAACACTCCAATCACGCTCTACGTTTCAAGCGGCGCAACCGAGGTCGTGGTGCCAAACGTTTTGAATGTGGCTGAAGCTCAAGCTGTGGCCATGATCGAGGGTCAGGGTCTAACCATTGGCACAATTACAGTCGTCTCCTCCGCAACGGTGCCTGAGGGTGTAGTTATCGCTACCGACCCAGCAGTCGGCGGTCGACTACCACTTGGCAGTGTCGTGAACCTGACTCTGTCTAACGGCAAGGTCCTGGTCCCGGATGTGAGAAACCTCTCGGTTCTTGAAGCTAGAAGCATCCTGACCGCAGCGACCATTGGCTACACCGTGTCGATTGAGATCATCGATTCCGCCACCTGCACCGGAACCCCCGGCAACGTGGTTATCGAGCAGTCGATCTTGCCCGGTGAGGCAGCGCAGCTTCAGAACATGGTGCTTTATGTGCAGTGTGTGGGTGCGAGCCCAGCTCCAAGTCCGACGCCTTCGCCGACTGAAACGACGCAGGGCTAGTTAGAGATTCTTGGGGAGAGGGTCTTTGCCTTCTCCAAAGCACCCTCGAGCCCTAGAGTCTCAAGCCAGTTGGCAAGCATGAGGTAACCACCTTCGGTCATCACTGACTCCGGGTGAAACTGCACTCCGTAAATAGGTTTGCTCTTGTGCTGCAGCCCCATGATCACGCCGGACTCAGTCTCTCCCGTGACAACCAGATCCTCTGGAACGGTGTCTTTTACTACCGCTAGCGAGTGATACCGGGTGGCATTGAAGCCCTGGGGCAGTCCTTGAAAAATAGTGCTGTTCTGGTGGTTGATCTTGGAGACTTTGCCGTGCATTAGCTCGGGAGCGCTTTGAACCGTTGCCCCCATGGCCTCGGCGATTGCTTGGTGTCCTAGACAAACCCCAAATACTGGAAACTCCCTCTCCAGAGCCAGCTTCACAGTTGGGATGGAGAGTCCGGCCTCTGCGGGAGTGCCGGGTCCCGGGGAAATCAAAACCGCATCGAACTTTGCGATCAAATCTGGTAGTTCGGCCTCGGAGACAGCATCGTTCCTGACAACTTCGGTCTGAGCACCCAACTGCTGAAGATAGCCGTTGAGGGTGTAGACGAAGCTGTCGTAGTTATCTAAAACAAGAATCCGGACCATTTGCGGAATAGCCTAATCCAGCCCCGATAGGTAAACTTCTACGCATGCCTGAATCACGTTCAAGACGCAAGCCAAAGTCCGAAGCACCAGCACGCCCAGTAGTTGTTGGCGAGGAAGATGCTGAGAACCCAACCTGGTACAAAGCGACCATGTTTGGTTTCATGATTGCCGGTCTTATCTGGATCTTGACCTTCTACATCTCCAGCGCCCGCTACCCACTGGGCAGCGCTACTCCGCTAGACCTGTCGAACTGGAACATCCTGATCGGCTTCGGTATTGCAATGGTTGGCTTCGTTATGACCACCAAGTGGAAATAATTAGATCCACTGATCAACTTTGAGCAGCGTTGCAGCTGCCAAACCAATCCAAATTAGAACCAGGCCAATCGCCCTTTGAGCGCTGAAGCCTGGTTTTCTATTTGACGCATAAACCAAGGCAACTAAAAGCCCTGTGATTAGACCACCGAGGTGGCCCTCCCAAGAGATGCCCGAGACAAAGAACCCCATCGAAAAGTTGATAGCGATAAGGGCAAAGATCTGTGAGGGATTGCCGCCCAGGCTTCTAAGGATGATGAAGTAGGCACCCATCAAACCAAACAGAGCGCCGGATGCTCCCACCACTGGCACCGCTGGATCAGATAGCCACAAGACCGCTACCGAGCCACCGATGATCGAGGTCAAATAAAGAACTAGGAAGCGAAGCGCTCCCAACATCGGCTCAAGCTGACGACCGAAAATCCAAATCGCGTACGAGTTCAAAAGGATGTGCCATGGACCGCTCCAGTCATGCACGAACCCGGAGGTGAGCATGCGCCATGGCTCAAAGGGAGCAAAGATCGGCGCAAAGAAGAACTGATTGGTGAACAGATATCCCAGCGGGGATATCTGTCCAAGCCAAATCAGACCATTCAGCACCAGCAGCGCGCTGGTGATTGGGGTTGAAGCGCCTTTGAGGCGGAGCATTAGACCTTTTCGATGGTGATGCTGGAAATCACGACATCGTCCATCGGACGGTCGCGACCATCAGTAGGGAGGGTTGCAATGGTGTCAACTACCTTGCGGCTGGCCTCATCCGCCACCTCACCGAAGATGGTGTGGCGTCCCTGCAACCAAGTGGTTGGTGCAACGGTGATGAAGAACTGTGAGCCGTTAGTGCCTGGGCCTGCGTTTGCCATGGCTAGCTTGTAGGAATCCTGGAAGGTGAGCTCTGGGTGAATCTCGTCACCGAACTGGTAGCCAGGGCCACCCATACCGGTTCCGGTTGGGTCTCCACCCTGGATCATGAAACCGTCAATGATGCGGTGGAAGATGACGCCCTCGTAAAGGCTCTTGCCGCTCTGCACTGCACCAGTGCGAGGGTCCTTCCAGTCGATCTCGCCGGTGGCAAGACCCTCGAAGTTAGCTACGGTCTTTGGTGCGTGAAGACCAAAGAGGTTGATCTTGATGTCACCGTGGTTGGTGTGCAGGGTTGCAACTGAAGTGTGTGAAGTCATGCTGACATTCTGCCACGGCAAAGGTAATTGCATATTGTTGAACAGGTGTTTAGTATTTGAATCATGGCAGCCGATAACACCAAAGAGCGATTGATTGACATCGCCACTAAGGCGTTCTCTGAAAGCGGCTTTGCCACCACCTCGCTACGTTCAATTGCAAAGCTTGCGGGGGTAAGTCCCGCACTACTTGTCCATCACTTTGGATCTCGAGATGGCCTCATCGAGCAGTGCGTGATGCGCGGCTTAGGTCTATGGGTAGCTGAGAAGCAGGGCTTCGTTGATGTTTCACTTTCGACCGCGCTAGCGCAGTGGCAAGGTGCGATCGATAAGCATGGGCCGAAGCTGCAATTCTTCAGACAGGTGCTGCTCTCTGGTGGTCCAGCTGCTGACATGTTGTTCCGGCGCATGGTGCAAGAGGCCGAAATCATGATCAGAACCGAACAGGCCAAGGGGACCATGCGCAAGACGGAGAACGTCTCCGACCTTGCGCTGATCATGACGCTTCACGGACTAGGTCCACTGGTCTTGCAAGATCAGGTGAATTCTTACCTAGGAGGTAGCTTCTACGACCCAGTACTGGGGGCCAGATTGGCTGGAGCGAACCTAGAGATTTACAAAAAGGGTATTTACAAATCCAACAAGAAGAAGAAAGCGGGCAAAAAGTGACCGTCGCAATCAGGTTTGACGCGTTAGTCAAACAGTATGGAAAGCAGCAGGCCGTTGCTGGTCTTTCCGCCAGCATCATGGCAGGAAGAATCACTGGTTTCTTAGGTCCGAACGGTGCTGGCAAATCAACGACTCTGCGTTGTTTGGTGGGACTTAGTGATCCAACCTCAGGATCAGCTGTGATTCTGGGGGCTCCCTACAGGGATCTCGAGAACCCGCTTTCAAGAGTTGGAACAGTATTGGATAGCCGCGGATTTCATCCTGCACTAACTGGAAGACAGAATCTAAAGGTGGTTGCAGCCGCCGCAGGGATTGAGGACTCTCGCGTAGATGAGGTTCTCGAGCTCGTTGAGCTGACTGATGCCGCCAACAAGCGGATGAAGAACTATTCCCTAGGGATGAAGCAGCGTCTGGCTCTTGCCGGAGCGATTCTGGGAAACCCAGAAATTCTCATACTTGATGAGCCGGCCAATGGATTGGATCCGGCAGGAATCGCTTGGCTGAGACGCTTCCTGCGCTCCATGGCCGAACAAGGAAAAACCATCCTGGTCTCATCACATCAACTGGCTGAGATGCAGAACACCGTTGATGACGTTCTGATCATTAACAAGGGCAAGTTGATAGCGCAGGGCTCGATGTCTGAGGTCAAGGGTGAGGGAACTCTTGAAGAAGCCTTCTTACGTCTAACCGAGGGAGACTCAAAGTGAATCTATTGAAATCTGAGTGGCGCAAGTTCATCTATGTTCGAGCCAACTGGGGCCTGGTGATTGCAGCCACCTTTATCTCCGCTCTCTCGGTGGCGGTGACTCCATTCATCATCGACTCCCAGGGCGAAATTTTTGGTTTCGGTCTTGATTCGCAAGAGGCGATTGACTCTGTTTATGCCAATGGAATCTCTGGTTACGTGTTCGCCATCATCCTCGGAATCATGCTGATGGCTGGTGAATTCCGTCACGGAACTGCTGTTGCAACCTTCCTAACTGCTCCCAAGCGGGGCTCCGTTGTGCTGGCCAAGCTTGTTATCGCATCGGTTGGAGGCATTTTGTTGATGCTGATTTCGGCTTTGGTCTCCTTCTTAGCCGGATACATCGCACTGCTGCAGTTTCCTGAGGCAGCCAGCCCATCCGAAACGTTGTTCTTGAACACAATCACCGCATCTGTGATCGGTGGAGCGGTCCTCGCGATCATTGGCGTCGCACTGGGAACCCTTGTCAGAAACCAAATGCTCGCAATCGTCGGAGCCTTGGTTTACCTATTCATCATCGATCCTGTGCTGTTGGCACTGCTTCCAGATGCTGGTAAGTGGCTACCGAGTGGACTAATCACCGCCATGCTTGCCATTGACGTGAACGCCCCCGAATTGGGCATCGATACCAGTGCCTACCTAACCCCATGGGTGGCAACCGTTGTCTTGATTGGCTACGGAGCAATATTTGCGGCTACGGCCTGGGCGACATCTCTAAAGCGAGACATCGAGTAATTCCGCTGGCCCTGGTGGTTAGATGGTCGCATGAGCAATGTCGCCATCATCACCGGGGCCGGATCAGGATTCGGCCTTGACCTTTCAAAAGAGCTAGTTCAGCGCGGCTGGATTGTTTATGCCACTGACAAGGACGAGGCTGCACTTTCAAAACCTGCAGCGCTTGGAGCAAAAACCCTGCGCATGGATGTCACCTCGGATTCGGACGTCCAAAGCGCAGTTCAACAGGTAATTCAGACTGAGGGTCGTGTGGACCTTATGGTTGCCAATGCTGGATTTGGAAACTTTGCGTCCATTGAAGAAACCACTCCGGAAAAAGTGCGGGCACTCTTTGAGGTGAACGTCTTTGGAGTCGAACGGTGCATTCGTGCGGTATTGCCCCAGATGCGAGCTCAACGCAGTGGTCGAATTTTGATGACTGCGAGCGTTGTTGCTCACGTTTCACTCGTTGGACTCGGTTGGTATGCAGCAACCAAGCACGCAGTTCGCTCAATCGCAAATGCGCTCAGACAAGAGGTGGAAGCTCTGGGCATCAAGGTCTCAGTAATTGAGCCGGGAACGGTAAGAACCAACTTTGATCAGGTGGCGTTTGGACACCTTCGAGACTCTCGCTCCATCAGCGACTATGACTCCGTTATGAACGGGTTCAATAAATATCTCGGTGGCTTGTATCGAAACTCGCCCGGACCTAAACAGGTAGTCAAGACCATGGTTAGAGCTGCAACTGCAAAGAACCCGCGTCCTATCTATCCAGCCAGCTGGGACGTGAAAGCTCTCAAATTTGTCTTTTACGCCTTTGGTCGCCGCATCGTTGACTCGGTAGTGCTTTGGCTAGCCAAGCACTAAAGCTCCCGGTCGGGAGCTGGGTAATAATTGTGGCCTTTATGGCCTCTGGGGTTTTACACCTGGTGAACCCAGCTGGTTTTATGTTCCTTTTGCCCAGTTGGACTCCCGAGCCCTACCTTTTGATCTACCTATCTGGCATTGCGGAACTAGCCTCCGCCATTGGATTACTGCTTCGGAAAGACTGGGCTCGCTACCTCACAATCGCTACCCTCTTGGCAGTTTGGCCAGCGAACTGGTGGTTCGCCATCGATGCACTAGCCGGAGATCCGCTGTTAGCGGTCGTGGCATGGCTAAGGCTTCCACTACAGATACCGCTAATACTTTGGGCGTGGCGACACCCCGTGAATAAGGCTTGAGGCAAAGTTTCTTTTCAACCGGCACTTAGAACAACAACTAAATCTGGTGTTCGGATTACCGAATAACCACAAAATAGGCAGTTTTGTCGGATTGCTACAAAAACAAACTCGAAAATTTAGACGTTTAGCCACCTCAAATGCCATCTAACTGATAACCACCTGAGTAATCTGAAGCAGTAACCGCTTTCAGTGAAAGGGGGCTCAACGCAAAGATGCGTTAGGTCGACGGTTGACTACGCCAGCGTTAGGAATGTTATGGCCCACCCAATTACCACCCCAGAAATCGTGATCGTTGAAATCGATGCTGAGACTAAAGAGCAGGCGGTTCGCCAGCTAGCCGAGAAATTGCTCGCAGCCGGACGTCTTACCGGTCTAGATGAGTACCTGGCAGCAGTTGCCGCTCGTGAGGAGCATTTCCCAACCGGCATTGAGGGTGGCGTCGCAATCCCTCACGCCCAGAGTGATCTTGTCACCATCCCCTCCGTTGCAGTTGCAACGACAACGAAGGGCATTGACTTTGGAGCTGATGACGGTGCTTCACACCTGATCTTCTTAATTGCCGCGCCAGCCTCTGGCGAGAACACTCACCTTGAGATTCTTGGCTCACTGGCTCGCAAGATCATGCACGAGGAATTCCGTGACCGCCTACGTGCGGAGACTGACGGATCTAAAATCGCAGAAATCGTCACCCAGGAGGTACAGAAGTAAATGGCAAAGATCGTATGCGTCACATCCTGCATCACCGGAATCGCCCACACCTACATGGCAGCCGAGGCTTTAGAGCAGGCTGGCAAGAAGCTCGGCCACGAGGTTCTCGTTGAGACTCAAGGGTCAGCAGGTTCAAACCCGCTAAAGCAAGAGGTCATCGACTCAGCTGATGCAGTTATCTTCGCGGTTGACCTCGAGGTCAAGGACCGCAACCGTTTCAACGGCAAGCCATACATCCAGGTCCCAGTTGCCAAGGCAATGAAGGACGGTGTTGGACTTGTAGAGCAGGTTTTGGCCATGGCAGCAGATGGCACCGCACCAAAGGTTGGCGAGGGCTCAGCGGCCAAGTCAGCAGAAAAGGCTCCTTCTTCAGAACCAAGCCAGAAGAAGGGTGGCTTCTTCGGAAGCCTATTTGGCAAAAAGTAAAGAAATCCCTGGTCGGCAACCGCCGGCTGGGAAACGCAATGGAGCTATAGGAGGCCCATCGTGACTAGCGCAAGCACGGGCACCAAGGTTCGTCAATGGTTGATGACCGGTGTTTCATACATGATTCCATTTGTTGCCGCAGGTGGAATTCTCATTGCCATCGGATTCCTACTCGGAGCTATCGGGTTCGGAACTGACGGTATTCACGCGTACGACGCAGAGAAGATGCAGATTGCAGGTGACTACGACGTTCTAAACATCGGTTACTGGGCATTCGTCATTTTCTGGTTCGGTAAGGCTGCATTCGCATTCTTCGTTCCAGTTCTAGCTGCTTACATCGCATACGCAATCGCTGACCGCCCAGGTCTGGTCCCAGGATTCGTCGCCGGTGCACTTGCTACCGGTCTTGACGGAAACCCACTTGGCACCGGCACCGGCTTCCTCGGCGCAATCCTCGGTGGTTTCATCGCCGGTGGTGTTGCTCTATGGATCAGCCGCTGGTCAGTACCAAACTGGATCCGTCCAGTTATGCCAGTAGTTGTTATCCCACTACTTGGCTCACTAATCACCGGCCTTGCAATGGTTCTAGTTCTGAAGGCACCAGTTTCAGCTCTAATCAACGGCCTAACCTCATGGCTTAACGGTCTATCCGGTGGTGCTCTTGCAGTCCTAGGTCTAATCCTTGGTCTGATGATGGCTTTCGACATGGGTGGCCCTGTAAACAAGGTTGCTTACACCTTCGCCGTTACTGGTCTTGCTTCTGCTGGTGCTGCTGCATCCGCAACCGAGTTCCAGATCATGGCAATCGTTATGGCTGCTGGTATGACTCCTCCGCTAGGTCTAGCTCTTGCTACCACCCTTCGCAAGAAGGCATTCAGCGAGTCTGAGCAGGAGAACGGCAAGGCTGCATGGCTACTTGGTGCATCCTTCATCTCCGAGGGTGCAATCCCATTCGCTGCAGCTGACCCAGCTCGCGTTATCCCATCGATCATGATTGGTTCCGGTGTGACCGGTGCAATCGTTGCGCTATTCGGCAACGAGCTACGTGCGCCTCACGGTGGAATCTTCGTGTTCCCACTGGTTAGCGACTGGTTCACCTATGTTCTCGCAATCGCCATTGGTACCGTAGTGACCGCTCTGCTGGTCCTAGTTGCCAAGGGCATCGGAAACAAGGCAAACGCCTAAGCACTAATTCAAAAAGCAAGGCCCCTGGAATCCCAGGGGCCTTCGCTTTGCTTGCTAGCATTCGTTAGCTAACTAATTTAGGTGGGCTGATGCACGTAGCGATCTTCACAGATCTGCACCCAATGAGCCTTGGTGGACTACAAACCTCCGTTCGACTCCAGCGCAAGTATCTCGAGCGCATGGGAGTTGAGGTGACAATCTTCTCCTCCAAGAGCTCAAAAGCCGAACCTAGCGACAAGACCGTAATTCTTCCCTCGCGCAAAGTCTCGCCAGATGGCGAGTACGCCACCATGTTCAATGTTCAAAAGGCATATCAGGTTGCCAAGCGTGAGTTTGATCGTCGAAAGTTCGACATCATTCACCTTCAGGGTGACTTTGCTACCGCGGCAATAGCGCTGAAGTTGGCCAGAGAATTTGACATCCCACTTATCCACCATGCCCACACCAACATCGATGTGGTGTTGGAGCGAATCCTAGGCAAGAGGCTAAACGCCCGACTTTTCAACTTTGCCGCCAGACTATACACCTCAAATACGGGGCTGCCAAAGACCTCGGTCGATAACGGTTGGGAGTACATGGCCCTCACCTACCCAAATGCCGACTTGGTCATGGTTCCTAGCAACCACTTTGCTCAAACCATCAAAGACAAAGGCATCGCAAGCAAGGTTGAGGTGATGCCCAACGGCGTTGACGATGATGCGGTTGCAAACATTTCTCGCAAATTGCCCGTCCCAGGACAGCCAATTCGCTTTATCTGGGCCGGTCGCTTTCTAAGAGAAAAGCGCCTTTTGCAAACAATTAGAGCCTTCAAAAAGGCTGGTTTAGATGCAGAACTTCACATTTACGGCACCGGTCCGCTGGAAAAGCCGGCCAAGAGTCTTGCCCGCACACTAAGAATCTCAGACAAGGTGAGCTTTTTTGGCAGGGTTGACCGAGACCAGATGATGCAGGCATTCGCTGACTCGGATGTGGTTTTGCAAACCTCAATCGGCTTTGAGACTCAAGGCATGACGGTTTTCGAAGCAGCAGCATTCGGGACTCCCGCGCTTTGCTGCGATAAGCGAGTGGCTTCAGAGCTAAAGGCTGGGCACTACTGGGTGACAGATGATGAGAGCATCGAAGCACTGGCCGGAGCAATGCAGCAGGTCCACAACGATATTTCCTCGGGAAATGCCAAGCGTGATTCTTCAGATCCAGGTTGGCTACTTCAATCTCGAATCACCGCAAAGATGGTCGGCATCTACACGGGATTGATTCAAGCCCGACGCTAACGCCCCAGGATCCGCAGGGGCAGTCGAAGTAACTTTAGGCGCTTCGGGGTTCTGCCCAACGGCTCCAATTCAGCAAAGGGCTCTCTGGATTTAGTTGCTAGCAGAACCAGAAGCACCCAACCAGCCTCAATCAACAGTCGAGATTCAGTCAGTGACTGTGCTGCAATTACCAAAAAGCCAAAGAGTGGGTACAGATAAAGCGGACTGGTGTGACGAACCGCGACGGCCCAGAGCCTTGCAAATACCGCAATCATGAGCCAGATCAATAGTCCGAGGCCCAAGATTCCCAACTGCATCCAGATATCTAGATAGGCATTGTGGGCCTGATACATCGGGACTCCGTTGATGGCAATCAAGCCCTCGAACGGTTCGGTCCCTGGGATCCAGTAACCGGTCCAACCCCAGCCCTCCAAAGGCTTCTCCCAAATTAGACCGAAAACCTTCTCCCAAATTTCAAACCTTCCGGTGGCATCCGGGGAGCGGCCAAGAAGATCAAATACCCAATCGCGGAAGATGACTCCGAAGAGAGTTGCGATGCCTAAAACCAGAAGTGCGATTCGATAGATGCGGTGACGAGTGGGTTTGGGGCGACCCTCGGAGAGGATTGCAACCAGTGCGGCAAAGGCAATCAAGCCAACGGCGACGGTCATACCCGCACTCTTTGCCAAAAATGCCATGACCAGTGCAAGCGCAAGTGAGAGACCAGGCAACCACTTTGATCGGTCGGTGACAATTAGCTCAATTAAGAACAGCAGTGCCCCTAGAACGGCAGTGAAGGCAAGCAGGTTTGCATTACCCATAATTCCCTGGATGCGCTCAAACTCAAAAAGGTTTCCCTGCACCCACAGATAGCTGGCATGTGGCGGTTCCGAACCCGTGTAGTTAGGAAACAGCGGTGCGATTGGTCCCGCGAGCGCCGCATAAATTTCAATAAGCAGCGAACTGACTAGCAAAAACCGAAGGGTGTTACTGAGGATATGAAGTAGCTGCCTCCAACTGAATTGATTTGCTAAGAACAGCGCGAAGAGGCTTGCGGTTATCTGAAGACCAAGAGTGACCAAAGTGATCGCTTGATATTGAGACCAAAACACGCTCAACAGCATTAGGAGCATGAGAAGCGCTAATGGCAGTGGGATTCTTGCCAGGGTCTTTGCCGGACTTTTGATCGCCAGTGCAACCACGGTCCAAATTGTCAAAGCAATTACAACTGCGGACCAACCCCACCAGCTCATGGAATAACGAATGGCATCAGGAGCTAATACTGTGAATAGCCCAAGGTACGCCAGAAGTGCGGCTACTTTGTAGCGTTTCGAAGTGCGGTCAAAGGGGATCCGAATCGGCTGTGTGATTGGGATCGATGAGGTAATTGACTTCGCTGACATAATCTCTAACTGCCCAATGGGCTAGCTAAGAATACCGCCATAGACTTTGGACATGGACCTCAAATTCCCAGCTACAACTAATCCTGAAGCCGTGCCCTCGCTGCGTTGGGGAATCATTGGACCAGGCGGCATTGCCAAGGTGTTTATGGCTGCCGTGCAGAAGCACACCAAGCAACAAATTCATGCGGTTGCCTCCAGAACCGAGGGTCTTGCGCAGAGCGTCAGCGATGAGTTTCACATCCCGCTGGTTCTTGATAGTTACGAGGAGTTGGTGGCTCACCCAGAGGTGGATGCCGTTTATATCGCGAGCCACATGAAGGACCACTTCGCACATGCCATGTTGGCACTCAGTGCGAACAAACACGTACTGATTGAAAAGCCGATCACCTATCAGCCAGCTGAGGCCAGAGAGATCTTCGCGACCGCCAAGACCAAGGGGCTTCTGGCAATGGAGGCGATGTGGACCAGGTATCTACCTCAGTCCTATCTAATCCGAGAGTTGATTGCCAACGGTGAGCTGGGTGAACCTGAGCTTCTAATCGCTTCATTTGCAACTGACAACCGGGCCATTCCAAGACTTTGGCAAAAAGGTGGCGGTGGTATTGCGTTCGACATGGGCATCTACCCAATCGCAATCGCACAGCAGTTCTTGGGTAACCCAACAAAAATTACTGCCCACGGCCAAGTGACCGATACTGGCATGGATGCTGAGTCTCACGTAATTCTTGAATACCAGTCCGGAGCAAGGGCAAACCTGGTGATGTCAGGCATAGCCTCGCTTCCAATCACCGCATCATGTTCCTTCAAAAATGGACTGGTTCTGATTGATGAGCCCTTCTTGGCCCCGTCAGGTATCCGGGTCAGAGACAAAGAGTTCTATTTCTCAGAACGGGCGATCAAAGACACCTCTGCCATCCAGGGTCATGAAGGTTTGAGCTACCAGGCAACAGAATTTGCCAGGTATGTTGCGGAGGGGAGAACCGAGTCCCCGGTTCACACTCACGAGGACACTGTGGCAAACATTGAAGTTGCGCTGGAGATCACAAACCAGCTTGGAGCCAGTCCTTTTTAGGCGGTTTCAACCAATTGAGCCACTCGCTGTGGCGAGATGCGAAGCAGCACACCGATATCGCGCATGCTCAACCCTTCGTCACGAAGTCTCGAAACTACATCACGGATCTCTCTCGAGGCTTCTTCCTGAAGGCGGCTTGCCTCGCGCATTTTCTCCTGAGCGGTCTCAAGATCACACATAATGCCAGGCATTGAGGTCTCTACCTTGACGATCACATCGCAGCGATCGATGCCCTGATACTCGTGAACCAGATCCTTGATTTGCTCGGTTGCAAGGTCTAAGCGCTTGCTTGAAATCAGCAGGTTGTCTAGCTCTGGGACGCGAACGCGCCAGGCACCCGCCTTGCGTTCACACTCTGCTTTGATTTCCATCTTGAAAAGAGTATCAAAACAAGAAAAAATAATGTAGGGTTGTCAAGAATTATCAAGCCCCTCTAGATAAAAAGGATCCAAGTGGACATTTTCATCATCATCGCCGGATTTGCAGTTTCGGCGTTTACCGCATTCGCATTCTTCAAAGCCGGAAAGTTCAAGGCCACCTCTAGCAAGGAAACCCTGCTTCAGGCAGGCTTCGGCTGGATTGAGAAGATCCCATTCGGTGTTGTCCGCCTGATTGCCTGGCTAGAAATCCTTGGTGCAATTGGCGTGGTTGTTGCTCCTATCGGTTACCTACTCGGCTACACGTGGGCTATCTGGTTCGCAATTGCCGCTGCCGTTGGTTTGGCTCTCACCATGGTCGGTGCTATCTGGGTTCACGCAGCTCGCGGTGAGACCAAGTACACCCTAAAGATGAACCTCAACCTACTGGTCGCCTCTCTGGTAACCGCAGGTAGCTGGTTTGCTCTAACCCTGATCTAGGGAATCGAAACGGCGGGTCGGTCAACCGACCCGCTTTTTCATTTAATCTGGCAAACTTCATCTGACAAAGGGAGGGTGATCGTGAGTAAAAATTGGACTTTCCTAGGCCACCACGCTCACGTTTTGATTGCAATTGACGCCAATCCTGACTACAAAATTGAGGAACTGGCTCAGATTTTGGGTATCACCACACGCTCAGTAGTCAACGTCTTGAACGACCTTGTCGAAGGTGGCTACCTGGACAAGTCCAAAGATGGTCGTCGCAACCACTATGAAATCAATCGTTCTCAGCCACTTCGGCACCTGACCAGCGCAAACAAAACGGTTGGTGACCTCATCGAGTATTTGGGCAAATTCGAATAAATCTTGGAGTTTTGGAATAATTAGAAAATAATAGAAATATATTTCTAGTAATTATTTTCTAATAAGGAGACTCTTGGACGTCCCACTCTGGCTCTGGCTGACCGTTTTTGGCCTGATTCTCGGCATGCTTGCCGTTGACCTATTCGCTCACCGTCACGCTTCGGTTATCTCTTTGAAGGAAGCCGCATGGTGGTCAGTGGTTTGGGTGTCTCTAGGAATCGCTTTTGGAGGACTGATCTGGTACCTCTATGGGGCAGAGCTTGGGCAGCAATACTTTGCAGGCTTTGTGATTGAAAAGTCTCTTGCTGTCGATAACGTGTTTGTTTGGGCCATCATCTTTGCTGCCTTCTCGGTGCCAAGACAGTTCCAGCACCGAGTGCTATTCCTCGGTGTCCTGGGAGCGCTAATTTTCCGAGGCATCTTTATCGCTCTCGGCTACACCCTTATAAAGAGCTTTGGCTGGGTGCTTTACCTGTTCGCAGCCTTCTTGATCTGGACCGGTATTCAGATGATGCTCAAGCGCAATGAGCACATGGATCCGACCGAGTCAAAGTTCTTGAAGCTGTTCCAGCGCTTTATCCCCACTGCCGATAAGTTCTACGGTCAGAAGTTATTGGTCCGAAAGGCCGGCGTGGTCTTGGCTACCCCGCTGCTATTGGTTCTCGCCCTTGTTGAGTTCACCGACATCATCTTCGCGGTTGACTCCATCCCCGCCATCTTCGCCGTCACAGATGAGCCATTTATAGTCTTCACTGCTAACGCCTTCGCGGTCTTGGGTCTCAGGGCGATGTACTTCTTGCTCGCTGATCTAATTCACCGATTTGTCTACCTGAAGGTTGGACTTTCTGTGATTCTGATCTGGGTGGGTATCAAGATGGCACTTCATGATGTCTACAAAGTCCCAACCACGCTGTCACTGGCTGTGATTATTGGTGTGATTGCCATCGCTGTGATTGCCTCCTTGATCAAGACCAAGGGGCAAGCTCGCCACGAAGCTGAAGTAGAACACAAGCAGGTGTTTGAGGTTGCGACTGAAGAAGAGATGGCGCAACTCGAGCCCGTGTTTGGAAAGCGGACTAAGAGCTAATGCTTTGGGAGGTTGCGCTTCAAAACCTGACTTCCCCACCGGTATTGGCCTTCGCGCTAGGACTGATTGCTGTCGCAATAAAGTCAGATTTGCGCCTTCCCGAAGCGGTGTATCAAGCGCTTTCCATTTACCTGCTACTTGGCATCGGCATCAAAGGCGGGGTGGCACTATCTCAGTCCACACCGGGTGAAATATGGCTGCCAATCCTGGGGGCGCTGGGCTTAGGTCTCGTTGTTCCTTGGCTGGCCTTTCAAGTGCTTGGGCTAACAACCAAGCTTGACCAAATCAATCGTGGCGCGGTGGCAGCCCACTACGGCTCGACGTCTCTGGTCACCTTCACCGCGGCACTCATCTTTTTAGATGCTCAGCAGATTTTTGTTGAGGGCTATGTCACAACACTGCTGGCCATCTTGGAGATTCCCGGAATCATCGTTGGATTGATGTTGGCATCCAGGGGACTTGGCCGCTCGGTTAACTGGAGTGAATCGCTGCGGGAGGTGCTGACCGCCAGGTCCATCGTGCTTTTGGCTGGTGGCCTTGGGCTTGGGCTTGTAACGGGCACTGCCGGTTACGCGAGGATCGAGCCGTTCTTCGGAGCGCTATTCACGGGTGTATTGACCCTGTTTCTTCTCGAGATGGGCATTGTTGCGGGACGAAGAATCCCAGACATCAAATCTGCGGGTCTCGGTCTGGTTGGCTTCAGCCTAGGTTTCCCGCTCTTGGCGGGATCTCTCGGTGTACTTACCGGTCACCTGACCGGAATGGGTTTAGGTGGTAGCGCCGTGCTTGGAGTTCTGACGGCATCTGCCTCATACATTGCGGCTCCGGCCGCAGTCCGATTGGCCTTGCCAGAGGCCAGCCCGGGAATCTATCTGACAGCTAGCTTGGGCATTACGTTTCCGTTTAATCTGATTGTTGGGATCCCGCTTATGGTTTCACTTAGCGGGCTAGTGGAAGGTTTGGGCCTGTGAATCTAAAGCAGCGCAAATTGGTGACAGTGGTCGCTGAGGCAGCCCTCGAGCCGAGATTGATCCGCGACATCACAGCTCTAGGAGCCAAGGGCTACACAATCTCCCCCGCCCATGGTGCGGGACCTAGAAATCAGAGAAATGGCGATCTTGAAGGCGGCAACATCAGGATTGAGATAGTCGTGAACAACGATGTCATGAGCAAAGTGCTAGAACTTTTGGAATCCAACTACTTCCCGCACTATGCCTGCTCCTGTTGGGTCAGTGCGGTTGAAGTTCTGAGAGACGAGCGCTACTGACGCTTTTTCTTGGGCCAAGTCAGAACTATTGAGCTGATTACAAGACCCAGAAACGGGATTATCCCAAGGGCCCAAGTGACGCTGATGCCCCATGCTGCCAAAAGACCAGTGATTACATTGAAGACCATTGAGACCCAGAACCGAACCTTGCCGATTCTGGTCAGAACAGCCATCGCAACAGTCAGAAGACTGAAGACAATTAGACCGAGAAAAATCGCACTAACGAGAGCGGCTAAGGATTCCATACCTAGATTCTGTCCTAACTAACCCTTGTTTTTCCGACTAAATAAGAGGAAAAGGTGTGGTGCAAGTGACCCAAGAAACAGGGTCAGGTAGAACTCCCAAACATCGGATCCTAGGGAGACCAAGAACAGCAGTCCCAGGCCAATGTTTAGAGCAAGCAACGCCCAGAGCCAAGCCTTCACAAAACCTCCATAAAGACCAAACCCCTGGCTAGCCAGGGGTTTGGATGCGGTCAAAAACTAGTTGATACCTGGCTTTGCCTGGTCCTTGCACTTGCAGCTTCCTCCGCAGCAATCAGTCATACTCAACATAATTACCACCTCCTCTTGGAGTATAAGTCTCGAAGTTGGCAAATAGCCAAATCACCTTTGAGATTTGGGTCAGATAGCCACCGAATGGTCGGAGTTCAAGTCCGTTGCAGCCCTACTATTCAGTTATGCAAATTAGCGTTGAAGTATTGATTGATGCTCCGGTTGAAAAAGTTTGGAATGCTTACGTGACCCCTGAGGACATCACTCAATGGAACTTTGCCTCTGATGACTGGTGCTGCCCATCCTCTGTTGTTGACCTGAGGGTAGGCGGTAAGTTTTCCTCTCGCATGGAGGCTCGAGATGGAAGTCAGGGCTTCGATTTTGAGGGTGTCTACACTGAAATTGTTGAACATGAACTCTTGAGTTACGCCTTCGGGGATAGGTCAGCGACTGTGAAATTTGTGCAGGAACCTACGGGGGTCAGAGTAAGGGTTGAATTCGACACGGAAGATATCAACTCTGCTGAAATGCAGCGAGCAGGCTGGCAGTCCATTCTGAATAACTTTGCCGCACATGTGTCCGGTGTCTAAAGCTTGGGGAATTCATGACTGATGCACCTAGGGAAATTGATCTAATCATTGAGAGCCAGCCAAACTGGCGAGGCGATTTACTCAAGCAGCTTCGGCGAATAATCCTAGATTCAACCCCCGGCATTCAGGAGACCGTCAAGTGGAAGATGCCATCGAAGCCTCTCGGATCTCCAACTTGGGAGCTGAACGGGATCATTTGCGTAGCCGACTACCTGAAGGGGGCAGTGAGGTTGACCTTTCGAAAAGGTGCCTTGCTAGATGATGTTGATGGTCTCTTCAACTGTCGCCTGGACAGCAAAGAGGCGCGTGGGATTGATTTTCCGGAGAACGCAGTGATTGACGAAAAGGCCCTAGGTCGCTTAGTTGCGGCGGCTGCAAAGCTATAAAAAGTAAAAGACCCGCCATTTCTGGCGGGTCTTGTGGAGACTAGGGGGGTCGAACCCCTGACCCCCTGCTTGCAAAGCAGGTGCTCTACCAACTGAGCTAAGTCCCCATAGCGAGCAATTTCCCAGTGGAAAGTGCTCACCGTGGGCCTAGGAGGACTTGAACCTCCGACCTCTTCATTATCAGTGAAGCGCTCTAACCACCTGAGCTATAGGCCCGTAGAGCATCACAACATTACTAAAGATTGTCAAAAGTGACAAACCAAAGTTTTTAGTTGTTTGTGAAGGTCAGAGCAATGCCTCCAACAACCTTGCCAATCACGTTGAAAATCGCTGCCCAGACCGCCGCCAGTGCGGTGGTGAGGACGATGTTCAACAGTGCCAGCGAGACTGCGGTGCCCATAACATTTCCTAGGGAGAAGTCCGACTCCAGGTTGACCGGAGTGGATTCACCAAGGATTGAGGAAAGTAGTCTTCCAACAGAGGCAAAGATGCCGCTGTTAGATAGAACTGCCCAAATCAAGAAGGCACCGACCAGCGTTGCAATTGCGAGTGCCAATGAAACGAAGAAGCCAACCTTGACCGCGGACAGCACGTCAATCGAGTAAAGCTTGAGGCTTACTTTCTTGACCGGCTGCTTTGGGGCGCTACTCCGCTTGAACATCGACGCCATCGGCTACTCCTTCGGATTCGTTATCCCCCGAGCTTTCAAGGTTTCGCTCGGTATTCCTAGCTAACGAGAGTACAGAGTCTGACTCATCGAATCTAGCGAATACGACCCCCATGGTGTCACGGCCCTTGGCAGGCACCTCATCAGCGTTGGTGCGGATTACCTTGCCCGAGGCAAGCACAACCAAAACCTCATCGGTTTCATCCACGATAAGGGCTCCAACCAAATCGCCACGCTTCTCATCTAGCTTGGCAACCTTGATACCAAGACCGCCACGCTTCTGAACTCGGTACTGATCCGCACTAGTTCGCTTCGCGTAACCACCCTCGGTGACAACGAATACAAAGCCAGCCTCACCGATAACGCTGGCGCTGAGTAGTTCGTCGCCCTCACGGAAGGCCATACCGATCACACCTGAGGTGTCACGGCCCATTGGTCTTAGTGAATCATTGCCTGCACTGAAGCGAATCGACATTCCCTTGCGAGAGACCAAGAGTAGGTCATTCTCCTCGCTCAAAAGCATCGCATTTACTAGCTCATCGCTTTCGCGCAGCTTGATGGCGATGATGCCGCCGGATCTTGGGGTGTCGTAGAGCTCTAGTGCGGTCTTCTTTACAAGACCAGACCTGGTTGCGAGTACTAGGTAAGGAGACTGCTGGTAATCCTTCAGATCCAGCACCTCGACCACGCGCTCGTCTGGCTGCAGTGCAAGGAGGTTAGCAACGTGCTGACCCTTGGCGTCTCTTCCACCCTCTTGCACCTCGTAAACCTTGGAGCGGTATACCCTGCCCTTGTTGGTGAAGAACATTAGCCAGTGGTGAGTGGTAGAAACGATGAAGTTCTGAACGACATCGTCGGCACGGAGAGTTGCACCCTTTACACCCTTGCCACCACGGTGCTGAACTCGGTAGTTGTCGCTTCGGGTGCGCTTGATGTAACCACCAGCGGTCAGCGTGACCACCATTTCCTCTTCAGGAATCAGGTCCTCGATGCTCACATCACCATCAAAACCAGGCATGATCGCGGTACGGCGCTCATCGCCGTACTTAGCAACAATCTCCTCAAGCTCCTCGGAAACGATGGAGCGCTGTAGCTCTTCGCTTGCGATGATCTTGTTGTACTCGCCGATCAGGCGCTCAAGCTCGGCCGCCTCATCGATGATCTTCTGTCTTTCCAGAGCAGCAAGCTGTCTCAACTGCATGTTTAGAATCGCTCTGGCCTGCAGTTCGTCGATGTCCAGAAGCTTAATTAGGCCATCGCGAGCATCCTCAACAGTTGAGCTCTTGCGGATCAGCGCGATTACCTCATCCAGTGCATCAAGTGCCTTTAGGTAACCGCGAAGGATGTGGGCTCGCTCCTCAGCCTTGCGAAGTCGGAATTGAGTCCTGCGAACAATGATCTCGATCTGGTGCTTTACCCAGTGGGTGATGAAGCCATCGATCGCCAATGTGCGTGGAACACCGTCAACTAGAGCCAACATGTTGGCTCCGAAGTTCTCTTGTAGCTGGGTGTACTTGTAGAGGTTGTTCAAAACCACACGTGCAACAGCATCGCGCTTCAGCACAATTACAAGTCGCTGACCAGTTCTACCCGAGGTTTCATCGCGAATGTCAGCGATACCCGCAAGCTTGCCCTCTTTCACAAGCTCCGCGATCTTCAATGCGAGGTTATCCGGGTTGACCTGATATGGCAGCTCGGTAACAACGAGACAGGTGCGGCCTTGAAGCTCCTCGACATTTACAACCGCACGCATTGTGATTGAGCCGCGACCGGTGCGGTAGGCGTCCTCAATACCCTTGCGACCAAGAATCTGAGCTCCAGTTGGGAAATCTGGACCCTTGACGATCTTTAGCAGCTCTTCAACCAGTGCCTCACCCTCTAGAGAAGGGTTCTTCAAGGCGAACTGGGCGGCTTGAGCAACTTCACGAAGGTTGTGCGGTGGGATGTTCGTGGCCATACCAACAGCAATACCGATTGATCCGTTGACCAATAGGTTTGGGAATCTGGATGGCAAGATGGTTGGCTCTTGGGTGCGGCCGTCGTAGTTATCCTGGAAATCAACGGTTTCTTCGTCGATGTCTCGAACCATCTCCATGGCCAACGGTGCCATCTTGCACTCGGTGTAACGAGGAGCAGCGGCAGGGTCATTTCCCGGAGAACCGAAGTTACCCTGGCCGGAGACCAGCGGGTAGCGGAGGTTCCAGTCCTGAACCATACGAACCAAAGTGTCGTAGATGGCCGCGTCACCGTGCGGGTGGAACTGTCCCATGACGTCTCCAACAACACGGGAACACTTTGAGAATTGCTTTTCGGGGCGGTAACCACCGTCATACATCGCATACAGAACGCGGCGGTGTACCGGCTTTAGGCCATCACGCACGTCTGGCAAGGCGCGGCCTACGATAACGCTCATCGCGTAGTCGAGATAGCTGCGCTGCATTTCGACCTGAAGGTCGACCTGTTCTACCTTGTCAATCTGATTTTCAGTCATTTTTCAAATCTCCTAAGGCCTAGATGTCCAAGAATCGAACGTCTTTGGCGTTGCGCTGGATGAAGTTTCTGCGGGACTCGACGTCTTCACCCATCAGCGTCGAGAAAATCTCGTCGGCTAGGGCCGCGTCATCAAGGGTCACCTGAAGCAAAGTTCTGGTTGCTGGGTTCATGGTGGTGTCCCACAGCTCGTCGTAGTCCATCTCTCCAAGACCCTTGTAACGCTGAATCGCGTTTTCCTTCGGGATCTTTTTGCCAGATGCCTGACCCTCAGCAAGCTTTAGGTCACGTTCGGCATCAGAGAAGACATATTCATGCTCTGCGTTAGACCACTTGATTCGGTAAAGCGGTGGTTGGGCCATGTAAACGTAGCCATGCTCGATCAGTGGTCTCATGTACCTGAAAAGCAAGGTAAGCAGCAGGGTTCGGATGTGCTGACCGTCGACATCTGCGTCAGCCATCAGGATGCACTTGTGATACCTGATCTTCGCAACGTCAAAATCTTCGCCGATTCCGGTTCCAAACGCCGTGATCAGTGCTTGAACCTCGGTGTTTGCCAGAGCCTTGTCGAGTCTTGCCTTCTCAACGTTCAAGATCTTGCCGCGAAGTGGAAGGATCGCCTGAGTCTCTGGGTCACGGCCACGAACGGCGGAACCACCCGCCGAGTCACCCTCCACGATGTAAATCTCAGAAACCTTAGGGTCGCGTGAGGAACAGTCGCGAAGCTTTCCTGGCATTCCGCCGGACTCCAAAAGTCCCTTGCGACGAGTCGCTTCACGGGCCTTTCGGGCAGCAAGTCGAGCGGTTGCAGCCTGAATTGCCTTTCGAACAATCTCTTTGGCTAGGTTTGGGTTGCGCTCAAACCAGTCACCTAGCTTGTCGTTGACAACTCGCTGAACGAAGGCCTTGGCCTCTGTGTTTCCAAGCTTGGTTTTGGTCTGACCCTCGAACTGTGGCTCAGTCAGCTTCACAGAGATAACTGCAGTTAGACCCTCACGAACGTCGTCACCAGTTAGGTTGTCGTCCTTTTCTTTCAACAAGCTCTTTTCACGAGCGTATTTGTTCAGAAGACCGGTCAGTGCGGCACGGAAACCCTCTTCGTGGGTACCGCCCTCGTGAGTATTGATTGTGTTTGCGTAGGTGTGCACACCCTCGTTGTAACCGGTGGTCCACTGCATCGCAATTTCAACCGAGAGGTTCTTTTCTTCGGTCTCGGCCTCAATAGAGATGATCTCGTCGTGAACCACCTCAACCTTTTTAGCGGCGTTTAGGTATTCGACATAGTCACTTAGACCACGCTCATAGTTATAGATGTCGTTTTGGCCATCTCGCTCGTCCATGAGCGAGATCCTTAGACCCTTGTTTAGGAAGCACATCTGCTGGAATCTCTGGCGCAGCGTCTCATAATCAAACTCGACGGTTTCGAAGATCTCTGCCGATGGGACAAACTCGATGGTGGTTCCGGTTCTATCGGTCTTTTCACCCTTGGCTAGTGGCGCATCTGGGACACCGATGGTGTAGCTCTGCCTCCAGACAAAGCCCTCACGGTGTACTTCTACATTCAGGTGTGTAGACAGCGCGTTTACAACCGAAGC